>Ga0164243_10012675_pt1 | contig 11924 bp, 10 predicted proteins | sample OricompcompostOP_FD_108781 | JGI IMG/M metagenome (GOLD analysis project Ga0164243, IMG submission 108781) | Organic Plus compost microbial communities from Emeryville, California, USA - Original compost - Organic plus compost (OP) | ecosystem: Engineered > Solid waste > Mixed feedstock >...
TCGTATTAGGGTCGGACGGCCCACCCGAAGCGTCCCGGAGGCATGGCTGACAAGGCCACACCCGCAGGCGCCGCACCCCGCTCCATCAACAGCGTCACCGGTTGACGCCCCTCATGAGCGAGGCGAACGAATATAGACATATATTCCTATTGATGTCAAGAACGAAATCAGGTTGTCATTCCGAGGCGCGCCAAACGGCGCGAACCCGGAATCCAGGGCTGTGGTTTCAGTGTGTGTGGCTCTGGATTCCGGGTTCGCGACACGCAGCCTGCGTGTCGCGCCCCGGAATGACAAACAGAGAATGTGCTGCGCCATAGCTGTCGCCCCCGCGCAGGCGGGGGCCCATACGCCGTGCCGTATTGGCGATGGCTAGGCTCGGTTTACTTACGCAGGGCAGTGGTTATGGGTCCCCGCATTCGCGGGGACGACCAAAATTCTTATCGCGCCACGATCGGCTGCGCTTCCAGCACCGGCTCGCGCACCGGCACGCCAGTGAACGCCGAGCCTTCCTCGAACCACGACTTCGGTGCCGGATGGCCCCACAATGTCTGGCGTTGCGGGTCCTGCAGCGACCAGCGCAGGGGTTCGTGGTCGGGATCGACCGTCAGGTAATCCGACGTGAACAATTCAACGCGGTGTCCGTCGGGATCGCGGATATAAAGGAAAAAGGCATTCGAGATGCCGTGCCGGCCCGGACCGCGCTCCATGTTGTCCAGGAAGCCGGACGAGGCCATCACGTCGCAGATATGCAGGATGTCGAGCGCGCTTGCCGTCCACACACCGATATGATGGAGGCGCGGGCCACGGCCATTGGTGAAGGCGAGGTCGTGCACGTTGCCCTTGCGATGCATCCACACCGCCCAGAGCTGTCCGTTATCACCATCGGTCTCGGTATATTCAGTGAGGCGGAAGCCGAGCTCGGTATAGAAGTCGTAGGACGCCTGTACGTCTGGCGTGAAGCAGTTGATGTGATCGATGCGCTGGATGCGCGCGCCTTTGTATTCGGCGTATTTGCGCAGCATGCACTCGGGCTGCTCCATACGGAAATAGAAATCCAGCGGCATGCCAAACATGTCGCAGGTGCGCAGCGTGCGCCCCTGATGCGGAAGCTCAGGAAATGATGTCGGAAAGCCCTTATGCGCGAACCAGAAGGCGGCGCGATCGAGATCTTCCTCGCTCGCCACCTTGAAGCCGAGCGCCGGCACCGTGGTTTCGTTCGACTTGCGCAGCACGATCGAGTGATGGTTGCGCTCTTCCACGCCGCGCAGATAGACCGCGTTCTTGTCCTCGTCGGTGACGAGATAGCCAAGGCAATCGACATAGAAGGCGCGTGATTTTGCGATATCCCTCACATCGAATTCGACATGGCTGGCGCGCACGATGTTGAACGGCGGCGAGAAATTCGGCTTACGGACGGGCATTTACTTCCTCCAGTCATTCCGGGGCGCAACGACGTTGCGAACCTGGAATCCAGACCCTTAAGAGGTCTCGTTATTTATATTGCTGGATTCCGGGCCTACGCCTGACGGCGTGTCCCGGAATGACAGCGAATTCAAAATCTCTTACGCTCCAATCTTCGGAATCTTGTGATTGTCGAGCGCAATGGCGATGTTCTTGGTCTCCATGTAGAAATCGAACGAATAGTCGCCGCCGTCGCGGCCGATGCCGGAGGACTTCACGCCGCCAAACGGCGTCGGCAGGTGGCGGACATTTTCCGAATTCACCCAGATCATGCCGGCCTCCAGCGCCTGCGCCATGCGGTGCGCGCGCCCGACATCGCGGGTCCAGAGATAGCCGGCCAGACCGTAACGCACGTCATTGGCCAGCGCGATGGCCTCCTTCTCGTCGGCGAAGGGGATCATCGTCAGCACCGGTCCGAAGATTTCTTCCTGTGCGATCTTCATGTCGTTGCGGGCATTGATGTACAGCGTCGGCTCGACGAAATTGCCGACATCGCCATTGGCCCGTCCTCCACCCACGGCAATCGTCGCACCGGCTTCGCGCGCAGCATTGACATAGCTCAACACCTTGTCGACATGGCGCGGATGGATCAGTGGGCCGATCTCGGTCGAAGGGTCGAGCGGGTGCCCGATCCTGATCTTCCTGACGCGCTCGGCGGCGCGCCTGGCGAATTCGTCGTAGATCGATGCATCCACCAGTGCGCGGCTGGATGACGTGCAGCGCTCGCCATTGAGCGAGTAGATCATGAACAGGCAGGCGTCGAGCGCGCGGTCGATATCGGCATCGCCGAACACGATCACCGGATTCTTGCCGCCGAGTTCGAAATGCACGCGCTTCAGCGTGGCCGCGCCCTGGCGCATGATCGCCGAACCGGTTGCGCTTTCGCCGACAAAGCCGATCGCCTTGATGTCGGGATGTTCGGTCAGCGCTTTGCCGGCATCCTCGCCGAAGCCATGCACGACATTGAGCACGCCGGCCGGCAAACCGGCCTCGAGGCAGATCTCCGCCAGCAATTGTGCGGTGAGGGGAGACCACTCCGCGGGCTTGTGGACGACCGTGCAGCCGGCGGCGAGTGCCGGCGCGATCTTCCAGGTCGACAGCATGAATGGCGTGTTCCACGGCGTGATGACGCCCACGGGGCCGATCGGCTGGCGGATGGTGTAGTTGAGATGCGTGTCGGTCGGCAGCGACAGGCCGTCGGCCGCATTTGGCGCGCGGTCGGCATAGAAACGGAAATTCTCAGCGCCGCGCAAGGCCGCCTTCGACATGTAACGGATCGGCTGGCCCGTATCCATGCATTCGACATAGGCGATCTCGTCCGCTCGCGCTTCGATCGCGTCGGCGATCTTGTGCAGGATCGCGCGGCGTTTCTCGCCCGACGTGTGCGCCCAGTTGGTGCGGAAGGCCTTCATCGCTGCTTTCGCCGCGCGATCGATCTCTGCCGCGCTACCGCGCGCAATCTTGGCGATGGCCGTATTATCGACCGGCGAGGCAGTTTCAAACGTTTCGCCGTTGCCGAGATCTGGCTTGCCGTCGATCAAGTGCGGAACGGTGCCCTTGCGGAAGCGCGCGAGGTAACCTTCTGCGCGGGCAATGGTGTCATCAAGCGCCGTGCTCATGCCGCCTTCTCTTTACCGCGGACGGTATTCTTGCGGAGGGTGAGCTGCGTGATTTCGTGGATTTCCAGTGCGAGCTGCAATGGGTGCGACTCAAAGGCGCGCTCCAGCGATGTCTCGGCCGCGGCCATCAAAGTCTCGGCCACTTTCTGATAGGCTTCCTTCGGCCGGCCTTCGCGCATGCGAACGGTAATCTGGATAAAGCCGTTCTTCGGATCGCGATCGGCAATGCAAAAATGTTCAAGACGGATCGCGCGCGTGCGGATGGCGGCGGTATCGGCAACGCCGGTATCGATCATCGCCTGGTGCAGCGCATTCAACAGGCCCGGCACGTCCACCGAATTGTCCAGATTACCTGAATATTCGACGATGATATGCGGCATGCGTTGATCCTCCTCGTCGCCTGTTGTCGGGGTCGTTGACGCGCCCCAGCGGAGACATTTAACATGTTAATCATTGCTCCGGGCCTGGCGTCAAGCCGGTTGCGGCAGGAAACAAAAGAGCGTTTATCGCCAGATCGTATTTGGGAGGTTGCCCATGCCGTTGCCGCTTGATCGCATTAAAGGTTCGATTCCGCCGCTGCTGACGCCGTTCAAGAACGGCGAGGTCGATTACGATACCTATGCGCGCATGATCGAGATGCAGATCCGGGAAGGATCGCACGGTATCCTGGTGAACGGCACGACATCGGAGCCGGCGTCGCTGACGACCGAGGAGCGCAACCGTCTGGTGACGCTGTCGGTCGAAGTCGCCAAGGGGCGGGTGCCGATCGTCGCGGCCACGGGCTCGCAGGCGATCTGGGAAACGCGCATCCTCACCGAACATGCCGCCAAGGCCGGCGCCGATGCGCTGCTGATCGTTACGCCTTATTACACGCGGCCGCCGCAGCGTGGCATGATCGCCTATTATCTCGACGTCATGAAGGGCATCGATCTGCCGTGGATGATCTATCACATCCCCGGCCGTGCCGCGATCGACATCAAGATCGATACCGTGAAGGAACTGCGCGACAAGTCGCCGAACTTTGTCGGCATGAAGCATGCGTCGCTCGATCTTGATTTCGTGACCGAATGCCTGGCCGCAGCCGGGCACGATTTCAAGATTTTCGTTGGGCTTGAGGAATTGTCGTTCCCGATGATGGCGATCGGCGCCTGCGGCCTGATGAATGCCGTCGGCAATCTGCGGCCGCGTGTTCTGTCGGATCTGTGCGAGGCGGTGTGGCGCGGCGATCTGAAGACTGCGCAAGATCTGCATCATCGCCTGCACGATCTCAACAAGGCGATCTTCTACGACACCAATCCGATCCCGATCAAATACATGGCCAAGCGTCTTGGCATCATCGAGCGCAACGAGCATCGTCTGCCGATGGTGCCGGCGACGGCGGAACTGGAGAAGCGCCTTGATGGCGTGTTGTCGCGTGCGGGCCTTCTGACGAGTGAAGCAGCAGAATGAAATTAGTCAGCTTTACGCATCGTGGGCGCCCAAGCTACGGGGCGATTGTCGGCGATGCCATTGTGGACGTGCGCCCGCGCTTGCCGCGATTTCATTCGCTGCTCGATGTGCTGCGGGCCAATGCGCTGAATGACATGATGGAAGCAGCATCGAATGTGCGGGCGGATTTTTCGCTGGCCGAAGTGCAGTTGCTGCCGCCGGTTGTCGGGCCGGAGAAAATCCTCTGCATCGGCGTGAACTACGGCAACCGCAACGAGGAATACAAGGACGGCTCGGAAAGGCCGAAATATCCGAGCATGTTCTTCCGTACGCCGGGATCGTTCGTCGGTCATGATCAGCCGCTGATCCGCCCGCCGGAATCGCCGCAGCTCGATTATGAGGGCGAGATCGTGATCGTGATCGGCAAGGAATGCCACCGCATCACGTCGGATCAGGCGGCTGAACACATCATTGGCTATAGCTTGTGTAACGAAGGTACGATCCGCGACTGGGTGCGGCACGCCAAGTTCAATGTCACGCAAGGCAAGAATTTCGATCGGTCGGGTTCGATCGGGCCGTGGATGGTGACCGCCGACGAGATCGAATACGGCAAGCCGATGCATCTCACCACCACGGTGAATGGTGAAGTCCGTCAGGACGACACCACGGCCAATATGATTTTCGATTATGGCGCGCTGCTCGCCTACATCACCACATTCACCACGCTGAAGCCCGGCGACATGATCGTCACCGGCACGCCGACCGGCGCGGGCGCGCGGTTCGATCCGCCGAAATGGCTGAAGCCGGGCGATGTGATCGAGGTGACCGTGCCGGAGATCGGCACGTTGCGGAACGGCGTCGAGGACGGCTTATGAACGCGCGCATGCGTCCCTTCCAGCGCTCGCTGCCGATGCAGCTCATGCTGGCGCGGGAGGCCGTCATGCAGCGCTTCCGGCCGCATCTGGCGGCTCACGGCCTCACCGACCAGCAATGGCGGATCGTTCGTGCGCTCAATGAGGTTGACGCGCTGGAAATTGCCGAACTCGGCCGGGCCTGCTGCCTGCATGCGGCCAGTCTGTCGCGCATCTTGCCGAAGCTTGAAGCCGACGGGCTGGTGTCGCGACGCGGCAACAAACAGGATCAGCGGCGTGTCCTGGTGTCGCTGACGGCCAAGGGACGCCGCTTGTTCGAAGCTGTCGCGCCGCAATCGGAGGCGATTTATGCCGCCCTTGCGCAAGACATCGGCTCGGCGCGCCTCGAGCAGATCTATACATTGCTGGATGAGGTCATCGGCGTTCTGGCCAAGCCGGAACGCGAGCCTTCCGAAACTTTGCGGTCACGCGCGGCCGTTCGGCAGGCGGCGCTGCGATAGGAGCGGGACATGGGCGAATTCACGGGCAAGGTTGCGGTGGTCACCGGAGGGAGCCGCGGCATCGGCCGTGGCATTGCCGAAGCGTTCGCCCGCGAAGGCGCGCAAACGGTGATTGCATCGACATCCGAAGCCAATCTCGCACAGGCGGCCGACATCATAGCGAAAACCGGCGGCCCGCGCCCGGTTACGGCTGCGCTCGATCTGCGCAAGCTGTCCGATTGCGAGAAGCTGCATGCGCTGGTGAGGAAGGGGCTCGGCCGCTGCGACATCCTTGTCAACAATGCCGGTGCGACGAAGGCCGGCAATTTCCTCGATCTCAGCGATGAGAGCTGGATCGATGGCTTCGCGTTGAAATTCTTCGGCTGTGTGCGTCTGTCGCGGTTATTCTGGCCGATGCTGAAGGATGCGCAAGGCCATGTCGTCAATATCGGCGGCGGTGCCGCCCGCACGCCGAGCGCCGATTTCCTCATGGGCGGCTCGTGCAATGCGGCGATGGCGAATTTTACCAAAGGTTTGTCACGTCTTGGCATGAAGGACGGTGTCAACGTCAACATCATCCATCCGGGGCTCACGGCGACGGATCGCGTGCAGGATCTGTTCGCGCAACGCGCCACCGCCGCCGGCAAAACGGTCAACGAGATCAGCGCGCAGGCCATCGCCCGTGACGGGATCAAGCGGATGGGCGAGCCGTCGGATATCGCGGACCTGACCGTTTTTCTGTGTAGCGCGAAAGGGCGTCATATTCAGGGCGCGGCAATCCCGGTCGATGGTGGCTCGCAGCCGGGATATTACTGACGAACAGACTTGCTCCTGTTCGTCATGCCTGGCCTTGTGCCGGGCATCCACGTCTTTCTTGCCAGTCAAAGGCGTGAATGGCCGGGACAAGCCCGGCCATGACGGTGGAATAGACAAACGGAGTAGGTGTTCTCCCGGTATGCGCGGCGCGGTGAGCGCTGGAAGCAGGGGAGGCGCCATGATCGCTCGTATCAATTTCTCATATATTTCCGCAATGTCGGCCGTTGCGGTTGCAGCCTTTTGCTTGGGAGGCTTTGCGATCGCGCAGGACAAACCGGTCCGCGTGCGCGGGGAAATCGTCGCCACCGACGGGACAATGATGACGGTGAAATCGCGCGAGGGCAAAGAGCTGAAAATCAAGCTCGCCGACAATGCCGGCATTGCCGGTATCATTCCGATCAGTGTCGCGCAGATCAAGCCGAATTCCTATATCGGCGTGTCCGCGATGCCGGAGCCGGACGGCAGCCAGCGCGCGCTGCATGTTCATATCTTTCCCGAAGCGATGCGCGGCGTTGCCGAAGGCCATTTCCCGTGGGACGTGCAGCCGCAAAGCACCATGACCAATGCGACAGTGATGGACACCGTGGCTGGTGTCGACGGTCAGACCATCACGGTGAGATACAAGGATGGTGAGAAGAAGATCGTTGTGCCGAAGGATACGCCGGTCGTCACTTATGTGCCGGGCACCATGGCCGATCTAAAGCCCGGCGCGAAGATTTTCATCATCGCCGCCATCCCGCAACCCGACGGTTCATTCACCGCAGCGCGTGTGAATGTCGGCAAGGATGGCCTGACGCCGCCGATGTGAGTTGCGTCATCCGAGTAGCGAAATGAGCAAGATCGGGGACCCCATAACACTGGGTGTAGAGATTCCGGGCTCGCGCACTTCGTGAGCGCTCCGGAATGACGGCGTCTACACCTCTTTCCCTATATGATGGCTGCGGATGCGGCGGACCGTCCACCAGATCGCAAGCACAGCGACGGGCACGAAGGCCGCAGTCGCCAGACTTGGCTCGACCGGCCAGCCGGCGTCGTGCGCGCCTTTCACCAGATAGCCGAACAGGCCGACCACGTAATAGCTGATGGCGGCGACTGATAATCCCTCCACTGTAGCCTGCAACCGCAACTGCAGGCGTGTGCGTGCATTCATCGATTTCAGCAGAGCCTGGTTCTGCTGCTCCAGTTCGACATCGACGCGTGTCCGGAGCAGGTTTGCTGCGCGCGCAAGCTTGCGCGAAAGATTGGCCTGACGATCTTCGATCGTCGCGCAGGTGCGGATCGCCGGGGCCATGCGGCGGGCAAGGAACGATGACCATGTTGGCAGACCGCCGACTTTGCGCTCACCGATGATCTTCAGACGGGTTTGCACGATCTCATCATAGGCGCGGCTCGCGCCGAAACGGAACAAGCTGGCCGCGGCACCGGCTTCCAGTTCGGCAGCGAGTGCGGTCAGTTCGTCCAGCATGCGGCTATTGTCTGCCAGTTCGGCATTGCCTCGCAATTCTCCCGTCAACTGGGCAAGCCGTCGTTCGATCCGGTTGATCGATGGCGCAAGCTCCTGCGCTTTCGGCAGACCGAGCAAAGCCAGCGTGCGATAGGTCTCAAGTTCGAGAAGACGTTGGACGAGGGCGCCTGCGCGCTCTGGTCCCAGTCCGCGGTCGAGCACGAGGATACGGATGAAGCCGCCGGGATCGGTCTGAAAGTCGGTGGCGTAGAGTGCTGTGCCATCCGAATTTTCGGCCACCGCCAGGCTGGCGCGGTTGAAGAGCTGCTCGACCGCGTAGCGGCCCGGTGCATCGGTCAGCAGAGTGAGATCGACAGCGACCAGCAAGGGACCGGGTTGCGGCACCTCATTCATTGGCAACGCCAACGAAGACGCGGATGGCTGGAAGGGCGCTGTCGTCGGGTCGGCCGGGAACTCCCAGGTATAGGTCGTGAATTCCGAATGTTGCTCCCAGCGCAGGGTCGTGCCGCCGAACGAAACATGCAGATGCTTGTCGGTAGGCCGAGGCGGCTGGATGCCGCGCCGGAGGCACAGATCGGCAAGAGCCGCGCGGTCTGTCTGAGCCTGATCGCCGACCGTATCGAACGCGAAATGGAGAATCCGTGCTGGCGTCGACAGCGCAGTGAACGGTCTGGCGTGGACTTCGTTGAGGACGGTGGCGCGTAGCCGGTGCGGCTTCAGCTTCCTCTCGCCGATTGTTACTTCTGCGCTCATATCGGTTGTCTTCACGCGCGGTCACTCAAACGCCAATGTAGCATATCAACTGGTAAAAGAAGGTGACTACCCTTTTCGCGGAACTTTGATCCCCAGCGCCTTGATGCGCGATGCCAATGTCGTCGGCCGCACATTCAGCAGTTCCGCCGCGCCGCCGTGACCGAACACCTTGCCGCCGCAGGCCTCAAGCGCTGCCTGAATATTGGCGCGGTCCCGCTCGCGCCGTTCGTCATCGGTCAGGAGAGCGACGCCATTCTGCTGTGCGGCGTTGCGCATGCCGCCGCCGGGCAGATCGATGCTCAGGCGTCCGTTCCGGGCGAGGATGGCGCCGTGCTCGATCACGTTCTGCAATTCGCGCACATTGCCTGGCCAGGAATATTGCAACAGCCGCCGTGCGTCGCCCTCGGTCAAACGCAGATCGCCGATCTTCAGCTTGGCGCCGGCAAGCCGCACGAAATGTGCAGCGAGCAAGGGGATGTCGGCCGGCCGCTCGCGGAGCGGTACGGATTCAATCGGAAACACATTCAGCCGAAAATAAAGATCCTCGCGGAAACGCTTCTGCCGCACCTCGGCGCCGAGATCGCGATTGGTGGCCGCAATCACGCGGACGTTGACGTGGCGGGTGCGTGATTCGCCGACGCGTTCGAACTGCCCTTCCTGCAAGACGCGCAACAGCTTGCCTTGCAGCTCAAGTGGAATTTCTCCGATCTCGTCGAGGAACAACGTGCCGCCATCGGCAAGTTCAAAGCGGCCCAGCCGGTCCCTCAGCGCACCGGGAATGGCGCCGCGTGCATGGCCGAAAAATTCGCTCTCAAACAATTCGCGCGGCACACTCGCGCAATTGACGCGCACCAGCGGGCGATGGCTGCGTTTGCTGGCATCGTGAATGGCGCGCGCGATCAGCTCCTTGCCGGTGCCGGATTCGCCGGTGATCAATACGCTGGCGTCAGTCGGCGCCACCAGCTCGATCTGCCGGATGGTCTTTTGCATTGGCGCGCTGACGCCGATGATGCCGCGATGATTGCTCTCGCGGCGGATCTCCTCCTGCAGATATTCATTGTCGCGCTCGAGCTGCTTGCGGAGCTGCTCGACTTCCGCGAGGGCGGACCGCAGCTTCTCGTCCGCTTCCTTGCGCTGCGTGACATCGCGAAAGACGATCACCGCGCCGACAACACTGCCGCGATCCTTGATCGGCGTCGATGTGTATTCGACAAGGAGGCTTGATCCATCCTTGCGCCAGAAGACTTCATTATCGACATGATGCACTGCGCCGTCCCGGAAGGCCGCGTAGATCGGGCAGTGCATGGCCGGATAATACGAACCGTCGGCATGGGTATGATGCACGATCGAGTGCATGTCCTTGCCGACCAGTTCTTCCGCCTTCCATCCGAGCATGCGCTCAGCGGCCGGATTGACGAAGGTGGTCTTGCCGTCGGCGTTCACGCCGTAGATGCCTTCACCCGCCGCACGCAGGATCAACTGGTTCTCGCGTTCGACATCACGGAAAAAGCGCTCGACGCGCTGCCACTCCTCGATGCCCCCGCGCACATAGAGATCAGCCTCTGTGTCGGCATTGCGCCGCCTCTGTGTGGCGAGGTCTGTCATTGTCAACAGAAGCTCGGCCGGGCTGTCCCGCGTCAGCACGCTCGCTGAGTATTCCAGTGCCAGTTCATGGCCGGCGGCATGGCGCGGCTTCAGCCCGCGCGTCCAGTGCTCACCTTTGGCCATCACGCCGTCGGTAAAGACGATCAGGGCAGGTAACTGGCCAGGGTGAAGCGCGGTGACGGCCATGTCGCGCAGGTGTTCACGAGCATAGCCAAGCAGTCGGCAGGCTGCGGGATTGCCATCGATGATGCGGTCTTCTGTCGGCCGCAGCACCAGCATGGCCTCGGCACACATCTCGAAGATGCAGCCGAAATCAGCAGCCTCGTTAGCGGTTGCCTGATTTTCGTGCAGCAGGGAATGCATCGGTGTCGGCCATTTCAGTGCGTCGGGCTGTGCACGATCTGTGCCATCTCTACCAATTTTCGTGATTTACGAAATTTCGTAGAGCGGGAGTGCCGATTTTCCGGGCCAATTTCGCTTGCGGCAGATTGGTCCGCCGCCGTCGCCATGTCTGGCACCGACTTTGCTCAATGTTTCTCAAAGGCCGGGCATCACTCTTGGTGATCCCGGTCACTGCAAGCGATTGCTTCAGACGGGAGAGCTCGATGTCCACATTCGACAATGCATTTGATCCCAAGCGCAGATTGCATTCGGCTGGTTGCTCCTGCGGCCGCCATATCAACGAAGCCGAACACGATCGCGACGCCCAATTGCAATGCGCTCCGGTTGAAGCGCCGCAAAGCGAAGAAGCGCGCTATGAGGGCGTGGTTGCTTCCGCCGTTATGCGAGCGATGTTCCCACAAGATGCGAGCCGCCGCGCGTTCCTGCGATCGGTCGGCGCTTCCACCGCGCTGGCCGCGGTTTCGCAGTTCTTTCCGCTGAAGACCGCGACTGAGGTCTTTGCCCAGGGCGCGCCGCTGGAGAAGAAGGACCTGAAGGTCGGGTTCATCCCGATCACCTGCGCAACGCCGATCATCATGGCGCATCCGATGGGCTTCTATGCGAAGCACGGCCTCAACGTCGAGGTGATCAAAACCGCCGGCTGGGCGGTGATCCGCGACAAGACACTGAACAAGGAATACGACGCCGCGCACATGCTCTCGCCGATGCCGCTCGCCATCACCATGGGGGCGGGCTCGACGCCGACGCCCTATACGATGCCGGCGGTGGAGAACATCAACGGTCAGGCGATCACGCTTTCGATCAAGCACAAGGACAAGCGCGATCCGAAGTCGTGGAAGGGGTTCAAGTTCGCCGTGCCCTTCGACTATTCGATGCACAATTACCTGCTGCGTTACTATCTCGCCGAGCATGGCATCGATCCCGATGCCGATGTGCAGATCCGCGCCGTGCCGCCGCCGGAGATGGTTGCGAATCTGCGCGCCGACAATATCGACGGCTTCCTTGGCCCCGATCCGATGAACCA
>Ga0164243_10012676_pt1 | contig 11923 bp, 13 predicted proteins | sample OricompcompostOP_FD_108781 | JGI IMG/M metagenome (GOLD analysis project Ga0164243, IMG submission 108781) | Organic Plus compost microbial communities from Emeryville, California, USA - Original compost - Organic plus compost (OP) | ecosystem: Engineered > Solid waste > Mixed feedstock >...
CTAGGGCGCAGCGATCCCACCAGCAGGTCGGCGTAGTGGGCACCGACCTCGGGCGCGCTCAACCGGCCGTCGCCGCGGTACCAGACCGCCAGGTGGTGCACGGAGCCGAAGAAGAAGTCCGGCACGATGTCCGCCGGTGTGTCCCCGCGGAACACACCGTCGCGCCGGCCCTCGTCGATCAGGGACCGGAACAGCACGTGGCAGGCACGCCGCTCGGCCCGCACCGCTGGGCGGTCGGCCGGGCCGAGCTGGTGCATCGACTGCAGGAACACCGTGGTGTCGTCGAGGTTCTCGATGCTGCTCACCACCACGTCGGCCGCGGCGGTGTGCACCCGCTCGGTCACCGGCGCCCCGTTGCGGACGATCTTTCCCAGCCGCTCGGTCTGCACGCGCAGCACACGACCGTAGACCTCGCGCAGCAGGTCGTCCTTCGAGCGGAAGTAGTGGTACATCGCACCCTTGGTGACCCCCGCCGCGGCGACGATCTCCTGCACCGGGGCGCGGTCGAACCCGCGTTCGGCGACCAAGCGCGTCGCGACCGACAGCACGCGCGCCGGCACCGGCCCCTCGGTCGTCGGCACGCCCTCCTCACCCCGGCAGGCCGCGCGCGCCGGCCGTGGCGCGCGCCGCGGTCACCGCTCCAGCGCGGCCTCGACCTTGCGCTGCAACTTGTTCATCCCGCCCAGCCACCGATCGGTCTGCGTGGCCCGCGTCGCGTAGTAGTCGGCCACCTCCGGGTGCGGCAGGATCAGGAACCGGTCGTCCGCGAGGCCGGCCAGCACCGCGTCGGCCACCTGCGACGGTTCGATCGCCGTCGCGTCCATGATCAGCTTGCCCGCCGTGCCCGTGTCGGCGAGCATGTTCGTCCGCACCCCCTGCGGGCACACCGCCTGTACGGTGAGCCCGCGGTGCCGGTACGTCGCGCTCAGCCATTCCGCGAACGCGAGCGCGGCGTGCTTGGTCACCGAGTACGGCGCCGACCCCAGGCTGGTCAGCAACCCCGCCGCGGACACCGTCGCCAGGAACCGGCCGCGACCGCGTTCCAGCCACGACGGCAACAGCGCGTCGGCCGCGCGCACGTGGGCCATCACGTTCACGTCCCACGCCCGCGCCCACACCCCCTCCGGTGCTTCCGGACCACCGTGCGGAGCGATGCCGGCGTTGGCGCAGTACAGGTCGATCGCGCCCAGCTCGGCGGTCGCTCGCTCGACCAGCGCGGACACCCCGTCCACACCCGCCGCGTCACCGGCCACCGCGACGGCGCCCACGTCGGCCGCCACCGCCTCGACGGCCGCCGCGTCGAGATCGGCGAGCACGATCCGCGCGCCCCGCTCCGCGAACCGCCGCGCGAGCGCCGCGCCGATGCCGCCACCGCCGCCGGTGATGACGACCCCGGCGCCGTCCAGTTCGAAGCTCACAACCCGCCTCCCAACGTGACGCCACCGTCCAGCACCACCGTCTGACCGGTGATCCACCCGGCGTCCTCGGAGAGCAGGAACGCCACCGCGCCGCCGATGTCCTCCGGGACGCCGAGCCGCTTCATCGGATAGGTCGCCGACACCTCTTCCTCGCGGCCCTCGTACAGCGCGGTGGCGAACTTCGTCTTCACCACGGCCGGCGCGACCGCGTTGACCCGGATCCGCGGCCCCAGCTCGGCGGCCAGCTCCTGCGTCAAGCGGATCAGCGCGGCCTTGCTCACGCCGTACATGCCGATGCCCGGCGACGCGCGCAGGCCGGCGATCGAGGCCACGTTGACCACCGACCCACCGTGTTCGCCCATCCACGCGTCGCGCGCCGTGCGCAGCCACGCCAACGGCGCCAGCACGTTGACCGCGAAGATCTTCGCCGCCGCGTCGGTGTCGACGTCGAGGACCGGGCCGAACACCGGGTTGATGCCGGTGTTGTTGACCAGCATGTCCAGGCGCCCGAACGCCTCGATCGTCGTCGCCACCGCCTCCTGCTGGTGGGCGGCGTCGTCGGCCTTGCCGGGAACGGCGATGGCGACACCGGGACCGCCCAGCTCGTTCACCGCGTCGGCGAGCGGTTCGGGCTTGCGGGCCGTGATGCACACCCGGGCGCCGCGCTGCACCAGCTCACGGGCGATGCCCAAGCCGATGCCCCTGCTCGCACCGGTGACGATCGCGACGCGATCCTTGACCGAGTTTCCCATGGGGCTCCTGTCTCCTGTCCACCTTCACTAAGCGCTCGCTTACAATGGGAACAGCCGGACCGCCGTGTCAAGTCTCCCGCCATGCGGTCCACGGCTGGGAGGATGCCGTCATGACGATCTCGCTGTCCGCCGAACTCTGGCCCGAGGTGCAGCCGGAGGCGGCACGGCGCCTCATGCTGGCCGGGGTCGAGTCGTTCGCCAGCCGTGGCTACCACGCCACCACCACGCGCGACATCGCCGGCGCCGCCGGGATGAGTCCCGCCGCGCTGTACGTGCACTTCCCGTCGAAGGCCGCGCTGCTGTTCGCCATCAGCAAGAGCGGACACCAGCAGACCCTCGACCTGGTGGAGGACGTCGCGAAGCAGGCGGGCGACCCGAAGGAGCGGATGCGCCGCATCGCGGCCGACTTCGCCGCCTGGCACGCCCGCCGCCACACCGTCGCCCGCGTCGTGCAGTACGAGCTGCAGGCGCTGCCGGAGGAGGAGTACCAGGTCGTCGCCGACCTGCGGCGGCGGATCGAGCAGAGCGTGCGGGACGTGATCGCCGACGGCGTCGCCGCGGGCGTGTTCGTGGTCGCAGACGTCAAGACCGCCGCGCGCGCGGTCCTCTCGCTCGGCGTCGACGTGGCCCGTTGGTACAGCGACCGTGCCGGTAAAACACCGAAGGCGCTCGGCCGCGAGTACGCGGACCTGACGCTGCGCATGCTCGGCGCGCAACCCTGACAGCGGCGGTGCCACCGCACCACCGTACCCCACGTACTAAGCGGTCGCTCACCTCTTCCCGGGGCCTAGGCCGGGGATCATGAGCGACGTGCGCCCGTTCCCGCTCGATGTGCACCAAGCCGCCATCGACGATCTGCACGCGCGGATCGACCTCACCCGCTGGCCGGACGAACTGCCCGGCGCCGGCTGGGACCACGGCATCCCCGTGGGCTACCTCAGGGAGCTGACCCACCACTGGCGGCACGTCCACGACTGGCGGGAGCACGAAGCGCGGCTCAACGCGCGCTGTCGGCCCGCCACCACCGGGTGATCCCCCGCGATCCCCGGCTACGGCTTCTCCGGGCCGACCACCGACGGCGGCTGGGACGTGGCGCGCGTCGCCGGCGCGTTCGCCGAGCAGATGCGGCGCCTGGGGTACGCGCGCTACGGAGCGCAGGGTGACGACTGGGGGTCGGCGATCTCCCGCGAACTCGGCGCCCGCGACCCCGAGCACGTCGTCGGGGTGCACGTCACCATGCTCGGTACCGCGCCCGGTCCCGACGACGAGCTCACCGACGACGAACGCGCCCGGCTGGCGCGGTCGCAGTGGTACCAGCGCGAGCTGTCCGGGGACATGATGCAGCAGTCGGCCCGGCCGCAGACGCCGGCCTACGGCTTGCACGACTCCCCCGTCGGCCAGCTCGCGTGGATCGCGGAGAAGTTAAGGACTGGACCGACTCGGCCGAGGTTCCGGAGGACGCGGTCGACCGGGACCTGATGCTCGCCAACGTGACGATCCACTGGCTGACCAGCACGGCGGGGTCGTCCGCGCGGCTGTACCGGGAGTCGGCGCGAACCCGGGGTTCGCGCACCCGGGTCGAGGTGCCGGTGGGGGTCGCGGTGTTCCCGCACGACATCACACTGCCCGTGCGGCGGTTCGCCGAGCGGGACAGCACTGTCGTGCACTGGTCGGAGTCCGACCGGGGCGGCCACTTCGCGGCGATGGAGGAACCCGATCTGCCGGCCGCGGACGTGCTGGAGTTCTGCGCCGCGCGGTAGGTTCCCGGCGTGCGGAATCTCGTGAGGGATCCGGAGCGGCTCGGCGCGATCGAACTCGCCGTCGGGCGGGTGCTCGGCTGGGCCGAGTGGGGCCCGCCCGCTCGTGTCGGTGGACCGCCCGGAGCCTCGGCGTGTCCACACCCGCGCCCGGAAAACGTTCGCGAGCGTCGCCGAGGACGTGCGGCAGCTCATCGCCCAGCGCGGACTGGGCGTTCCGTACCTGATCGGCAACTCGCAGCGCGCCCCGTTCGCGCTCGCGTGCGCCGCGCCCGGGCTCGCCCGCGCACTGCCCGCCGATCTGCGCGAGCGCGTCGACCGGGTCGACCGGGATCCCGCCGGTGCCGAGCGGTTCTTCGCCGGCTTTCGACCCGGAGGCGATGTGGGACATGGTGATGCGCGGCAGCCCGCAGCCCGACCTGGCGGTGTACCGGCACCCGGAGTTCGCGGCCGCCTACCGGCGCGCACTGGAGGAGGGTGTCACCCGGGAGCGACCGGGAGCGACCGGGACGCCGCACTGGCGATGGGCCGCTGGCCGTTCGCCCCCTCGGCGATCACCATTCCGGTGGACGACTGGTACGGCGAACAGGACCGCAACCACTCACCCGACGGCGGGGCGCTGCTCACCCCGCGGCCGCACGCCGCGTCGTGCACGGCATCGGGGGTGCGGTGCTGTGGACGAACACCGAGCCGACCCTCGCCGCGCTGGTCCGGCATTAGAGTGGCCCCATGCTGAAACCCGATCCCGCCACACTGCTCGCCGTCGCCCGCGACGAGGCCCTCCTCGGCAAGTCCGAGGGCGGCGTGCCGATCGGCGCGGCGCTGTTCACTGTGGACGGTGAGCTGCTGGGCCGCGGCCACAACCGGCGCGTCCAGGACGACGACCCGTCCACGCACGCCGAGACCGCGGCCTTCCGCAACGCGGGCAGGCGCCCGCACTACCGCGACACCGTGATGGTCACCACACTCTCCCCGTGCTGGTATTGCAGCGGACTGGTGCGGCAGTTCAACATCTCCCACGTGGTGATCGGTGAGGCCCGCTCCTTCTCCGGCGGCCACGACTGGCTGGCCGGGCAGGGTGTCGGCATCACGATCCTCGACGACCCCGCGTGCGTCACGCTGATGACGGAGTTCATCGAAGAGCACCCGGAACTGTGGTTCGAAGACATCGGGGTCGAATCTCCCTGAGGAGTTGCTGCCATGTCACCGTCACCGTCCGTCCCGTTGATCGACCTCACTCCCTGGTTCGACGGCACCGGCCGGCAGCGGGTCGCCGCCGAGGTGGACCGCGCGCTGCAGGAATCGGGGTTCCTGCTGATCAGCGGCCACGGCGTCCCGGACGAGCTGCGCGCGCGGGTGCGGGCGGGGGCCCGGGAGTTCTTCGCGCTGCCCGCCGACGTGAAGCACCGGTACGCGGTGACGGTCGGCGGGCGCGGGTGGCTGCCGCCGGGTGTGGAGGCCAACGGTTACGCCGAGGGCACCGAAACCCCGCCCGACCTCAAGGAGTCCTACTCCGTCGGCGCCGACACCACCACCGGGATCGCCGAGGTGGACGAGTTCTGGTTCCAGCCCAACGCGTGGCCCGCGGAGGTCCCGGAGTTCGCGGCCGCGTCGCGCGAGTGGATGGCGCGGATGCGGCAGCTGTCCGACGAGCTGCTGACGGTGTTCGCGGCCGCTCTCGGCCTGCCGGAGGACCACTTCACCCGGCACACCGGGCATCCGACGTACACGTTCAACATCAACTGGTACCCGGCGCTCGACCGCGTCGGCGTGCCGGAGCCGGGGCAGTTCCGCATCGGCCCGCACACCGACTTCGGTACCGTGACGGTGCTCGACCGGCAGGCCGGGGTGGGCGGTCTGCAGGTCTGCACCCGCGACGGGGAGTGGGTGAACGCGCCCTACGATCCGGCGGCGTTCACCATCAACATCGGCGACCTGATGGCGCGCTGGACGGGTGACCGCTGGCGTTCGACGCGGCACCGGGTGCTGCCACCGTCGGCCGATGCACCGGACGAGGACCTGGTGTCGCTCATCTTCTTCTACGAAACCGACCACGACGCGCGGATCACGTCGCTGGCACCGCCGCTGGGACGCACGACGTACCCGGAGGTCGTGGCCTCGGAGTACCTGCGCGGCAAGCTCGACGCGATCACGGTCGCTCCCTGACCGGAAAAGTGTCGCGGTTCACCCGATTGTGCAACACGGGCGCAACATCGAGTGCTTACCGTGCGGGGCATGGCGACCACGGTGGGGCGGGACACGGGTGAGTACGGCGAGAAGGTCGTCGCGGTCGAACCGGGCGGCATCGAACCGGTGGCGGCGGCCGACCGGCACGGCAGGCCGCGACAGCTGTTCTGGACGTGGGCGTCGCCGAACCTGGAGTTCGCCACGATCTTCGTCGGCGTGCTCGCGGTGTCGGCCTTCGGGCTGAGCTTCGCCCAGGCGGTGGTCGCGGTCGCGGTCGGCAACGCGCTCGGCGCGGTCGCGCACGGCGTGCTGTCCGCGCGCGGCCCGCGGTTCGGGGTGCCGCAGATGGTGTTGAGCCGCCTGGCGTTCGGCTACCGCGGCAACACCGTGCCCGCCGCGCTGATGTCGGTGACGGCGGGGATCGGCTGGTTCGCGGTCAACAGCGTCAGCGGCGCGTTCGCGCTCGGCACGTTGACCGGGATGCCGGTGCTGCTGTGCCTGGTGATCGTGGTGGTGCTGCAGATCGGCATCGCGTTCTTCGGCCACAACCTGGTGCAGGCCTACGAACGCTGGATCTTCGGGGTGCTGGCGCTGGTGTTCGCCATCGGGGCGGTGTTCACGTTCGCGCACGCGGCACCCGGCGCGGTCGCCGGAACCGGCGGGGTGGGCGGGTTCCTGCTCACCGTCGGCGCGGCCTTCGGGTACACCGCGGCCTGGAACCCCTACGCCGCGGACTACACGCGGTACCTGCCGGAGGGGGTGAGTGGCCGCGCCGTCGGGTGGGCCGCGGGCGGGGGGCTGTTCGTGGCGACGACGGTGCTGATGGCGACGGGCGCCGCGGCGGCCACCCTGGGTGAGTCGGACGGCAGCCCGACGGCGGCGTTCACCGGACCCATGCCGGGCTGGCTGTCGGCGTTGACGCTGCTGGCGATCGCGCTCGGCGCGGTCGCGGCGAACGCGCTGAACGTCTATTCCGGAACGCTGGCCTTCCTGACGCTGGGCGTGCGGTTGCCGCCGGCGTGGCGACGCGCGGTGGTGGCGCTCGCGTTCGGCGTCGTCGGGTTCCTGCTGGCGTGGCTCGGGCTCGCCGACGCCGGAACGGCCTATGAGCACTTCCTGCTGGTGATCGCGTACTGGGTGAGCCCGTGGCTGGGTGTGGTGCTGACCGACCAGTGGCTGCGGCGCGGCCAGGGCGGGCTGGCTCCCCTGCTGACCGACACCGCGCGGAACGGGTGGCCAGGCCTGGCGGCGTTCGGAGTCTCAGCGGTGGCGTCGATCGCGTTGTTCGCGAACCAGACGCTCTACACCGGGCCGGTTCCGCGCGCGGTGCCGGAGGTGGGCGACGTGACCTGCTTCGTGGGCTTCGGCCTCGCGGCGGCGCTGTACGCCGTGCTGGGTCGCCGCTGGGTGCGCGCCTGAACCCGGGCGGGTCAGGCGACGTGGCCGACGGCGGGCGCCAGCACCGCGCGACCGGCCTCGGTGAGCACGGCGGGCACGCGAGCGGCGTCGGTGGACGCCGGGCGGATGTACCCGCCGTGGGCGAGGTTGTGTGCGGTCATCTGGTCGCAGCACGGCACTCCGTCGATGAAGAGGTCCGGCTCGCAGCTCGACGACATCACGGCACGGCCCGCGGCCACCGCTCGCAGCATCGCCATCGCACGATGGGACAGCTCGTCACCTGTACCGGACACCGGGATCATCTCCCCCTCGCGTTTCACCTATGGTCACCACAGTTATCGCACACTGCTCCATTGGTGTTAACGACGTGAGCCGCGACACGCCGTCATTGCCCCACGGAGGTGACGTCCGGCTCCGGGAGGGCAGGTCCGAGGACCCGGGCCCATTGGCGGACGATCCGCTGCCTGCGGCGGGTGTCGTCGGTCAGCAGGTTGGCCAATCCCAAACCGCGGGCGAGATCGAGCGTCGACTGGACCAGTTCGCGCACGCCCGGTTGCGCCTCGTCCACGCCGAGCAGGTCGACCGCGAGCCGGTGCGCCTCCCGGCCGACCTTGGCCTGCAGCGGCACCAGCACCTCGCGCAACGACTCGTCGCTGGAGGCCGCGACCCACAGGTGCAGCGCGGTGCGGAACCTCGGTCCGATGTAGAGGTTGAGCAGCATGTCGACGACCGGTTCGATGCGGGAGCGGCCCGCGGGCAGCACCCGCGCGCCGCGCCGCATCTCCTCGATCTGTACCTGGCCGACGTACTCGACGGCGGCCGTGACCAGGTCCTCCCGCGTCGGGAAGTGGTGCTGCGCAGCCCCGCGCGACACCCCGGCGCGCTGCGCGATCAGCGCGACGGTGGTGCCGGCCCACCCGACCTCACCGATGCAGTCGACGGCCGCCTCGATGAGCTTGCGACGGGTGGCCCGGCTGCGCTCCTGGCGGGGCTGCGGCACGTCTTCCTCTTTCCTCAGTACGACTTCGGCAGGCCCAGCGAGTGCTGCGCGACGAAGTTGAGCACCATCTCGCGGCTGACCGGGGCGATCCGTCCCACGCGGACGGCCCCGAGCAGGGTACCCAGGCCGTAGTCCGACGCCATGCCGTTGCCGCCGTGGGTCTGGATGGCCTGATCCACGGCCTTGATCGCCACCTCGGCGCCGGCGTACTTGGCCATGTTCGCCGCCTCCCCCGCGCCGAAGTCGTCGCCCGAGTCGTACAGCGCCGCGGCCTTCTGCGTCATCAGTTTCGCGAGTTCGAGTTCGATCTTGATCTGCGCCAGCGGGTGCGCGATCCCCTGGTGGCTGCCGATCGGGGTGCCCCACACGGCGCGGTCCTTGGCGTAGGCCACGCCCTTGTCCAGCGCGTACCGGGCGATGCCGACGGAGAACGACGCGCCCATGATGCGCTCCGGGTTCAGCCCGGCGAACAGCTGCGCCAGTGCCGCGTCCTCGGACCCGACCAGCGCCTCGGCGGGCAGCCGGACGTCGTCGAGGAAGAGGCTGAACTGCTTGTCGGCCGACACCAGGTCCATGTCGATCTGCCGGTACTCGAAGCCGGGCGTGTCCGTGGGTACGATGAACAGCGCGGGCTTGAGCTTGCCGGTCTTGGCGTCCTCGGTGCGCCCCACGACGAGCACGGCGTCGGCCTCGTCGACGCCGGAGATGAACACCTTGCGCCCGTTGAGGATCCAGTCGGCACCGTCGCGTCGGGCCGTCGTGGTGAGACGGTGCGAATTGGACCCGGCGTCAGGTTCGGTGATGGCGAACGACATCCGTACCTCGCCGGTGGCGAACCGGGGCAACCACGAGTTCTTCTGCTCGTCGGTGCCGTAACGGGCGATCACCGTGGCGCAGATCGCCGGGGACACCACCATCAGCAGCATCGGCGTACCAGCCGCGCAGAACTCCTCGCACACCGCGGCGAGGTCGCCGATGCCCGCACCACCGCCGCCGTACTCCTCGGGCACCGCGACACCCAGGTAACCGAGACGTCCCGCCTCGTTCCACAGGTCGCTGGTGTGGCCGCCGCTGCGCGCCACCTTCGTGTAGTACTCGTGCCCGTACGCACGGGCGAGGTCCCCGACCGCCTTGCGCAGCGCGATCCGCTCGTGCGATTCGACGAAATTCATCCTTGCTCCTTCGGCGTGACGACGGCGAGAACGGCGCCGGGTTCGACCTGGTCTCCCACGGACACGGGCAGTTCGGTGACCTCCCCGTCGGCGGGGGCGCAGATGCGGTGTTCCATCTTCATGGCCTCCAGCCACAGCAGCGGATCCCCCGCGGCGACGGTGTCGCCGACGGCGACCGCGATGCGCAGGACGGTTCCGGGCATCGGCGCGACGAGCGACCCGGCCGCGAGCGCGGAGTCCGGGTCGGTGAACCGCGGAACGGGCACCAGGTCGACCGCCCCGAGCGCGGAGTCGACGCACACCAGCCCCGGGTAGCGGCCGATCGTGAACACCCGGCGGATGCCGTCGACTTCCAGCACCACCCGGTCGGGCGCGACCTCGACGGCGTCGGCGTCGTCCAGGCGCAAGCCGGGTCGGTAACTGACCTCGATCTCCTCGTCCCCGGACGAGTAACGCCTGGTCGGCGGAGCCGAGGGCACGTTGCGCCACCCGGCGGGCAAGCGGCCCAGCGGACCGGCGGAGGCGCGATGGGCCGCGGCGTCGGCGAGAGCGGCCGCGCTCGCCGACCACCGTACGGTGTCCGGTCCGGCCTGCCGGCGCGCCAGCACGTCGGGGCCGTGCCGGTCGAGGAAGGCGGTGTCGGTGTCACCGGCCAGGAACGCCTCGTGGCGCAGCACGCCCACCAGCAGGTCGCGGTTGGTGCGCAGACCGTGGATGCGCGCTCCGGCCAACGCCCTGGCGAGCCTGCGCGCCGCCTCCGCGCGGGTCGGTGCCCACGAGATCACCTTCGCGAGCATCGGGTCGTAGTGCACCCCGACGACCGAGCCGTCCACGACACCGGAGTCCAGCCGCAGGCCCGCCACCGCGCCGCCCACCGCGAACTCGGTGTCGACGCCGGGCACGGCGAAGCGGTGCAGCGTGCCGCTCTGCGGTTGCCATCCGGCGGCCGGGTCCTCGGCGTAGAGCCGCACCTCGATGGCGTGGCCGCGAGCGGCGGGCGGCTCGGCGGGCAGCCGCTCGCCCTCCGCGATGCGGATCTGGAGCGCGACCAGGTCCAGGCCGGTGACGCACTCGGTCACCGGGTGCTCGACCTGCAGCCGGGTGTTCATCTCCAGGAACCAGAACTGTCCGTCGTCGGTGGCCAAGAACTCGACCGTGCCTGCGCCGACGTAGCCGATCGCCGCCGCAGCCGCGCGCGCGGCGGCGAACAGCCGCGCGCGCATCGGCTCGTCCACCAGCGGCGAGGGCGCCTCCTCGACGACCTTCTGGTGCCGGCGCTGGATCGAGCACTCCCGCTCCCCCAGCGCCCAGACCGTGCCGTGCGCATCGGCCAGCACCTGCACCTCGATGTGCCGCCCGGTCTCCAGGAAGGGTTCGCAGAACACCGTCGCGTCGCCGAAGGCCGAGGCGGCCTCCGCGCTCGCGCTCTCCACGGCGCCAGGCAGTTCGTCCGGCGTGGCCACGACCCGCATCCCGCGTCCGCCGCCACCGGCGGAGGCCTTGACCAGCACCGGCAGATCGGCCTCGGTGACCGTGGACGGGTCCAGTTCGGACAACACCGGCACCCCGGCACCCGCCATCAGCCGTTTCGACTCCACCTTGGAGCCCATGGTTTCGATCGCCGCGGGTGGCGGACCGATCCAGGTCAGCCCGGCGTCGAGCACGGCGCGGGCGAACCCGGCGTTCTCGGACAGAAACCCGTATCCGGGGTGGACGGCGTCGGCTCCGGCGGCGCGTGCCGCCGCGACCAGCAGGTCGGCGCGCAGGTAGGTCTCACCGGGGGTGTTGCCGGGCAGCCGCACCGCCGCGTCCGCCTCGGCGACGTGCGGGGAGCCCGTGTCGGCGTCGGAGAACACCGCCGTGCGGGCGATGCCCAACGCCGAACAGGTGCGGAAGACGCGGCGGGCGATTTCCCCGCGGTTGGCGACCATTACGTTGTCGATCACGGCGCTCACATCCGGAAGACGCCGAAGCCCTCGGCGCCCCTAATAGGTCCATTGTGGATTGCGGAGAGGCAGAGCCCGAGCACGGTCCGCGTGTCGCGCGGATCGATGATGCCGTCGTCGTAGAGCATGCCGGACAAGAACATCGGCATCGACTCGGCTTCGATCTGCTGCTCGACCATGGCGCGCATCGCCGCGTCGGCGTCTTCGTCGTAGGCCTGCCCGCGGCTCGCCGCGGACTGCCGGGCCACGATGGAGAGCACCCCGGCCAGCTGCGCGGGCCCCATCACCGCTGA
>Ga0164243_10012677_pt1 | contig 11923 bp, 9 predicted proteins | sample OricompcompostOP_FD_108781 | JGI IMG/M metagenome (GOLD analysis project Ga0164243, IMG submission 108781) | Organic Plus compost microbial communities from Emeryville, California, USA - Original compost - Organic plus compost (OP) | ecosystem: Engineered > Solid waste > Mixed feedstock >...
CGATGGTCTGCCGGAGCCGGGCAACGTCGCGGTGGCGGAGCAGGTGCAGCAGGAACGGGTGCTCGGTCTTGACGTAGAGCGACTGCAGCGCGTCGGCGTCGGTGGTGTAGCCGGTCTTGGTGCGCTTGGTCTTGGGCATGCCGAGCTCGTCGAACAGCACGACCTGCAGCTGCTTGGGCGAGCCGAGGTTGATCTCCTTGCCGATCACCGCGAACGCCTCCTCGGCGGCGTTGCGCACCTCGTCGGCGAAGTGCGACTCGAGCGCGGTGAGGTGGTCGAGGTCGACCGCGATGCCGGTCTGCTCCATGAGCGCCAGCACGTTGACCAGCGGCATCTCGACCTCGGTGAGCAGCCGGTGCCCGCCGGCGCGCTCGACCTGGTCGGCGAGCTGGTCGGACAGGTCGAGCACCGCCCGGGCGGCCACCATGGCGGCCTGCGCGACGCTGCCGTCCTCGTCGAAGAGCATGCCCTGCTCGCCGTCGCCGGCCTGCTGGAGCTCGCGGTGCAGGTAGCGCAGGGTGAGGTCGGCGAGGTCGTAGGAGCGCTGGTCGGGGCTGACCAGGTAGGCCGCCAGCGCGGTGTCCTCGGCGACGCCGACCAGCCTCCAGCCGTGCGCGGCGAGCGCCAGGATCGGACCCTTCGCGTCGTGGAGCACCTTGGGCCTCGACGGGTCGGCGAGCCAGGCGGCGAGCGCCTCGTCGTCGGCCTGGCTCATCTGCTCGACGTCGAGGTACGCCGTCCGGCCGTCGGCGAGCGCGAACGCGATGCCGAGCACCCGCCCGGTGCCGCTCCCCCAGGTGCCGCGCACGTGAAGACCCACCCGCTCGGTGCCGAGCGTCTCGAGCCAGGCGGCCAGGCCGCCGGGCTGGAGCACCGTGCCGTCGAGCTCGAAGCCGCCCTCGATCTCGGGCTCCTCCTCCGGAGCCAGCACGTCCATGATCCGGGTGCGCAGCTCGCCGCGGAACTCGAGCTCGTCGAGCAGCTCCAGCGCCGCCGGGCGGTCCCAGTCGCGGCGGCGCAGGTCCTCGGGCACCAGGTCGAGGTCGAGGTCGCACACGAGCGCGTTGAGCCGCCGGTTGCGGATCACGTCGCCGAGGTGCGCGCGCAGCGCCTCGCCCTTCTTGCCGGTGATCTCGTCCGCGTGGGCGATCACGTTGTCGAGGCCGTCGTACTGGTTGATCCACTTGGCGGCGAAGCCCACGCCGACGCCCGGGACCCCGGGCAGGTTGTCGGAGGTCTCGCCCACGAGCGCCGCGATCTCGGGGTAGCGCTCGGGCGGCACGCCGTACTTCTCCTGGACCGCCTCGGGGGTCATCCGGGCCAGGTCGGAGACGCCGCGCATCGGGTAGAGCACGGTCGCCCGGTCGCTGACCAGCTGGAGCGAGTCGCGGTCGCCGGTCAGGATCAGCACGTCCATGTCCTCGGCCACGGCCTGGGTCACGAGGGTCGCGATGATGTCGTCGGCCTCGTAGCCCTCCTTCTTCAGGAAGGGGATGTGCAGCGTGTCGAGGAACCGCTCGATCAGCGGGAGCTGGCTGCTGAACTCGTCGGGCGTCTTGTTGCGCTTCGCCTTGTACTCCGCGTACTCGTCCATGCGGAAGGTCTTGCGGGACACGTCGAAGGCCACCCCGACGTGGGTGGGCTGCTCGTCGCGCAGCACGTTGATGAGCATCGAGGTGAACCCGTAGACGGCGTTGGTGTGCTGGCCGGTCGCCGTGGAGAAGTTCTCGACCGGCAGCGCGAAGAACGCGCGGTAGGCCAGCGAGTGTCCGTCGAGCAGCAGCAGCCGGGGGCGTTCGGTCGTCACTTCGGGCACCCGGCGACTCTAGCCGCCGCCGCCGACAGGAGAATGGCCAGCATGAGCGCCGAGGAGACCGCCGGGAACGAGATCTCGATCGAGGACTACATCGCGCAGATGCCCGAGGGCATGGGGGCGCTCAACGACAAGATGGGCATCGAGCTGAAGGAGATCTCCGCCGAGCGCGTGGTGGCCACGATGCCGGTCGAGGGCAACACCCAGCCCTACGGCCTGCTGCACGGCGGCGCCTCGGTCGTGCTGGCCGAGACGCTCGGCTCGGTGGGGTCGGCGATCCACGCCCACCCGACCCACCTCTCGGTCGGCGTCGACATCAACGCCACCCACCACCGGTCGGTGAGCTCGGGCACGGTCACCGGCGTGGCCACCGCGATCCACCTGGGCCGCTCCTCGTGCAGCTACGAGGTGGTCGTCACCGACGAGCGCGGCAAGCGCGTCTGCACCTCGCGGATCACCTGCGCGCTGCTGCCCGCGGAGCGGTTCACGGGCTAGACCGGGGTCGTCCCGCGCGACCGTTCAGCGCAGCGGCTGGGCCCGCTTCATGGAGCGGCGCGCCGCGAGCACGCGGGTGAGGTGCCGGCCCCCGTGCCCGGAGAACGCCGGCCGCTGCGCGGTCAGCTTGGCGCGCAGCGCCGGGACGGACGCGACCCGGGCGACGGCGTACGGGCCCAGGGCGAGCCGGGCCATGAACCGGTTGGCGTCGCGCGACCCCGAGGCGGCCGCGGTCAGGACGTGGGCGGCGCCGACCTCGTCGGCGAACGAGACCGCGCACTCCATCAGCGAGCTGCCGATGCCGTGCCGCCGGTACTGCGGGAACACGTGCGGGGAGACCGCCTCGACGACCGGCTCCAGGTTGACCGCGGTGAGCGTGGTCAGCCGCAGGAAGACGGCGCCGGCGATCTGACCGTCGTGCTCGGCGACGACCAGCCGCTGCTCGGGGGACGCGCTGGCGGCCTTGATGATCAGCTCCAGGTCGGCGACCTGGTCCTGGGGATCGACCTTGCGCAGGGCGCCCGCCCACAGCTCGGCCAGGACCGGCGCGTCGGTCAGCTCGGCACACCTCATCGACACCAGCGAGCGGCTCACAAGCGCGCAGACTACGCTCAGCCCGGCCGTCCTGTCAGGGGTCGGTGTCAAACCTGTCCGAACGGACGACGTACGCACGAAAGGGAGTCCCGTGGTCCCCGGAGTCGGTACGGCGGTCAACGTCGCGGCCGTGCTGGTGGGGGCGTTGCTGGGGCGGCTCGTGGGCAACCGGCTGCCCGGCCGGACCCGCGACCTGGTGACCGACGGGCTGGGCCTGGTCACCCTGCTCATCGCGGCGACCTCCGCGGTCGCGGTGCTCGACCCGGACCTCGCGGACGAGGTCGGCGACAGCGCGCCGATGCTGATCGTGCTGGGCGCCGTGCTGCTCGGCGGCATCTCCGGCTCCCTGCTCCGGCTCGAGGAGCGGGTCGAGGGGTTCGGCGGCTGGCTCCAGCGCCGGCTGGCCGGCGAGACCAGCTCCGCGGAGCGGCAGCGGTTCATCGAGGGGTTCGTGGTCTCCTCGCTGATCTTCTGCACCGGCCCGCTGACCATCCTCGGGTCGCTCAACGACGGGCTCGGCAACGGAGCCGACCAGCTCTTCCTCAAGTCCGCCCTGGACGGGTTCGCCGCGGTCGCGTTCGCGGCGGCGTTCGGCTGGGGCGTGGCGGCCAGCGCGATCACCGTCGTCGTGGTCCAGGGGTCGCTGACGGTGCTAGGAGTCGTCTTGGGCGACGTGCTCCCCGACGCCCACCTCGCCGCGATCACCGCCACCGGCGGCCTGTTACTCGTGGGTATCGCACTGCGCCTGCTCCGGGTGCGCGAGATCCCGGTCGCCGACCTGCTGCCCGCGCTGCTGGTCGCTCCCCTGCTCGTCGCCGCCGTGGCGGCGTTCCGCTGAGGTCACGATTGTGCCGTGCTGTGCCCCGTGAGCCAGGTCACTCGCTAAAGTCTCCCCGACCACGCCGCCTCGGCGTTGGAACGGAGGAAAATGCGTACACGAGCCCTGCGCCGTGTTGTCGCCCTCGGAGCGCTGGTCCTGGCGTTCCTGGCGGTTCTCGGGCCGGCTGCCTCAGCCTCGCCCCCCGCAACGCAGACGGCGGACACGAAGGCCTGCCAGTACCCCGAGAAGACCGACGAGCAGATCCACATCAAGGGCTGCCTGCGCGACACGCGTGACGACCCGCCGGCACCGGTCCCCGGGGTCACCGTCACCGTCACGGACGCCTCCGGCACGCTCATCCAGGAGCTGGAGACCGACGAGACAGGCGTGTTCGACGTCCCGCTGCCGGGCGAACCCATCCTCAACCTCAACAAGGACTTCATCGTCAAGATCGACGAGTCGACGCTCCCCGAGGGCGCCGACCTCCGGAACCCGGAGCAGGTCGAGCTGACGATCAACTTCAACACCACCTCCGACCAGACCGTGGTGTTCCCGATCGGCGACAAGATCGAGAAGCCCAGCAAGTTCATCGAGGGTGTCCAGCTGGCGATCGGCGGCCTGGTCTTCTCGGCCCTGCTGGCGATGTCGGCGCTGGGCCTCTCGATGATCTTCGGCACGACGGGGTTGACGAACTTCGCGCACGGCGAGCTGGTCACCTTCGGCGCGCTGATGGCGTGGGCCATCGACCGGCTGCCGGGCGAGATCGAGATCGGCGGCACCGACATCACGGTCATCGTCGGCGTCCTGTTCGCCTTCGTCATCGGCGGCTTCTTCGGCCTCCTCAACGACAAGGCGCTGTGGAAGCCGCTGCGCGACCGCGGCACCGGCATCATCGCGATGATGATCGTCAGCATCGGCCTGTCGATCTTCCTGCGCAGCGTGTTCCAGTACTTCGCCGGCGGCACCAGCCACAACTACTCGCAGTACTCCAGCGTCAGCCCCTGGCACATCGGGCAGATTGCGATCACGTCCAAGGAGATCGCGGTCTTCAGCTTCGCGATGCTGGTGCTGGTCGCGGTCTCGCTGCTGGTGCAGTACACCCGCCTCGGCAAGGCCACCCGGGCGGTCGCCGACAACCCCGCGCTCGCCGCGTCGTCGGGCATCAACGTGCAGCGGGTGATCGCGGCCGTGTGGATCGTCGGCGCCGCGCTCGCCGCGCTCGCCGGCGCGCTGCTCGGCCTCACCCAGGGCTTCGACTTCCAGATCGGCTTCAAGATCCTGCTGCTGATCTTCGCCGCGGTCGTGCTCGGCGGCCTCGGCACGATCTGGGGCGCCATGGTCGGCGCGTTCGTGATCGGGCTCTTCGTGGAGGTCTCCACGCTCTGGGTGCCCGCGGAGCTCAAGTACGTCGGAGCGCTGCTGGTGCTGATCCTCGTCCTGCTCGTCCGTCCCCAGGGCATCCTCGGCCGTGCCCAGCGCATCGGTTAGGAGGGCCTGATGGACTTCGGAAGTCTCTTCGGCCAGACCATCGAGCAGGCCTTCGGCCCGCTGGCCATCGTCTACTGCCTGGCGGCCATCGGCCTCAACGTGCACTTCGGCTACACCGGGCTGCTCAACTTCGGCCAGGCGGCCTTCATGGCCGTAGGCGGCTACGCGATGGCGTCGTTCGTCCAGACCTGGGGGCTGTCGATGTGGCTGGGCATGCTCGTGGGCATCGGCCTCACGATCGTCCTGGCGCTCCTGCTCGGCATCCCCACGCTGCGGCTGCGCGCCGACTACCTGGCGATCGTGACCATCGCCGCAGCCGAGGCGCTGCGGCAGACCGTCGGCTCGGTGACGCTGCTCGAGTACTTCGGCGGCCAGGACGGCCGCCAGGGCAACTTCGCGCGGGAGTTCCGCGACCTCAACCCGTTCGACGAGGGACTCACCATCGGGCCGGTCAGCTGGAGCGCCAACGTGTTCTGGGTGATGGTGGTCGGGTGGGCGCTGGTGGCCCTGTGCTGCCTCATCGTCTGGGCGCTGATGCGCAGCCCGTGGGGCCGGGTGCTCAAGGCGATCCGCGAGGACGAGGACGCCGCCCGCAGCCTGGGCAAGAACGTCTACTCCTACAAGATGCAGTCGCTGATCATCGGCGGCATCTTCGGCGCCTTCGCCGGGTTCATCTACGGCCTCAGCAAGAACGCCGTGATCCCGACCGACTACGCGACCGACACGACGTTCTTCGCCTACACGGTGCTGCTCGTGGGCGGCGCCGCCCGGGTCTTCGGCCCGGTGGTCGGCGCGATCCTGTTCTGGGGCCTGATCAGCGCGCTGAGCGTGTTCTTCACCCAGGCCACCCGCAGCGACCTGATCCCCGACTCGATCATGTCCAACGACCAGGCCAGCCTGATGCGCTTCATCGTGCTGGGGCTGGCACTGATGCTGCTGATGATCTTCCGACCACAGGGGATCTTCGGCGACCGGAAGGAGCTGGCGATCGATGGCCGCTGAGACCAGTCCCCCTGTCTCGCGGGCCGCGGCGATGTTCGAGGGCGTGCCCCACGAGCCCGGCGCCAAGAAGCCCGACCCGATCGTCGTCGCCGACGGCGTCAAGCGCACGTTCGGCGGCCTGGTCGCCGTCGACGTGCAGCACGTCGAGATCCAGCGCGGTGCGATCACCGCGCTGATCGGCCCCAACGGCGCCGGCAAGACGACCTTCTTCAACCTGCTGACCTGCTTCGACCACGCCGACGAGGGCAGGTGGTCCTTCAACGGCACCGACCTGACGAAGATGTCGGCGTCCCGGGTCGCCAAGACCGGCATGATCCGCACCTTCCAGCTGACCAAGGTGCTCGCCAAGCTCACGGTCATCGAGAACATGCGGGTGGGGGCCGCCGGCCAGAGCGGGGAGCGCCTGTGGAAGGCGATGTTCCCGATGTTCTGGCGGGCCGAGGAGCGGGCCAACACCGAGAAGGCCGACGAGCTGCTCAAGCGCTTCCTGCTCGACAAGAAGCGGGAGGACTTCGCCGGCTCGCTCTCCGGCGGTCAGCGCAAGCTGCTCGAGATGGCGCGGGCGCTGATGGCCGACCCCGAGCTGGTGATGCTCGACGAGCCGATGGCGGGCGTGAACCCGGCGCTCAAGCAGTCGCTGCTCGGACACGTGAAGTCGCTGCGCGAGGAGGGCCGCACGGTCCTCTTCGTCGAGCACGACATGGACATGGTCCGCGACATCTCCGACTGGGTCATCGTGATGGCGCAGGGGCAGATCGTCGCCGAGGGGCCGCCGGACAGCGTGATGAGCGACCAGCGGGTGATCGACGCCTACCTCGGGGCGCACCACGACACGGAGCTCACGTTCGAGGCGGAGGAGAAGATCCTGGCCGAGGCCGAGGCCGAGCTCGACGAGCTGGCCGCCGAGCGCGGGGCCGACATCGCCACGGAGGGAGAGCCCGATGAGTGACGACGCGATGTTCCAGCCGCCCGGCGAGGACACGCCGGCGGCGCCGAGCGAGCACGCCGGCGCCGAGGAGGTGCGCAAGGCGCACCTCGAGCAGGCCGAGGGCGCGGTGCTGCGCGCCGACAACCTGGTCGCCGGCTACCTGCCCGGGGTCAACATCCTCAACGGCGCGGACCTGTACTGCGCCGAGAACGAGCTGGTCGGCATCATCGGCCCCAACGGCGCCGGGAAGTCCACGCTGCTCAAGGCGCTCTTCGGGCTGGTGAAGGTCAGCTCGGGCACGGTGACGCTCAAGGGCGAGGACATCACCAACGAGCGCGCCGACACGCTGGTTGCCAAGGGGATCGGGTTCGTCCCGCAGACCAACAACGTCTTCCCCTCGCTGACCATCCAGGAGAACCTCGAGGTCGGCGTCTACCAGCGTCCGAGCACGTTCAAGAAGCGGTTCGAGTTCGTCGCCGAGCTCTTCCCCGCGCTCTACGACCGCCGCTCGCAGCGGGCCGGCTCCCTGTCCGGCGGTGAGCGGCAGATGGTCGCCATGGGCCGGGCGCTGATGATGGAGCCGTCCGTGCTCCTGCTCGACGAGCCGTCGGCCGGCCTCTCCCCCGTGCTGCAGGACGAGGTGTTCGTCCAGACCCGGCGGATCAACCGCGCCGGGGTCTCGGTGATCATGGTCGAGCAGAACGCCCGCCGCTGCCTGCAGATCTGCGACCGCGGCTACGTGCTCGACCAGGGCCGCAACGCCTACACCGGCACCGGCTCGGACCTGGCCAACGACCCGAAGGTGATCGAGCTCTACCTGGGCACGCTGGCCAAGGCCTGAGCGGCCAGCGGTCCGCGCGGCACCTCACGCCGTACAGACGAATCGGGCCCGACCCCCGGAGGGGTCGGGCCCGATCTCGTTGCTGCGTCAGTCAGATCACTCGAGGACGCCGCTCACCGAGTCGACCTGGCTGTAGGTGTTGCCCTTGTACTCCTGGATGCCGATCGTGGCGGCGTTCGGGCTACCGGTGTCGTTGAAGTCGCAGGGACCGGAGACACCGTTGTAGTCGATGTCCTCGCCCTCCTCGAGGAGCTTGACGCACTCCTCGAACTTCGTGCACGCGGTGCCGTCACGCGACACGTTGATCAGCTGCGAGGCGATCGACTCACCGGAGTCGTCACCCGCGGCGATCGCGGCCAGCGCGGTCAGCATCGTGGCGTCGTAGGACTGCGGCCCGTAGGTGAAGTCCTTGACGTCCACACCGATCTCCTTGCCCTTCTTCTTCAGGAGGTCGTTGAACGCCGGGTCGACCTCGGGCGGCGCCGGGAAGGTGCCCTTGACGCCCGTGAGGTCGAACTTCTCCGAGGAGTAGTCGGCCATGTTGCCGTCGACGAAGTAGATCTGGATGTCCTGCGGGCCGATCCCCTTGGCGATCAGCTGCGGGATGATCTTCGTCGTCTCGTTGAACGCGATGAGCACCAGGGCGTCCGGCTTCGCCGCGGCGATCTCGTTGACCTCGGCGGTGAAGTTCTGCGCGTCCGCGGCGTAGAGCACGTGCGCGGCCACGTTGGCGCCCTTCTCGGTCAGGGTCTCGTCGACCTGCTCGGCCAGGCCCTCACCGTAGGCGTCCTGGCGGGCCAGGATCGCCACGTTGGAGTACCCGTCCTGCACCGCGAGCTCACCGAGCACCTGGCCCTGGAGGCGGTCCGACGGCGAGGTCCGGAAGTACAGGCCCTTGTCGTCGTAGGTGTCGAAGGCGGCCGCGGTGTTGGCCGGCGAGAAGTGGACCACGCCGGCGCCGGTGATCTTGTCGATGACGCTCAGCGACACGCCCGAGGCCGCGGCACCGATGATGGTGTCCACGTTCTTGTCGAGCAGTGCGTCGACCGACTGGCCAGCGATGTCCGGCGTACCGTCGCCGGAGTCCTCGAGGAAGCTCTTGACGGGCTTGCCGAGGACGCCACCGGCGTCGTTGATCTCGGAGATCGCGAGCTCGACGCCGGCGATCTCCGGCGGGCCGAGGAACGCCAGGTCACCGGTGGTCGGCAGCAGCGAGCCGATCACCAGCTCGCCGTCGCCGGACTTGGCGGGCGCGCTGCTGGATGAGTTGTCTCCCGAGCTCTTGCTGTCGCCGTCGTCGTCGCCGTCGTCACCGCAGGCGGTGAGGACGAGCGCGGCCGCGGCGCACACGGCGGCCAGGCGACGGGCAGGGGTACGGCGGATCATGAGGCCTCCGGCTCACTAGGCAACTCCGGACGGGGTCCGGAACTGGAACTGCAGGGTGCAAAGTAACGCTCCGCAGCCCGGAGTGACAGGTGTTCCCGGCTTCCGGGCGCGTCGTTGCCGTTTCGTGACCTAAGCGTCCGAGGCCCCCGAGGAGCCCGCCAGACCGGGCCCGTGGGTCACCACGCCCTCGGCCACCTGGCGCATGGAGAGTCGCAGGTCCATCGCGGTCTTCTGGATCCACCGGAACGCCTCGGGCTCGCTCAGGCCCAGCTGCTCCTGGAGGATCCCCTTGGCCCGGTCGACGGCCTTGCGGGTCTCCAGCCGCTCGGAGAGGTCGGCGACCTCGGACTCCAGGGTGGTCAGCTCGGCGAACCGGCTCACCGCCATCTCGATCGCGGGCACCAGGTCGGTCTGTGTGAACGGCTTCACGAGGTAGGCCATGGCGCCGGCGTCGCGGGCCCGCTCGACGAGGTCGCGCTGCGAGAACGCGGTGAGGATCACCACCGGCGCGATCCGCTTGCCGGCGATCTGCTCGGCCGCGGCGATGCCGTCGAGGACGGGCATCTTCACGTCGAGGATCACCAGGTCCGGGCGCAGCTCCTCGGCCAGCTCCACGGCCCGGGCACCGTCGCCGGCCTGGCCCACCACGTCGTACCCCTCGTCGGTGAGCATCTCGGCGAGGTCCATCCGGATCAGCGCCTCGTCCTCGGCGATGACGACGGTGCGGCGCGTGGCGTCGTCGGGTGCGGGAGCGTCGGTCACGCCCCTCAGGCTAGTGGGCCGCTCTCGGACGGGCCGGGTCGAGGGCCTCGCGCGCCGCGCGTGGGCGATCGCTCGCTCGTCGCTCATGGCCGCCCACTGCCACGGTGTCCACGTCGCTGTCCACGTCGCGCTGCCCCCTCGGTGCTCGAACGGCGTTACCTGTAGTGATCCACTCGACTTTTGGCGACGCGGGGAACCGGCCCCGACTTCGCTAGGGTTTGCACGCCCAGCCGGGTTGGCGGAATCGGCAGACGCGGCGCACTCAAAATGCGTTGTCCGAGAGGACGTGCGGGTTCAAGTCCCGCACCCGGCACTTGTCGGCGCTCGCCTCGTAACCGTGGACGCGCCGCACCTTCGCCCCCGACGCAGCCGCGCCAACAACTGGACCCGCAAGCTCTCAGCTGCTGCGTCGGTACGCCGGCGCCACCTCGTTGATCGCGTCGCCCATCCGGTGGATGCGCAGGGCGTTGGTGGAGCCGGGGATGCCGGGCGGGCTGCCGGCGACGATCACCACCAGGTCGCCCTCCTTCACCCGGCCGATCTGGAGCAGCTGCTCGTCGACCTGGCGCACCATCTCGTCGGTGTGCTGCACCGACCAGGTCTTGAACGTCTCGACGCCCCAGCTCAGCGAGAGCTGCGAGCGCACCCGGGCCTCGGGCGTGAACGCGAGCACCGGGATCGGGCTGCGCAGCCGGGACAGCCGGCGGGCGGAGTCGCCGCTCTGGGTGAACGCCACGACGTACTTGGCCTCGACGCGCGCGGCGACCTCCTCGGCCGCCTTCGCGATGACGCCGCCGCGGGTGTGCGGATCCCAGTCGATCTCCTCGAAGTGACCGAAGGCGTGCTGCTCCAGCGCGTGCTTCTCGGTGGCGCTGATGATCCGGGCCATCGTCTCGACGGTCTGCACGGGGAACTCCCCCACGCTGGTCTCGCCGGACAGCATCACCGCGTCCGCCCCGTCGAGCACGGCGTTGGCGACGTCGCTGGCCTCGGCCCGGGTCGGCGCCGGGTTGCTGATCATCGACTCCAGCATCTGGGTGGCCACGATCACGGGTTTCGCGTTGAGGCGGGCCTTCTCGATCACCTGCTTCTGCAGGAACGGCACCTCCTCGAGCGGGCACTCCACGCCGAGGTCGCCGCGCGCCACCATGAACCCGTCGAACGCGGCGATCACCTCGTCGAGGTGCTCGATCGCCTGCGGCTTCTCGATCTTCGCGATCACCGGCAGCTCGATGCCGACCTCGCGCATGATCCGCCGGACGTCCTCGGCGTCCTTCGCGTCCCGCACGAAGCTGAGCGCGATGAAGTCGACCCCGAGCCGCAGCGCGAACCTCAGGTCCCGCTCGTCCTTCTCCGACATCGCGGGCACGGAGACGTGGACGCCGGGCAGGTTGATGCCCTTGTGGTTGCTCACCCGACCGCCGACCAGCACCTCGCACACCACGTCGGTGTCGTTGACCTCGGAGACCTGGAGCCGGATCTTGCCGTCGTCGACGAGCACGTGGTCGCCGGGGTGCACGTCGCCCGGCAGCCCCTCGTACGTCGTCCCCGCGATGCTGTCGTCGCCGGGCACGTCCCGGGTGGTGATGGTCCACTCCTGCCCGCGCTGGAGCTCCGCGGAGCCCTCGGCGAAGGTGCGCATCCGGATCTTCGGGCCCTGCAGGTCGGCGAAGATGCCGACGCCGTGGCCGGTCTCGTCCGCGGCCGCCCGCACCAGCCGGTACACCTCGGCGTGCTCGGCGTGGGTGCCGTGGCTCATGTTCAGCCGGGCGACGTCCATGCCGGCGTCCACGA
>Ga0164243_10012678_pt1 | contig 11921 bp, 9 predicted proteins | sample OricompcompostOP_FD_108781 | JGI IMG/M metagenome (GOLD analysis project Ga0164243, IMG submission 108781) | Organic Plus compost microbial communities from Emeryville, California, USA - Original compost - Organic plus compost (OP) | ecosystem: Engineered > Solid waste > Mixed feedstock >...
GGACGCAAATGCCGACGCAAGGACGAGACCCACAACCGGGCCGATCAAGGTGCTGGTCGGAAGTTCGCGATAGCGCGGATCGAAAACGAGCCCAAGGGCAAAGAAAGTCGCCAGCACGGCTGTCGCCGCCGCCACTACAGCCAGCCATTTCGACGGGCCCGACACAGCTCCTTCACGGACAAAGAGCCGGAAGAACGGCAGGGGCCCGATCCCCTGTGCGATCGCCAGCGCCGCGACCACCGGACCGGCTGCCGCCAAGGCGACGTAACCCGAAACCTGGCCAAGTTCGAGCAGGTTTCGGGCACCGATCGCATGCATATGGACAGCAAATCCAACGGCCGATCCAGAAATGGCCGCGAGCACGGCGATGGCCGTCCAATGACTGGCCCGCACCGATCTTCCCCGCGCCGCGGTCACAGCCGCCGCGAAAATAAGCATGGCGAGCCCCGTGCCGAGAACAGCCCAGCGAACCCAATCCGGATGATTGGAAACCGGCTTCCCCCAATGAAATTTCGGCTCCCGGGTGTCCGCGTCGAGCAGCCCCCAGTATCCGCCCACCGTTCCTTCGAGAAGGCGTTTCCAGGGCTGGTCGAAGGCCTCGATCAGATTGATGTCATAGCCATGCGTCTTCTGAAGAGCGACTATGTCGTGCAGAACACGCGCCTGATCGGCGGGTGTGGCCCGGGCTCCCCACCGCATCCGGCCCTCGCTTGGCCAGCCGGTCTCTCCGATGAGGATCGGCTTGCCGGGGAATTTCTCGCCGACATGGCGGCGGATGTTCGCGATATGCGCGCCGGCCTCTTCCGCCGGCACCGGCTCGTCCTCCCAATAGGGAAGGATGTGAACGGTTACGACGTCGACGAATTCGGCAAGGGCCTTGTGCCGGATCCAGAACTCCCAGACATCCGCATAGGTAATGGGCACCGGGACGCGGGCCTTTACCATTTTGAGGATGGCGCCGAGATCCGTTTCGGAAATCTCGCCGCGCAGCAGGGCCTCGTTGCCAACCACGAGCATACGGATAACATCGGAATTCTCATTGGCGAGGCGAACGGCCGTCTCGATCTGGCGGGCGTTCTTGTCGGCTTCGCGTCCGAGCCAGAGGCCCATGATCACTTCCAGTCCGTGCTTGCGGGCAAGCGTCGGGACATTCTCCAGCCCCTGGTCGACCGCATAGGTGCGGACGCAATCGGTCACGGTGGCGAGATGGGCGAAATCGTCATCGATCTGAGAGGCAGGGATCTGGATCGTCTCCTCGAACGGCGACTGGCCCCGGCGATACGGAGCATAGGAGACACAGGGTATTTTTTCTCCTTCCGCCAAAGGCGAGGCAGGCATCGGCACTGGCTGCCCAATGGTCCACCAGAAAGCCCAGATCACGGAAACGGAAAGAGCGAGCAGGATGATCGGCAGACGCAAAGGCACGGTTTACCTCAGATTTTTTCGTGCGATAACCACAATCTGTCCGATTGCCAAGTCCGTCCGCCTGTGGCGACATGCGCCGTGAAAGCGACAAACTGTCTGCTAAAGTACCCTCACCTTTCTTGCCCGATCCCAGAGTTCCATGCGCCGCTCGTCTCCCGCGTTCCTGTTTGCTGCCGCCTTCCTTGCCCTTCCCTTTTTCCAGATTGAGTGCGCGCGCGCTCAGGATGCCAATCCCCCGCCCCCGGCAGCACCGTCCGACAAGTCGACAGCCAAGACTGAGGCGTCCGAGGAAAGCAGAGCGCACCGGGCGGAATGTTCCTGGCTCGGCCAGCGGGTGATCAGCCTTCTCTGGCGAGACGACGTGAACACGGCCCGGGAACAGACCCGTTTCTACGAAATGTTCGGCTGCCCGACGGAGCACCTATCAGTGGCGTTCCGCTGTGTAATCGAGCAGAGCCAGAGCCAGCCCGATCAGAACGACCTCAACGCCCGCGCCTATTCCTGCTGGATGTCGCCCGAGACCGGCCAAACGCAGGAATAAAAAGCAGCTTCTGGGGGCGGGGGACTTTCCCTGGCTTAATTCCGCTACAATTTATCAGTCAAGTTGGCTGATACTGTCGGTCGGCCGTATATCCTTGGGGTGGTCCCGCTAACATGCGCGTCGTTTTTGCTGCACTCGCTCTCGTCGCCGGTGTACATGCAAGCCTGTGGTTTTGGTCTCGCGAGAGAGCTGAGGCACCCGCCGCCCCCAACCGTTTCGTGAGCCTCTCCTTCGCGCCGTTCACCCAGCACGACGACGCGGAAGATACGGACGCCAAAGCCGAGCAGATCCGGGCCGATCTGGACGCCATTGCGCCCTATACCGAGTCAATCCGAACCTATTCCTCGACCATGGGCCTTGATCTTGTGCCCCAGCTCGCGGCCCAGGAAGGGCTGAAGGTCACCCTCGGTATCTGGATCGACAAGGACGAGGAGCGCAACCGGCGCGAAATCGACATGGCGGTCGATCTTGCCCGCAAAAATCCCAATGTGCGCGGGCTCGTGGTCGGCAACGAAGTGGTGCTGCGGGGCGAAAAAAGCGTCGACGAGATGATCGCGCTCATCCGCGACGTCAAAAGCCGCACCAGCACGCCGGTGACGACCGGTGAAATCTGGAACACCTGGCTCGATCACCCCGAACTTGCCTCGGCTGTCGACTTCCTGGCCGTCCATATTCTGCCTTACTGGGAAGGTATTCCCGCAAACCAGGCGGTCAACTATGCGCTCGATATCTACGAGCGGCTGCGCAAGGCATTTCCCGGCAAGCACATCGTTATCGCCGAGTTCGGCTGGCCCTCGGCCGGGTTCAACCGCCGCGCGGCGACGACCGGCGAAATCACCCAGGCCGAACTGATCCGCGAATTCACCAGCCGCGCCCAAGCCCGCGGCATCGATTACAATCTCGTCGAAGCGTTCGACCAGCCCTGGAAGGGCGCGATCGAGGGCAGCGTCGGCGCGTATTGGGGCATTTTCGACGCCAACCGCGTTCCGAAATTCAGCTTCTCGGGCCCGATCGAGGAGCGGACCTGGAACCAGAGGACGATCGCGGCGCTGCTGATCGGCTTTCTTCTGTCCCTGCCGATCCTCCGGATACGCGGGGCCACTTTCGCCCAGGCCGTCCTTCTGGCAACGGCCGGGAATGCCGTCGGTGCCTGGGCGGCTTTGATGCTCGATCACTGGCTGACCCACTATTTTGTTGTGGGCGCCCAGATCGCCATGGGTGTCGGCTCGGTTCTTCTGATCCCCCTGGTCATCGTCATTTTGTCGCGCATCGAAGAGATTTCCGCGATCGCCTTCGGACGGAAGCCGAGCCGGCTCATTTCCGCCGCTCTGCCGGATGCGGCCAGTCACCCGAAGGTTTCGATCCATGTGCCGGCTTATCGGGAACCGCCGGAAATGCTCATCCAGACCCTCGATAGCGTCGCGGCTCTGGACTATCCGAATTTCGAATGCGTGGTGGTGGTCAACAACACGCCCGATCCGGCCTTCTGGATGCCCATCAAGGAACACTGCGAAAAGCTGGGCGAACGGTTCAAGTTCATCAACGCCGAACGGCTCGAAGGCTTCAAGGCGGGTGCGCTGCGTCTTGCCATGCAGCATACCGCGCCCGACGCCTCGATCATCGGCGTGATCGATGCCGACTATGTCGTCGCGCCGAACTGGCTCAAGGATCTGGTTCCTGCCTTTGCCGACCCGCATGTCGGCATCGTCCAGGCGCCGCAGGATCATCGAGACGCAGACCGCAGTGTGCTGCACGCGTTCATGAACAGCGAATATGCCGGCTTTTTCGACATCGGCATGGTCGAACGTAACGAGCAGAACGCCATTATCATTCACGGCACCATGTGCCTGATGCGGCGTGCTGCGATGGACGAGGCCGGCGGCTGGTCTTCGGACACGATCTGCGAGGATTCGGATCTCGGCCTTGCCATTCTCGAGCGCGGCTGGCGCGCGCACTACACCCGCACCCGCTATGGGTGGGGGCTCCTGCCGAACGACTACAACGGATTCCGCAAGCAGCGGCATCGCTGGGCGTTTGGCGGCATGCAGATCGTCGCGAAGCACATCGGCGCCATCCTCCGCGGCGGGGCCCTCACCCCCGAGCAGCGCCGTGTCTATCTCATCGGCTGGCTGAACTGGATGGGTGCCGAGGCCGTGGGGGTCATTATCGCGATCCTGAACCTTGTCTGGGTGCCGGTCGTCGTGTTCGCCGAGGTGACCGTCCCGGAAGCCGTACTTACCGTTCCGATCCTCGCCGGCTTCGTGATCTATCTCATACACTTCCTGTCGCTTTATCGCCTTCGCGTGAAGCATTCGCTGTTCTCGACCATTGGCGCGGCTTTCGCGGCAATGGCGCTCCAGCTCACCGTGGCGCGTGCGGTCGGGGAATGGGCCGTCAAACAGCACATGGCCTTCATCCGCACGGCCAAGGGAGGCAAAGCGTCGGAAAACGCCTTCCCGGCCTTTTGGGAGGCCATTCTCGGCTGCCTCCTTCTCGGCGGCGCGGCGCTCGTTCACATGACGAATTACGAAACGGTCTTCGAGATCAATCTCTTCGCTCTGGTCCTGTTCGTGCAGTCGCTTCCTTTCCTTTCGGCGGCGACCCTGGCCATGATCGAGCGCACGCCGATCAACGATCCCGCCTTCAGCCGGCGTCTCGGCGCCCGGCTTGCCGCACTCGTCGAACGGAAGGTTCCAGCGCCCGCACCCAATCTTGCCGTGGCGGAATCCACCTCGGTGCTCCAGAAGATCGACGATCTTCCCTCGGTCTGATCCGGCACCGGAACGCCGGCCGTCTCTGAGCGTTTTCTCTGACCCGTCTTTCGAGGCGGGCCGGAGTAGGTCCAATGAGAAATGGACTGGCCGTTTTGCTCGTGGCGGCTGCGATCGCCGTTTCCGTGGCTGCCTTGCTTCTCGACTGGGAGCCCGGACCGCGGCTGGGAACTCTCGGCACGCCCATGCAGGATGGCCGTGCCGCTCTTGCCACCGATCCCAAACGGCCGCTCCACACGCCGGAACAGCGTTAGCCGGGATCAGACCGCGCTGTTGCTCTCATCGCATGTCCCCTCTATGGGAACTCCAGCCCGGCACCGTCGCCGGCGTCTTGGCCGGGTATCCGACGTGAAAGCCAATTTCGCGAGTTTGTTCAGGTCGCTGGTTACCGCCCTGGTTTTGCTTCTTGCGTGGCATATTACGGTTCTGATTTTCGAACCGGCCCCCTTCATTCTTCCTGGCCCCCTCCGGGTCCTTGAGGCTCTTGGGACAAACCGGAGCTACCTTTTCACGAATGCCCTTGTTACGGCCTCGGAGATCCTGCTCGGTCTCCTGCTCGGATCGCTTCTCGGCATTGCCTCGGCGCTCTTTCTCGCTTCCTCGGCTCTTGCCCGGCGCTGGCTCCTGCCGCTTCTTGTGATTTCGCAAGCCCTGCCCGTTTTCGCCATCGCCCCGCTGCTCGTCGTCTGGTTCGGTTACGGGCTCGGCTCGAAAATCGTGATGACGACGATCATCATTTTCTTTCCGGTTGCGTCGGCCTTTCTGGACGGCTTGCAGCGCACCGAACCCGGGCTGCTCGACCTTGCACGGCTGGCCGGTGCATCGCGATTTCAGACCTTGCGCCTGTTGCGGGCGCCCGCCGCCATCCCATCGCTCGGCTCAGGATTGCGCGTTGCTGCGGCTGTCGCCCCCATTGGCGCCGTGGTCGGCGAATGGGTTGGCGCATCCTCCGGTCTTGGCTATGTCATGCTTCACGCAAACGCGCGGGCGCAGGTCGATATCCTCTTCGCGGCGCTCGTCATTCTCGGATGTCTGGCCGCGGCCCTCTGGTTCGCGGTGGATGTCCTCGTCGCGCGCGCGGTTCCATGGGCCAACGAGAACAAGCCCGCCTGATTGGGGAGTGCACATAGAATGTTCCGCCTTGCCGCCGCCTGCCTGGCTCTGGCGCTGTCGCTCACACCGGCCGCTGCAGCCGAAAAGCTGACGGTTCTGCTCGATTGGTTCGTCAACCCCGATCACGCCCCGCTCGTCGTCGCGAAACAGGGTGGCTTCTTCGAAAAGCACGGGCTCGACGTGGAACTCATCGAACCGGCCGATCCGAACGCGCCGCCCAAGCTCGTCGCCGCGAAGCAAGGCGACGTTGCCGTCACCTATCAGCCCAATCTTTATCTTCAGGTCGCCGAGGGTCTGCCGCTTGTACGTATTGGCGGCGTGGTCGATACACCGCTCAACTGTCTTGTGACGCTCGATGGGGGGCCGGTGAAGACCGTGGCCGATCTCAAGGGAAAAAAGGTCGGCTATTCCATTTCGGGCTTCGAGGACGCGCTTCTCGGCGTCATGCTGGAGAACAACGGCCTGAAAGCCGGCGATGTCGAGATGGTGAATGTCAATTTTGCCCTGACGCAGGCCCTGATGAGCAAACAGGTCGATGCCGTCATCGGAGCCTTTCGCAATTTCGAGCTGACCCAGATCAGGCTGGCCGGCGGTAAAGGAGTCGCCTTTTACCCGGAGGAACACGGCGTTCCGCTTTACGACGAACTGATCTATGTCGTCCACAAGGAGAGTGCGGCCGATTCCAGAATCAGGAAATTCCTCGATGCCGTGCAGGAGGCGACGATCTTCCTGGTCAACCATCCGGATGAGAGCTGGACCTATTTCATCGAGGCCTATCCCAAGCTCGACGACGAATTGAACAAAACCGCCTGGCAGCAGACCCTGCCGCGGTTCTCGAAATCGCCCGCTTCGCTCGACCGCGTGCGCTATGACGTTTTCGCAAACTTCATGCAGGAGCGCGGACTGATCAAATCCGTCCCGGACCTCGATACATACACAACCGAAATCCGATAGAAGGCCATGGCATTCGCTCATAGAGACGGCGTCGAGCTTTTCTATACGCTCGATGGCCCGCAAGACGCGCCGTTCCTGATGCTGTCGAACTCGCTCGGCACAACGCACAGGATGTGGGAGCCGCAACTCGCGACTTTCAGCCAGAAATACCGCGTCATCCGGTATGACCGGCGCGGCCATGGCCAGTCATCATCGCCTCCTGGTCCCTATTCGATCGAAGACCTCGGCCGCGATGCGCTTGCCATCATGGACGCCGCCGGCGCGAAAGCCGTCCGGTGGTGCGGTCTGTCGATGGGCGGCATGACCGGCCTCTGGCTTGCGAGCCATTTCCCGGACCGCATCGAGAAGCTTGTCGCCGTCAGTTCATCGACCTTCATGCCGCCGCCGGAACTCTGGAACGGCCGCATCAGGACGGCGCAGGACAAGGGCATCGAAGTCCTGGCGGCGCCGACCATGCAGCGGTGGTTCACCGCCGATTTCCTGAAGAACAGTCAGGACAAGGTGGCCTTCATCCGCGAGCAGTTCCTGCAGACGACGGTCGAGGGATTCTGCGGCTGCGCGGCCGCCATGCGCGACATGGATCAGCGCGAGACCGTGAAGGAGATCCGGGCACCCACGCTCGTGATCGTGGGCTCCGACGATCAGGGGACGACGCCCGCCGAGGCCGGCAATATCGTGAACCGCATTCGCGATGCGCGCGGCGTGATCCTCAAGGGCTCGCACATCATCAATGTCGAGCAGGCCGAGGCCTTCACAGAGGAAGTGCTGGCGTTTCTGGCCTGACGCGGACGTGCGGACCGAGCGGTTCCGGCAGGGCGCATGGCCCATCCGGGACGGACGCTCACTCAGCCGCTTCGTTCTTGCCGTAATACATCACGCCGAGCTCGATGGGCGGACGGCCGCGCTCGCGGCGCGAGATGTTCGTGTCCCGCAGCGAATAGACGCAGCCGCAATATTCCTGCTGGTAGAATTGCTCGCGCTTGGAAATCTCGATCATGCGCTGCGAGCCGCCGCCCTTGCGCCAGTTGTACTCCCAGTAGGCCAGACCTTCGTAGCGCGCCGCCGCACGGCGGCCGCAGCCGTTGATCTGGTTCATGTCCTTCCAGCGGGATATTCCGAGGGAGGATGTCATGACGGGAAAGCCGTTTTCGTACGCATAGAGTGCCGTGCGCTCGAAGCGCATATCGAAGCACATGGTGCAGCGGATACCCCGCTCCGGCTCCCATTCCATTCCCCGCGCGCGGGCGAACCAGTTTTCCTTGTCGTAGTCGGCATCGACAAAAGGCACGCCATGCTTGTCCGCGAAACGGATATTCTCCTCCTTCCGGAGGAGATATTCGCGCTCGGGGTGGATGTTCGGATTGTAGAAGAAGATCGTGTAGTTGATCCCCGAGGCGAGCATCGCCTCCATGACCTCGCCGGAACAGGGCGCGCAGCAGGAATGCAGCAGCACCTTGTTCGCGCCGCCCGGCGGGACGAGGACAGGCCGTTCGATATTGGTGACTTCCGGTTTCATGGCGTCGGGATAACACAAGGGGGCCCGACCGGGCAAAGCCTGCCGGACGGGACAAGGGCATGCGCGATCCTCGTCCGGGGAGGAGCGATGCGAGCCGCACGGCCTCCGGAAAGCGGAGGGATGCGCGGAGCCTGCGGCGCCCTCCGCCTTCCGCGGGGCGGAAACGGAAAGCGCAAGGAAAATCCACGGACGGCGGCTGTCCGCCGGCTCCGCGCGCGGTGTTCTTCGCTTTCGGGCGTGCTTCCCGTGGGCACCCTCTTTCGAGGCACCCACAGCGGCGTCCATCCGGAAAGGGCCTGGCTATCGGAGCCAACCAGCCCTTACCGCCGATGTGGACGCACGGCCCTCGACATGGCCGGGACACACACCCGCAGCTTCCGGAGATTTGAGGACCGTTACCCCCTCGCCGCTCCGGCCACCGCCCCCTTCTCCGCGATCAGAACGGTCCGGACCGCCCCTCCCCAGAGAAGAGTGGGTCCCGTTTACGCGGTATAGGAATATATGTCAAGGATTATTTTCACACAAACCGCCCGGCATCAGCCGAAACGGCCGGTGATGTAGTCCTGGGTCCGCTTCTCCTGCGGATTGGTGAAAATGTCGTCCGTCGCGCCCTGTTCCACCAGACTGCCCATGTGGAAGAAGGCGGTGCGCTGGGAAACGCGAGCGGCCTGCTGCATGGAATGGGTCACGATGACAATCGTGAAATTCTCCCGCAGCTCGGCGATCAGCTCCTCGATCCGCGCGGTTGCGATCGGATCGAGCGCGGAGCACGGCTCGTCCATGAGAATGACTTCCGGGCTCACCGCGATGGCGCGCGCGATGCACAGACGCTGCTGCTGGCCGCCGGAAAGACCCGTTCCGGAATCGTGAAGGCGATCCTTCACCTCCTCGAACAGACCGGCCTTGCGCAGGCTGCTGACGACGATCTCTTCCATCTCGGATTTGGAATTCGCGAGCCCGTGAATGCGGGGGCCATAGGCCACATTGTCAAAAATGGATTTCGGGAACGGATTTGGTTTCTGAAACACCATGCCGACGCGCGCGCGAAGCTGAACGGGATCGAGATTCGTGTCGTAGATGTCCTGATCGTCGATACGGATCGAACCGAGAACGCGCGCGCCGTCAACCGTATCGTTCATACGATTGAAGCAGCGCAGGAACGTGGACTTGCCGCATCCGGATGGGCCGATAAACGCCGTCACCGTGCGCTCCGGAATGTCGATCGAAACGTCCTTCAGCGCATGCTTGTCGCCGTAATAGACATTGACATCCCTGGCCACGACCTTCGGCTTGGCGTCCACCGTCATACGCGCCTCGGTGAGTTCATCTTTAGGGGGAATATACATTGGATTTCTTCCCGAATTGAGGATCACCAGCGCCGCTCGAAACGGCGGCGCAGGACAAGCGCGAACGCATTCAACATGATCATCATGGCAAGCAGAAGAATGATGGCGGCGGAGGTGCGGGACTCGAAGAAGTTCCGCAGTTCATTGGCCTGCCACAGATAGATCTGCACCGGCAGAGCCGTCGACTGCTCGAACGGCGTGGCGGGAATGCTGGCCACGAACGCGCTCATGCCGATCAGAAGCAGGGGCGCGGTTTCGCCAAGCGCCTGGGCGACACCGATGATGGTCGCCGTCATGATGCCCGGCAGCGACAGCGGCAGGACATGATGGAACACCGCCTGCGAGCGTGACGCGCCGAGGCCGAGGGCCGCCTGCCGGATCGAGGGCGGCACCGCCTTCAGCGCCGCGCGCGTCGCGATGATGATCGTCGGCAGGGTCATCAGCGTCAGGACAAGCCCGCCCACGATCGGCGCGGACATCGGAAGCTTCATCCAGTTGATGAAGACCGCCGCGCCGAGAAGACCGAACACGATGGAGGGGACCGCGGCCAGATTGTTGATGTTGACCTCGATGAGATCGGTCCACCGGTTCTTCGGCGCGAACTCCTCGAGATAGATCGCCGCCAGAACGCCGATCGGCACGGCCAGCAGGATCACGACGAGCATCATGAAGAGCGAGCCGACCATCGCGCCGGCAAGGCCCGCGGACGCCGGCGACGAGCGCGAGTCGACATTGGTGAACAGCGCGGAGCTGAACGCCATGCGGATGACGCCCATCTTGTAAAGCTCATCCGCCCAGGCGCGCTGGTCGCGGCTCAGAACATACTGGCTGTCCTGAAGATCGCGGGCGATGTTGCCCTTCAGCCAGACATCGACATTCGCATCGGCCAGAAGATCGACGCTGACGGTTTTGCCGACCAGATCCGGATCGGCGAGCACCATGTCACGCAGGCGAAAACGCTCGCCGCTGGACACCAGCGCGCGCAACCGGCTGGCCGGCTGAGCATCGGGAAGATGCTTCGCGAGCGCTGTCTGGATGAGGCCGTTCCAGTTGGCGGTCGTGACCTGGTTCTGCCATTGATAAACGAGCTGCCGGTAAGCGGCCTGCGACTGCCCCTGCTGCGGCTCCGGGCGCGGCGGCAGGTTGAGCGCATCCGGGTCGAACGTGATGTCGAGATGGACCGTCGCCTGCCAGAAAGCCGGCAGCCCCTTGCTCAAGATCGTCACGAACATCAAAAGAACGAAGCCCACGCCCGCGACGAGGGCCGCGATACCCATCATGCGGAAACGCCGCTCCCTGGCCCGGCGCCGGGCCAGCGATTTTTCCACGGCGTCCGCGATGCGGACAGGAGCTGCGGTCGCCAGACCGTCGGCGGTTATATCACTCATATTGCTCTCGGTATTTCCGGACGATGTAGAGAGCGACGACGTTCAGCCCGAGCGTGATCGCAAAAAGCGTCAGGCCGAGCGCAAATCCCACGAGCGATTGCGGACTTGCGAAATCGAGGTCGCCGGTCAGCTGATTGACGATCGACACCGTGACGGTCGACACGGCCTCGAACGGATTGACGTGCAGGACCGGGCTGTTGCCGGCCGCCAGGACAACGATCATCGTCTCGCCGATCGCGCGGCTGACCGCGAGAAGAAAGGCGCCGACGATGCCGGGAAGAGCCGCCGGCAGGATGACCCGCTTGATCGTTTCGGAGCGCGTCGAGCCCAGAGCGAGCGATCCGTCGCGCATGGCCTGCGGAACCTGGGTGATGATGTCGTCCGACAGCGATGAAATGAACGGGATGATCATCACGCCCATGACGACGCCGGCCGTAAGGGCGCTGGTCGCCCGGATCTGCAGGCCGAACAGCGATCCCAGTTCCGAGAAAAACGGCCCGACCGTGGTCAGGGCGAAGAAGCCGAACACAATGGTCGGAATGCCGGCCAGAATCTCGATGACGGGCTTGGTGACCGTGCGGACCTTGGGATGTGCGTACTCGGCAAGATAGATCGCGATCATCAGGCCGATCGGAACCGCAACCAGCATCGCGATGAGCGTGATCAGCAGCGTGCCGGTCAGGAGCGGCAGCAGCCCGTAATCCCCGGAGCCGCCGCCCGTCGAGGAAAAGCGCGGGTTCCAGTTGAGGCCGAAGAAGAAATCGATCGGGTTGACGAAGCTGAAGAAACGCAGGGTCTCGCCGAACATGGACATCACGATGCCCACGGTCGTCAGAATGGCGACGGTCGAGCACAGGATGAGAACGA
>Ga0164243_10012681_pt1 | contig 11920 bp, 9 predicted proteins | sample OricompcompostOP_FD_108781 | JGI IMG/M metagenome (GOLD analysis project Ga0164243, IMG submission 108781) | Organic Plus compost microbial communities from Emeryville, California, USA - Original compost - Organic plus compost (OP) | ecosystem: Engineered > Solid waste > Mixed feedstock >...
CGAAGGCATTGTCGGCGGACGGGCGGCGGCACGCTGAGTGCCCATTTTTCGTCCTTTTCCGCGACTCTAATCGCGAGGTGGCGCGATCGAACATCGCCGCCACCTTTTTTGTTGCGGCGCGTCCGGTGCGCCCGCCAAGAACAAGAGGACGGCAGTTGATGGCTAGTGGATTGACCGCAGAGAGCAGAACGCGCAACCGGGTACGGACGGCATTCGCGCTTACGGCACTGTTGTCGCTTGCAGCCTGCAACACAGCCGATCCCGTATCGGACCTGACAAGGATCGATACGGCTCAGGGTTCGCAGGAAAACATCGCCTCGCTCTCCGCCGTCATCCAGCGGACGCCGAACGATCCGGAAGCTTACAACATCCGGGGCGCTGCCTATGGCCGCGCGGGCAATTACCGCGAAGCGCTCAAGGATTTCGACCAGGCGATCGCTCTCGATCCGCGCTCCTTCCGGGCCTACGCCAACCGGGCACTGATCTACCGCTATATGGGCGACCAGCAGAAGGCGCTCGCCGACTACAATCAGGCAATCTCGCTCAATCCCAACTATGACGCAGCCTATATCGGACGGGGCGAGCTTTACCGGCTCGCCGGACGCTCGACGGAAGCCTTCCAGGATTTCGAAAAGGCAATCCAGCTGGACACGACCGATCCGCGCGCATACCACCGCCGCGGCCTGCTCTATCAGGCCAGCGGCCAGCATCAGTTCGCGATCGAGGACTTCGCCAAAGCCATCTCGCTCGCGCCCAATCAGCCCTATGGCTATAATGGGCGCGGCCTCTCCTACCTTGCTCTCGGCGACGACGAGAATGCTTTCACCGATTTCAACACGGCAATTCGCCTCGATGAGAATTTGGCAGAGAGCTGGGCAAACCAGGCGCTCGTCTATGAAAAGCGCGGCGAGATGGACAAGGCTGCTCGCTCTTACGCACGCGCATTGGCGCTTGATCCGGAGTATGCGCCGGCTCGTGACGGCGTGGCCCGCACCCGCGGCGCAGGCACGAAGACGGCATCGCGCGTCTGACCTCGCTCGTTATAGGCTCCGGAACCTTCCGCCATCTCCTGCTGTTTTCCAAGAAACAGAGGAGTTTCAGCCATGAAAGGGAGCGCAATCGCGGCGCTTGGAGCGCTTTTCGCGTTGACTACCGCGTTTCCGGCCGTTGCCGAACAACGGACGGAAATCGGTACGCTCGACTGCATTATTGAAGGCGGGACGAATATCGCAATCGTCACGTCGAAGGAACTTTCCTGTACCTTCCAGCCTGCGGACACCACCCGCCCGCCTGAAACCTATGTGGGCATGGTGAACAAGTTCGGACTTGAGGTCGGCTCCACCAGCGAACGCGTCATGCGATGGGTGGTGCTGGCTCCGACTTCCACGAATGCCTATGCACCAGGATCGCTTGCCGACAACTATATCGGCCCGAGCGCGGAGGTCACCGCAGGCATCGGCGGTGGTGCAAATGTCCTGGTGAGCCGGACGAACAAGAACCTTGTTCTTCAACCCGTCAGCCTGCAGGCACAGACAGGACTGAACATCGCCCTCGGCGTCAGCGAATTCCAGCTGAGGTCGACCGGCCAGGCAGGCTGAACCGGCTTGCGCAGACCTGTCGATAAAAAAAGCCCGGCGTTACGGCCGGGCTTTTTGATTGGGGTTGCGATGGCTCAGTGATCCATGGCCTTGACGATGTCCTCGGTCATCTTCTTGGCGTCGCCGAGCAGCATCATCGTGCCGTCCTTGTAGAACAGCGTGTTGTCGATGCCGGCATAGCCGGAGCCGAGCGAACGCTTGACGAACAGGCAGGTGCGCGCCTTGTCCACTTCCAGGATCGGCATGCCGTAGATGGGCGAAGACTTGTCGTCGCGCGCCGCAGGATTGGTCACGTCGTTGGCGCCGATCACATAGGCGACATCGGCCTGGGCGAACTCGGAATTGATGTCCTCGAGCTCGAACACCTCGTCATAGGGCACATTGGCTTCCGCAAGCAGCACGTTCATATGGCCGGGCATGCGGCCGGCCACTGGGTGGATGGCGTACTTTACCTCCACGCCATTGGCCTTCAGCTTGTCGGCCATCTCGCGCAGCGCATGCTGCGCCTGGGCGACCGCCATGCCGTAGCCCGGCACGATGATCACCTTCTGCGCGTTCATCATCAGATAGGCGGCGTCCTCAGCCGAGCCCTGCTTGACCGTGCGCTCGATGCCATCGTCGGTTGCCGCCGCCGTTTCGCCGCCGAAGCCGCCGAGGATGACGGAGATGAAGGAGCGGTTCATGCCCTTGCACATGATGTAGCTGAGGATCGCGCCCGACGAGCCCACCAGCGCGCCGGTGATGATCAGCGCCAGATTGCCGAGCGTGAAGCCGATCCCTGCCGCCGCCCAACCCGAGTAGCTGTTCAGCATCGAGACCACCACCGGCATGTCGGCGCCGCCGATGGGGACGATGATGAGCACGCCGAGCACCAGCGACAGGGCGACGATCAGCCAGAACACCGTATGGCTCTGCGTCGTCACCAAGAGGATGATAAGCGCGACAAGCGCAATGCCTATCGCCGCGTTGAGCGGGTGGCGGGCGGGAAGCAGGATCGGTTTGCCCGACATGCGGCCATCCAGCTTCAGGAAGGCGATGACGGAGCCGGTGAAGGTGATGGCGCCGATGGCCACGCCAAGCGACATTTCCACGAGCGCCTGCGCGTGGATGGCCCCTACCGTGCCTATGCCGAAGCTTTCCGGCGCATAGAGCGCGGCCGCCGCCACCATCACGGCGGCAAGACCCACGAGGCTGTGGAAGGCGGCGACGAGCTGCGGCATCGCCGTCATGGCGATGCGCCGCGCGATCACCGCACCGACGCCGCCGCCGATCGCAAGCCCGACCAGGATCAGCAGGAAGCCGCCCGGCGTGGGCGTCGTCAGCAGCAGCGTCGTGATGATGGCAATGGCCATGCCGACCATGCCGTAGAGATTGCCCTGACGGCTGGTGGTGGGATGCGAAAGACCCCGCAGCGCCAGGATGAAGAGAATGCCGGAGACAAGATAGAGGAAAGAGGCGAGATTGGCGCTCACGTCACTTTTCCTTCTTCTTGTACATCGCCAGCATGCGCTGGGTGACGAGGAAGCCGCCGAAGATATTCACCGAGGCAAGCACCAGCGCCACAAAACCGAAGCCGGTCGCAAGGCCCGAGGCAGAGATGCCCACCGCAAGCAGCGCGCCGACCACGATGACCGAGGAGATCGCGTTGGTGACCGACATCAGCGGCGTGTGTAGCGCCGGCGTCACCGACCAGACCACATAATAGCCGACGAAGATCGCCAGCACGAAGATGGCGAAACGGAAGATGAAGGGATCGATAGCACCAGCCGTCGCCCCATGCGCGAGCGCGCCCGCAGCGTCGGCCACCTGCTCGCCATCCATGCTTTCGAAGGCGGCGCGGACGCTCGCCGTTGCGCGCTCCAGTTGATCGAGCGCCTGTTCAATCGCATTCGGCTCCATCAGGCATCCCCTCCCGTCTTAGGCGTGGCCGGTTTCTTTGCCGCACGGGGTTTTTTCGCGTCCGCCGGCTTGTCGACGGTCTTGCGGCGGGCCGGCGCCTTCTTGGGCGCGATCTCAAGTCCCGGTTCCGTGCCCCCCGCCGCCTTCGCCACCTCGGGATCTTTGAGCGACGGCTTCGCCGCGGCAGCCGGCACGGCTCCCGCGAAATTGGGATGCACGACCGCTCCTTCATGCGTAAGGAGGGTCGCCTTCACCAGTTCATCGTCGAAATTGATGGCAAGCGTTTTCGCCTGCTTGTCCACCATCGTCTCCAGGAAGGCGAAGAGATTGCGGGCATAAAGCAGCGAAGCCGAAGCGGCGACCCGGCCGGGCACGTTGAGATGGCCGAGGATCTTTACTCCGTTCGCCGTCGTTACCACCTGGCCGGCCACCGCGCCTTCAACATTGCCGCCGCGCTCAACCGCCAGATCCACGATAACAGAGCCCGGCCGCATGGAAGCCACCATCGGCGCCGTCACCAGCCGCGGCGCCGGCCGCCCCGGGATGAGCGCCGTGGTAATCACGATGTCCTGCTTGGCGATGTGCTCGGCCACCAGTTCGGCCTGAGCCTTCTTCTCGTCCTCCGTCAGCTCGCGCGCATAGCCGCCCTGCCCCGAGGCATCCTTCAGCGCATCGGTCATGATGAACTTGGCGCCGAGGGACGCCACCTGCTCGCCGGCTGCCGCGCGCACGTCGGTGGCCGTCACCACCGCGCCGAGGCGCCGAGCGGTCGCGATCGCCTGGAGACCGGCAACACCGGCACCCATCACAAACACCTTGGCAGCCGGAACGGTGCCAGCCGCCGTCATCATCATCGGCAAGGCGCGATCATATTCAGCTGCCGCATCGATCACCGCCCGGTAGCCCGCGAGGTTCGCCTGGCTCGAAAGCACGTCCATGGACTGCGCCCGGGTGATGCGCGGCATGAACTCCATGGCGAATGCCGTAACCCCGGCCTTCGCCATCGCCGCAACATCAGCCTCGTTGCCGTACGGCTTCATGGTGGCGATCACCACGGCACCCTTCTTGTAGGACCTGAGCTCGGCAGCCGTCGGTCTGCGCACCTTCAGGATCACATCGGCTTTCGCCGCGTCTGCAGCAGTTCCGGACTTTGCACCCGCCTTCGCGAATTCTTCATCCGGGATGCGGGAAAGGACGCCGGCCCCCTTCTCCACCACCACGTCAAAGCCCAATCCGGCCAGCCGCTTCACCGTATCCGGTGAAGCCGCAACACGCGGCTCGTTAACCCCCGCCTCCCGGGGCACGAAGATCGTCTGTCCCACCGTCAAGTCCTTCTATGGACGGTCCCCCGTGGCCCCCCGGCCGAACGGTGGGTTACCGCAGAATCCAGGCGCCGACAGCGCAGATGAGAATGAAGAGGATGGTGCTGGAGATGAAGCCCGCCGTAGTGAAGAAGCCGAAGGCCATTGCGATCAGGATGGCAGCCGCCACCAGGCAGCTATACTTCGCGATCGTGAGGAAGAGGTTGTAGGTGCGCTCGTGCTCGGCGTAATCCATCTCCGCGCCCGTCTCGGTCGGACCTACCGGCGTATCATGTGCCATCGCATAACCCCTTGGGAAGAAAACTGGCAAGGGAATAGCGAAAAGGATGCCCAAGGGCAATGGGTTCCATGGCCGCAGTCCCACGCGCCAGGAGAAGGAATGCTTGAAATCGGATGCCTAGGCTGGCTTTTCACCCCAGAAGCTGAGGAAAAAGGCCGATCAACCCGACGATGATGAGGTAGAATGCGACGATATAGTTCAGAAGTCGTGGCATGATCAGGATGAGGATTCCGGCTATCAACGAGACCAGCGGCGCGAGCGACAGTTCAAACATCATAATACTCCCCTTTGGCGCGACAGACGGAGCACCGGTGCTCCGACCGGGCATCGTCACCCATGCGGCTAGGCCGCGTTCCTCAGATACTTCGCCGTCGGCAGGATGGTCAGCGGCGCGAGCTCTCCCAGTTTCGGCCGATCGAACAGCATGCGTTGCTCGAACGCCGTGGAATCGAAGAACGGGAACCGCTCGATGGTCGGCCGCAGATTGAGATCGCAGCGTGATTCGTAGAAATAGATGGGCATGGTGAACGGCGGATAGGTGCGCGGCTCGCCGACCTGCACCGAGTTGAACACCCGATGATAGAACGCCGTATGTTCCTCCCGGATCATCGACACGCAGCTCGTCGTCTTGAAATGCGCGTTGGCAATCACGGCGAGCCGCAGGGTGATATAGGGAAGTGCGCGGAAAGACGATGGCAGGTCCGGATCGACTGCCAGCCTGCTGGGGTCGATAAACGTCTCCCCTGCCGCAAGACGCGGCAGCAGCCTGTCCCCGAAAACCGTCATGATGGGGGCGTAGGGCGTCTCCTCGGTCATGTGATGGACCCGCACGGTCCCGACCAGGGCGCCTTCGAGGAAAACTCCGAAGCGATAGCAGTTCGGCGCTTCATCGAGTTCGTCCACCATGCGCTGATCGGCGGATTCGCTCAGCAGAAGGCCGTGCCTTCGAAAGGATTTATACCGCAGCTTGTAGATTTCCTCGAGGTCCTCGCCGCTCTCACAACGTCGATATTCAATCTGATCAAGCAGAGCCATCACATTGCGCACGAATGCCGATGATTCGGCAGGTCGAGGCGCTAGGCTTCCGGAATAGTCTTGACGCTTTGGCAACATCTTCCGCCTCAATCCGTTTCCCGCGCGCGGACGATATCGCACGGAAACTTCGGTATGAAGTGAAAATTAGAATCGACACGTTAATCTTCAACTAACCTTAACAAGACAAACGCACACGGGCCGAAAAGGCTCCGCGACCTTCAATCCGACTTACGGGTCGGCTCAGATGTTGAGAGGCGCTTCGGTCGCCTTCTCGCCTTTGGAGAAGGACCATACCCGCGAGGACATCGTTTCGATGCCGGTCGCGGTCAAGGCAGAGCCGAACAAGAAGCCCTGCACAAGATCCGGTTTCACGATGCTCGCGAGGATCTTGAGTTGCGCGAAGTTTTCCACGCCCTCGACGGTCACGGCAAGTCCGAGATTGCGGGAGAGCTCGACCACGCTCGAAAGGAGCCGCAGGGATCGCTCGTTCCGCGTCACATCCACGAGGAAGCTCCCGTCGATCTTCACTTTGTCGAGCGGGAGCGTGTGGAGATAGCTGAGGCTGGAGTAGCCTGTGCCGAAATCATCCAGGGCAATGCTCACCCCGAGTTCCTTCAGCGCTTGGAGATGCGCGCGGCTCGCGGCCTTGTCATCAAGCAAAGCCGTCTCCGTGACTTCCACCTCCAGCCTCCTCGGCGCAAGCCTGGACTTGGCCAGCGCCTCCCGAACCTTCTCAATGATAGAGCCGGAGTGAAAGTCTTTCGCCGACAAATTGACCGAAACACGCAGATGCTCGGGCCAGCGCGCGCACTCCCGGCACGCCGCATCGAGCACCAGTGCGCTGATCTCCGAGACAATTCCCATCTCTTCCGCGAGCGGGATGAAGATCGCGGGCGAGATGGGGCCCAGCTCGGGATGATCCCAACGGCACAGCGCCTCGCAACCCGCGATCCGCATGGATTTGATGTTGACAATCGGCTGGAAGACGACGCGCAGGCTCTTCGTTTCTATTGCGCTCCGCAAGTCGGATTTCATCATCTGACGGTTGCGGAAGGCGGCATCCATCTCCGCTTCGAAGAGACGCCAGCCGTTCTTTCCCTGTTCCTTGGCCTTGTAGAGCGCGAGGTCGGCCTTGACGATCATCGCATCGACATCGCTGCCGCGAACAGGCGCAAACGCCGCGCCGCCGCTCGCCTGGATGTGCAGCAGATGCCCCGCCACATCGACCTCGCCCTGCATGCTCTCAAAAACATCTGCAAGGCGGAGGGACAGGTCCTCCTCGCTTTCGACATTGTTGAAAAAGATCATGAACTCGTCGCCGCCGAACCGGCTGACATACACATCGTTGCTGGCCACCTTCGCCAGCCTTTCCGCGACGGCGTAAATAAGGCCATCTCCGACTGGATGCCCCAGCGTATCGTTGATGCTCTTGAAGTCGTCGAGGTCGAAGACGGCGAGGCCGCAAAGCCTGAGCGGATCTCCCCCCGCCATAAGTTCGCTGACGACCTCATGGAAGTAAGCGCGGTTGGGCAGGCCCGTGAGACTGTCATAGCGCGCCATGAAACGGATCTTCTCCTCCGCTTCGACGCGTGCCGTTACCTCTTCGAAGGTAAGTACGCCAAGCTCCTCGCTGCCTTCCCGAGCGGAGAACTCAAGATGCCGCCCGTCAGCAAGCCTCAGCAAGACTTTCTGATCGGTTCCCTCCTTAAGGCCCCGGGTAAGCCGCATTTCCGCGTAGCGGAAGTCCTTCGGGCTGAGCAGGCCGCCTGCAACGCCGCGCATCAGGAGCGCCTTTAGTGTACGGCCCATCAGCTGGTCGCTGGAGCGGAAGCCAAGCATCTCGGCCGCTCTCGCATTGGCCACCACGACGTTCCCTTCCGGATTGAACATGACCAGTCCGTGGGACATCGTGTTGAGCGCGCGGTCAAAACGCTGGGCGAGGCTTCTGGATTTTGCTTCCTCGATCAGCGCCGTGAAAAGCACCGTTCGAACGTTGTCCGACATCTTCTTGATGACGAAGATGAACGGGATGAGATAGAGGCCGAGAACAAAATAGCTGAAGCCGCCCTTCAGCATGAGACCTATTGCGATCGGGGCGACTGCGGCGAGCGCCTGCACGGCCACCATGGTACGGGAACCGTAATTGCGCCCGACGATGGTGACGGTCGAGCCCATGATGACTGCCACGGCGCCCAGTTCGCCGAAGCTGTCAGGCTTCCAGTAAAGCGCGGTGAAGCAGAAGAAGCCAAGAAAGAACGCCTGCAGCGTCCCTCCGATGAGATAATGGAGTTCCCACTTCTGAGCGGTTTCATAGTCGGCGATCGCTGCCCGCTCGCCCCGGCGGATACCGTAATAGCGGTACACGCCGGCCGCCAGCATAGCAGCCGCAAGGAAAAGATAGATGCCTTCCCCGCTGGAAAAATAAACGAGAAGGCCAATCAAGCTGTGGCAGATTCCGCCTATGAGCAGGATTTCCGGCTGGTTGAACAGCGACCGGACAAACCCGACATGGATATCTTCAGGTATGCTTGGTTTGCTCTTTTTCACGGCGTGAACCCACTGGCCCAGTTCAGCCATCGCATACCCGCATTAAGAAAAGTTTATAGCATATCTGAACATATTCTCGCGCAAAAGAATACTGTTATTCTGCCGCCTCCAAAAGCGGATCGGGTTCGTCCTTTTCGAGCCTTTCGATGATGCGGGCACGCTCTTCCGCGGCTTTTGATGCATTGGCTTCCTTGATATGCCCGAAGCCGCGAATGAGAGCCGGGATGGATGCAAGCGCTGCGGCTGCTTCCGTACGCTCAGGCGAAAGTAGCGCTTCGATCCGGTCAAGGTCGGCTTCGTACTGAGCAAGAAGCCTGCGCTCCATGCGGCGCTCTGCCGTGTAGGCGAAAGGATCGAACACGGTGCCACGCAGCCTTTTGAGGCGAGCGAGCACCGCAAAGGCCTTCATCATCCACTGACCGTAGCGGGCCTTCTTCAGGTGCCCCTGGGCGTCGCGGGCTGCAAAGAAGGGCGGCGCGAGATGAAATTCCAGTCGCTCGAAGCTTTCAAACTCGGCCGCAAGCTGTCGCTGGAAAGAGCCGTCAGTGTAGAGACGCGCCACCTCGTACTCGTCCTTGATGGCCATCATCTTGAAAAGGTTGCGCGCTGCCGCCTCCGTCACCTTTGTGGAGCCGGGAACGGCCTTCTCTTCCGCAGCACGCAGCCGCGCGATGCGGTCGCGGTAGCGCTGTGCGTATGCCTCGTCCTGATATTCCGAGAGGAACCTGGCACGCCGCTCGATGATTTCGTCAAGAGTCCGTGCCTGGGACTCCCTGCCGGCGGGCGCCGAGCGCGCCACCAGATCGCGCACGAACGCCGGATCATGCGCGGCACGCCGCCCCCACCGGAAAGCAGAAACATTCATCGCCACTGCCTGGCCGTTGAGCTCGATCGCCTTCTCGATCGCCTCGGCTGAAACCGGAAGGCCACCCAGCTGATAGGCCATGCCCAGCAAAAACATATTGGCGCCGATCGAATTTCCGAAGAGCACGCTTGCGGCATGGGTCGCATCGAAGAAATGCGACTTCTCCTCGCCGGCCGCTTGCCGCACGGCCCGCTTCAGGCGCTCCACCGGCAGCGAGAAATCCGCCGATCGCGCGAAATCACCCGGCATCACCTCGGCGGTGTTGGCCACCACCATCGTGTGCCCTTCCCGAACTGTCGCGAGCACCTTCCTTGCGCCAGAAACGACGAGGTCACAGCCAAGCACCAGGTCCGCTTTGCCGGCTGCAACGCGGATCGAGCTGATATCGGAAGGCTGCCGTGCGATCCTCAGATGCGAAAAGACCGCCCCTCCTTTTTGAGCGAGACCGGCCATGTCAATGATGCCGCCCCCCTTGCCTTCCAAATGCGCGGCCATGCCGAGAACCGCGCCGATAGTGACCACCCCCGTGCCGCCGATGCCGTCGACAACGCCCGACCAGCCACGATCCAGAGGAAAAAGCTCTGCGTCAGGCACACCTTCCAGCGGATCGAGACCGCCGGCCGCGCCACCCAGTTTCTTCAGCTTTGCGCCATGGACGGTAACGAAGGAGGGACAGAAACCATTGAGGCAGGAGAAATCCTTGTTGCAGCTCGACTGATCGATGCGCCGCTTGCGCCCGAACTCCGTTTCCAGGGGCTGCACGGATACGCAATTGGACTTCACCCCGCAGTCGCCGCAGCCCTCACAGACCAGCTCGTTGATGATCACCCGGCGATCAGGATCGGGGAACGTGCCGCGCTTGCGGCGGCGGCGCTTCTCTGCCGCACAGGTCTGGTCGTAGATGAGGACCGAAACGCCCTTCACCTGACGCAGATCACGCTGCACCTCATCGAGGTCGTCACGATGATGAACCGTGGTGCCCGCCGGAAAGCGCACGACCCCCTTGTACTTCTCCGGATCATCGCTGACGACGGCGATCCGCTTCACGCCTTCCGCCCGCACCTGCTCGGCGATCTCGGCGACTGTCAGCCCACCCTCCACGGGCTGACCGCCGGTCATAGCGACGGCGTCGTTGAAGAGGATCTTGTAGGTGATATTGACACCGGCGCTGATGGCAAAGCGCAGCGCCAGCGAGCCTGAATGTTTGTAGGTGCCGTCGCCCAGGTTCTGGAAGAAGTGCTCCCGCCGAGAAAACGGTGCCTGGCCTATCCATTGGGCTCCCTCCCCGCCCATGGCGGTGAAGCCAATCGTGCCGCGGTCCATCCACAGCGCCATGAAATGGCAACCGATGCCTCCGCCGGCGATCGAGCCCTCCGGGAGGCGGGTAGACGTGTTGTGGGGGCAGCCCGAGCAGAAATAGGGTGCGCGGGTGGCAACGTCCTTGGTTTGGGTCAGCATGGCCTGGAACTGCCTGAGCCTGGCAACCCGCGCGGCAATCTCCTCCGATGGGCCGATGACCCTCAGGATGCGCTCGCCCACCGCGATCGCGATCTCGTTGGGATCGAGAGAGCCCTTCACCTGGAAGAGCTTCTCTCCGCGCTCGTCCTTCTTACCGATGATGACGGGGTGGTTCGGTGTGCCGTAGAGGTTCTCGCGCAGTTGCACCTCGAGGAGCGAGCGTTTCTCCTCGACCACGATCACCATCTCCAGCCCGCGCACGAAGTCGGTCATGTGCTCGTAATCGAACGGCCAGGGACACGCGACCTTGAAGAGCCGTATGCCCAGATCTGCCGCTCGCGCTTCGTCGATCCCGAGATCATCCAGCGCCTGGCGCGTGTCGAGATAGCTCGCGCCGATGGTGACGATGCCGAGCTTCGCCTTCGGCCCGCCGGAAAAGACGATGCGGTTGAGCCCGTTTGCGCTCACGAAAGCCGCCGCCGCCGCCCGCTTGTAATCGTGCAGGCGCTCCTCCTGTCCGAGCTGGTTCACCTCGTGACGGATGTTCAAGCCGTCCGGAGGCATGTCGAACTCAGGCAGGACGATATTGAGCCGCTCCAGCGCCACGTCGACCGCCGCCGTCGATTCGATGTTGTCCTTAACGCATTTGATGGCGGCCCAGGTGCCGGCGAAACGCGAAAGCGCGTAGCCGTAGAGCCCGTAGTCGATCAGTTCCTGCACACCCGCCGGATTGAGGATCGGCACCATCGTGTCGACGAAGGCGAACTCGCTCTGATGCGGCACGGTGGATGATTCGGCAGCATGGTCGTCCCCCATGAGCGCCAGCACGCCGCCATGTTTGGACGATCCAGCGAGATTGGCATGGCGGAAGACGTCGCCCGGGCGGTCCACGCCCGGCCCCTTGCCGTACCAGAGA
>Ga0164243_10012682_pt1 | contig 11919 bp, 12 predicted proteins | sample OricompcompostOP_FD_108781 | JGI IMG/M metagenome (GOLD analysis project Ga0164243, IMG submission 108781) | Organic Plus compost microbial communities from Emeryville, California, USA - Original compost - Organic plus compost (OP) | ecosystem: Engineered > Solid waste > Mixed feedstock >...
CCAGCCGCCGTCGATGTCGCCGTAGCGATCGATGTTGACGAGGATGCCGCTCAGCCAGTCCGCGCCCCAGTCCTCCATGCGCCACCACACCCACGCGTCGACGTAGGCCTCGATGGCCTCTTCGGTGTAGGTGTCGAGTTGACTCAGGTAGTCAGTCATGGCGGCGTCCTCTGGTCGTTCAGGTCTGAGTGATGGACGCCCTATACCCATGGTTCGTCGCTGTCGAAACCGGCGTTGTCAGCGAGCTTCGCCCATCAGGCGTTGGAGAGTGGAGGACGTCGATTCGTCGGCGGGGAAGAACGTCTCGATTGCGATCTCGTCCAACGTCACGTCGCGGGCAGCACCGAAGACGGTCAACGCGTAGTGGAAGGCCAGCTCGCTGCCGTCCGTCGCGATCCGCATCGGCACCACGAGGTCGTTGTCGGTCGGTGGCGCGGGGACCTGCCCTCCGGTCGGCACCGGGTACGACGTGATCTCATCGAGCAGCGCGGCCAGTCCATCGGCCGCGGTGCGCTCCAGCTGGCGTCGTACTCGCCGAACCGCGTGGGAGCGCCACTGCTCGAAGTTGCGGATGCGGGGGGCCAACCCGGCTGGGTGCAGCGTCACGCGCAGCACGTTGACCGGCGGCTCGAGCAGCTCGGCTGCCACCGCGTCGAGGAAGAGGTCTATCGCGCGGTTGGCGGCCAGCAGCTCCCACCGGACGTTCACCGCCAGTGCCGGGTTCGGTTCGAGGCCGCCCAGGACCGCCTCGACGGCGGAGCGGGCGACGCCGAGATCAGCCAGCGGGCGCTCGGGATGCGGCGGTGCGAAGCCCGCCGCCAGGTGAACGGCGTTGCGCTCCCGCAGCGGGATGTCGAGCTCGTCGCACAGTCGCTCGATCATGTCCCGGCTCGGGTTCGACCGGCCGGTCTCGATGAAGCTGAGATGTCGCGCCGAGAGGCCCGCCGCGATCGAGACATCTAACTGGGACCGGCGACGCCGCACCCGCCAGCGTCGTACGAGATCGCCCACCGGCACGTCTGTCGCCACGGTCATGGTGGCCACCCTGCCGTCGGGTGGGGCAGTACCTCAACTACCTGCCGGGTAATCGACGGCTGGCGCCCGCCCGGTCAGGGTGGTGCTCATGAACCTGATTGAGATTCGTTGCCCGTCCGGCTCGCTCGCCCCTGCAGATCGTGCCGCCCTCGCCGCCGACGTCGTCCACGGCTTGGTGGGGGACCAGATGGTGGGTGAGGTGCCGGAGGAGACACTTCGACGGGCGCAGGCGATGACGCATGTGGCGTTCAGTGAGCTCGCCGGATGGACCACCGGCTCCGGGCGATGGCAGCCGGGCGAGGCGGCACCCCTGTGGATCACGGTCACTGTTCCCGAGATGTGGCGCGAGGAGATGTCGCCCTACGTCATCGGGTGGCTGCGCACCGCGGTGCACCAACTCGACGAGCGACGCGGATGGCGGCGCGCGACCGGCGACCTCTGGATCAACATCACCGGCGTCGCGGATCGCAGCATCGGCCTCGACGGCAGGCCGGCGACCGCTGACGACGTCCTGGCCGTGATGACGAAGGAGTTCCGCGCGCGGGCCGAGGGCGCCGCGACCGACCTGCCCGACGGCATGGTCATCGATCCGATGTGTGGCATGAAGGTGAGGCTGGGGAAGGGCGCCATCACCTTGGAGCAGGACGGCGCCGTGCTCGGCTTCTGCGCACAGAACTGCCGCGATGCCTATGCGCGTCGGGAGGGCATCGCGCTCCCGGTCTGAGCGTATCCGTCGCCAAAGCCCGTCGCGCCCTGTCGGCCGACTCGGCGAATCTCGGGTCCAGGGGGTAGGTGTTCGTGGGTCATCTGGCTCCCACGCGACGCCGATCCGGGTAACACATGCTGGTCATTGGTTCGGGTTTGATGACATGGGTTGAACAAGATCGAATCAATCACCGACATCGTGACAACGTCTCGGGCGCCAGCGACTGAGTGGCCGCACTGGGTCAACCCGATCGCCGCCATCTCGCCAGGCGTGACGGATAGCGTTGGCTCGTGGCCAACCGACTCGCCTCCGCAACGAGCCCCTACCTGCTCCAGCACGCCGACAACCCCGTCGACTGGTGGGAGTGGGGCCCGGAGGCGTTCGACGAGGCGCGACGGCGCAACCTGCCGATCCTGCTGAGCGTCGGGTACGCCGCCTGCCACTGGTGCCACGACGTTTAAGGTTCAACGACTTTCGACGGATGTTGACGAAATCGCAGGTCAGAGGCGGTTTTGCAGAACACGCCGGTTCGGTCCGTAACGCCGTTTGACGCCATTTCCGGCGCTTGATGTATCACTCTCGTGTATCACTTTGGCCTCGGTTGGTAACCAGTGGCTGACCCGTTGTCGGAAGAAATGTTGGAGCAAACTTGCCGTCGGAAGACCAGCCGCGTTGCATATTTGCAACGCTAGCTTTAGGGTGGACTGATGGACCTTGCGGAGCGCATCTCGACGCTGCGTCGCGTGAACAGGCTGAGTGCACGTCAGCTCGCGGCACTTGTCGGGGTCGCCCCGACGACCGTGACGCGGATCGAGTCTGGCGCTGTCAGTCCCTCGTTCGACCTCGCTCAGGAGATCCTGATCGTCTTGGGGGAGCCGATCGCGTTCACCGGCGCGGCTGACGTAGGCGCGATCGCCACTGCGAGGCTGGCACTCGACCCGATGCTGGACATCGTGGTGACGCAGGGCGTCGAAGCTTGGCGTCAGCGCTGGGCACGGATCGGGCTCGTCGATGAGTCGGGCCGAGTGGTCGTTGCCAAGGAAGCCGACCTGTTGTTTAGAGCTGGCTGTGCTGCTCGCCTCACTCGTCGCGTCGGCGCCGTCGACTTCAACGCTGGGCTGAGCGCACGCGAGATCGCCGAGGCGCTTGGGGTGGCTGACGTCGACTACGCGGTGACCGGCGACGCTGGTGCGAACCTCTACCGCTCGAGCGCGGGAGAGGCATGGCCGGTCCTCTACGTCGAGGACGTCGAGCGCGCGGCTGGGGCGGCAGGACTCGCACGCAAGGAGCCCGGCTCGTTCGGTATGCGAGTCACGTTGAACCCGTTCGACGGGGTAAGCGAAATTGGGCGAGCAGCCATCGACGGCGTTACCGTCGCTGCGCGCGATCAGGTGATCATCGATGCCTACGGCGGCATCGACCGAATGCCCGAGCAGGCCGACATCTTGCTGGGCCGACGAGAAGGTCGGACCCTGCTGGGAGACTTGACCCGTGGTTGACAAGGTTCCTGCCCTCACCGATCCGCCCGAGGGGTACGCCAACTGGCTGACCGACCTCAAAGGCCAGATTCACGCTGCCCAGCAGCGCGCGGCGCTGACGGTCAACACCGAGCTCATTCGTCTCTACTGGCAGATCGGGCGCGACATTCTCGATCACCAATCCGCCCAGGGCTGGGGCACCAAAGTTGTCGAGCGGCTCTCTCACGACTTGCGCGAGGCGTTTCCTGACCTCGGCGGATTCTCGCGGGCGAACCTCATGTACATGAGGGCCTTTGCGCAGGCATGGCCGGAGGACGCAATCGTCCAACAGCCTGTTGGACAAATCCCGTGGGGCCACAACATCGTTCTGTTGACCAAGCTCAAGGAGCAGCCCGCGCGGCTCGCCTACGCGGCTGCCACAGTTGAGCACGGCTGGTCCCGCAACGTTCTGACGACGCAGATCGAGGTCCAAGCGCTTGAGCGCCAAGGGAAGGCGGTCACCAACTTTGACCGCACGTTGCCGGCGGTGCAGTCCGACCTTGCGCGAGAGACACTCAAGGACCCGTACAAGCTGGACTTCCTCGGGCTTGAGGCGGACGCCCGCGAACGCGAGATCGAGCAGGCGCTCGTCGATCACGTCGCCGACTTCCTCATCGAACTGGGTGCTGGGTTCGCCTACGTCGGTCGGCAGGTTCACCTGGAGGTCGGCGGAGACGACTTCTTCATCGACCTGCTCTTCTATCACCTGCAACTTCGCGCGTACGTGGTGATCGAGATCAAGGCGGGCAAATTCAAGCCGGAGCACGTGGGTCAGCTCGGCTTTTACATGACCGCCGTCGATGCGCAGGTCAAGCACGAGGATGACGCCCCGACCATCGGCCTTCTCCTCTGTAAGACGAAGAACGAGGTCGTTGCGGAGTACGCGCTCCGGGACAGTGCTCGTCCACTGGGAGTCTCGGAGTATCAGCTCGCTCAGTCGCTGCCGGAGCAGTTGCAGACGAACCTACCGACGATCGAGCAGATTGAGCGCGAGTTGGCCGGCGAGATCGAGTGACTGGTGACCCCGCTTGTGGTGCGCCTCAGTTAGGAATGGGTGCAAGAGGATGGCGATGACGAAGCAGCAGCGACTGAGGAACACCGCCGAAGGCCTGATGGCCGGCCTCGTCGAGGGCGGCTTTCGCGGGCCTGCCCGGTGGAGCAACCTCGACTGGGAGTTGCCGTTCATGAAGGCATGGGGGGACTGGGCACCGAAGTCTCGTACGCCGCGAGACTTCCCGAGGTTCAAAGTCGGCGGCCACGGGACGTCGTCAGAGGCCCGTGAGCTGCTATGGCAACTGAAGCGCACCTCGCCATTTGCAGGTGGATGGGCGAACGAACTCACTGATGAACCGTTCGGGCTTACTCCTCGCGAGTACCTCGAGATCTGGGTGGGTGGCGCGAATCCAGACGAATGGATCGAGCTCGCCGAGTCCTTTCTCGCCCTAATGCGTGAGCGCGGACGCGTCGAGTAAGCACAGCGGGAGCGAAACGAGCGAAGTGTCCGCCCGGAGATCGGGGGAGGCGCGGCGTTTCGCGGCTGCTTCAGGGAAGTGTCGGTGGTGCTCGGCATACTCGGAGGAGCGCGCAGCGTTTGGCGGGCATCGCTCTCACTCGGGATGGCATGCACTAGTTCTCCGGGGACGGCGGTGCGCCCACTCAATGCCCGACGAATGGAGCGACATGACGATGGAGCCGCACGCTGTGCCCGAACCGAATCAATACCTGCTTGCCCAGGTGCGCGAGTCGTTCGGCCGCGTGGTGTACAGCCACAAGACGCACGAGAAGCAGGCAGACCGCTGCTTCACGTGGCATCGTTGGCAGCAGGTGGCGCTCGTCGGACTGACGGCAGTGAGTTCGGGGACGTTCCTTGTCGCCATCGTGGGTGTGGTCGCCAGCCCCGAGGTCGCTGGCCTTGTGACGTCGTTCATCGCGCTCCTCGTGACGGCGATCAGTCTGGCTACGAAGACCTTCAAGTTCGCCGAGGAGGCTGACGTACACCGCGCCATTGCCGCTGAACTGTGGGATGTTCGCGAGTCTTACCTGTCGCTGATCACCGACCTATTGGCAGACACCATCACTGAATCTGATGCCCGCGCTCGCCGCGATGAGCTTCAGGAAGCTGCACGCGCTGCCTACTCCGAAGCGCCGCGAACCGCATCGAAAGCATTCGCCGACGCGAGCGACGGTCTCAAGGACAACGAGGAGATGACCTTCGCCTCGCGTGAGATCGACCTCTTCCTGCCCGAGGCGCTCCGGCTCAACGAGAGCGAGGCGTGAGTGTGAAGACCTCGGAGATCTTCGATGCGTTGCTTGAGAACCTCAAGGTTGGTGACATAAGCGCCACGATCGCGGCCCGACGAGACGAGATCACCAAGGCGCTGAACAAGAACTTCAGGGACAAGGACGGCTCGACCGAGCACAAGTTGATGATCGGCTCCTACGGCCGGTACACGGCGATCCGCGGCATCTCTGACCTCGACATGCTCTACGTCTTGCCCGCCAGCCTGCGTGCCACATACGAGGGCGAGACCGGCCCGCGCCGTGCCCTGGACCGAGTCCGCGACATCCTCAAGGCGCGGTATCCGAACACGAACATTCGCGTGGATCAGTGCGTCGTTCGCGTCCAGTTCACCAACTTCAAGTTCGAAGTTCAGCCAGCCTTCGAGAACGACGATGAGAGCTTCGACTACCCCGACACCGTGGCCAAGAGCTGGAAGGTGACGAAGCCCCGCGCCGAGATCAGCGAGACCAGGACCTGCAACCAACGGACCTCGAACAACATGCGTCGGCTCGCTCGGATGGCGCGGGCGTGGAAGAACACCAACGGCGTCAGTATGGGCGGGCTACTCATCGACACGCTCGTTCACCGCCTCTTCGCGAACACCAGCGACTACGACACAGCAGGAACTGACAAGTACGACCTGATGGTCCGCGACTTTTTCGAGTTCCTTGCCGACGAGCCCGACAAGGACTACTACCTCGCTCTCGGCAGCAACCAACGGGTGAAGGTCAAGGCTCGCTTCCAGCCGAAGGCGAAGAAGGCGTACAACCGGTGTCTTGAAGCGATCGCGCTCGAAGGCAAGGCCGCAGCCAACAAGAAGTGGCGCGAGGTGTTCGGAACCTCGGTACCGCTCAAGGTCACCGAGTCGGCGTTCAACTTCAAGGACACCGAGGAGTTCATCGAGAACAGGTATCCGGTCGAGATCAGCGAGACAGTCACGATCAACTGCCAGGTCACCCAGAGCGGCTGGCGCCCCGCCGCTCTTCGGGACATGCTTCGCACCAAGACCTTGCTTCTGCCGAACAAGGATCTCGACTTCACCATCACAGAATGCAGCTTGGCCGCGTCATACCTTGTGAAGTGGAAGGTGCTGAACCGCGGTGAGGAGGCCGAGCGCCGCGACGAGATCCGCGGGCAGATTGTCGGCTCCAATGGCACGAACGAAGGCCGCCATGAGAAAACCAGGTTTCGAGGCGATCACGTCGTCGAGTGCTACATCGTGAAGCATGGCGTCGTCGTTGCTCGAGACCTCATCGAGGTGCCGATCAGCACTGATGGCGATTAGGCCGCCGCGGCGAGGCGCAGGCGCGTCGTACTCGCCTTGCGCTCCATCGTCATCTCAATGGTTGGCGGGCGTTTGCCCTGCGCTGTTCACCTCGCCCGCCGCCGCCGCTTCGGCTGGGGGAGCAGATCAGTGACAGTCACCTCGTCTCGCCCTGGCGCAGCGAGCGCCTTCAACGCCTCCTCGGCCAGGTCCATCCGTTTCTCCTCCCAGTCCAGCAGTTGATCGAGGCGCCACCGGTCGGGGTGCGTCATCACCGGTGGCGGCACGAGTGACCGGTCCTTGAGGTTCTGGTAGCCCTTCGTCTTGCCCCAGTCGTACCGGGCCAGCACGTCGCTGGCGTGGAGGAAGACATTGCGCGGGTCGTCTGTCACGTTCACACCGCCTTCGGCTGCTCGATGACCGGCCGCGCCGCGAGGCGCTGCTTGCGGATCCAGGTGCGGAGGTCGCCGACGGTCGTGTAGAGCCGCCGACCGATCTTGAAGAATTCCGGACCTTTGCCTTGCTGACGCCACCAGCGGACGGTGTTCGGCGAGGTGGTCAAGATCGCCGCGACATCGTCGAGCGTCAGCAGGTCGTCGTCGTTGCGCTCGTGGAAGGGGGCGTCGTTGGTGGGCTTGTTCATGGTTCCTCCTGGTGATGGGTGCCTTCTACGGGAGAAGCAACTGCCCGTCGACCGATTCGGACGCCTGTGGCGGGTCATCGACGGTTCGCTCCACCAACTAGGTGCGCTTCGGGCGGCCAACACCACCGGCGTGTCACGTCCGAACGGGTATGGTCGAGGCGTGGATGTGGCTCGGCTCATCCTTACGGCGCGACAGGGTTCTGGCCTGACGCAGGACGAGCTCGCCCAGCGGGCGGGTACGTCGCAGGCGACCTTGTCGGCGTACGAGCGCGGCCTGAAGGCGCCGTCGCTCCAGGTGGCTGAGCGCATCGTCGAGGCGGCCGGCTATCGCCTGTCGTTGACGACGGAGGTCACGTTCACCAAGCAAGCCGCGCGGGGCGTTCTGCCGTTCTGGGTGCCGGACCGGCTGTGGCGGGGACGGCTGCCCGAGTGCTTCGCCATGATCAGTACGCCCGACCCTGCTCGGTTCGGAGGCGTCGCACGTTTCGACCTGCGGCGGCGACCGTCTCGACGCCGGACCTACGAGAAGCTTCTGCGCCGCGGTCTGCCGGACGAGCTGATCGACTGGGTCGACGGCGCACTTCTCGTCGACCTGTGGGAGGACCTGCGCCTCCCGCAGGCCATCCGCGGGGCGTGGCAGCCTGCGGTCGACCTGGCCGGTCATGGCCCGCTGGTTCACCCGACCTACCGCGGACCAGTGCCCGAGGAGCCGGCAGTGGTTGAGGATCAGAGCCCGAGGCTCGGCGGGGACGACGGTGTCCTGGACCGCCGATAGCCAAAGTCCTCCTCGCGCCGCGGTGGTGTGGCGGGCGGCCTGATCGCGGGACGCGGACGGCGGGGTGCATTCGGCCCGTAGCGGTCGATCGCCTCGGCCGCCGCCTGGCGTGCGTGGGTGGGACCGAGGTCGGCCCGGTCGCGACCGAACACCGCGATCCATTGGTTGCGGGCGTCTTCGACCGATGCGGCGACCATGTGGGCGACGTTGCGTTCGCGTCCACGAGTCATGCCGACGTACGCCGAGGCGGCGCCGGTGTGGTCACCGACCGCGACGTGGGAGATCGGCACGGTGCTGCCTTGTGCGCCGTAGGCGGTGGTGGCATAGGCGAGCTCGACGTGGGCGTGGACGTACTTCGGCGGCAGCACCCGTTTGCCGGCCTCGCCCTGAACGGTGAGGGAGCCGTCGTCGGAGGCGATGACGGTCCAGGTTTCGCGGTTGGCGACGTCGGTGTCGTGGTCGTTGCGGCGGGTGGCGATGCGGTCGCCGATGCCGATGCGCTCGCCCGAGGCGGTCACGACGGCGTCGGTGACCTCACCGATGATGGTGCGGACCTGATGGGTGAGGCTGTTGATCTTGCCGACCTGCTCGCGGGTGTCGGCGACGACGAGCTCGCCGTACGTCGTGCGCAGCGCGAGCTTCTGTTGTCGCTCGACGTCGCTGGCGTGGATGACGATCTCGCTGCGGCGCAGCAACTCGTCGAAGACCTCACCGGTCTTCTCGCCGCGCCGCATCTGAGATGACAACTCGGCATAGGCGGGGTCGGCGAAGCGCCGGACCGTGTCGAGCTGGACAACCCTGGCAGGGGCGTACCGGACCGCGAGGTCGAGCACGCCACCGCGTCCGACGGCGGGGAGCTGGTGGCGGTCGCCGACGAGCGTCACGGTGACGCGCATCTCGTCGGCCAGCTGCAGGAGCGCGCGGGCGGTGTCCTGGTCGAGCATGCCGGCCTCGTCGACAACCATCCGATCGCCAGGGTAGAGCATCGCAGCGCGCGAGGGCCGCGCCTCGACGCGCGTCCAGCGTCCGTCGTCGTCCCAGCGGAAGCCATGCTGGAACAGCAACCACGCCACCGAGCGTGCCCCGCTGCCGACCTCGGCGGTCGCGACCTGAGCGGCCTTGCGGGTCGGCGTGACGACGAGCATCCGGCGCCCTTGGGATTCAACGGCCTTCCGGGTCGCGGCCAGCCGGGTCGTCTTGCCTGCGCCCGCGGCACCTTCAACGACGGTGATCCTCTTGGCCTCGGCGCGGGCGGTGATGCGGTCGACGATCTCGTGCTCGACCGCGAGCACGTCGCTCGAGGTCAGCGCGTGGACATGCGTGGGTACGTCGGCGCGGCCGAGCAGCGGGAGTGAGGCCGCGACGACCCGGGCGGTCAGGTCCTCGGCCAGCTCCCGTCGTACGGCGCCGTCGACGATCCTGCCTGTGGCGGCGAGGAGCCGCTCGGCCTCGCCCCGGGCGTCGGCGGCGTTCCATGCCGAGTGACGTGCGCCGAGACGGGCCATGGCGAGGTCGACCAACTCGTTGCGGTCCAGCGCTCCTGGACGTAGCGCAGCCACCCCGGGCGTGGCCTCCGATGCGACCCTGGGCGCGCGGTATCCGAGTTCGTGCAACTCCTCGACCCACCGCTGCCGCAACTCCTCACCCGAGGTCGGCACCACCTTGTCGGGCCGGGCGTCGGCCCACGCGCGGCGATCCCACGCCTGTTGCAACGCCGGCCCCGGCTCCTCGCCCGGGTGGTCGGCGCGCCACGCGGCTTCGTAGGTGTCGATGTTGGTGTCGATCTGCCGCGCCCGGGCGCTGAACGCTCCGGCGTAGGGAGCCAACTCGGTGACCTCCCCGGTCTCGGCGTCGAGCGTGAGGCCATGTGCGGCCAGGGCAGCCCGGAACGCGGGATGGGTCATGATCGCGGCGTGGCCGATCCCGTTGATGGCCTCCAGGCTGTCGCGGACTCCGACGGTGTGGAGTCCGCGCCACGCGCCGTGTGCGAACACCCGCGCGTTGATCTGGAGATGCAGGTGCCGATGAGGGTCACCGGCCCGGGAGGTAAAGTGGCGTACGACGGCCGCCTCGATCTGCTCGACCGGCACCTGAACTTGTCGCCCGCGCGGTCCGACGCGGGTGGTGGAGTGGGAGGCGAGCCAGCCGATGATCTCCTCGGCCGCGGCCATCTGCGCGGCGTCGTACGCCTCGGCGACCTCGGGGTGCAACGCGGCCGCAAGTGACCAAGTCTTCGGCCCGTTGACGGTGACCTCGACGAATCGAACGGCCTGGTCGTCCTTCCGCAGCCTCCCCTTGGCGGCGCCGGTGTCGATGTCGAACCCGGCCACCCACTGCTCGTAGGTCGCGCCGTCCATGTCGGCGCGGCGCTCGACGGCGTCGGGGGTCGCGGCGATCCGCATGGCGATCCCGCTGCCCTCGGCGAGGTAGTAGTCGTCTGCACGCGAGCGGTCGGCCTCGACGTAGTGCCGAGCTGCCGCCGCTGCACCCCGGTAGACCTTCATGCCACCGTGCATCGAAATCACCTCCGTCAACAACCGTCGACAACCGCAAACCTGCAGGTCAGGCACACTTTCGCGCCCGTGGGCTCACCAACTTTCGTAGCATGCGTGCCGACTGTTGGGGAGGGGAGAAGGCGTCATGGGGAGGAGAGATCGAGGAGCCATTTGTGGTTGGTGATGGAGGAGGGAGGCGAGGGCAGGTGATGGAGCGAGGGGCGGAGAGGAGAGGGAGAAAGGGCGGTGGCGAGGAGGGACGAACGCTGCCGTTGCGGTCCGGTTCATGGACACGAAGTAGGCGAGCGGCAGCCCTCCGCATTCGCTCGCGCCGGGCTGGGTTCCTAGAGTTTGGGTCGGCGACAGACGAGGTCGTACTGTTTCGGGGATGACGCCCCGGTCTGTCAATGGCCAAGCGGCGGTCTCCGGTCCCGTCGACGGTTGCGCGCGAGCTCCCGAGAGACAGCCGATGGGGCTCGCCCGATTTGCTCGGTGATCTTCCGATACTCAATCCGGCATGGTGCAGGTCGGCAATCTCGATACGCTCGTCTGTGACAGGTTCCGGGAACTGATCTCATGAACCACAGGGGGTGGTCCAACGGCGCTACGCCGCCGACAACCTGACCCTTGCGGTAGATCCTTGGCCACGTGCCCAGTCGTTCGCCGTGGTGCGCGATACCCCGACCTCGCGTGTGGCGGCGACGGTTCTCCACCCTCTGGCCGCAACTCCATGAACCTTCGCCTCCTGGCCGACTGCGGAACGACGACCGGCGCCTTCTCCACACGACGACACAATGACAACCAGCGTTCACTTATCAGACTCGTGTTGCGACCGTGCCCAGAATCCACCGAGGAATGGTCAAGACCTGTGGATCGGCGTGTCACGCGCTTGCTGACGTCCTCCTGATTCGTCGGGTCACTGACGAGGACGCCCTTGTCGAACGTTGCGCCGGCTCGGACGAGTGCGACGAGGTGGGGTGCGTTGACAGCCCGCCATCGGGCTCGGACCGATTCAATGAGCTTGAACGCCATCGCCACGCCGGCGACCCTGGATCGGGTCCTTTGGTGACTCGTTGCCGCAGCCGGACGGTGGCGAAGGCCGACTCGTTGGTTATCTTGAGTCGGGACTTGCTGTAGCGCTGTGACCTGCGGTTTCGTGTTGTGGACGGTGTCCTCGACGAGTCGGCCCTGGTCGTGAGGGTC
>Ga0164243_10012684_pt1 | contig 11916 bp, 12 predicted proteins | sample OricompcompostOP_FD_108781 | JGI IMG/M metagenome (GOLD analysis project Ga0164243, IMG submission 108781) | Organic Plus compost microbial communities from Emeryville, California, USA - Original compost - Organic plus compost (OP) | ecosystem: Engineered > Solid waste > Mixed feedstock >...
CAGCAAGGATGGCGAACTCGCGAAGCGTATTCGTCGGCTCCGTTCGTAGCGGGCAACCGCCGTGCAGGCCACGTCTGCGGCTCAACCGTCCGGGCGCTGCGCGCGTCCGGGGAACGGTGACGGTGGTCGTGGCGCGCCGAGGCCGATAGGTTTGGTCCATGTGACTGCGCAGTGTGCTGATCACGGGCATCCATGTCGGCGTTCCCCGGACAAGCGCCGGCGTCAGCCGGCGCGCAGATCCGGGGTCCAGGGGCGGCCCAGCGAGACGTCTGTTGGCTGCCGTGGTCAACGCTCGCGACACTGCCGGGCTTGTGTGGTGACCACATCCAGTGCAACGTTGGGCAAAGACGTTGTGACGCGACTGCGATGCCCGCCGCCTTCTACGTCTACATTCTCGCCAGCCGGCGCAACGGGACCCTCTATGTGGGCCTGACGAATGACCTGGCGCGACGGGTGTCCGAACACAAGGCGGGAGCGGTCGCAGGTTTCACACGCCGGTATGAAGTCGTCATTCTCGTCTACTTCGAGGCCTATGAATCGCTCGCCGCGGCACGCGAGCGCGAATATGCGCTCAAGCGCTGGCGACGTCGCTGGAAGTTGGAGCTGATCGAGTCAGCGAATCCGACCTGGCGTGACCTTTCGAGCGAGCTGTCCGCTTGACGCCTGAAAAAGGCGCTTTTCCATGTCGCCCTGGACCCCGGATCTGCGCGCCGGCTGACGCCGGCACTTGTCCGGGGAACGCCGACATATTTGTCCGTGATCAGCAAGCGCCGCGGTCACATGGACAAAACAAGCCGGGCCGAACGGCACCCCATCGTCAATCGTTGCCCGGACGCGCGCAGCGCGATCGGGGGTCCAGGGGCAACACGACAAGAAAAAGACGTTCACGCCTCCACCGGCTGCTCGGAGCGCTGCTCGACGGGCTTCGCGGCGCGGCTCAGATTGGACGCCGTGTTGATCAGCCCCACATGCGAGAAGGCCTGCGGGAAGTTGCCGACCAGGCGCTTGTTGACGACGTCGTATTCCTCCGCCAGCAGCCCGACATCGTTGCGCAAGGCGAGCAGCCGCGTGAACAGCGCCTCGGCGTCGTCGCGGCGGCCGAGCTGCACATAGGCATCGGCGAGCCAGAAGCTGCAGGCGAGGAACGCGCCTTCGCCGGGCGGCAGGCCGTCGTCGGTGACATGGGTGTCGTAGCGTTGCACGAAACCGTCGACCAGCAGCCGCTTCTCGATCGCCGCCACCGTGCCGCGGAAGCGCGGGTCGTCCGCATCGATGAAGCCGACTTCGGCGAGCAGCAGCAGGCTGGCATCGAGTTCCTTGCCGCCATAGGCCTGCACGAAGCTGCCGAGCTCGGGATCGAACCCATTGCGCAGGATGTCGTCTTCGATCGTGGCGCGGATCTCCATCCAGTGATCCACCGGTCCCGGCAGACCGAACATCGTCGCGCTCTTGATCGCGCGGTCGAACGCCACCCACGACATCACCTTCGAATAGGTGAAGTGGCGCCGTGGCCCGCGCACCTCCCAGATGCCTTCGTCCGGCTCGCACCAGACGGTCTCCAAATGCGCCAGCAGCGCCTGCTGCACGTCCCAGCCGGATTCGCCCGCAGCGAGCCCGCCGCGCCGGCCGTGATGCAAGGCGTCCATGACCTCGCCGAACACGTCGAGCTGCAGCTGACAGTGCGCGCCATTGCCGATCCGCACCGGCCGCGAGCCTTCGTAGCCGGTGAGCCACGGCACCGTCCACTCGGTGAGCCGCCGCTCGCCGGCAATGCCGTACATGATCTGCAGCTCTTCCGGCCGGCCCGCCACCGCGCGGGTCAGCCAGTCGCGCCAGGCCTGCGCCTCGTCGTAATAGCCGGCATTCATCAGAGCGAGCAGCGTCAGCGTCGCGTCGCGCAGCCAGCAATAGCGATAGTCCCAGTTGCGCTCGCCGCCGATGCATTCCGGCAGCGACGTGGTCGGCGCCGCGACGATGCCGCCCGTCGGCGCGAAGGTCAGCGCCTTCAGCGTGATCAGCGAGCGCGTCACCGCCTCCGTCCACGGTCCGTTGCGCCGCTCGTGCGCCGCCCAGTGCGTCCAGTATGACGCGGTCGATTCCAGCGCACGATGCGGATTGACCGCGCGCGGCACCGGCAGATGCGACGGCGCATAACTGAGGATGAACGGCACCTGGTCGCCCGCTTCGACGACGAACGTGCCCACCGTCGTCATGTCCTTGCCATGGAGGTGCACCGGCGTCGCCAGCGTCACCATGTCCGGCCCGGCCACCGCCCGCAGCGTGCCGTCTTCCAGGTGCCGCACCCACGGCGTCACCGCACCGTAATCGAAGCGCAGGATCAATTCGGTCTGCATGGCGACGCTGCCGCGCTCGCCGCGCACGATGCGCACGCAATTGGGCACGCCGTCGCGCATCGGCATGAAGTCGATCAGCGTCACCGCCCCGTCCGCGGTCTCGAACCGCGTTTCGAGGATCAGCGTGTTGGGCCGGTAGCGCCGCGTCACGGTCGCCGGCGCCTGCGGCGCGATCTGCCAGCGCCCGTGTTCGCGCGTCCCCAGCAGCGCCGCGAAACAGGCCGGCGAATCGAACCGCGGCCAGCACAGCCAGTCGATCGAGCCGTCCTTGCCGACGAGCGCCGCCGTCTCGCAATCGCCGATCAGGGCGTAGTCTTCGATGGGCAGGGCCATGGCGTCCGCAAGGGTAGGAAAAGAGGGGTCAGGCTCAGAAGGTGACGACGACCTTGATGTCGTCCGGGCGATTGTCGAACGCCTCTTCCATCCGGTCGAGGGGCACGCGCCGGTTGATCAGCTGTTCGAGCCAGCCGCGATCCGCCGCCGCGAGCGCTTCGGCGGCCATTTCGTAGTGCAGGTGGTTGGCATTGACGGCGCCGAAAATGACCTGGTTGTCGAGCACCAGCGTCCGGTTGAGCCCGCCGAGATCGATCGCCCGCGGGGTCGCCGAGGCGCCGACGCCGAGCAGGCAGACCATGCCCGCCGGCGCCGTCTGCCCGAGCGCCGCGGCGATCACCGGCACGGCGCCCGTGCATTCGACGATCACGTCCGGGCGCAGCCGTTCGATCACCTCGCGCACGTCGCCGACATGATAGGTAGCGCCGATCCCGGCGGTCAGCTTTGGCTTCGGCCCTTCGGGGCTGCGGTCGAACACATGCGTGTCGTGGCCGCGCTGCACGCTGATCATCGCCGCGAGCAGCCCGATCGGCCCGGCGCCGGTGACGAGCACCCGCTGTGGCGCCGCCGAGCGCGCCCGCGCCGCCACGCGCCCGATATGGTCCCAGGCCTTGGCGACGATCGAGGTCGGTTCCATCAGCACCGCGGCGAGACCGAGATCCGGCGCGACGCGAATGGCGAATTCCGGTTCGATCCGGAACCGCTCGGCGCCGAAGCCGTGCCGTGCCTTGATGCCGCGTTCGGTGTAGCGCCCGTTCCGGCACATGTCCCATTCGCCGGCGGCGCAGGCGGGGCAGGGCTCCGGATCGGGCCGGCGCACGATCCCGACGACGAGATCGCCGGGCGCGAGCCCGCTGCCCTCCGGCGCGTCGCGCACGCGCCCGAGCGACTCGTGCCCGAGCACCAGATGCGGCGCGCCCGCCGGCGCCTCGCCGTAGAGCCCGGCGATGATCTCGCGGTCGGTGCCGCATACGCCCAGCGCGAGCGTGTCGACCAGCACGCTGCCTTCCTCCGGCGCCGGCTCGGGCACGTCGGCCAGCCGCACCGAATGGGCCACCCCGGGAGAGACGACGATCGCGCGCATCAGCGTTCCACTCCTTTCGCGCGCGTCAGAACACGGCCTCGCCGATCAGGAACACCGCCAGCACCGCCAGCAGGAACAGGATGCCGAAGATGACGAACAGGATCTTCGAAATCCGCGCCGCGCCTTCTGAAATTCCCGTGAAGCCGAGGGCGCCGGCCACCAGCGAGATGATCAGGAAAATAACCGCCCATTTCAGCATGCGTCCGCCTCCGTCGCCGCGTCCCTGTCAACGACCTGCCGCACCGGCAGTTCCCGGAGGCGGTCCTTTTTGCGCGGCCGGCCTGGCCCGCCAGCCTCCTACGAAAGTCGCACCGATCAGCGAAATTGACAGGGCCAGCCGCGTTGGGCACGCTGGCGCCGCTCCATCTTACCAATAAGCAAGACAAGAGGGGCGAGGGGAAGTGAACGCCGATATCATCCTGTCGACACGCGACCTGTCGAAGGAATTCAAGGGCTTTCAGGCGGTCAGTGGCGTCGATCTCGCCGTCGCGCGCGGCTCGATTCATGCGCTGATCGGGCCGAACGGGGCGGGCAAGACCACCTGCTTCAATCTCCTGACCAAGTTCCTGCAGCCGACGCGCGGAACGATCACTTATAACGGCCGCGACATTACCGGCCTCGCCCCGGCGGACATCGCCCGCCTCGGCCTCGTCCGCTCGTTCCAGATCTCGGCGGTGTTCCCGCATCTCACCGCGCTCGAAAACGTGCGCATCGCGCTGCAGCGCCGCCGTGGCGACAGTTTCGATTTCTGGCGCACCGAACGCGTGCTCGCCGCGTTCAACGACCAGGCCCGCGCGCTGCTCGACGCCGTCGGCCTCACCGCCTTCGCCGGCGAGCCGGCGGGCCTGCTCTCCTACGGTCGCAAGCGCGCGCTGGAGATTGCGACGACGCTCGCGCTCGAGCCGGACATGCTGCTGCTCGACGAGCCGATGGCCGGCATGACCCAGGAGGATATCGATCGCATCTCGGCGCTGATCCGCCGCATCGCCAAGAACCGCACCATTCTGATGGTCGAGCACAATCTCTCGGTCGTCGCCTCGCTGTCGGACCGCATCACCGTGCTGGCGCGCGGCCAGGTCCTGGCCGAGGGCGACTATGCCACCGTTTCGAAGGATGCGCGCGTCATCGAGGCCTATATCGGAGCCGGCCATGCCTGAAGCGCTCGCCCGCACTGCGCCCGCAGCCGAGCCCGCGCCGCTGCTGGCGGTCAGCGACCTGCAGGGCTGGTACGGCGAGAGCCACGTCCTGCACGGCCTGTCCTTCGACGTGCGCGAGGGCGAGGTGGTGACGCTGCTCGGGCGCAACGGCGCCGGCAAGACCACGGCGCTCAAGGCGATCATGGGCATTCTTCCCAAGCGCGCAGGCTCCGTCCGCTTTGCCGGCCATGAAACGATCCGCCTGCCCGCCCGCGCCATCGCCCGTCTCGGCATGGCCTACTGCCCGGAGGAACGGGGCATCTTCGCCAGCCTTTCGGTCGAGGAGAACCTGATGCTGCCGCCGACGGTGCGGCCCGGCGGCCTCACCGTGGCGCAGGTGTTCGAACTGTTCCCGAATCTCAAGGAGCGCCTCTCCAGCCAGGGCACCAAGCTGTCCGGCGGCGAGCAGCAGATGCTGGCGATCGGCCGCATCCTGCGCACGGGGGCCAAGCTGCTGCTGCTGGACGAGCCGACCGAAGGGCTCGCCCCGGTGATCGTGCAGCAGATCGGCCGCACCATCGCCCGCCTCAAGCAGGAGGGTTTCACCATCGTCCTGGTGGAGCAGAACTTCCGTTTCGCCGCGTCGGTCGCCGACCGCCACTACGTGGTCGAGCAGGGCCGGATCATCGACACCATCGACAACGCCGCGCTCGACGCGAACATCGACAAGCTGCACGCCTATCTGGGCGTGTGACGACAAGGCCGAACCGGCCGTAACATGTGGAGGAAATCAGCGATGCACTACCGCAAGCTACTCCTGGCTGCGGCGGCTCTGGCGCTCTTCTCGGGCGCGGCCGCGGCCCAGACCGCCGTCAAGATCGGCGTGCTCAACGATCGTTCGGGCCTCTACGCCGACTTGTCCGGTGAGGGTTCAGTGATCGCTGCGCGCATGGCGGTCGAGGACTTCAAGGCCGACAGCAAGGGCATCAAGGTCGAGATCATCTCCGCCGACCATCAGAACAAGCCCGACGTCGGCTCCAACATCGCCCGGCAATGGTACGACCAGGAAGGCGTCGACATGATCGTCGACGTGCCGACGTCGTCGGTCGCCCTGGCGATCAACCAGATCACCAAGGAGAAGGACAAGGTCTTCATCAATTCCGGCGCGGCGGCCTCGGATCTCACCGGCCCGCAGTGCTCGCCGAATACGGTGCACTGGACCTACGACACCTATGCCCTGGCGCAGGGCACCGGCAAGGCGATGGTGGAGAAGGGCGGCAAGTCCTGGTTCTTCCTCACCGCCGACTACGCCTTCGGCCATGCGCTCGAGCGCGACACGATGGCTGTGGTGAAGGAGGCCGGCGGCGAGGTCGTTGGCGCGGTTCGCCATCCCTTCCCCGGCACGGACTTTTCCTCGTTCCTGCTGCAGGCCCAGTCCTCGGGCGCCAAGGTGATCGGTCTCGCCAATGCCGGCGGCGACACGATCAATTCGATCAAGCAGGCGGCGGAGTTCGGCATCACCCAGGGCGGCCAGTCGCTGGCGGGTCTGCTGGTCTTCCTCTCGGACGTGCACGCCCTCGGCCTCAAGACCGCCCAGGGCCTGGTCCTGACCGAGAGCTTTTACTGGGATCTCAATGACGACACCCGGGCCTGGTCCAAGCGCTTCGCCGAAAAGAACGGCGGCAAGATGCCGACCATGGTCCAGGCCGGCGTCTATGCCGGCGTGCTGCACTATCTGAAGTCGGTCGAGGCGGCCAAGAGCAAGGAAGCGAAGGCCGTGATGGCCAAGATGAAGGAAATGCCCACCGACGACCCACTGTTCGGCAAGGGCAAGATCCGCGCCGACGGCCGTAAGATCCACGACATGTATCTGTTCGAGGTGAAGAAGCCGGAGGAGTCGAAGGGGCCGTGGGACTACTACAAGGTCCTCTCGACCATTCCCGGCGACAAGGCGTTCCGGCCGCTCGAGGCCGGCAACTGCCCGCTCGTGAAGAGCTGAGTCGCACGCCGTGACGCCGCCGGGCTTCGGCCCGGCGGCTGCGGCCAGCGAAGGACGCAAGCGACGGACGTGCCGCGGCGCGCCCGTCCCATCTCACCGCCACGGGACACCGGATGTTCGAGCTTCTCGGAATTCCGCCTCAGGCCCTGTTCGGGCAGCTGCTGCTCGGCCTGATCAACGGCTCGTTCTACGCGATGCTCAGCCTCGGCCTCGCGATCATCTTCGGGCTGCTCAACATCATCAACTTCACCCACGGCGCCCAGTACATGATGGGCGCTTTCGTCGCCTGGATGCTGCTGAACTATCTCGGCATCGGCTATTGGTGGGCACTGCTCCTGGTGCCCCTGATCGTCGGCCTGACCGGCATCGTGCTCGAGCGGCTGCTGCTGTCGCGGCTCTACGCGCTCGATCACCTTTATGGCCTGCTGCTCACCTTCGGCCTCGCTTTGATCATCCAGGGCCTGTTCCGCAACCAGTACGGCGTGTCGGGCCTGCCGTACAGCATTCCGCCTGAACTGGCCGGCGGCCGCAATCTCGGCTTCATGTTCCTGCCGAACTACCGTGCTTGGGTCGTCTTCGCCTCGCTGGTCGTCTGTCTCGCCACCTGGTTCGTCATCGAGAAGACCCGGCTCGGCGCCTATCTGCGCGCGGCCACGGAAAATCCGACCCTGGTCGGCGCCTTCGGCATCAACGTACCGCGGCTCGTCACGCTGACCTATGGCTTCGGCGTCGCCCTCGCGGCGCTGGCCGGCGTGCTCGCCGCGCCGATCTATTCGGTGAACCCCAATATGGGCTCGGACCTCATCATCGTCGTCTTCGCCGTGGTGGTGATCGGCGGCATGGGCTCGATCCTGGGCTCGATCGTCACCGGCTTCGGCCTCGGCCTGGTCGAGGGTCTCACCAAAGTGTTCTATCCGGAGGCCTCGGCCACGGTCATCTTCGTCATCATGGCGCTGGTGCTCCTGGTCAAGCCGGCCGGTCTGTTCGGGAGGACGGCGTGATGGTCAGCGGCATCGACACCGTCCCGGCTGCGGCGCGCGACGGGTCCGAAGCGGCCGGCATGGCGGTCGAGCACCGGATTCTTTTCGCGGCCCTATTCGCCTTCCTGCTGGTCGCGCCTTTCGTCCTTTATCCCGTCTTCCTGATGAAGGTGCTGTGCTTTGCCTTGTTCGCCAGCGCCTTCAATTTGCTGCTTGGCTATGGCGGCCTGCTCTCGTTCGGCCATGCAGCCTTCTTCGGCACCGCCAGCTACGCCGCCGCGCACAGCGCCAAGGTGTGGGGTTTGACGCCGGAGCTCGCGATCCTGTTCGGCACCGCCTGCGGCGCGCTGCTCGGCCTGCTGATCGGCGCGCTCGCAATCCGCCGCCAGGGCATCTATTTCGCCATGGTCACGCTCGCCTTCGCGCAGATGGTGTTCTTCTTCTCGCTTCAGGCCAAGTTCACCGGCGGCGAAGACGGCATTCAGGCGGTGCCGCGCGGCCATCTGTTCGGCGTGCTCGACCTGTCGCACGATCTCGTTCTCTATTTCGTCGTCCTCGCCATCACCTTCGCCGGCCTCTTGTTCATCTACCGCATCATCCACTCGCCGTTCGGCCAGGTGCTGAAAGCGATTCGCGACAACGAGCCGCGCGCGATCTCCCTCGGCTATCGCACCAACCGCTACAAGCTGGCGGTGTTCGTGCTGTCGGCGGGCCTCGCCGGGCTGGCCGGCGCGACCAAGGCGATCGTGTTCCAGCTCGCCTCGCTCACCGACGTGCATTGGACCATGTCCGGCGAGGTGGTGCTGATGACCTTGCTCGGCGGCATGGGGACGGTGTTCGGCCCGTTCGCCGGCGCCGCCATCATCGTCACCATGCAGAACTATCTCGCCACGTTCGGCGCCTGGGTGACGGTGATCCAGGGCGTCATCTTCGTGGTCTGCGTTCTGCTGTTCCGCGAGGGCATCGTCGGGGTGATCGGCCGGCGGCTGAAGAAGCCGCTCTGAGGATCGGCCGCGCCGCGTTCGCTCAGTGCGGCGGCCGCGCCGGCCGCCGCAGGTTCTTGCCGATGATGGCCGCCAGCAGGACGCCGAAGCCGGCGAGCCGCAGCAGATAGATCCAGCTCTGCTCCTCGCGCGGGATGCCGGACAGCGCCACCAGCGCCTGGTTGGCGGCGAACAGCCAGAACGCCACGGCGAAGGCGAGAAACAGCCAGTCGCCGGTGCGGCGCCAGAAGCGCAGGAAGAACAGGCCGATCACCAGGAAACCGGTCGTGATCATTCCAGCCCAGAATGCCGACATCGCTGTTTCCTCAATCCAGCTCCCAGACAAAAGCGTAGAGCAGCGTGCCGGCGGCCGCCATGGTCGTCACCGTACGGAGCGGCGACAGGTCGACCGCGGGAAGCAGCACGATGTCCGTGAGGACGAACAGGTTGTTGAACGCAAGCAGGACGAAACAGATCGCGCTCCAGAGCAGCAGCCGCGTCCGCGACTGCAGATAGGAGCGCACGAGCAGAGTACCGCAGGCCGCGCTCGTCAGGAAACAGAGCACGTAGACGGCGGGCGCGGCGATCTCCATGCTCAGTCCTTCAGCTTGAACGCGTCGGAGAAGATTCGCAGCCTTTCATTCGGTGCATTGGCGATGGCCTTGATCACCGCCATCGGCTTCGCCGCATACAGGGCTTCGATCGCGTCGCAGATATCGTCGAGCTCGGCTGTGGCCGGTTGGTAGCGCGTCAACCCTTCCGCATCCTGCGCCACCAGTCCCGCGTTCTTCAAATTGTGGATCGCTTCGCTCACGACGAACTGGCTGCCGCGCAGCTCCCGCACGAGGCCATCGGGATCCCAGCTGCGCGCGCGGCCGCGCCGCAGCAGCACCAGCAATTCGAGCGCCCAGACCGATCTGATGGAGCCGCTCAGGAAACGAAAGACAGCTTCTTCTTTCACTCTGCGCAATGTCCCCGCGGCGCGCTTGGCCGCGACTGTAGGCGCTCGATCAGGCAGCCGCAACCCGACGCGGCGGCTGCCCGATCGGCGCGGAAAAACCCGTCACCCACACGATGGAACCTTTGTCTCCGCAGAGCGTTTTTTACGGTTGCAAATGGGGGACTAGGTCGTGACCGGGCGCCAGCATCCCAGCCGCCAAGGCGGTGGCTCTCCGCTTTGCACCGCGCACCGCGCCACGGCGGTGATCGCGCTGGGCATTGTTTCTGTCCGCGCATGTCAAGCCCATCTGTTCGACGCCACGCCTCAGGTGAGAGCATTCCATGCAGAAATCGGCTACGGCCCGCACCGCGGCGGGCCTCGATAGTCACCAGGTCCTGGCGGCGCTTCGGGCTTTTCGCCAGGGCGACTTTTCGGTTCGTCTGCCCTACGGACTGACCGGCATCGACGGCGAGGTGGCGGAAGCCTTCAACGACGTCGTCGAACTGAACGAACGGATGAGTCGCGAGTTCCAGCGCCTCGGCGATCAAGTGGGCAAGGAGGGCAAGATCGGGCACCGCGCCAGGCTGCCCAACGCCACCGGCTCCTGGGCCGACAGCATCGACACCGTCAACAATCTGATCGGCGACATGGTGCAGCCCACCGCGGAGATGGCGCGCGTGATCGGCGCCGTCGCCAAGGGCGATCTCTCTCAGACGATGAACCTCGAAATCGACGGCCGGCCGTTGCGCGGCGAGTTCCTGCGCATCGGCAAGGTCGTCAACACCATGGTCGGCCAGCTCGGCTCCTTCGCTTCGGAAGTGACGCGGGTGGCGCGCGAGGTCGGCACGGAGGGCAAGCTCGGCGGCCAGGCCCGCGTGCGCGGCGTCGCCGGAACCTGGAAGGACCTCACCGACAACGTCAATGCCATGGCCGCGAACCTCACCGGCCAGGTGCGCAATATCGCCGAGGTGACGACGGCGGTCGCCAAGGGCGACCTGTCGAAGAAGATCACCGTGGACGTGAAGGGCGAGATGCTGGAACTGAAATCGACCATCAACACGATGGTCGACCAGCTCAACTCCTTCGCCGGCGAGGTGACGCGCGTCGCCCGCGAAGTGGGCACGGAAGGCAAGCTCGGCGGCCAGGCGCAGGTGCGCGGCGCCGCCGGCACCTGGAAGGACTTGACCGACAACGTCAACCTGATGGCGGCGAATCTGACGGGACAGGTCCGCAACATCGCCGAAGTGACGACCGCCGTCGCCAAGGGCGACCTGTCGAAGAAGATCACCGTCGACGTGAAGGGCGAGATCCTGGAGCTCAAATCCACCATCAACACGATGGTGGACCAGCTCAATTCCTTCGCCTCGGAAGTCACGCGCGTCGCCCGCGAGGTCGGAACGGAGGGCAAGCTCGGCGGCCAGGCGCGTGTCGAGGGCGTCGCCGGCACCTGGAAGGACTTGACCGACAACGTCAACCTGATGGCGGCGAACCTCACCGGCCAAGTCCGCAACATCGCCGAGGTGACGACCGCGGTCGCCACCGGCGATCTATCGAAAAAGATCACCGTCGACGTGCGCGGCGAGATCCTCGACCTGAAGAACACCATCAACACGATGGTGGACCAGCTCAACTCCTTCGCCTCGGAAGTGACGCGCGTGGCGCGCGAGGTCGGCACCGAGGGCAATCTCGGCGGCCAGGCCAATGTCCGCGGCGTCGCCGGCACCTGGAAGGACCTGACCGACAACGTCAACCTGATGGCGGCGAACCTGACGGGACAGGTCCGCAACATTGCCGAGGTGACGACGGCCGTCGCCAAGGGCGACCTGTCGAAGAAGATCACCGTCGACGTGAAGGGGGAGATTCTCGAGCTGAAGAACACCGTCAACACGATGGTGGATCAGCTCAACTCCTTCGCCTCGGAAGTGACCCGCGTCGCCCGCGAGGTCGGCACCGAAGGCAAGCTGGGCGGCCAGGCTCGCGTCGAGGGCGTCGCCGGAACCTGGAAGGACTTGACCGACAACGTCAATCTGATGGCGGCGAATCTGACGGGACAGGTCCGCAACATCGCCGAGGTCACAACCGCGGTCGCCACCGGCGACCTGTCGAA
>Ga0164243_10012685_pt1 | contig 11916 bp, 12 predicted proteins | sample OricompcompostOP_FD_108781 | JGI IMG/M metagenome (GOLD analysis project Ga0164243, IMG submission 108781) | Organic Plus compost microbial communities from Emeryville, California, USA - Original compost - Organic plus compost (OP) | ecosystem: Engineered > Solid waste > Mixed feedstock >...
ATGTTCCCGGCCATGCACCTGGACGAGGAGCGGGACGCCGACGGGCAGGTGCGCAAGCCCGGCCAGGACTACTACCTGAAGCCGATGAACTGCCCGTTCCACAACCTGATCTACCGCTCCCGCGGCCGGTCCTACCGGGAGCTGCCGCTGCGGCTGTTCGAGTTCGGCTCGGTGTACCGCTACGAGAAGTCCGGCGTGGTGCACGGCCTGACCCGGGTGCGCGGCATGACGCAGGACGACGCGCACATCTACTGCACGCCGGAGCAGCTGCAGGAGGAGCTCAAGTCGCTGCTGTCGTTCGTGCTGGACCTGCTGCGCGACTACGGGCTGGAGGACTTCTACCTGGAGCTGTCCACCCGCAACGACGAGAAGTACGTCGGCGACGACGAGAGCTGGCGGGTGGCGACCGAGGCGCTGCGCGAGGCCGCGGAGTCCTCCGGCCTGGAGCTGGTGCCGGACCCGGGCGGGGCGGCGTTCTACGGCCCGAAGATCTCGGTGCAGGCCAAGGACGCGCTGGGGCGCAGCTGGCAGATGTCGACGATCCAGGTGGACTACCACCTGCCGGAGCGGTTCGACCTGGAGTACACCGCCCCGGACGGCACCAAGCGCCGCCCGATCAAGATCCACCGGGCGCTGTTCGGCTCCATCGAGCGGTTCTTCGGCGTGCTCACCGAGCACTACGCGGGCGCGTTCCCGGCCTGGCTGTCGCCGGTGCAGGTGGTCGGCATCCCGATCGCGGCCGAGCACACCGAGCACCTGGAGGGCGTGGTGCGGGCGCTGAAGGCGCAGGGCCTGCGCGCCGAGGTCGACCACGGCGACGACCGGATGCAGAAGAAGATCCGCACGCACACCACGCAGAAGGTCCCGTTCCTGCTGCTGGCCGGCGGCAAGGACGTGGAGGCGAACGCGGTGTCGTTCCGCTTCCGCGACGGCACGCAGATCAACGGCGTGCCGGTGGACGAGGCGGTGGCCGCGCTCGGCCGCTGGGTGGAGCGGCGGGAGAACGCCTCGCCGACCGCGGAGAACGTGCAGGCGGAGCTGGCGCGATGACCGGTTCGTTCGGCGACGACAGCGGGGTCCAGTTCTCCCAGCAGCAGGGCATCGGCGTGCCGGACGCGCTGCAGCGGCTGTGGACCCCGCACCGGATGGCCTACATCCAGGGCGAGAACAAGCCGGAGGGCGACCAGAGCGACGGCTGCCCGTTCTGCCGGCTGCTGGATTCGGGGCTGCCGGACGCGGACACGCTGATCGTGGCCCGCGACGAGCTGGTGTTCGCGATCCTGAACCTCTACCCGTACAACCCGGGGCACCTGATGGTGCTGCCGTACCGGCACGTGGCCGACTACACCGACCTGACCGAGGCGGAGACGGCGGCGGTGGCGGCGTTCACGAAGCGGGCGATGCGGGTGATCCGCGCGGTGTCGGCGCCGCACGGGTTCAACATCGGGCTCAACCAGGGCCCGGTGGCCGGGGCCGGGATCGCCGCGCACCTGCACCAGCACGTGGTGCCGCGCTGGGGCGGGGACGCGAACTTCATGCCGGTGATCGGCCACACGAAGGTGCTGCCGCAGCTGCTCGGCGACACCCGGGAGCTGCTGGCGAACGCCTGGGAGCAGCAGGGCTGAGCCGGTTTTCCGCGCAACGGGGCGGAATCGTGCGAACGAGGCCGGGAACGCACCCCGCGTTCCCGGCCTCGGCGCGTTCGGGTCCGGTCACTCCGCGGCGCGGGAGTTGGCCTCGATCTCCAGCGTGATCTTGATCTTCTCGCCGAGCATCGCACCGCCTTCCGGGCCGACGCCGAAGTCGGTGCGGTTGACCGTGGTCGACGCGGAGATGCCGATCAGCGTGCCGCCCTGGCCGTTGTCGGTGAACCCGCCGAGCTCGGCCTCCAAGGTCACCGGCTTGGTCACGCCGTGCAGGGTGAACTCGCCGTCGATGAGGTAGTCCTCGCCGTCGGCGCGGATGCCGGTGGAGCGGAACGTCGCGGTCGGGAACCGGTCGGTGTCCAGGAAGTCGCTGCCGCGCACGTGCGCGTCCCGGTCGGCGTTGCCGGTGTTGATCGAGTCGGTGTCGATCTCGGCGGTGACCGTGGACTCCAGCGGGTTCTCGGCGGTGACGATCTCGCCGCGGAAGGTGTCGAACCGGCCGCGGGAGCGGCCCACGCCGAGGTGGCGGACGGTGAACTCGACGTCGGAGTGCACGCTGTCGATGTCGAAGGTGCCGACGACGTAGCCGGGGATCTGCGTAGCGGTGCTCATGCGCCCTCCTGCGGGACTAGGTGGAAGCAATTCCGTTTCGGTGCAACTCGGTCGCATGATCCTGCATTCCCGGTTGGCGCTTTCACCGCGGTGTGCCTCGCCTCTCCTCGCCGCGCGGCTGGGTGCGCCCGGTCCCGATCACTGGGGCTAATCTGCGAAGAGCAACGGATCCAGTCACGACACACGCACGAAGCGGGCACTGCAGGCGAATGCTGAACATCTTCGCGCGGAGACCGGTCTCCCGGTGGACCGAGCCGATCGGCGCCGGGCTCGTCCGGCTCGGCCTCACGCCGAACGCCGTGACGGCGCTCGGCACGGTCGCCGTGGTCGCCGCGGCGGTGTGGTTCTTCCCGCGCGGGCAGTTGTTCGCCGGCACCGTCGTGGTCACCGCGTTTCTGCTGTTCGACCTGCTGGACGGGGCGGTGGCGCGGGCCGGGGGCCGGGCGACCGCGTTCGGCGGGGTGCTGGACGCGACCTGCGACCGGATCGCCGACGGGGCGCTGTTCGGCTCGCTGGTGTGGTGGGCGCTGGTGGTCGCCCGGGACCAGCTGCTCGGGGTCGGTCTGCTGATCTGCCTGGTGTGCGCGCAGGTGATCTCGTACGTGAAGGCGCGGGCGGAGGCCAACGGGCTCAGCGCCGACGGCGGGCTGGCCGAGCGGGCGGAGCGGTTCGTGCTGGTGCTGGTGGGCACCGGGCTGCACGGGCTCGGGGTGCCGCACGTGCTGCCCGCGGCGGTGTGGCTGCTGGTGGCGTTGTCGCTGGTCACGATCGCGCAGCGGATCGCCGCCGCGCGCGGCTGACCGGCCGGTCCGCGGGCGGGCCGCGCTGGATAGGCTCCGCGCCGGACCGCGCAGGAGATCGCAACGGAGGTGGGCGCCGGTGACGGCGACGGGAACGCGCTACGACGTCCGCATCCGGGCGTGGGCCGGCGGCGAGTTCGACTGGTTCCCGCTCGCCTCGGCGGTTCCGCCGGGCACGGCGGAGGTGCTGCGCAAGACCGCGCTCTGGGACGTCGAGACCGCCGAGGCCGAGGACGCCGCGGACCCGGTCGAGCCGGTCAAGCTCGCGCTGTCCGAGGCCGACGAGTACGCGGTGTGGATGCGCTTCCCGTCGGCGGGCGGGAAGGTCCCGTGGGGCCTGATCGCCGACCACCTCACCCCGGAGCAGGCGCGCGCCTACGCGGAGAACCCGCAGACCCAGCTGAACATCCAGCCGGCCGCGGACCGCAGCGCCCCGGCCCCGGTGGACGAGACGCTGGAACCCGACGGCGAGTCCTCCGGCGCAGACGACGCCGGCACCGAGGACGCCGACGCCGAGGACGCCGACACCGAGTCCTGAGTGGACGGACCGCTCACCCCGGCATCGGCTCGTAGCGCTCGAAGTGCCGGGTGAACGTGGCACTGCCCGAGGTCAGCGACCGGATGTTGATCGGGTAGCGGGTCAGCTCGCTGGCCGGCACGTGCGCGTGCACCACCGTCCAGCCCGCGTCCTCCGGCTCGGTGCCGACGACCTTGCCGCGGCGGCCGGACAGGTCGCCGAGGATCGCGCCCAGGTGGTCGTCGGGGATGCGCACGGCCACCGCGTCCACCGGTTCCAGGGTGATCAGCCCGGCCTGCTCGGCGGCGGCCTTCAGCGCCAGCGCCCCGGCGGTCTGGAAAGCCGCGTCGGAGGAGTCGACGCTGTGCGCCTTGCCGTCGACGAGGGTGATCCGCAGGTCGACCAGCGGGCGGCCGTCCTCCAGTCCGCGTTCGAGCTGCGCGCGCACGCCCTTCTCCACGCTGGGGATGAACTGCTTCGGCACGGCACCGCCCACGACGCGGTCGACGAACTCGACGCCGGAGCCGCGCGGCAGCGGTTCGACCTCGATGTCGCAGATCGCGTACTGGCCGTGCCCGCCGGACTGCTTGACGTGCTTGCCGTGGCCCTTGGCCGGTTGCGCGAAGGTCTGCCGCAGCGCGACCCGCAGCGGTTCGGTGTCCACTTCGGCCCCGCCTTCGCGGAGGCGCTGCAGCACCACGTCGGCGTGCGCCTCGCCGGTGCACCACAGCACCAGCTGGTGGGTCTCGCTCTCCCGCTCCAGCCGCAGGCTCGGGTCCGCGGCCACCAGCCGGTTGAGGTTGCGCACCAGCGAGTCCTCGTCGCTGCGGGTGTGCGCGACGACCGCGATCGGCAGCAGCGGCTCGGGCATCGGCCACGGCGACAGCAGCAGCGGATCGGCCGGGTCGGAGAGGGTGTCGCCGGTCTCGGCCGCGGACAGCTTGGTCAGCGCGCACAGGTCCCCGGCCACGCAGCGCGGCACCTCCCGCAGTGCCGAGCCCAGCGGCGCGTACAGGTGTGCAACCCGCTCGTCCTCGTCGTGGTCCGGGTGCCCGCGGTGGGCCATGCCGTGCCCGGACACGTGCACCGCCCGCTCCGGCAGCAGCGTCCCGGAGAACACCCGCGCCAGCGAGACCCGGCCGACGTAGGCGTCGACGGAGGTGTGCACGATCTCGGCGGCCAGCGGGCCGTCCGGGTCCGGGCCGAGCCGCCGCGGGGCGCGCCCGCGCGGGTCGGTGAACTCCGGAGCCGGGTGCTCCAGCGGGGAGGGGAAGCCGCGCACGATCCCGTCCAGCAGCTCCGGCAGACCGACCCCGGTGGCGGTGCACACCGGCAGCACCGGGTGCAGCCCGCCGCGGGCGACCGCGGTCTCCAGGTCGCGGATCAGCGTGGCCTCGTCGACCTGCTCGCCGCCGAGGTAGCGGTCCATGAGGGTCTCGTCCTCGCTCTCGGCGATGATCGCCTCGATCAGCTCGGCGCGTTCCCGGTCGATCTCGCGCATCGAGCCGGACCCGGTGGTGGTGCCGGTGAGCACTCCGATCAGGCCGGTGGCCGCGCCGTCCGGGCCGTGCAGCGGCAGGTACAGCGGCAGCACGCCGGCGCCGAACGCGTCCCGGCAGGACTCCAGCGCGGCCTCGACGTCGGCGCGGTGCTGGTCCAGCCGGGACAGCACGACCGCGCGGGGCATCCCGACCCGCGCGCACTCCTCCCAGATGACCTTGGTGGCCGCATCGACCCCCTCGGCCGCGGCGATGACGAACAACGCCGCGTCGGCGGCTCGCAGCCCGGCGCGCAGCTCGCCGACGAAGTCGGCGTAGCCGGGGGTGTCGATCAGGTTGATCTTGTGCTCGCCGTGCCGGGTGGGTGCGACCGACAGGCACACCGAGCGCTGCTGCTCGATCGCGGCGCTGTCGTGGTCGCAGATGGTGGTGCCCTCGGTGACCGAGCCGTTGCGGGCGATCGCGCCGGTCTCGGCCAGCAGCGCCTCGACGAGCGTGGTCTTGCCGGACGCGGACGGGCCGACCAGGGCCACGTTGCGGATCTCGGACGGATCGGTGGGCGCGGGTGCGGCCTGCGGGCTCGCGGCGCCTTGCTTGCTGCCCATCACTGCCCCCTGGAAGACGTGGGTGTGTGTCCCCGATCACACACCTGGGCGAGGGTGCGTGCAAGGTCGCTCACCTCCGGATATGTCGCCGCGCGCGGGAAGTGGACTACTCGGATCGGCTCGAAGTGGCCCGTGGAAGGAGTCCAGTTCGCTCCTAGCCTCGGAACCGGGCCCACCACCGGCCCGCTCGCAGATCCCGGAGGGAAGGAAGACGTTGACCGACACCGCAGCCACCGCGCAGGCCACCGGCACCGACGGCGTGAAGCGGGGCATGGCCGAGATGCTCAAGGGCGGCGTGATCATGGACGTGGTCACCCCGGAGCAGGCCAAGATCGCCGAGGACGCCGGCGCCGTCGCCGTCATGGCCCTGGAGCGGGTGCCCGCCGACATCCGCGCGCAGGGCGGTGTGGCCCGCATGTCCGACCCGGACATGATCGAGGGCATCGTCGAGGCCGTCTCCATCCCGGTCATGGCCAAGGCGCGCATCGGGCACTTCGTGGAGGCCCAGGTGCTGCAGTCGCTCGGCGTCGACTACATCGACGAGTCCGAGGTGCTCACCCCGGCCGACGAGGCGCTGCACATCGACAAGTGGGCGTTCACCGCGCCGTTCGTGTGCGGGGCGACCAACCTCGGGGAGGCGCTGCGCCGGATCTCCGAGGGCGCGGCGATGATCCGCTCCAAGGGCGAGGCCGGCACCGGCAACGTCGTCGAGGCCACCCGGCACATGCGCGCGATCCGGGCCGAGGTGCGGCGGCTGACCCAGCTGTCCGGCGAGGAGCTGTACTCCGCGGCCAAGGAGCTGCGCGCCCCGGTCGCGCTGGTCCAGGAGATCGCCGCCACCGGCAAGCTGCCGGTCGTGCTGTTCACCGCCGGCGGCATCGCCACCCCGGCGGACGCGGCGATGATGCGCCAGCTCGGCGCCGAGGGCGTGTTCGTCGGCTCCGGCATCTTCAAGTCCGGCGAGCCGGCCAAGCGGGCCGAGGCGATCGTCAAGGCCACCACCTTCTACGACGACCCGGACGTGCTGGCCAAGGTCTCCCGCGGCCTCGGCGAGGCGATGGTCGGGCGCAACGTCGAGACGCTGCCCGCCGACGAGCGCTACGCCCAGCGCGGCTGGTGACCCCGGCACCGGACCTCCCGCCCGCCGCGCGCGGGCGGGAGGTTCCGCGCGCCACCCGAAAGCGACCCCAGGAGCGAACATGACGCGCGAGGCGTCCCCGGTCATCGGCGTGCTGGCCCTGCAGGGCGGCGTCGCCGAGCACCTGTCGGCGCTGGACCGCAGCGGCGCGGTCGGCAAGCCGGTCCGCCGCCCGGAGGAGCTGGCCGAGGTGCACGGCCTGGTGCTGCCCGGCGGGGAATCCACGACCATGTCCCGCTTGTTGCACACCTTCGAGCTGTTCGATCCGCTGCGCGAGCGGCTGGCCGCGGGAATGCCGGCCTACGGCTCGTGCGCCGGGATGGTGCTGCTCAGCCGCGAGGTCCGGGGCGCTGAAGGTCCGGACCCGGCGGTCACCCCGTTCGGCGCGCTGGACGTGGTGGTGCGCCGCAACGCGTTCGGCAGGCAGGTCGACTCCTTCGAGGCGGACCTGCCGTTCGCCGGGATCGCCGACCCGGTGCACGCGGTGTTCATCCGCGCCCCCTGGGTGGAGCGCGTCGGCCCGGACGTGCAGGTGCTCGCCGAGGTCACCCCGCGCTCCGCAGAGGCCGGGGCCGCCGCCGGTAGGATCGTCGCGGTTCAGCAGGGGCGCGTGCTCGCCACCAGCTTCCACCCGGAGCTGGTCCGTGGCGACGAGCGCGTGCACCGGCATTTCGTGCAGACCGTTCGCGCGGGCTGACCCCCGGGGGTCGCCCGCGCGCTCGTGGACAGACGGAGGAGAGATGAGCGGCCACTCCAAGTGGGCGACCACCAAGCACAAGAAGGCCGCCGTCGACGCCAAGCGCGGCAAGCTCTTCGCGAAGCTGGTCAAGAACGTCGAGGTCGCCGCGCGGACCGGCGGTGGGGACCCGGAAGGCAACCCGACGCTCTACGACGCCATGCAGAAGGCGCGCAAGAACTCGGTGCCGGTCGACAACATCGAGCGCGCCCGCAAGCGCGGTGCGGGCGAGGAGGCCGGTGGCGCCGACTGGCACACGCTGATGTACGAGGGCTACGGCCCGAACGGCGTCGCGGTGCTGGTGGAGTGCCTGACCGACAACAAGAACCGGGCCGCGGGCGAGGTGCGCACCGCGATGACCCGCAACGGCGGTTCGATGGCCGACGCCGGTTCGGTGTCCTACCTGTTCACCCGCCGCGGCGTGCTGATCGTGCCGAAGAACGGGCTGACCGAGGACGACGTGCTCGGCGCGGTGCTCGAGGCCGGGGCCGAGGAGGTCAACGACCTCGGCGAGAGCTTCGAGGTGCTCTGCCAGCCCAGCGACCTGGTCGAGGTGCGCAAGGCGGTGCAGGCGGCCGACATCGAGTACGACTCCTCGGAGCTGAGCTTCCTGGCCTCGGTGAACGTCCCGCTGGACGCCGAGGGCGCGCGGAAGGTCTTCAAGCTGATCGACGCGCTCGAGGACTGCGACGACGTGCAGAACGTCTACGCCAACTTCGACGCGCCGGACGAGGTGCTGGCCGAGGCGTGAGCCCCCGCGGGCGCGGCGGTCCCGCGCGGTGACCCGGTCCCGGCGCGGTCATCGGCGGGCCGTCCGGCACCGGGGCTCCCCCGAACGGGTGGAAATGGGCAGAATGGCGGCCGTGGTCGAGACGGATGAGCAGCTGCGCAAGTGGCTGGTGGACACCTCCGAAGAGCACGGTGCCGCGGTGCTGCACGTGGCCGCCGACGACAAGGGCGCGGGCTACGCGTTCTCCGTCGGCGCCTGGCGGCGCTTCGGCCGGCCCGAGCTGGTCGTGATCGGCCTGCCGCGCGAGGTCGCGCACGCGGTCGTGAACACCTACGTGCAGCGCATCGCCGCGCGCGAGCGCTTCGCGCCGGGCCGGTTGTACGAGGGCTTCCTGGAGGAGGTGCCGGTGACCTTCGAGAAGGTCGCCAAGGTGCACTACCCGGAATACCTGGGCAGCGCGTTCGCCGTGTACCGGGACGGGGACTTCCCGGCGCTGCAGCTGGTGCTGCCCTCGCCGGAGGGCGCGTTCCCGTGGCAGCCGGAGGCCCCGCCCGGGTTCGCCGAGTTCCAGCCGGTGCTGACCGCCAGCGGGGCGCCGGAGTCCTGGCGGCCCGGCGTCGACGGACCCTGATCACCGCGACCGGGTGATCATCGGGGTGTGTCGGACGCTCGGCGCCGCACCCCGGCGCGGTAAGGTCTCGAACGCGTGTTCTTGATCGTGCCGGGCTGCGGGCCGCGGGGCTGAGGAGGCTGTGTGCGCGTGCTGGGAGTCGACCCCGGGCTGACCCGCTGCGGGGTCGGCGTGGTCGACGGCGGGACCAACCGGAAGGCCTCCTGCGTGGCCGTCGGGGTGGTGCGCACGCCCGCCGAGGACGAGCTGCCTGCCCGGCTGATGGCGGTGGCCGCGGGCGTGGAGGAGTGGCTGGACCGGCACGAGCCCGAGGTCGTGGCGATCGAGCGGGTGTTCAGCCAGCACAACGTGCGCACCGTGATGGGCACCGCGCAGGCCTCCGGCGTGGTCGCGCTGGCGGCGGCCCGCCGCGGGCTGCCCGTCGCCTTCCACACGCCCAGCGAGGTCAAGGCCGCCATCAGCGGCTCCGGGCGCGCGGACAAGAAGCAGGTCGCCCTCATGGTCACCAAGGTGCTCGGCCTGGCCGAGGCGCCGAAGCCCGCCGACGCCGCGGACGCGCTCGCGCTCGCGGTCTGCCACCTGTGGCGCGCGCCGATGAGCGCGCGGCTGGCGCAGGCGGAGGCCAAGGCCGCCGAGCTGGCCGCCGCGCACCGCCGACGACTCCGGGACGCGCGGCGTTCCGCGGCCGGAACTGGAGAACCCCCACGATGATCGCTTCGCTGCGCGGCCCGGTGCTGTCCATCGGGCTCGACCACGCCGTGCTGGAGGTCGGCGGCGTCGGCTACGCCGTGCACGCCACGCCGGCCACGCTGGCCGGGCTGACCCGCGGGGAGGAGGTGCGGCTGTCGACCTCGCTGGTGGTGCGCGAGGACTCGATGACGCTGTACGGCTTCCCGGACGCCGATTCCCGCGACCTGTTCGAGCTGCTGCAGACCGCCTCCGGGGTGGGCCCGCGGCTGGCGCTGGCGGCGCTGGCGGTGCTCTCGCCGGCGCAGCTGTCGGACGCGCTGTCCGACGGCAACCTCACGGTGCTCACGCAGGTCCCGGGCATCGGCAAGAAGAGCGCCGAGCGGTTGATCCTGGAGCTGCGGGACAAGGTCGGCGCGGTCGGCACCTCGCTGTCCGGCCAGCAGGGCGCCCCGGACCAGGGCCGGGTGCGCACCGAGGTGGCGGAGGCGCTGGTCGGGCTCGGCTTCTCGGCCAAGCAGGCGGAGCAGACCGTGGCCGCGGTGCTGGCCGCCGACGGCGCCCCGGCGGACACCTCCGCGGTGCTGCGCCGGGCGCTGGCCGAACTGGGGCCGAAGTGACGGCCGCCGGCCTGGACGAACGGGTGGTCCGCTGATGCACGACGACGAAGGCCTCGCCGGCCCGGGCGAGGGTCCGCTGGCTCCGCACCGCGAACCGGCCGAGCAGGACGTCGAGACGACGCTGCGCCCGCGCAAGCTGGACGACTTCGTCGGTCAGCCGCGGGTGCGCGAGCAGCTGCAGCTGATCCTGCGCGGTGCGCAGAACCGCGGTGACCAGCCGGACCACGTGCTGTTCTCCGGCCCGCCCGGGCTCGGCAAGACCAGCCTGGCGATGATCATGGCCGCGGAGCTGGGCGCGGCGATCCGGGTGACCTCCGGCCCGGCGCTGGAGAAGCCCGGCGACCTGGCCGCGATGCTGTCCAACCTCGCCGAGGGCGACGTGCTGTTCATCGACGAGATCCACCGCATCGCCCGCCCGGCCGAGGAGATGCTGTACATGGCGATGGAGGACTACCGGGTCGACGTCGTGGTCGGCAAGGGCCCGGGCGCCACCAGCATCCCGCTGGAGATCGCCCCGTTCACGCTGGTCGGGGCCACCACCCGGTCCGGCACGCTGACCGGTCCGCTGCGGGACCGCTTCGGGTTCACCGCGCACATGGAGTTCTACTCGGCCGAGGAACTGGACCTGGTGGTGCGCCGCTCGGCGGGCATCCTCGGGGTGGACCTGCGCCCGGACGGCGGCTGGGAGATCGCCCGCCGCTCCCGCGGCACGCCCCGGATCGCCAACCGGCTGCTGCGCCGGGTGCGCGACTACGCGGAGGTGCGCGCGGACGGCGCGGTGACCCGGGAGGTCGCGCGCGCCGCGCTGGAGGTCTACGACGTCGACGAGTCGGGCCTGGACCGGCTGGACCGGGCGGTGCTGACGGCGCTGGTGCGCTCCTTCAACGGCGGCCCGGTGGGGGTGACCACGCTGGCGGTCGCGGTGGGCGAGGAGCCGACCACGGTCGAGGAGGTCTGCGAGCCGTACCTGGTGCGCGCCGGGATGCTGGCCCGCACCCCGCGCGGCCGCGTGGCCACGGTCGCCGCGTGGCAGCACGTGGGCCTGACCCCGCCCGAGCACGCTCCGGGGGAGAGCCAGGCGAGCCTGTTCGACGAGTGAATTCCGGCGCTCGGGAATTCCGATTCCATTGCGGCGCGGAAACGGCTTCGGCCGGTGGAGGCGGACGGGCGGTTGCGCGCGGGCGACCGAACGGTGGCCGCGGCGGGGAACGCGCAGATCACCGCTGGTCGCCGCGGTTTCCGCAGTCCGACGCCCTGTGAGGGTGGCCACCCGGCCGCGAGTATGCTCGCGCCCGTCCGACGGCCGCGGTGTGGCCGGCCCGCAGTTCGCGCGGTCCCGGGTGGCGGCGTTGTCCTCGGCGCGGCTGGCACACTGGTATCGCTACATCCGAACAATTCGGACGCCCAGACCGGTGGCCGGGCGGTCCTGGCGGCGTCCGCCGAACGGAGCATGATGAATTCTCAACTGTTCCTGCCCCTGCTCATCGTGCTGCTCGCCGTGCCGCTGTTCCTGCAGGTGCGCAAGCAGAAGAAGGCGATGCAGGAGCAGCAGAAGCTGCAGAACTCGCTGACCGCGGGCGACCGGGTCATGACGACCTCCGGTCTCTTCGGCACGATCGTGTCGACCGGGGACACCACGGTCGACCTGGAGATCGCGCCGGGCGTGGTGACCACCTGGCTGAACCAGGCCATCCG
>Ga0164243_10012686_pt1 | contig 11915 bp, 11 predicted proteins | sample OricompcompostOP_FD_108781 | JGI IMG/M metagenome (GOLD analysis project Ga0164243, IMG submission 108781) | Organic Plus compost microbial communities from Emeryville, California, USA - Original compost - Organic plus compost (OP) | ecosystem: Engineered > Solid waste > Mixed feedstock >...
AGGAGAAAGACGTCCGTGAACGTCTGCGCACCGTGGACCAGCGTCATCGTGGCGGCCGCGACCGTGCCGTGGACGTCGACGGACTCGATGCGCCGGGTCCGGGTGGCCTCGTCCGGGGCGGGCCGCCCGGAGAAGAGGGAGCAGTACTCGTCCAGCTCCCAGGAGACGAAACGGCCGTCGCGGATCCCCTCGACGTGCGCGCCGGGCAGGAACGCGTCGCGGAAGTGGGCGGGATCGCCGGTGGCGTGCCCGCGCACATAGGCGCGGAGCGGTTCGAGCACGGCGTCCTCGACGCGCGGGACGGTGGCCACGGCCGCGATGTCGGCGGTGGGGCCGGCGGGGGAGTGGAGCAGTGCCGCCGCGCTGCGCACCGGCGTGCCGGACGCGGTGGCGAGCACGGCCATGTCCTTGGCGAGGGCCCCGACGGTGAACTCGGCCTTCGCCGCGGAGGTACCGGCCGGGCCGGCGAGGAAGGGACGCTTGCCGGTGACCAGCGCCCCGAGCCGGCCGAGTGCGAGGACGTCCAGTGCCTGGGCCCGGTCCAGGTGCAGCGCGTCGGCCTGGTGCAGCGCGTCACGCAGGGCGAGGAGAGCGCCGGCGAGGCTGTGGTTGGCGACCAGTTTCAGGGCGGCGGCGGTGCCGGCGTCCTCGACGCGGCGCACGGTGCCGAGCGCGTCCAGGACGGGACGGGCGCGGCCCAGGGCGTCCGCGTGACCTGCGACGAGAAGGGTGAGGGCCCCGGCGTTGACCGCCGGTACCGAGCCGAGGACCGGCGCGTGGAGGTAGGCCCGGCCGAGCCGCCGGGCCAGTTCGGCGGCCTCGGCCGGGGCGATGGTGCTCGTGTTGACGACGACGGTGTCCGGCCGCAGTGAGCCGTCGACGGCGTCGACGACCTCCCGGCAGGCCGGTCCGTCGAACAACGACAGCAGGACGACATCGGCCTTGGCTACGGCTTCGCGCGCGTCGGCGGCCGGTGTGATCGCGCCGGATGTGCCGCGCCCCGAGCGGGTCCAGCCGAGGACGTTCCAGCCCTGCCCGCCGAGTCTCATGGCCATGGCGCCGCCCATGTGCCCCAGCCCGAGGACGGCGATCGTACGAAGTGAGGTCATGCGGGAAACGGTCGTACAGAGCCATTCCCTGCGACAAGCGCATATCTCGCATGGCCGGCCTGCGCAGTGCGCATACCTGCTGGGCATACTGGCCCGGTGGAACTGGACGTGTGGCGGACCTTTGTGACGGTGTGCCGGCTCGGGTCGCTGTCGGCGGCCGCGGCGGAGCTGCATCACACGCAGTCGGCCGTGTCGCGGCAGATCGCCGGCCTGGAGCGGGAGCTCGGAGTGGCGCTGGTGGAACGGCACGCGCGCGGCGTGCGGACGACCTCGGCCGGAGAGGTGTTCCGACGGCACGCGCTGGCCACGCTCGGCGAGGCCGACCGCGCCGTGCGCGCGGTGCGGGAGGCGGCCGAGGGGACGTCCGGCAGACCGCTCGCGGTCGGCGCGACACCTTCGCTGGCCGCGGGGATCGTCCCCGAGGCGCTGCGGGCCCTGCTACGGCGGAGCGGCCCGCTCCGCTGGACCCTGCTCCCCGGCCTGAGCGGACCGCTGCACCAGCGGCTGATCACCGGCGACCTGGACATCGCGGTCGTCACCGACGCACCCCCCGGGCTGCCGGAGGACCCACGGGTCGAACGGCGCTTCCTGGGACTGGACGACATGGTCGTCGCCGTCCCCGCCGATCACCCGCAGGCCGGGCGGGGACCGGTGCCCCTGCGGGCGTTCTCCGGCGCGACCTGGACGGAGGACAACGACGGCTCGGCGGCCCTCCTGCGCCGGCACGCCGCGCGGGCCGGGGTGGACGTCACCATCGGCATCACGGCCGCCGACCTGCCGGGCAAGCTCGCGCTCGTCGCGACGGGGCACGCGATCGCCCTGATCCCGGGCGTCCTGAGACGGGCGCTGCGGTCGGACGTCACCACGGTGCCCCTCGTCGACCCTCCGGTCCGCGGCATCTACACGGCCACCCCACGCCACGACCCGCACCCGTGCGCGGCGGCACTGTCCGAACACCTCGACGCGGCCTTCGGGGCGGTTCGTCCGGACCGCCCCGAGGACGGCGGTGCGGCCGGCTGACCTACCGGGCGGCGTCGGGAGCGGCGGTCGCGAGCGGGTACGCGTCCAGCAGGACGGCGGCGGCCGCGCGGGCCGTCGTGGCGGCGGAAGGGTCGCGGTCCATCTTCGCGGCCTGCCCGGCACCGTCGTACAGCAGAAGGAACTGCCGGGCGATGGTGTCCGGTTCGGCGTACCCGGCGGCGGCGGCCAGTTCGGCGAACAGGCCGCGCAGCCAGGCGCGGTAGCCGTCGGCGACCTTGCGGACGGCGCTGTCGTCGGCCGCCTCGGAGGTGGCCCGGGCGAACGAGCAGCCGTTGTACCCCGGCTCGGTGAACGCCTCACCGAGCGCGTCGAACACGCCGAGCAGTTGCTCACGCGGAGTGCGGAAACGCGTCAGGGTCCGGGTGATGTGCTCCTTGCGGCGCTCGAAGCGAAGCTCCAGGTAGGCGCAGACCAGGCCTTCCTTGCTGCCGAACGTGTTGTACAGGGACGCCTTGGCCACCCCGGCGTGCTCGATCACGCGGTCGATGCCGACGGTCTGCACGCCTTCGCCGTAGAAGAGCTCGTCGGCGGCCGTGAGAAGGCGCTCACGCGCGGACACGCGGGTCGAGGTCCTGGCAGCCATGGCGCCCACCTTTCTCTAGACAGACTTGTTCATTGTAGACCCCGCGGGGTCTGACGGGTCACGCCTCGGACGTCCGGGGGGACAGCTGCTCCCGCTTCTCCCGTCGGCCACTGCGCAGGAGCCCGGCGAAGGCGGCCAGCGCCAGCACGATGAGGGCGATGCTGTACTCCTTGGACGTCGTGATCAGGCCGCCGCCGTGGACGACCAGCACACCGGCGATGACGGCCGGGATGCCGAGGCCGACGTAGCACACGACGTACAGCAGGGAGAGGGCGCCGGCGCGCTCATGCGCCTCGACCTTCGGGATGACGAGCCTGATCCCGCCCTGGAACCCGCTGCCGAACCCGACACCGGCTATCACGGTGCCGACGAAGAACCCGACCACCGACCACGTGCCGCCCTGGCCCGAGCCGATCGACAACAGGGTGATCGCGGCGCCGGCGACCAGGGTGCCGATGCTGAGCAGCATCACGGTCCGGGCTGCGGCAGTCCGCAGGGTGATCGTGGTCACCGCCGCGGAGACGGCGAGGACGAACAGCGGCAGCCCTCCCCACACCACGGACGTGGAGTGCTCCAGGGTCCGCATGAGGGACGGGCCCAGGGCGCCGTACAGACCGCTCATGGACCACACGGCGAACATCACGGGCGCGGCGACGGCCACGGAGGCGCGGGCCGACTTGGGCAGCTTGAACTCCGGAACCATGCTGGCCAGCGCGCCCCGCTTGCGGGTCACCGTCTCCGGCATGGCGAGGACGGCCAGCGCCTGCAGGGCGAAGACGGCGAGCAGGATCGTGTAGACCAGGCGCGTGGGCGCCGGGAGGTACTGCACGATCAGCCCGGAGACCAGGGCCCCGGAGGCGGTTCCCAGCATGGGCGCGAAGGAGTTCAGGAATCCGCCCCGGCGCGGGTGGATGTCGAGCATGCCGGCGCCGAGTGCTCCGGCGGCCGCTCCCACGCTCAGTCCCTGGAGGACCCGGGCGAACATCAGCGCCCCCACGTCACCGGCGGTGATGAAGAGGGCCATCGCCACCACCTGGACGACCAGGGCCGTCACGATGACCGGCCGCCGGCCCACATGGTCGGAGAGCTTGCCGAACAGGAGGAGCGAGGAGAGGACGGCCACCGCGTACACGCCGAAGACGACGGTGACGGTGATCGGGGAGAACCCCCAGTGCTGCTGGTAGATCGCGTACAGGGGTGTCGGCGCGCTGGACGAGCCCAGCAGCGACATGAGGATCGAGGCGTACACGACCATCGACATCCTGGGTCCCAGGGGCAGGAACCTGCGCCGTGGGGCCGCGTGTGCCGGGTGCTGCTTGATCGCGACGGTCGGAGGGGCTGAGGGGGAGGCAGTCGTTGCGCGACTCATGGGTCACTTTCGGCGAGAGGACGAAGCGGACTCCCCGATAGTAGACAGACCTGTCTGTTCATTGCGAGGTGAGCCGGGTAAGAATCAGGCATGGTCGCTCGGTGTGGGCGTCTGCTCGCGCCCAGTGGTGAGGGTGGCCGCCGCCTCGTCGACGACGGCGCGGAGCGCCCGTATGCCGTCGCGGCAACGTTCCGGTTCGAGGGCCGGCACACCCCGGTCCTCGAGCCAGCGGTCCCAGGGGCCGCCCGGAGCGAGATACGGCGGAGCGTGCTCGGTGCCGAGCAGCTCGTCGAGGTACAGGAGCGCGCCGAGGGCGATCGGCTGGTCGTAGTCGAGGTCGGGGCGCGACAGGTAGCGGTCCAGATACGCGCGGAGCAGTTCGGCGTCCGCCGCGGTCGCGAACGTGGCGAGGGCGACGCAGTAGGCCGCGCCGGCGTACGGGCCCTCGCTGGCCAGAAGGAGGCGGCCCAGCGGATCGCGGTACTCGGTCCTGTGGGCCACCGCGACCAGCCAGGCGGCGGTCTTGCGCTCCCGCCAGCCGGCGCCGAGGAGGACGTGGAGTTCCGTCGCGGTGACGGCGTGGGCGTCGCGGGCCAGATCCCGCAGGAACGCGGAGCGTTCGACGGGGTTCAGCCGGGAGAGGCCGCCGCCCAGGCGCAGGTACCGCCGGTCGGGTGTGACGAACCGGCGGACCGCTTCCTGCCATTCGGGATCATGATGAGGAGGCCGCATGGCGCATCCTGACCTGGTGCGCCACGCGGCCGCCACAGGTTTGCCGGCGTGGTCACGGAGTCAGGAAGCCGGCCTCGCGCAGCACCTTCTGGCCCTCGGGGGACTTCACGAGCTCGATGAACGCCTTCGCCGCGTTCGGGTTCCTCGACTCCTTGAGCAGGGTGATCGGGTAGTCGTTGACGGCGTCGGCGGACTCGGGGAACTCCACTCCCTCCACCTTGCCGCCCGCGGCCTCCACGTCCGTCCTGTAGACGACGGCCGCGTCGGCCTCCTTCAGGACGACCTTGTTGAGGGCGGACTTGACGTCCTCCTCCCAGGAGACGGGGGTGAGCTTCAGCTTGCCAGCGTCGAGGGCCTGCTGCGCGGCGGCACCGCACGGCACCGTCCTGTCGCACAGCACGACCTTCAGGTCCGGGCCGGTGAGGTCCCTGAGGGAGGTGATCCCGTGCGGGTTTCCCGGCAGGGTGGCGATCTCCAGCCGGTTGCGCACGAAGGTCGCCGGGGCGCCGGTGTCGTCCCCCGCGTCGGTCACGATCTCCATCGTCCTGGGGCTCGCCGAGGCGAAGACGTCCGCCGGTGCTCCGCCGGTGATGCTCGCGGCCAGGGCGTCGCTGCCGCCGAAGCTGAAGGTGACCTTCGTCCCCGGGTGGTCCTTCTCGAACGTCTCACCCAGTTCCTCGAAGCTCTCCTTCAGTGAGGCGGCCGCGAACACGGTCACCTCACCGGACGGCTCGCCGGACGCGGACGCCGACGAGGCGGAGCCGCCGGAGGAGCAGGCGCTCAGCGCCAGCAGCACGGCGGCGCTCACGCCGGTCACCTGCGACGTCCGACGGGTCCGGCGCGCGGAACGGGTCATCACGGGTCCACTCCCTCAGCTCCTTGACGGCCACCGTCCGTCGGAGATGCCTGCGTCGATGATAATGCCGCAGGTGCGAACCGGAAGTCTCCTGGAACATCGCATGAGCTGGGGCACTCGGCGGAAGCCCTGGCATGTGCGATTCTCCGGCTTGAAATGGGCGAGCCGGGACCGGACACCGGGTGACACAGTGACCGCGTGTCCAACTCCTACGCCCAGCCCGTCCTGAGAACCCCGGACCTCTCCGAGGCCATGAGCGCGGTCGAGAGGCTGCTCGGGATCGCCGATCCGCGCTGCCTGGAAGTCGATTTCGGTGTGCGGCTCTCCACGGCCCGTACGTATGCCGCGGTGGCGGCCGTCCTTCCGGACGTCGACTGGTGGGCAGCCGGGGGCCACGGCGGTTCGTCGGACCGTGGGGACGATCCGACGGCCTGCCTGCCCGTCTGGGTGCAGAAGTGGGCCGGGACACCGGACATGGTGGACCCGTTCCTCGAAGCGACCGGTAACAGCCCGGCCTCGGTGCGATGGGACTTCGACGCCTGGCCCGAGGTGCCGGAGCTGGGGCTCGAGATCGGCGGAACCCGAGGGGCCTTCGTCACGCTATGCGCCCATGCCCGCGACCTCGAACTCGACGAACCGGCGGACGACCACACCGTCTTCGTCCACGTGAAGCAGACCGAGGCCCGACGAGCACCGTGGCTGGCGGCCCGGGCCGGCCTGACAGTGATCGGCGACCTCGTCATGGCGCCCTGCTGAACGGATATTCGGTGTCCTGGCCGCCACCGGCGTCACAAGATGGGGTGCATGACTCTGCCCACTCCCGTCCTGCACACCGACCGCCTGCGTCTGCGTCCCTTCACCGACGCCGACGCGGACTCCCTCTTCGCGCTGCACAGCAGCTCCCACGTGCTGCGCTACTGGGACTCCCCGCCGTGGACCGACCCGGCCCGCGCGCAGCGGTTCCTCGCCAACTGCCGGACGCTGGAGGACGAAGGCACCGGTGCGCGGGTGGCCGTCGACCGGCTCTCCGACGGGGCGTTCGCCGGCTGGTGCGGACTGTCCAGCTGGAACCCTGAGCACCGCAGCGCCTCACTGGGCTATGTCCTCGGCGACGCCATGTGGGGCCACGGTTACGCGACCGAGGCCGCGCACGCTTTGCTGCGGTGGGCGTTCGACACCCTGGACCTGAACCGCGTCCAGGCCGAGGCCGACACCCGCAACGAGGCGTCGGCCCGGGTCCTGGAGAAGCTGGGCTTCGTCCGTGAGGGGACGCTGCGGGAGGACTGCGTCGTCAACGGCGTGGTGTCCGACTCATGGGTGTACGGCCTGCTCAGACGGGAGTGGCAGCCGTCGGCCGTGCGGGGGGCGCGCTGAGGAACACGCCCTACAGGTCGGCCACCAGAAGCCGGTACCCGACGTCGAGCGACTCCCGGTCGAGCAGGCCGGCATGCCGCCGGTGCCAGCGGCCCGAGGTCAGGTCGTCGGCCAGCCGGGCCAGCCCCGGCCGGACGGCGTCCTCGCCGATCTGGGCGAACATCGAGATGCCGGCCCGCACCCGCGGATCGAGATAGGCCTCGGGCCGGCGCCAGAAGGCGGCGAGGAATCCGTCGGTGCAGTCGTGCGGCACGGGAACCGTCTCGACACGGGCGCCGCCCAGCAAGGAGACCAAGCGGTCGACGGGGACCGCGCGGGTCGTGTCGAACCGGGCCGCCTCCGGCAGGTACTCGTCCAGCAGCCAGAACCCGTGGTTGACCTCCGGGTCGAACGTGAAGAGGACGACCCGTCGCCGGGCGACGCGGCGGAGTTCGCCGATGCCCGCCTCCAGGTCGCTCCAGTGGTGCACGGTCAGCACGGCCATCGCCGCGTCGGCGGAGTCGTCGGCGAGCGGCAGCGCCTCCGCGGTCGCCTCCACGGCCCGCGCGGAGCCGGCCGGCCGTTGGGCGATCATCACCGTGCTGGGCTCCACGGCCACGACGGTCTCGGGTGGTTCGTAGGAGCCGGTTCCGGCGCCCACGTTGACGACGGTGGCGGCACCGCCGAGGGCTCGACGGATGACGGCCGCGACACGCGGGTCGGGTCGCCGGGTCCGCGCGTAGGTCACACCGATGCTGTCGTAGGTCGTCACGCCCGCAGTATGCCCACCCACCCGCTCCGGACAGCGCGCACCGAGGCGACATCGAGTCACGACTCAGGCGCCACGACTGACGTATCGCGGAAGCCACTTCGGTGCGGAAAACGCAACTTCGACAGGGCCGGCGAATGCCTCTACCTTCACCGGGACCTCGGCAGTCGCCGTGCGGCGGCCCCGCACCCGGAACCCCACCCCAGGGAGACGCATGCCCCATCTCGCGCTGTACACCTTCGGAGTCCTGAAGTCACCGCTCGCCGGCCCCTCCCCGCTCACGCGCGAGTTCTACGCCACCGGAGAGACCGTCTACGAGACGATCGGCCGGCACCCGGGATACGTGGCGCGCGCCGAACCGGCGGAGGGCGACCGGGGCGTGCTCTTCGGGGCCGACTGGGGCGCGTGGGGAGAGTTCGCCGTACCGGAGTGGTACGACAAGGGCCGTACGGCGGACACCACCGCGCTGGCCGCGACCCTCTCCCTCTGGACCGGCCTGCGCCCCGCCTTCGACGCCGTCTACGGCGGTCTCCACCGCGCGGCCCTGAACCGGCGCCACGACTGGTTCGAGAGGACACGGCACCCGGGCCACGTCCTCTGGTGGATCCCCGAGGGGACGGTGCCCACCTGGCGGGACGGGGTGTCCAGGCTGGAATCCCTCCACGACAACGGCTCCGGGCCGCACGGCTTCACGTTCCACCGCGCGTACACGCCGGAGGGAGCGGCGACCACGCCCGGCGATCAGGCGATGTGAGACGACGGGGACGCGGCCGACCTGGCGATCCGCTCGATCTTCGCGTGGTGGGCCGCCCGCGCCTCCTCGTCGGCCTTCTGCTCGTACTCCGAGCGCATCCCGGTCCGCCCGTCGACGCCCTCGCGCAGGATGTCGGCGTGCCCGGCGTGCCGGCCGGTCTCGCCGAGGACGTGGACCAGAACGGCGAACAGGGTCGTGTTGGGACGGGGCTCCGGCCACCACGGCACATGCCCCGGGGTGTCCAGGGGAAGCGCGCTGATCGTCGCGTCCGCGTGTGCCCACGTACGCCGGTAGAACCCGACGATCCCCTCGCGGGTCTCGTCCTCGGCCGCCCAGTGATCGCTGCCGTCGTGGTCCTGCCACCGGGGCAGCGGTTCCGGGGACGGCCGGTCGAAGACTTCGCCGAAGTACCTGGCCTCGACGTTCGCCACGTGCTTCACCAGGCCGAGGAGGTTGGTCCCGGTCGCCGTCAGGGGCCGCCGCGCGTCGTACTCGGACAGGCCGTCGAGCTTCCAGAGCAGCGCCTCACGGTCCCGCCGCAGCCTGCCGTGCAGGACGTCCTTCGCCAAGTCGTCGATCATGCGGCAGGAGCCTGCCATGGACCGGCTCCTGCCCTCAAGATCTCCAGTGATCCCCTGTCTACTTCCGGACACACCTGAAGCCGGCCGCGCTGTCAGGGTCACCCGCCAGGTACTTCGGCCAGCTCGGGTACTCGCACAGCGGGCGAGCCCGGCCGTCGTTCGCGTCGGTGACGACCGGGGCGACGGGCTGCCTGCCCTGCTCCGTCCAGCGCTCGACGGCGGTCAGGGAGTCCCAGGCGGCGGCGAAGGCGGGGCTGCCGAAGTTCGCGTGGTTGGCGCCTGGCACGAGGTAGTACCGCATGAACTCCCGTGTCCTGTGCGGCCCCACCGTGTCGGCCACCCGCTCGTAGTAGTCGTTCGTCGCCCGGTGCGACACCAACTCGTCCGCCGCACCGTGCAGAAGCAGCAGCTTGCCGCCGGCCCGGGCGAACGGGGAGAGGTCCGCGTCGTTGACGTCCTGGAGTTCGGACAGGCGGCTGATGCGCTCGAGCCACTTGCCGGGACGGGCCGGGTCGACGGACAGGGAGTCGTGGCCCGGGTCCCGGGTGAGCGCGTACCTCACCCACTGGTCCCAGTACTGCATGCCGTACCCGCTCGTGAGCGGCATAGGGCGGGCGGGCGCCGTCGTGCCGAAGCCGAGGACCGGGGTGCGCATGTCCGCGCCGGAGAGGAACGGGAAACCGGGGTAGCCGCGCTCGCCGCTGGCGACCCGGTACGGCCACTTCCACGGCGACGAAATGGTCCGCACCGCGGCGATCTGGCGGTCCGAGAGACAGGAGGGACCCGTGTCGGCGCCGGCCGGGCAGCGCAGGCTCGCCGGGTCGAACCGGCAGGCGTCCGGGTTCGAGACGATCCGGTCGGTCAGTCCGTCCAGCCCGTCGCACGCGCGCATGACGCTCTCGTGGAGCAGTGTCTGCTTCTCCGGTGAGGGGAACGCCCCCGGCTGTGCCAGCACTTGCGTGGCGTGGCCCAGGTAGAGCGCTTCGGCGAGGTTGTTCCACGCCGGGTACGCGAAGATCACGCCGTCCATCGCGGTGGGCCACCGCTGGACCATCGCCAGCGCCTCCCGGCCGCCGGTGGATCCGCCCGCGAAGTAGGTGTGCCGGGGCTTCGCGCCGTAGAACGCGCGGATCAGGAACTGGGCGGCGTCGTGGGTCTTCTTGAGCGCGTCACCGGCGGCGAAGTTGCGCAGCGCTTCGTCGTTGGCGGCGAAGGACCCGTCGAGGGAGAGGACGGGGTGCTTGGCCGGGTCCGCCTGGTGCCCGGAGTCACTGGCGTACGTCGCATAGCCGCGTGCCAGCGGCGCGGTCCCGCCCGTCGGGGCGAAGGGGACGTCGCCCCGGACGTCGGGGACGGTGCCGTTGTAGCCGCCGCCCCCGAACATCATGGATCTGCGGTTCCAGTCGGCGGGAAGAGCGACGCGCAGGATGATGTCGGGTGCGGTGCGGTCGACGGGGGAGAGGGCGGCGTCGACCCGGCAGTAGGTGAGGCCGACTCCGCTCACCGTCTCGGTCACCGGCGACGAGGTCTCGACACGGCCGCCGCGTGTGGGCAGGGAGATGACGGATGCCGGAATGGCCGTACCCGTCAGCGCCGCGCACCGGGCCTGCGCGCCTCGGGTCGTGGCCTCGGACGGACGCGCCTGTGCGGGGACGGCCAGGAGGGCGCCGGCCGTGGCCAGCGCGATCCCCGTCAGCGTCCTGGGGTTCATACGGATTCCTTCCTCCGGAGAGGGGCGTCGGGTGAGGGTGCCGTCATCGGCTCGGCTCCGGCATGCGCTGGGCGCGCAGTTCCGAACGCCGGACCTTGCCCGCCGCGTCCCGCAGGGAGTCGTGGACCAGTTCGATCGACTTGGGCAGCTTGTGGCGGGACAGCCGGCCGTCGAGGAAGGCGTGGATGTCGTCCGCGGTGACGTCCGCCTGGTGGGGCGTGTGGACGATCGCGTGGAGCCGGTTGCCGGTGTCGGCGTCGGGCAGACCGATGACGACGGCGGTCAGGACCTGCTCGTGTTCGACCAGGGCGGCCTCGATCTCCGCCGGGTACACGTTGACGCCTCCGACGGTGATCATGTCCGAGCGGCGGTCGTGCAGGTACAGGTAGCCGTCGGCGTCGAAGCGTCCCATGTCCCCGAGCGACGACCAGCCGTCGCGTGAGGTGGGTTCGGAGCCGATGTAGCGGTAGGTGGCCGGGGTCCCCGGAGTGACCCGCATGTAGACCTCGCCCTCGACGCCGGGTTCGGTGACCTCGGCGCCGTCGGCGTCCAGCAGCTTCATCTGACCCCAGGTCACCCTGCCGACGGAGCCCTCGTGCCGGAGCCATTCGTCGCCCCGCAGCGTGCATCCGGCCTCCGCCTCCGTGCCGCCGTACAGCTCCCAGACCCGTTCGGCGCCCAGCCACTCGATCCACGTCCGCTTCAGCCAGACCGGGCAGGGCTCCGCGCAGTGCCAGACCGAGCGCAGCGAGGCGAGCGCGTACCGGTCGCGCACGTCGTCCGGGAGCGCCGTGATGCGCCGCATCATCGTGGGGACCAGGTACACCCACGTCACCGCGTGCTCGTCGATCGCGGCCAGCGTCCGCTCCGCGTCGAACCGGGTCAGCAGGGTCACCGAGCCGCCCAGGAAGATCGTGGTCAGGGCGGTGACGAACGGGGCGTTGTGGTGGAGCGGTGCCGTGATCAGCGCCCGCTCCCCGGCGCCGATGCCCCACATGTCCGAGTCGAACGTGGAGGTGACCGCCGGCCTGCCGGACAGGATGATCTTCGGGCGGCC
>Ga0164243_10012688_pt1 | contig 11914 bp, 5 predicted proteins | sample OricompcompostOP_FD_108781 | JGI IMG/M metagenome (GOLD analysis project Ga0164243, IMG submission 108781) | Organic Plus compost microbial communities from Emeryville, California, USA - Original compost - Organic plus compost (OP) | ecosystem: Engineered > Solid waste > Mixed feedstock >...
GCGCGAGCACATGCGCACGCCTGCGATCGACCTGACCGGTCGCCTGTCGCTGTCCGGGCTGTGCGGCCTGCTGGCGCGCAGCGCGCTGCTGGTGTCCAACGACACCGGGCCGCTGCATCTGGCGCTGGCGCTCGGAACACCCTGCGTGGGAATCTACTGGCTGACGAACCTGGTGGAAGCCGCGCCGCTGCGCCACGAACGCCACCGCGCGCTGCTGGCCGTGCGCACCGTGTGCCCGCAATGCGGGCTGGACAACCGCCACCGCCGTTGCGCGCATCAGGACAGCTTCGTCGACGACGTTGAAGTCGAAGCCGTCGCGCACGAGGCGCTCGGCCTGTTCAATGCCTAGCGCAGAAGCAGACGCGCATGCGCCAGCGCCGCCGCGGCGTGCTGTCCTTCCGGATCCCACACGCAGCGGTGCAGCGCGGCGTCAAGCGGCGCCCAGCGCGCCATGTCGGATTTGCTGAAGATGACGACGCTCGGCAGCTTGAGGCCGGCGGCGATATGCGAGACCCCGGTATCGTTGCAGATCAGCAGACGCGCGCGGCTCATCAGCGCCGCCATCGCGCCGATCGAGATCGGCCCGGCGGCGATCACCGGCACCCAGTGCATGTGCGCGGCGACCGCCTGCGCCACGTCCAGCTCCGCCTCGGAACCGGTGATCACCGCACGCAGGCCGAACTCCTCGCACAGGCGGTCGGCCACTTCGGCAAAGCGTTGCGGCGGCCAGCGCTTGTCGCGCGAGCGCGCGCCCGGATGCACGCAGAAATAGCCACCCGGTTCGAGCCCGGCGTCCAGGCCGCTGGCACGCAGCTCGTTTTCATCCTCGGCCGTCAGCGGAAACTCCATCTGCGCCCCTTGCGCAGGCGCGCCCAGGAACTCGACCAGTTGCAGCAGGCGCTGGACTTCATGTCCGCTGTCCGGATACGGGAAAAAGATATCGGTCGGCTCCGTGCCTTCGCCATCCGGGCTGCAGCCGGCAACGGTGCGCGCGCCGAAAGCATGCACGACCTGGTTGCTGATCTGGCCACTGCCGTGCAATTGCAGTGCAAGGTCGAATTCGCGTGCGCGCGCTGCCTCGTAGAACGGTCCCACCGCTTCGTTCTGCACCGGCTGCTCCGGCAGGTCCGGATGGCCGGGAAACGGAATGAAATCGTCGACGTAGGCGCAAAAGCGCTGCGCGAATTGACGCGCCCACGGCAGTCCGATCAACGTGATGTGCGCCTGCGGCAACGCCGCGCGCAGCGCACGCAGGGCCGGCACGGCACACAGCATGTCTCCGAGCTGCAAGGCACGAAAGACTGCCAGCTTGCGGATGGCCAGCCGCTGCAGCATCCCCGCTCCGCGCCCTTCCTGCAGGCCGGTATTTCCAAGCTCCATGTGTGCTCCGGTCGCTCGTCAAAAAGTGTCAGCTTTTGATCATAGGAGCGGGCGTCCGGCTCTCGCTTGATTCTTCCCAAACGCAAGCGCATCGCTACGGCAACGCGCACCCGTCTCTTGCGGAAAGCGTGGCGCGCCGCAGCGGCCCGGAAGTGGAACTATTGCCCGCTTGGCTACCTCAATCAGGCCCACAGGCACGAAACGGAAAGGAGCACAGCATGCAGCCGAGCCACGTGAAGGAAGAGTTTCCGCGCATCGAGCGGAGCATCGACAATGCCGCGCAGATCTGCCAGACGAGCAGCGGGATTCCGGATACGCTGCGCGACTGCCTGAGCGAGCTCGACGCCGAGTCGGACCGGGCAAAGGCGATGTTCATGGAGGAACAGAACGGCAACCGTATCGTGCAGGCGATCGATCGGTTGGAAAAACTCGGGGACCGCGCGATGCAGGCCTGCAAGGAGGCCGGTGCCGCAGTCGCTCCTGACCTGCAGAAAGCGATCCAGGATGCACACGATGCGCTGTCGGATCTGAAGCACCGCTTGCACTGACCACATCTCCCGCGCCTGCTGCAGCCATCTTCCTGCGAGACTTGATTTTGCAGAAGATGAGGTAGCGGCTGTTGCGCGCCTGGGCCGGCCGTCCGGCATGTCGGGCGACACGCTCCTGCTTGCCGCCGGCCGGCTCTCATGGATTCTTCGATGCGGTCTTCACCTTCATCGTGGACCGCCATGGGCCGTCTGCCGTTGCGCAGTAACGGCCTTGCCGTTCTATCCCCAGTCAAAGATTCAGGTCACTTTCCGGAAGCCGGCATCGCGCGCTTCTGCGGTGGAAGGGCCTGTCTGTGCGCGAAACCACGTGATTTCGGCGCTCCAGCCTTGATAAGCTCGGCGCCGTCGAAAGCGGCATTTCATGCGTAGCCAATGCCGGCTACCCATGCTCCCCGGTATATTTCTTCCTCGAAACCGAGCATCATTGCGCTGTCCTGTGCATTGGGGCGAGCCATCATGTGGTCGCCGACACTCCCCGAATGAGTACCAAGCCATGATTTTTTCCGCGCCAGAAACTGACAGTATCCACGCCCTGTGGGACGAGCTTGCCGATTTCGAGGCAGCCAGCGTCACGGCCTCGCGCGACCATCTGCTGCACGGCCTTTGCCGGTTGATTGGCGCGAAGAATGCCGCTTGGATCGGTGCTGTCCGCATGGGCCAAGCCGCCGACCACGACCCGCTGAACGGATGGCGACCGCGCCTGATTCATTTCCTCCATCCCACGCAGCACCTGAGCAGCGCGGCACGCGAACAGTCGGACGGTATCGACGCCGGCATGATTGATGAAACCACGATCAGAAACGGGGCCTTTTCCGGGGCCTACCGTGTCAACCGTCTGGTCGATCTGGTGCCTCGCTCCTGGTTCGAAGGCGCCTATTACCGTACCTATTATCAGGCTCTCGGTTTTCATGATGCCATTTGGGCGGGGGTGCCGATCAACAAGGATGCCGAAATCTATATCGGCTTGTTCCGAAGCGGACCGGGTCTGTCATACACCGAGGCCGAACGCGACAGGGTCGGCTATGCACTGCGCGGCTTGCGCTGGTTCCACCGGCAGCAGATGCTGGGACACGGCCTGTTCGCCGCCGCCTCCCCGCTCACCCAGACCGAGCGCGCCGTGCTGCAAGGACTGTTACGCGGCAATCCTGAAAAGACCATTGCCGCCGCACTCGGGCATAGTTCGCACACCACACACGAGTACATCGTTCGCATTTACCGCAAGTACGGGGTCAACAGCCGTGCCGAACTGATGAGTCTGTGGCTGGGGCGCTCACAATGAGGCGGCATCCCGCACTCTGATGATGGCACCACGACCGGCACGGCATTCCAACCGCATACCCTTTCCCCCTGTTTAGAGGGTTCTTGACCATCTGTATCAATTTGTACACTCGGGCGGTTTGAATGCCGGAGGGCAAGATGAACAAGGTCTATCGGTTGGTGCGCCATCGCAAGAGCGGGCAATGGCGCGTTGTCGCAGAAATCGTCAAGAGCCGGTGCAAAGGCGATGGCGGCACGGTATTGGCAGCCGGGGCGGTATCCCTGCTGTTCTCCGCTTCGGCCCTGGCGCTGGATGGCCATGCCTTGCCCGGCGGCGGCCACATCGTCCATGGTAACGGCCATATCGCCACCAGCGGCAACCAGATGACCATCACCCAGAACAGCGACCGCATGGTCGCCGACTGGGCTTCCTACAACATCGGCCAGCATGCCGGCGTCACTTATCTGCAGCCTTCCGCCGACAGCATTGCCCTCAACCGCATCGCCGGCGGCGCGCCCAGTGAAATCCTCGGCAGTTTGAATGCCAACGGCCAGGTCTGGGTGATCAATCCTGCCGGTGTGGTGTTCGGCCGGAACGCCCAGGTCAATGTGGCGGGGCTGGTGGCTTCCAGCCTGCAGATGTCCGACGAGGATTTCCTGGCAGGGCGCTACCGCTTCCGGGGCGATGACAGTGCCGGCAGCGTCGTCAACCAGGGCCGCATCAATGGCAAGGTGGTGGCACTGCTTGGTCCGAGCGTCAGAAATACCGGCACCATTGCTGCCGATCGCGGCAGCGCCGTGCTGGGGGCCGGCACGCAGGTCACGCTCGATTTCACTGGCGACGGCCTGATCGGCATGACGGTGGACAAGGGCGCGGTCGAGGCGCTGGCGGAGAACAGCGGCCGCATCCGGGCCGATGGCGGATCGGTGATCCTGTCTGCCAGGTCGGCCGATGCGCTGACCCAGTCGGTGGTCAACAATACCGGCATCGTGCGGGCCCGCACGCTGGCCAACCGGGATGGCCGCATTGTGCTGCTGGCGGATATGGAGAACGGCACCACCCGGGTGGATGGCACGCTGGATGCCTCGGCCCCGGAGAGCGGCGATGGCGGCTTCATCGAAACGTCCGCCGCCAGGGTGCAGGTGGCCGATTCGGCCGTGGTCACCACGAAGGCCGAGCACGGCGAGACCGGCACCTGGCTGATCGATCCGACCGACTTCACGATATCAGCCAGCGGCGACCTCACCCCAACGGCGCTGGCAACTCAGTTGGCCAATTCCAGTATCACCATCCGCACCGACGATGCGGGTACAGGCGATGGCGACATCTTCGTCGACGATGCCGTTTCCTGGGCTAGCGACAACACGCTGAGGCTGGAGGGCCATCGCGACATCCATATCAACGCCGCCGTCTCCAACACGGGTGGGGGCGACCTGGTGTTGCGGGCCGATATCGACAACGATAAAAGCGGCACGGTCGCCTTCGCGTCAGGCGGCTCCATCAGCATGACGGGCGGCAGGACAGACCTGTATTACAACCCAGATTCCTATGCCTCGCCGACCGATTACGCCCCCTTTATCAGCGGTCCCTATACTGCCTGGATGCTGGTGCATGACGTGCACCAGTTGCAGGGCATGAATCAGAATCTGGCCGGAAGTTATGCGCTGAGCCAGGACATCGATGCCTCGACCACCGCAGGCTGGAATGACGGGGATGGCTTTGATCCGATAGGCGGTAACAGCACTCCCTTCACCGGCCTCTTCGATGGGCTTGGCCATACCATCACCGGCCTGACCATCGATCGCATCAACCAGAACTTTGTCGGCCTGTTCGGCGTTACAGATAGCAGCAGCGTGATCCGCGATGTAGGACTGGCAGGCGGCAGTGTCACAGGTTACAACACTGTGGGTGGGTTGGTCGGATGGAACCTCGGAACCATCAGCCATGCCTATGTCACCGGCAATGTCACCGGCAACGCCACTGTGGGCGGGCTGGTCGGAGATAACACCGACGGCGGCGCCATCAGCCAAGCCTATGCCGCCGCCCGGGTCGTCGGAAACGACTGGCTGGGCGGGTTGGTCGGACAGAACACTCTTGGCAGCATCAACCAGGCCTATGCCACCGGCAGTGTGACCGGCACCGGCAGCATTGTGGGCGGGCTGGTCGGAGAGAACATTCGCGGCACCATCAGCCAGGCCTATGCCACCGGCAGTAGCAGTGGCGACGCCGGTGTGGGCGGACTGGTCGGATGGAACAGAGACACCATCAGCAATGCCTATGCTACCGGCGATGTCAATGGCAACGCCATCGTGGGTGGGGTGGTCGGAAACAACACCGGCAGCATCAACCAAGCCTACTGGAATACCACCACTTCCCACCCCACTATCGGAGTAGGCAGTAGCGGCGGTGGAGACGTGAGGGGTCTGACTACGGCGCAACTGGCTGCGGCCCTGCCGGACGGGTTTTCTCCTGAAATATGGGGCAATGCCAACAACCAGACCACACCCTACCTGCTCACTCATGCCGGCTTCAGCCATTCCAGCGGCTCCGTGATCCTCGGCAGCGATACCAGCGCCACGCCTACCTATTACAACGTACTGCTCACCGCCACGCAGCTGCAGAACATGGCCGCCGATCTGGCAGGGCGCTATGTGCTGGGCGCCGATATCGACGCAGCGGCCACCGCGAGCTGGAACGGGGGTGCAGGTTTTAATCCGATAGGCGACAACGACGCTCGCTTTACCGGCATCTTCGATGGGGCGGGACATGGTATCGCCGACTTGACGGTCAACCGCAGCGGCCAGAATTACGTCGGCCTGTTCGGGACGACGGACACCAACAGCGTCATCCGCAATGTGGGACTGGTAGGCGGTCGTGTCAACGGCAACGATTTTGTGGGCGCGCTGGTCGGATGGAACAGAGGCACCATCAGCAATGCCTATGCTACCGGCGATGTCAATGGCAACACCACCGTGGGTGGGCTGGTCGGAAACAACACCGGCGGCTATATCAACCAGGCCTATGCCACCGGCAAGGTCCATGGCAACGCCAATGTGGGTGGGCTGGCAGGAGTGAACTCCTCTGGCAGCCTCAACCAAACCTATGCCACTGGCAGGGTCGACGGCTACTCCCGGGTGGGTGGACTGGTTGGAACCAACAACGGCAACATCAGCCAAGCCTATGCCACCGGCACGGTCGACGGCAACAACGAGGTGGGTGGGCTGATCGGATATAACTACAACGGCACCATTAATCAAGCCTATGCCACGGGCTTGGTCGACGGCAACAGCGTGGTGGGTGGACTGATCGGACGGGACGACGACGGCACCATCAACCACGCTTACTGGAACACCGCCACTTCCGGCCTGGCTGATGGCGTAGGCAGTGGCTCCAGCGCCGGTACGACCGGCCTGACCACCGAACAGATGCAACAGCAAGCCAGTTTCGGCGGATTCGACTTCACCGATTCCAATACCGGCTGGTTCATCTACGAAGGTCACACGGCACCGCTGCTCAATGCCTTCCTGACGCCGCTGACCATCACCGCAGACGACCTGACCCAGACGTACACCGGGACCGGCTTCGTGCTGGGGCTGAAGAATGCTGTCTATTCCATCAGCGACGTCGATGCCTCCCGTCTGCTGGGCATGCCTTACGGCCATGCCGTGAATGTGGGCAGCTACGCACCGCAGCTATGGTCGCACCAGCAGGGGTATCGCATTACCCTCGTGGGCGGCACGCTTGCCATCACGCCCAAGACGCTGACCATTACCGGCGTGACCGCGCACAACAAGACTTATGACGGCACCACATCCGCCATCCTCGCTGCTGCAGGCAGCCTGAGCGGCCTGGTCAATGGAGAAACGCTGACCCTGGATACCGACAGCCTTGTTGCCGTGTTTGACGACAAGAATGCCGGTACCGGCAAAACCGTGACCGTCACAGGCTATGCCATCGGCAACGGCACAGGTTTGGCCAGCAACTATGTCTTGGCGCTCGCACCCGTGACCACGACAGCTGATATCACGCCGAAGACCGTAAGCGTTGCCGGCGCCACCGTCCACGACAAGGTCTACGACGGCACCACGGCCGCCACCATTGCCTCTGCCGGCGCACTCACCGGCCTGGTGGGAAGCGAAACCCTCACCCTCAACACCGCCAACCTGAACGCTGCCTTCGACGACAAGAATGCGGGCACGGGTAAAACCGTGACTGTGGAGGGTTATGCCTTGGCCGATGGCGGCCACGGCGGTCGGGCCAGTAACTATGTCTTGGCTCTCGCACCCGTGACCACGACGGCTGATATCACGCCTGCGGCCCTGACGGTGACGGCAAACGATCTGGTCAAGAACTTCGATGGCCTGCCTCATCGGGGCGGTAATGGCGTTACCTATACCGGCTTTGTGCCGGGGGAAGATGCTTCCGTCCTGAACGGCCTGCTGACCTATTCCGGCACGAGCCAGGGCGCGGTGGAGAACGGCGAGTACATCATCACGCCGGGCGGCCTTTCTTCCGGCAACTACATCATCGGCTTCGTGGATGGCACGCTGACCATTCAAGCTGTACCTGCCCCGCCTGCCCAGCCTGCCGATACGGCGAACCAGATCGATCCCGTGGTAGCCAGTCTGCTGCATCAGGTCTGCGATGCGCTGACCGGCCAGTGCCGCGGCATGCCGACCGCCTCCCCGGCTTCGGAACAGCTCATGGGCGACGAAGCGCATCGCGCGCCACTCACCGAGCAGATGATCGATGCCATGAATCCGGCCCGCTGCCTGCAAGGCGGCAAGCTGCTGTCTTCCGAAGACTGCGGCTGATTTTCCATCGCTTTGCGTGCACCCGCGCCCATGAGGATACCGACTTTGCGCACCACTCCCTTACACCCGCTGCCGCTGGCAGCCGCATGGCTCACCGCCTTGCTGGCCGCGCCGGCATCGGCTGCAACGCCGGACGCCGGCCAACTGCTCAACGAACAGCAGCAACTGCAAACGCGCCCGCTCGAACGCCTGCCGCAAGCCGCGCCCGAACAGGAGCAACTGATCGCCCCGGCGCCCGGTGCCGTCACCGTGCGCCTGCGCAGCATCCGCATTACCGGCGCAGACGGCATGGCCGACCAGGACGAGTTGCAAGCCCAGGTGGCCGATGCCATCGGCGTGAACCTCGACTACGCCGGCCTGCAGCAACTGGCCGACCGCGTCACCCAATTCCTCCGGAACAAGGGCTATCTGCTGGCTTTTGCCTATCTCCCCGCGCAGGAACTCGACCAGGGAGAGCTTGAAATCGCCGTACAGGCCGGCCGGCTCGACAGCCAGGCGCCCGACCAGGGTATCGAGTTGCACGCGGATGGCACCCGCATCCGGTCCGACATCCTGAGAGACACCGTGGCTGCCGCTGTCCACAGCGAGGACAGCGACGGCGCCCTGCGCACCCGGCAACTGGAACGCGGCCTGCTGCTGTTGAACGACCTGCCCGGCATCGCCGCGCGCTCCACGCTGGAGCCGGGCACCACTCCCGGCACCAGTCGCGTCGTGATCCATGCCCAGGAAGAACCGATGCTGGGAGCCGCTTTCTTCACCGATAACCAAGGCAACCGCTATTCCGGGGAATGGCGCGCCACCGGCCGGTTGACCCTCAATAACCCCGGCCGCATCGGCGACCAGGCCAGTCTGCTGCTCACCCATGCGCGCGACCTGAACCAGGCCGCGCTGTCGTATCGCCTGCCGGTCGGCAACCGGGGTCTCCAGCTTGGCGCTTCGCTGGGCTATCTGGATTATCGGGTGGGCAAGGAGCTCGCGGTGCTGGAAGCCGAAGGCACCGCCCTGACCGCGCGCCTCAACGCCAGCTATCCGATCATCCGCAGCCGCCGGCACAATCTCTGGGCCACCGTCGCTTACGACTACCGCCGTCTGAAGGATGAACTGCTGCAGGCGCGCATCCAGGACAAGGCCATCCATAGCATCACGCTGGGTCTGAACGGCAACATGCAGGATCGGCTGGCGGGACGCGGGATGTCCTTCTTCAGCGCCACTCTTACGCACGGGGAGGTGGACCTGGGGCGCAATGCGGCCCACCTGGCGGCCGATCGCGCTACCGCTGGCACCCATGGCCCGTACACCAAGGCCAATCTCGGCCTGGGCCGGCTGCACCAACTGACGCCCAGCCTGACTTTTTATGGCGCCCTGAGCGCGCAACTGGCATCGACCAACCTGGATTCTTCGGAAAAATTCATCCTCGGAGGACCGAATGCGATTCGCGCTTATCCGGTGGGCGAGGGTAGCGGCGACAGCGGCTGGCTGGTGAACCTGGAATTGCGCCAGGACTTGCCGCGTCCGGCGGGGTTGGCGGCCATGCAGTTGACGGGCTTTGTGGATGCCGGCGGCATCCGGCTGCATCACCGTCCGTGGACGGGGGCAGTGACCAATATCGGCAACGACAACCGCTATGAGCTGGCCGGCGCCGGCATCGGTCTCAATCTTGCCCTGCCCTCCGGCATCAGCCTGCGCGCATCCCTGTCCACGCCCATCGGCAGCAATCCGGGCCGCACCGCAGCCGGGCGCGATAGCGATGGCCGTTCCAGCGGTTACCGCTTCTGGGTGCAGGTGGCAGCCACCTACTAAGGAACCTATCCCCGTAGGGTTCGACGCGGCTTGCGTCCAGAAGGGCCGCATCCGCGTTGCTCGTCGTGGCGGGAGCGCCACGCCGCGTCCTCCTCGCGCCTTGTCTGCGGCCTTTCCGGGGCGCGTAATCCACAGCCGCTCGCTAACGGAATAGGTTCCAAGGCCAAGAGAACCTGTTTCAAAAACGCCTGGGCGACGCCGGTCTCGTGGCACCTGTCCCCGGGCCGAAGGCAGGCGATCAAGACCGGTTGGAAGCGCGGCAATGCCGGCCCCCGCAGAACGCCAAGGGTACGCGCGGCGCATCTGAGCACAGGTGGCGCGGTGTTTGGACCGCCTCCTCACGGCGGGATGTCCGATCCCCCGGAAACCGGGAAGCGCTACTGCTTGCTAGCGACCTTTGCAGTTCCTCGTGAGAACGGGCAAGCCCGGCCCGCCTTTTTCGGTTCATCGCGAGAATCCGTGATGAACCAAAAAAAAAGCCCGGGACCTTGCGGTTCCGGGCAAATCCAATTCTAGGAGAGTTGGAGGAGACGGGTTCCACTATATGCGCGGCGTCTGCCGATGTCTGCTTTATTGTCGTGATGAGCGGCATTCGCAGACCGAATATGTCGGCTGTAAAAACAAATAAAAAGGCCCGCGAGGTATACCCCGCGGGCCCGTGTCTCCTTCTTCCCATCCTTCGGTGGATTTTTTGTGGAGGGAATATTTACATGATTTGTAGGGGGGTGCAAGCAAAAATCCGCCTTGATTCCCGATTTATCGAACTCTTTCTTCGTGGCAACCGAAAGGGAATTAACATTTTGAAATGGTTTCCTGCTGGCATTTCCGCTAGGCCCGCATCCAAGCTGGCTCGGGGCAGCCGGCGGCCTGCGCCGCAAACGGAACGCGGAACCACGCAAGGCCGCCCTACCAGGCACCCCCCAACGAACGGATCAGGGCCACCGTCGCGACCGCCCGCGCACCGCGCAACTGCACGGCATTGCGCTGCACGGTTTGCAGGTTGCGCTGCGCATCCAGCACTTCCAGATAACCGGAACGCCCCGCCGCATACAGTTTGTCCGCCAGCTCCGCCGAGCGCCGCGCGGACGTCAACGCCTCGTCGATCGCGGCCGCCTGCTGCGCCAGCGTGCGCAGCGCGGACAGGTTGTCCTCGACATCCGCGAATGCCGCCAGCACAGCCTGCCGATAGCCGGCCACCGCCTCCTCCAATGCCGCCTCGCTGCGCAACACGTTGTTGCGGTTGCGCCCGCCGTCGATGACCGGCAGCGACATCAGCGCGCCCAGCACCCAACTGCGGCTGCTCCATTCGAACAGGTCCGCCAGCTCCGCCGATTCGCCGCCGCCGGCAGCGGTCAGACGCAGCGCCGGAAACATCGCGGCCCTGGCCGCGCCGATGCGTGCATTGGCCGCCATCATCGCGTGCTGCGCCGCGCTGATGTCCGGCCGGCGCTCCAGCAATGCCGAAGGCAGGCCGGCAGGAATCTGCGGCAGTGCGGCCGCCTGCGTCAGCGCATTCGGCGCCGCGTCGAACGTGGATGCCGGTTGTCCCAGCAGCACCGCCAGCGCATGCTCGAGCCGCGCGCGTTCGCGTTCCAGCGCATGGGCCTCGGCACGCGTCGTCGCCAGCTCGGTGCGGGCGCGCACGACATCCAGCTCGCCGACATCGCCGACCTCGAATCGGCGCTGCGTGATGCGCACGTTTTCCTCGCGCGTACCGACGGTTTCGCGCAGCAGTGCGAGTTCCGCGTCCGCCGTGCGCAGGCGGAACCAGGTTTGCGCGACGTCGGCCTGCAGGGCCAGCAGCACCGAGCGATGCAATGCTTCGCTGGCCATCGCATCGGCTTCGGCCGCGTTGACGGTGCTGTCGATGCGGCCGAACAGGTCGACTTCGTAGCTGGCCGAGAGCCTGCCCTGCCACGCAGTGGCCGGCCGCACCGGCGTACCGTCCGCCTGCCCGAGCGAGACCGCAGACGGGCGCGAACGCTGCACGCCGAAGCCGGCATTCACCTCCGGGACTTGCTCGGCCTGCGTGACGCCCGCGATGGCACGCGCCTGTTTCAGCCGCGCAGCCGCTGCCGCCAGGCCGGGATTGGCTTGCGTGGCCTGCGCGATCA
>Ga0164243_10012689_pt1 | contig 11914 bp, 10 predicted proteins | sample OricompcompostOP_FD_108781 | JGI IMG/M metagenome (GOLD analysis project Ga0164243, IMG submission 108781) | Organic Plus compost microbial communities from Emeryville, California, USA - Original compost - Organic plus compost (OP) | ecosystem: Engineered > Solid waste > Mixed feedstock >...
CCATGTCCGTCCTCATCGCTTCTCGTGCCTTCCCGCTGTCCCGGCAGCCGCCGCCGTGCCGCACCGGTGGCGCCGGACCGTGCTGTACGTGCCGCTGGGCGCGTACGTGCCGTCCGGCGTGCATGCGCCGCTCGGCGTGCACGTGCCGCTGGGCGTGTACGTGACGCCGGGTGCGTACGTGCCGCCCGGTGCCTACGTGTCATCCGGCGCCCGTCCGTGCTTCGGCGCCCGCCCGTGCTCCAGGGCGCGCCGTCCCCGGGGCGGCCGGTACCGGCCGCCCCGGGCCGCTCACCTGTCCGCCGTCGGAGCGCTCCATTCCGGGTCCCGGCCCAGCCACGCCACCAGCCGGGCCTGGGCGCCGGCGTCCTGCGGGGCGCTGCGCACCGCGCCGAAGGGGGCGTGCTCGCGGCCCTCGGCCGGGAGCGCCCGCTGTGCGACGGTCAGCGCGAAGGCGGCCAGTTCCTCGTCCAGCTCCTGGTCCCGCCCCAGTGCGCGGGCCAGGTCCCAGGTGTGGGTGACTGTCTCCATCACGGAGCCCGCCAGGGCGATGCGCCCGGGTACGCGCCCCCACGGAACGGTGACCGGGGCGTCCAGCAGCGTGTCGTCGGCCCAGGCGGCGGTCAGGCGGGCGCTGGCCTCGTCGTACAGGCGGGGCCACTCTTCCGCCGGTACCTCCGACGTCCACGCGGGGACGTCGGGGCCCTCCGCGCTGCCGCCCTCGGCGACCGCCGCGATCCGCCGCGTGCCGCCCACCACGTGCCCCAGCAGGGCGCGTACGTCGTACTCGGCGCACGGTGTCGCGGCGGACAGGTGCCCCGGGCCGACGGCGGCGACGGTCCGTGCCAGTTGCCCCGCGGCACGGGCGTACACCGGACGCGGGTCGGGGATGTCGTGTGTGCTGTTCACAGTCCGCTCCTCGTTCGACTGGTGAGGAGTCTGCCGCCGAAATGTGACATCGCCCGTCATCTATCCGGGCCACTCTTGATGTTCGTGAAATCCGACCGGCTGCTGTCCGTCCTGTTGCTGCTCCAGACCCGTGGCCGTATCACGGCCGACCGGCTCGCGGCGGAGCTGGAGGTGTCCAGACGCACCATCTACCGGGACGTGGAGGCGCTGTCGGCCGCCGGCGTGCCCGTGTACGCGGAGCGGGGCCGCAGCGGCGGAATCCGCCTGCTGCCCGGGTACCGCACCGATGTGACGGGGCTGACCTCCGACGAGGCACGCGCCCTGTTCGTGCTGGCCACCCAGGGCGCGCACCAGGCGCTCGGCCTCGACGGTGCGCTGGGCACCGCGTTGCGCAAGGTGATGGCCGCGCTGCCCGCACCGCACCGCCCCGCCGCCGAACTGACCAGCCGCCGCATCCTGGTGGACCCCGACCCGTGGCTCAGCGGCCCGCGCGCCGACGTACGGCTGGACGAACTGCACACCGCGGTCTTCACCGACCGCCGGCTGCGGCTGCGCTACCGGCACGGCGGCGAGGGCCCCGCCCGCACCTACACGGTCGATCCGTACGGCCTCGTCAGCAAGGCCGGCGTCTGGTATCTGGTGGCCGACCGGCGGCGCTCCCCGGCGCTCTTCCGCGTGGACCGTGTCGTGACCGCTTCCGTCGTCGACGAGGCGGTCCGCCGCCGGCCCGGGGTCGAGCTGGCCGAGGTGTGGGGCGTGCTGCGGCGCCGGGTCGAGGAGCGGCCCGCTCGGATACGGGTGACAGCACGGGTGCACCGCTCCCGGTACGGCATGTTCACCCGCATCGTCGGCCCGATGCTCGCCGAGACACCCCAGTCGGGACCGCAGACGGGACCGCAGACGGGATCGCAGGCGGGACCGGACGGTACGGAAGAGGCGGCGGAGGGGAGGGGGAAAACCGGGGAAGCCGAGGAAGCCGAGGAAGCCGGGAAAACCGGGGAAGCCGGGGCGGCGGAAGCAGGAGCGCGGACAGGGGAAGGCGAGGCGGCGGACGAGTGGGTCACCGTCCGCCTCGACTACCCGGTGCTGCCCGCTGTCGGCCAGCTCCTCCAGTTCGGCCCCTGGGTGGAGGTCGTCGACCCGCCCTGTGCCCGCGCCGAACTCGTCCGCCGCGCCCGCGAGGTGCTGGACCTGTACGGTGCGTCGCCGTCCGACGGGCCGGACGGCGACACATCGGCGCCGGTCCTTCCTCCCGGGGCGCCCGGCGCCCCGGGAGGGACGTGAGGCTCAGGCCGCGGAGGCGTGGGCCGGTTCCGGTGCGGGCGTGCCCGAGCCCTGCGGAGGGTGGTGCTGTGTCGCGGACCGCGCCCGGACGAAGAGCAGTACCGCGACCCCGGCGAGCAGCGCCGCCGCGCCGCAGACGACGTAGATGCGGTCGAGCCCGGCGGCGAACGCCTCGCGCACCAGGGGCATCGGCACACCGGCCTCGCGGGCGCGTCCGCCGCCCGCCGCCTCGGCGGCCTCACGCGGTATGCCGTGCGAGGTCAGGGCCTCGCGCACGCGGGTGGCGAACAGGGTGCCGAGCACGGCGACCCCGAGGGCGTAGCCCAGCTGCCGGAAGGTGTTGACGGCGCCGCTGGCCAGTCCGGCGCGTTCGGGCGGTACGGAGCTGAGGGCGGCGGAGACGAGCACGGTGAGGGACATGCCGACCCCGACGCCGATCAGGACGCAGCCGGGCAGCAGCGCCGTCCAGTCCGAGCCGGGCGCCACCAGGGTCTGGGTCAGTACGCCGGCACCGATCACCAGGATGCCGATGCCGAGCGGGTACTGGGGCCGCAGCCGCTGGAGCCGTCCGCCGAAGACGCCGGCGACCAGGAAGGAGACGCCCGACATGGGCAGCATCGCCAGTCCGGCACCCAGCGGGCTCATGCCCAGGACGGACTGGGCCCACAGCGCGCTGTAGACGAAGTGGGTGAAGGCGGCGGCCTGGGTGAGCAGCGCGGCGGCCATCAGGACGGCGAACGAGCGGTTGCGCAGCAGTGCGAGGTCGAGCAGGGGTGCCGTGCCGGTGTGGGGGTTCCGTTGCCGTGCGGTGGCCAGGGTGTGCTCCACCAGGACGAACGCGGCGGCGGCGAGCGCGGCTGTCACCAGGGCGAGGACGGTGAGCGCATCGCTCCAGCCGGCGTCCCCGCCGCGCACCAGGCCGTACGTTCCCGCGCCGGCGCTCAGGGTGAACAGCGCGGCGCCCGCCCAGTCCACGCGCGCCCCTTCCCGTCGCGGGGGCCGGGACTCGGGGACCGTCCGGTAGGTGATCCACAGGGCGACCGCTGTCAGCGGCACGTTCACGAAGAAGATCGCCCGCCAGTTGACGTACTCGGTCAGCAGCCCGCCCAGTGCGAGTCCGCACCCGGCGGCGGCGCCGTTGACCGCGCCCCACACGCCGAACGCCACACCCCGAGCGCGGCCGTGGTAGACGGCGGTGATCAGGGGCGCGTTCGCGGCGAAGACGGCCGCGGCGCCGATGCCCTGCACGGCGCGGGCCGCGATCAGCCAGCCGGCGTCCGGGGCGAGCCCGCAGGCCAGCGAGGCCACCGCGAACAGTGCGAGCCCGCTGGTGAAGACCCGGCGCCGGCCGTGCAGGTCGGCCAGCGAACCGGCGGCCAGCAGGAGGGCCGCCAGGGCGACGGCGTAGACGTCCACCACCCACTGGAGGGAGGAGAAGGAGGCGTCCAGCGCGGTCGCCATTCTGGGCAGTGCGGTGTTCACGATCGTCACGTCGATCAGCAGCATGAAACCGCCGAGCGACAGGGCGACCAGGGGCCACCACGAGGTGCCCCGGGCGCCGTTCCCGTTGTTGTGCTTCATGCCGCCAGACTCCGCGAGCGCGGGCATTCGGCCGAGCCATGACGGTTCGTACGGCGGAATCCGACATCGGCTACCATCTTGGCGGTGCGAACCGACATGCGCAGATCCGCCGCGCCCCCGCGGCTGGACGACCTCGACCGCCGGCTCGGCCACGCCCTCCAGCTCGACGGGCGTGCCGCGTTCTCCCGGATCGCCGAGGTGCTGGGCGTCTCCGACCAGACGGTCGCCCGGCGCTGGGCGAAGCTGCGCGCCACCGGCAGCATGCGGGTCCTCGGTCTGACGGAACCCGATGTGCTGGGCGAGACGGTCTGGCTCGTCCGCGTCTCGACGACGCCCGACGCCGCCGTCCCGCTCGCGGAGGCCCTCGCGCGCCGGACGGACACCTCGTGGGTGGGGCTGATGGCGGGCGGCACCGAGGTCAGTGTGGTCGCCCGCTCCGGGAGCGGGCGGTCCCGGGACGGCGGCGAGGCGCTGCTGCTGCGGGAGCTGCCGCGCACCCCGCGCGTGCTGGCGGTGACCGCCTACTGCCGGCTCCACCAGTTCTTCGGCGGGGCGGAGGGGCTCATCCTCAAGTCGGGGATGCTCTCCCCCGAGCAGGTGGCGGCGCTCTCCCCGCCCGCGCCCCGCCCGCCTGCGGAACCCGTCCGGCTGACGGCCGAGGACGAGCGGCTGCTGGCCGTGCTGGCACAGGACGGCCGCACCCCCGTCCCGGAACTGGTGGCCGCGACGGGCTGGTCGGCCTCCACGGTGCGGCGGCGCATGGCGGAGCTGCGGGCGAGCGGAGTGCTGTACTTCGACGTCGAGTACGCCACACACGTGTTCGACAACGGCCTGCGGGCCGCGGTGCTGCTGTCCGTGCCGCCCGCGAAGCTGCACGCCACCGGCCAGGCACTGGCCGCCCATCCGCAGGTGGCGTTCGCCTGCGCCACCACCGGCCCCGCGAACCTCTTCCTGACGGTGGTGGTCAAGGACAGCGAGGCGCTGTACGCGTATCTGACCGGCCCTGTCGCCGAACTGCCCGACGTCCAGCACGTCGAGTCGTACCCACTGGTCCGCACCTTCAAGGGCCCCGGCCCCCTGCCGCCCGGACCGGTGCGCGGCTAGGGGCTGTCCGGCCGGTGTGGTGGCCGGGGAGCCGTCCGCTCGGTGGCGGAAGGTGTCCGCTCGGTGGCGGCAGGGTAGGTCGCGGCGAAGCCGGCGAGGATGAGGTCGATCCCGGCGAGGAACTGTTCGCGGTCGTCGTGATCGCCCAGCTGTCCCGCCACGGCCCGGGCGGACGGGTAGGTGTGCGGGTCGAGTTCCTGCCACGCCTGTGCGACGGACTCGAAGAACGAGGCACGGCTCACGTCGGGGCCGAGATCGCGGGCGCTCGCCGTGTTCGCGGCGTTCTGCGCGGCGGCGCCGAGGATGTAGTGCATCAGCGCGGACGTCGCTGTGAACCAGCTGTGGGCGGGCACGTTCAGTGCGATGACCTGGCGGCTGATGCCTTCGAAGATCCGAGCCGTCACCGGCCCCCAGGGGTTGCGGGAGAGCTGGGCGGCGAGCTGCGCGGGCAGCCACGGGTGCGCCTCGATCGCGTCGTACAGGGCCAGTGCGACGGCGTGCACCTGCTCCCGCTGCGGCTGCGGCTGCGGCTGCGGCTGCGGCTGCGACGACGGTGACGGGGCGGGCCGGGCGGGCAGAGCCGCGCCGATGACGGCCTCGGTGGCCGCGCCGAGCAGGTCGTTCTTGTCCGACACGTGCCAGTAGATCGCTCCGGGGCCGGTCGACAGGCGCTCGCTCAACGCCGGGAACGTCAGCCCGCGCTCGCCCGCCGCGTCGAGCAGTTCGACCGCGGCCTCGGCGATCCGCTCCCGCGTGAGCGGATCCGCCCGCCGCTGCGCCTTCTTGTCCGTCCGTGATGTCACTCCACCATTTTGACATGGCTGGAATCGGATTCCAGACTGGCTGTGGAATGGCATTCCACACTGTTCGCGACCGCTTCCGGCTGCGTCGACCTCTCCGAAGGAGCCTCATGAACCCGCACGTCACGATCGTCGGCGCCGGCCTCGGCGGCCTGACACTCGCCCGCGTACTGCACGTCCACGGAATCCCGGCCACCGTCTACGAGGCGGAGTCCTCGCCGGCCGCACGCACACAAGGCGGCATGCTCGACATCCACGAGGAGAACGGCCAGGCGGCGCTCCGGGCGGCGGGCCTGATGGACGCGTTCCGCGGGATCATCCTGGAGGGCCGGGAGGCGATACGGGTCCTCGGCCCCGACGGCGCCCTGCTGCACGCCGACGACAGCGAGCGGGGGCGCCCCGAGGTGCAACGCGGTGAACTGCGGCGCATCCTGCTCGACTCACTGCCGGCCGGCACCGTCCGGTGGGGGCGCGCGGTCAGGGAAGCGCGCCCCCTCGGTGAGGGGCGTCACGAGGTGACCTTCGCCGACGGCACCACCACGACGACGAGCCTGCTGGTGGGCGCGGACGGCGCGTGGTCGCGCGTCAGGCCGCTGCTGTCCGAAGCCCGGCCCGAGTACACCGGCACCTCGTTCGTCGAGACGTGGCTGTACGACGGCGACACCCGGCACCCGGCCAGCGCGAAGGCGGTCGGCGGCGGGGCGATGTACGCGCTCGCGCCGGAAAAGGGAATCCACGCGCACCGGGAGAGCGGCGGGACGCTCCACGCCTATGTGGGACTCGCCAAGCCGCTGGACTGGTTCCGCGCCATCGATTTCACCGATCCCGCCACAGCCACGGCCCGTGTCGCCCAGGAGTTCGCCGGCTGGGCGCCCGAGCTCACCGCCCTCATCACCGACGGCGACACGGCACCGGTCCTGCGCGTCCTCAACGCCCTACCCGTGGACCACCTGTGGGACCGCACTGCCGGAGTGACCCTGATCGGCGATGCGGCCCATCTCTCGATCCCCAACGGCGAAGGCGCCAACCTGGCCATGTACGACGGCGCCGAGCTGGCCAAGGCCATCGCCGCGCACCCCGGCGACATCGAGGCCGCACTCACCGGCTACGAGCAGGACATGTTCCCCCGCAGTGCCGCAGCCGCCAGGGACGGGTATGCACTCCAGGAACTCCTCTACGGCGACAACACCCCGCACGACCTGATCGCCATGTTCGAGGCGCACGACCAGGACCCGTCCGGCCACTAGAACTCGTCCGGCCGGTCGAGCCCCGGCCACATGGCCGCCCGGACGGCTCCCGCCCGGACGGCTCCCGGCCGGACGGCGGTCCCGGGGCGCGGCGGGGGATGCGCGTCCCGGGACCGCGGTCAGGTCACGCCCCTCCCGTCACAGGTGCCCGGCCAGGAACGGCAGCACCGCGGCGGCCATCTCGTCCGGGACCTCCTCGGCGAGGTCGTGCCCCGCCGTGAAGACCTGTCCGGTCACGTCGTGGGCCACGTGCCGTGCCATCTCCTCGTTCCGCTCGCCGATGAAGGCCGAGCCGCCGAGCGCCAGCACTGGTATGTCCAGCTTCTTCCGTGCCGCTTCGCGGTTCTGTTCGGCGTCCACCAGCATCGCGCGGTAGACCGCCAGCATCGCCCGGATGCCCCCGGGCATGGAGTAGCAGCGCACGTACTCCTCGATGGCGTCGGGGGTGGCCGTGTCCGGGTGGCTCCGCTCGTTCTTGATCATGTAGCTGATCAGCTCCCGCTCGTGCCCGGCGATCAGCATTTCGGGGACGTCCGGCTGGAAGTAGAAGCCCAGGTGCCACAGGTGCATGCCGCTGGAGACGTTCTCGCGGGTGAGTGCCGTGTGGTCCTCGAAGCCGAACCCGGGGAGCAGCGCCTCGGCGAAGACGAGCGCCCGCACGTGGTCCCGGTGACGGGCGGCGAGCTGGTAGCCGACGACCGCTCCCCAGTCCTCGCCCACCACGCCGTAGGTCTCGTGTCCGAGGTGGGCCATCAGTGCGGCGATGTCGTCGCTCATCGTCGCGGAGTCGTAGCCGTCCGCCGGGCGGGCCGAGTCGCCCAGGCCGCGCAGATCCGGCGCGACGACCGTGTACCGGTCGGTGAGCTTCGGGATCAGGTGCCGCCAGTGGTAGCTGGTCTTGGGTACGCCGTGCAGCAGCACCAGCGCCGGGCCGAAGCCGCCCGTCCGGTAGTGCAGGCTCGTCCCGTTGACGGCGGCGCGGCCGGTGCCGAGGGGCTGTCCGCGGTGGTCGGAGATCATGTCCTGTTCCTTCTTCCTTGTGCGTGTGCTGTGGCGCGGCGAGTGGTCCGGGAGGGCTTTTCGAGACTGGCCGGTCTCGAATCAGGGCATGCCTGTGGCACCCGGCCCGGGGTGCCACAGACGGGACGGTCAGCCGGCGTCGGCGCGCGGCGGTGCGGCGAGCAGCGACATCGCCGAATCGATCGCCGTACGGATGCGGTCGCTCTGGCCCTCGCCCGCCCTCGCGAGCACCTTCAGGCCGTGGTTGAGCCCGGTCAGCATCGTCGCCGCCGCCTTCGGGTCCACGCCGGCCGCTAGTTCGCCCTCGGCGCGCGCCCGGAGGAGGGCCCCGTAGAGCGCCGTCTCCAGGCGGCTGACGTTGCCCGTGGTGCGCCGCGCGATCTCGGGGTCGGTGTCGCCGTGCTCCACGGTGGCGTTGACCGCGAAGCAACCGGGCGGCGTGTCCCCCTGCTCGGGCACCAGGCTGGTCTCCAGCAGGTCGCGGACCGACTCCAGCGCGGAGGTGCGGGAGGTCAGGATGTCGGCCGGGGTCGGTCCTGTGGCGCCGGCGAGGAATCGGTCGAGGGCGGCCAGATAGAGGGCGTGCTTGGAGCCGAACGTCCCGTACAGGCTGGCCCGGGCGATGCCCAGCTCCTCCGTCAGATCGCTGGTGGAGGTCGCTTCGTAGCCCTTGCGCCAGAACAGCCGCATCGCCGCGTCCAGGGCGGCCTCCGGATCGAATTCCTTCGTTCGCGCCATGCCGGGACTCTATGTTTTCGAGACCGACCAGTCAAATATCTTTCTGTGTCGCCGGAACCGCCCGGAAAGCGGCGGTTCACACAGGGGCCGGTGCCGCACGGACGACCGGAAAGGCCACGCGCCGGCCGGACGGTACGGACCGGTGGAAGCGCACCCCGGACCGGCGGCGCCCGCCCGGCGGGCCGGAAAACCGCCCGCCGGGGAGGTGGCTACGAGGAGACGGGGGCCCCGGCGGCGGGGGCGTCCCGCCCGTCGAGCAGTCGCTCCAGCACGAGGGCGATGCCGTCCTCGTCGTTGGCGGCGGTCACCTCGTCGGCGACGGCCAGCAGCTCCTCGTGGGCGTTGGCCATGGCCACGCTGTGCCCCGCCCAGGCGAACATCGGTATGTCGTTGGGCATGTCGCCGAACGCGACGGTCTCGGCCGCGCGGACCTTCAGCCGACGGGCGGCCAGGGCCAGCCCCTTGGCCTTGGTGAGACCCAGCGGCAGCAGTTCCACGATGCCCTCGCCGGCCATCACCACGCCCACCAGGTGGCCGACCGCCGCCCGCGCGGCCTCGGCCAGCTCGTCGTCGCCGAGCCGCGGGTGCTGCACGTACAGCTTGTTGAGCGGCTCCCGCCAGATCTCCGCACGGTCGTGGAAGGGGACGTACGGCAGGGGGCCGTCGTGCACCCGGTAGCCGGGGCCGGCCAGCACCTCGCCGTCCACCCCGTCCCGGGAGGCGGCCAGCGCCACCGTGCCGACCTCCTTCTCCAGCCGTTCGAGGGCCTCCTGGGCCACCCGCCGGTCCAGCGTGACGGAGGTCAGCAGCCGTCTGCTGCCCGCGTCGTAGACCTGGGAGCCCTGTGCGCACACCGCCAGCCCCCGGTAGCCGAGGTCGGCCAGGATCTGCTTCGTCCACGGCACCGCCCGGCCGGTCACCACGATGTGCGCCGCGCCCCGCCCGGCGACGGCGTCGAGCGCGGCACGGGTGCGCGCCGAGACGGTGTCGTCCGAGCGCAGCAGTGTGCCGTCGAGGTCGGTGGCGACCAGCCGGTAGGGGAACGCGGGGCCGTCCGGGGCGGTGTCGGCTGCGCTCACTTGGCGACCGGCTCCAGCGCCTCGCGTCCGCCCAGGTAGGGCCGGAGCACCGGCGGCACCCACACCGAACCGTCCGCCTGCTGGTGGTTCTCCAGCAGCGCCACGATGGTGCGCGGCACGGCGCACAGGGTGCCGTTCAGCGTCGCCAGCGGCTTGACCTGCTTGCCCTCCCGCATCCGGATGGAGAGCCGGCGCGCCTGGAACTCGGTGCAGTCCGAGGTGGAGGTCAGCTCGCGGTACTTGCCCTGGGTGGGGATCCACGCCTCGCAGTCGTACTTGCGGGCGGCCGAGGAGCCCAGGTCACCGCTGGCCACGTCGATCACCTGGAACGGCAGCTCCAGCGAGGACAGCCACTGCTTCTCCCACTCCAGCAGCCGGCGGTGCTCGGCCTGGGAGTCCTCCGGGTCGACGTAGGAGAACATCTCCACCTTGTCGAACTGGTGGACGCGGAAGATCCCGCGGGTGTCCTTGCCGTACGAGCCGGCCTCGCGGCGGAAGCAGGGCGAGAAGGCGGCGTAGCGCAGCGGCAGCCGGTCCGCCTCGATGATCTCGTCCATGTGGTACCCCGCCAGCGGCACCTCGGAGGTGCCGACGAGGTACATGTCGTCCTTCTCCAGGTGGTACACGTCCTGCGCGGCCTGGCCGAGGAAGCCGGTGCCGTCCATGGCCTGCGGCTTGACCAGGGCCGGGGTGAGCATCGGGGTGAAGCCCGCCTCGGTGGCCTGTGCGACGGCCGCGTTCACCAGGGCCAGCTCCAGCAGGGCGCCGACGCCGGTGAGGAAGTAGAAGCGCGAGCCGGACACCTTGGCGCCGCGCTCGACGTCGATGGCGCCCAGCCGCTGGCCCAGCTCCAGGTGGTCCTTCGGCTCGAAGCCCTCGGCGGCGAAGTCGCGCGGGGTGCCGATGGTCTCCAGGACGGTGAAGTCCTCCTCGCCGCCGACCGGTACGTCGGGGTGGACGAGGTTGCTCAGCCGGCGCAGCAGCTGCTGCGTCTCGGCCGCCGCCTCGTCCTTCTCGGCGTCGGCGGCCTTGACGGCGCTCGCCAGCTCGCCGGTGCGGCGCAGCAGCTCCGCCTTCTCCTCGCCCTCGGCCTTGGGAATGCGCTTGCCGAGCTGCTTCTGCTCGGCGCGGAGTTCGTCGAAGCGGACGCTGGAGGACCTGCGCCGCTCGTCGGCGGAGAGCACCGCGTCGACCAGGTCGACGTCCTCTCCACGGGCGCGCTGCGAGGCGCGCGCACGGTCGGGGTCCTCACGGAGCAGGCGAAGGTCAATCACCCCGCCAGGGTACCGGTGGGCTCCGACGCGCCTCTAAGCGAAATCCCTTTGCATGTAATTTGTCCGAATTGAGAGTTTTGCTCTCCGAGGGTGGGGGTGCATTCCGGGAATTGTCCGGGGGGTACGGTGGTGGGCCCGCCGTACCCCGGTCCTCTTCGGTGATCCGGGTCCACCGCGGGTCCCGTACGCCGTGGTGCGGCACTTGCCGAGCTGGCGGACTGTGGGTGCTCCGGGGCGAGTTGGCGCCCCTCCTCCCGTGGTTTATCCACAGCGTGGCCGACCGTGCACCGACTTTTCCACAGGGAAAGAAGACGGGCTGTGGAAATGGTGGCAATGCGTTCCGGCACCTGTTCGGCCACCCGGAAATTCCCCGCGCAAACCCGGAATACCCACTCATTCGAGGGGGATCAGCTCACCCCAAAGGATTGATCAGAGGAATTGTGGTGACGGGAGGCGGTGTGTGGGCTGTGGACGGCGATGTGAGCATCATGCCGTTTTGTCGACAGAGTCCGGTTCGTCTGTCGACTTGTGCACAGGTCGCCATCCGCGCCTGTGGATAACTTCGCCCCGGCTGTGCACAGCGGTGATCCCCGTCCCGCTCCGGCCCGGACCCGACCCGTCCGCCCTCCCCGGCACGCCGCGGACACGGCGCTCCGGCGTGCCTGGTCCGGCCCGGGCACGGCCTTCCTGGACCCCTGGTCCCCGGCAGACCCGGCCCTCCGCGCCCTGCTCCGGGGCGGCCCCGGCCCGTCCGGCCCCGGACCCGACGCAGCTCCAGCCCCAGTCCCCCCCCGCCCCGCCCCCCGGGCCCCGAACCGCCCCCCCCCCAGCCCCGCCCGCCCCCCCGGGCGGCTCCGCCCCCGCCCCGGCCCCCCGGCCCG
>Ga0164243_10012690_pt1 | contig 11913 bp, 9 predicted proteins | sample OricompcompostOP_FD_108781 | JGI IMG/M metagenome (GOLD analysis project Ga0164243, IMG submission 108781) | Organic Plus compost microbial communities from Emeryville, California, USA - Original compost - Organic plus compost (OP) | ecosystem: Engineered > Solid waste > Mixed feedstock >...
CGCAACGACGAAGAGTCACCGGAAGGGGAAGCCGGTGGCCGTCGAGTGCGGAAGGTTCAGGTGTGTCATGGCTGCAGCTGGCGAGAGGCCTCTGAACGAGGTTCAGTTCCTTACCGTGGCGGAGGTCGCCTCGGTGATGCGAGTGTCGAAGATGACCGTGTACCGGCTGGTGCACAGCGGTCATCTGCCCGCGATCCGGGTGGGACGGTCGTTCCGTGTCCCGGAGCAAGCGGTTCACGAGTACCTCCGCGAGAGTTACGTGGGGGTGGAAACCGCCTGACGGCAGTGGGCCGGGGGGTGCCCGGGACCGCCGGTGACCCCCCTCGCCCCCTCGATTACGACCTCAGCGCTCGGGCGGGTAGGCTAGCCCCTCGTAGGTCGTGTGGGCCCATGGCGCCCAAACACCGAGTGATGAGAAGTGAGCGAGGGTAGTCGTGGGCTCTGTTATCAAGAAGCGGCGCAAGCGGATGGCTAAGAAGAAGCACCGCAAGCTGCTCAAGCGCACGCGCGTTCAGCGTCGCAACAAGAAGTAAGCGACGCCGCGAGAAGCGGCGTGTCTGTGGCCCCCCACCGCATCCGGTGGGGGGCCACAGGTGTATGACGGGGGAAATCCCGTCACGTCACGCATCGGGTGGTCATCACAGCGCAACATCGACCCGCTAAGTTGGCGGCACACGGGGAACTCGGCTGGGGTACGAGGGCTGGAAGGAAGGCGCTGATCTTGGGCAAGGTCGTGCTCGTCACCGGGGTGGCCCGTCAACTCGGGGGCCGCTTCGTACGCCGCATCCAGCGGGACCCGCAGGTGGACCGGGTGATCGCGGTGGACGCGGTCCCGCCGGAGCACCACCTGGGCGGCGCGGACTTCATCCAGGCCGACATCCGGCAGCCCACCATCGCGCGGGTGCTCGCGGAGAGCGGCGCCGACACCGTCGTCCACATGGACGTGACCGGTACGGCGCTGGCCAGCGGGAGCCGGACGACGGTCAAGGAGACCAACGTCATCGGGACGATGCAGCTCCTCGGCGCCTGCCAGAAGTCCCCCCTGGTCAAACGGCTGGTGGTGAAGTCCAGTACGAACGTCTACGGGTCGGCGCCCCGCGACCCGGCCGTCTTCACCGAGACCACCCCGCCCAAGTCCCTGCCCAGCGGCGGCTTCGCCAAGGACACCGTCGAGGTCGAGGGCTATGTGCGCGGGTTCGCGCGGCGGCGGCCCGACGTCGCCGTGTGCGTGCTGCGGTTCGCCAACATCCTCGGCCCCACCGCGGACACCCCGCTCGCCTCGTACTTCTCGCTGCCCGTCCTGCCGACCGTCCTCGGGTACGACCCACGGCTTCAGTTCGTGCACGAGGACGACGTCATCGAGGTGCTGCGCATCGCCTCGCACGAGCCGCGCCGGGGCACGCTCAACAGCGGCACCTTCAACATCGCCGGGGACGGCGTCCTGCTGCTCTCCCAGTGCGCGCGGCGGCTGGGCAGGCCCACGGTGCCGCTGCTGCTGCCCGCCGTCACATGGGCGGGCAGCCTGGTGCGTACGCTGGGCATGTCGGACTTCTCGCCGGAGCAGATCCGGTTGCTCACCCACGGCCGGGTCGTGTCCACGGACCAGATGCGCGAGACCCTCGGATTCCAGCCGAAGTACACGACGGCCCAGACGTTCGCGGACTTCGCGGGCAGCCGCGGCCCGGGACTGCTGCCGCCCGAGGCCCTCGCGGGGGCCGTCGACCGGATCGCCGCGCTGCCCGTCCTGGACGGCGGTCACCCCCCGACGCAGAGCGCCAACTGAGGAGCGCATCAACGATGGCGGACGCCAAGGTCATTCCGTTCGACGACGACCGGTCCCGCGGAGGCGCCGTACAGCGGCCTCCCCGGCGCCGGAGCGCGGCGAGCCGGCGCAGGAACGGTGAGGGCGGGCCGGTCGGCGAGGTCCAGCCCCTGCCGGGACGGTCCCTCGCGCAGGATGATGTTCCTGTGACCCCTGAGGAAGAGCCGGCCCCGCAGTCCCCGCACGACGGCGGTCTGGAGCGGCGCATCGCGAGCGGCCTGGCCTTCCTGCGCCGGCGCCTCACCGGGGACTACGACGTCGACGACTTCGGGTACGACGAGGAGCTCACCGACCAGGTCCTGATGTCCCTGCTGCGGCCGGTGTACGAGAAGTACTTCCGGGTCGACGTGAAGGGCGTGGAGAACATCCCGGCCGAGGGCGGCGCGCTGATCGTCGCGAACCACTCCGGGACGCTGCCGCTGGACGGCCTGATGATGCAGGTCGCCGTGCACGACCACCATCCCGCGGGACGCCATCTGCGGCTGCTCGCCGCCGACCTGGTCTTCATGCTGCCGGTGGTCAACGAGCTCGCCCGCAAGCTCGGGCACACGCTGGCCTGCGCCGAGGACGCCGACCGGCTGCTCGGGCAGGGCGAGTTGGTCGGGGTGATGCCGGAGGGCTTCAAGGGCATCGGCAAGCCCTTCGGGGAGCGGTACAAGCTTCAGCGCTTCGGCCGGGGCGGGTTCGTGTCCACGGCCCTGCGCCGGCGCACCCCGATCATCCCGTGCTCGATCGTCGGGGCGGAGGAGATCTACCCGATGATCGGCAACGCGAAGACGCTGGCCCGGGTGCTGGGCATCCCGTACTTCCCGCTGACGCCGACGTTCCCGTGGCTGGGTCCGCTGGGCGCCATCCCGCTGCCGACGAAGTGGACGATCCAGTTCGGGGAGCCGATCCACACCGACGGCTATCCGCCGGAGGCGGCCGAGGACCCGATGCTGATGTTCAACCTGACCGACCAGGTCAGGGAGCAGATCCAGCACACGCTCTACAAGCTGCTGGTGCAGCGCCGGTCGGTGTTCTTCTGAGGCTCTCCTGCCGGCTGCCCTACGGGCACGTACGCGACGATGGGGCACCCCCGGTGGAAGGGGTGCCCCATCGTCGTACGGGCGGCTTGTGGGGCCGCTAGTCGGCGTCCTCGCCCTCGATGCCCAGGCCGGGCAGGAGGCCCGGGAGCAGCGGCGGGAGCGTGACCGCCGGGCCGCCCGCCGGGGCGGACGCGGACGGGGAGGCGCCGGAGCCGCCGGTGGCCTTGGGCGGGTCGAGCAGTCCGCCGGTGTTCCCGCCGAGCAGGCCCTCGTCCTCGCGGGCCGAGCCCTCGGCCGACTTGCTGGGACTGCTGGTGCGGTGGCCGCCCTCGGCGGAGCCGCTGCCGCCGGCGCTGGGGCGGGCCGACTTGTCCGCGCCGGATGTGCCGGGGGAGGACGAGCCGGAGCCGCCCCGGCCCTTGCCGTCGCCGCCGTCCTGGGCGGGCGGCGGGAGCAGGGACTGGAGCGGGGCGACCTCTTCGTCTATGGCGTCGAAGACGGACGACACCCGCTGGCTGACGTCCCCGAGCTGGAGGGGGAGCCGCTCGCGCATGCTGCCCCAGGTGGCGCGGTGGGAGCGGGAGAACGCGGAGAGGGCCTGGATGGGCCCCAGGGACTCGGGGTCGCGCTCGTACGCCTCGCGCAGCAGCCGGTGGCCCTCGGAGGCGTCGTGCTGCATGCCGGACAGGGCGCGGCGGATCTCGGCGAGCGACTCGTGGTCGTACTGGCCGCCGCGGCCGCGCTCCATCAGGCGGCGGGCCTCGCTCAGCCGGGTGGAGGCCTGGTCGAGGTAGACGCGCCCGCGTTCGTCCTCGCCGTCGGCCAGGACGTTGAGCTTGAAGTCCTCGATGCCGCGCTTGAGGCCGTAGAGGGAGTCGCCGGGCAGGGCGTCGCCGCTGGCGGCGGCCACTCCGCCGAAGGCTCCGGCGGCCACTCCGACGCTGAGTCCGCCGGCGGTGAGCCCCTTGGCGAGGCGTGAGCGCGGGCGGAGTCTGCTCATCGGGGTCGCCCGGTGGGCCCCGCGCGCCCGCTCGGACCGCTGTCCGGGCAGGGTGGGGCCGGTCTCGCCCGCCGCGGTGCCCTCTTGGAGCATGGCCTCCATCGCGGCCACGAGCTGGGCTCGCTGCACGACCTTGACCTCGGGGTCGAGCACGGGCTTGGGCAGCTCGCCGAGACCCGTGGCCAGGGCCAACAGGCGCCCGTGCTCGGTCTGTTCCGCAGCAGCCGGTGCCGGTTGCCCGGGCTGCTCGGCCTGCTCGGCCGCCGTGCCCCGGTCGGTCGACTCCTCCAGGGCCTGGGCGAAGGCGCTCGCCCGCCGGTGCGCCGATACGTTCGCGATCACTGGCGGCACCTCCTCTCGTCATGACGGTCGACTCCCCAGGGGGTCCTGAGGGTTGCACCCCCTGATCGATTCCACACGATCGGGTGATCGAAGTGGATCAGGGAGTGACCACAGGGAGCCTGCATCCCGCACAACGAGTGGCGCGGCACTTGGGTTACGGACGGAGAATGAACGGGCCGCGAAGTCAACGGACTTTCACCGTGGGTGAGTTGAGGATTGCGGAGAGTGTCGGTGCGGTAAGGGGGGCGCGGTCAGCGCGCGTCGTCCGGGAGGAGCCGGGCGAGGGTGCGGACCGCCCGGTACTGGAGGGTCTTGATGGCGCCCTCGTTCTTGCCCATGACACGGGCGGTCTCCGCGACGGAGAGGCCCTGGAGGAAGCGGAGGGTGACGCACTCCTGCTGCTGCGGGTTGAGCCGACGGACGGCCTCCAGCAGTGCGGCGTTGGAGAGTGATTCGAGGACGGAGTCCTCGGGGGAGCGCTCGACCTCGTTGGCGTCGAGCATCTCGCCGGTGGTGACCTCCAGCCGGAAGCGGCTGGACTTGAAGTGGTCGGCGACCAGGTTTCGGGCGATGGTGACGAGCCAGGCGCCGAAGTCCCGGCCCTGCCAGGTGAAGGTGCCGATGCGGCGCAGGGCGCGCAGAAAGGTCTCGCTGGTGAGGTCCTCGGCGGTGGCCTTCCCTCCGACGCGGTAGTAGATGTAGCGGTACACGGTGTCGCTGTACTGGTCGTAGAGCCGGCCGAACGCGTCGGCCTCGCCGGCCTGCGCGCGTTCCACCAGGTCCATCATGCGCGCGCTGTCGCTGTCGGCGGCGGGCCGGCGGGCGGTCGTCGCGCCGGTCGAGCGCCCCCGTCTGCCGACGGCGGCGCTCCCCTCGGCGAGCGCGTAGCACGGGCCTACGGGTGCGGCGGTTACGGCGAGGGCGGGGACGGCGTACGCGGTGGGGACGAGACCGCGCAACAGGTCGAGGACCGTCGCGCGGAGCGTAGCCAGGCCCGAGGCGTCAACCCCGACGTGTGGGTACACGGGACTCCCAGAGGCAGAGCTTCCATCACGTGCAGTACGGGACCGTTCACCCGTCGTAGCGACGGAGGGGTACCGGAATGCGTCTGAGGAGAATAACGCTTCGTGCAGGCACTGCTACGCCCAGTTGCTCAAATCACCGATTGCGTCTCTTCTGTAACCGATTGACGCCCGTTCAAGTGTCACAGAGTGACCGTTTGTTGATCGGGTTCGTCCGTGTTCCGGCTGACAACGGGGCGTGTTGTGGCCGTGTGCAGCCAACGCGACTGGACGGACGGGTGCCTGGGTAGGAAGGCGGATCGGCCCGCGGGCCGGGCGTGCCGGGGAGCGGCCGGCGGTGCGCTAACGCCGGCGCCGGTGCAGGGCGATCGCGGCCGCCGTGCCCCCGGCCACCGCGCCGACGCCCGCCGCCGCGGGGATGCCGACCTTGGCCGCCTTGCGGCCCGTGCGGTAGTCGCGCAGCCGCCAGTCGAGCTTGCGGGCGTGCTTGCGCAGCTTGGCGTCGGGGTTGATCGCGTAGGGGTGCCCGACCAGGGAGAGCATCGGGATGTCGTTGTGCGAGTCGCTGTACGCGGCGCACCGCGACAGGTCCAGGCCCTCCGCCAGGGCGAGCGCGCGGACGGCCTCCGCCTTCGCCGGGCCGTGCAGGGGCTCGCCGACGAGCTTGCCGGTGTAGACGCCGTCGATCGACTCCGCGACCGTGCCGAGGGCGCCGGTCAGGCCGAGGCGGCGGGCGATCACCGTGGCGATCTCGACGGGTGCCGCCGTGACGAGCCACACCTTCTGGCCCGCGTCGAGGTGGGCCTGGGCGAGGGCGCGGGTGCCGGGCCAGATGCGCTCGGCCATGTACTCGTCGTAGATCTCCTCGCCGATCGACTGGAGTTCGGCGACGCGGTGGCCCTTGACGATCGACAGCGCCGAGTCGCGGGCCTCCTGCATGTGCTCGGGGTCCTCGACGCCGGCCAGCCGGAACCACGCCTGCTGCCAGGCGAAGCGGGCGAGCTCGCGCGTCTCGAAGAACTTGCGCTTGTACAGGCCCCGCCCGAAGTGGAAGAGGGCGGCGCCCTGCATCACCGTGTTGTCCAGGTCGAAGAACGCGGCGGCCCGTTCGTCGCCGAGCACCGGGAACTCCGGTTCGGCGGCGGAGACCTCCGTGACCTCCTGCGAGGACTTGCGCGCTGCCTCCGCCGAGGCCTCGCCAGCCAACACGCTCCGCGCCGTGGCGGGGCGCCTACGGGGAGTGAGCCATCCAAGAGCGGCCATGGCGTGAGCATAGCCATTCTGTTCGGAGCCTCTGGAGCCGCGACGTTCAAAAGCTGTGAACTCTCCGCGACCGCGCAGTTAAACGGCGTGGTCGGACATCCGTGCCGGGGCGCGGGACAATGGCTGACATGAGCCCGCTCTTCCGCCGTACTCAGGCCAAGCCTCCGCAGGACCGGCTCGTCACCCTCATCGGCAAACCCGACTGCCATCTGTGTGATGACGCACAGATCGTGGTGGAGCGGGTGTGCGCCGAGGCGGGCGTGCCGTGGGAGTGGAAGGACATCACCCAGGACCCGGGGCTGCACGACCAGTACTGGGAGCAGATCCCCGTGGTCCTCGTCGACGGGGAGCAGCACACGTTCTGGCGTGTGGACGGTGATCGCCTCCGCAAAGCACTGACCGGGTAGTCCAAAGTTCTCCGGAAACGGCTTAGGATCGACGGCGAAGTGGTCTCGGGGGCGGGGATCGTCGAGGAGAGTGTGCGGTTTTGCCCCCAAGAGCAGAGGAACGGTGGTGCGTATGCGCCGGTTCCACAGCAGTGCGCCGGGTGTGCGTGAGCCCGGTCACGTTGGGCGGGCAAATCGGACACCATCTTTGTGCACGCGTTCACAAAGACATAGCCTCTATTCGACGGGGCGGTCATGTAGGGACGTGTGACCGCCTACAGCCCCGCTCTACCCGCAGGAGCACCGTGGCAACTGGCCGAACTCACCGACCGGCGACCCGCAGCCGAGGGATTCCCGAGGCCACCGTCGCCCGGCTTCCGCTGTACCTCCGAGCCCTGACCGCACTGTCGGAGCGCTCGGTCCCCACGGTCTCCTCCGAGGAGCTCGCGGCCGCGGCGGGAGTCAACTCCGCGAAGCTGCGCAAGGACTTCTCCTACCTCGGCTCCTACGGGACCCGTGGCGTGGGGTACGACGTCGAGTATCTCGTGTACCAGATCTCCCGTGAGCTCGGGCTCACCCAGGACTGGCCGGTAGTGATCGTCGGCATCGGAAACCTGGGTGCCGCGCTCGCCAACTACGGCGGGTTCGCCTCCCGGGGCTTCCGGGTCGCCGCGCTCATCGACGCCGACCCCGCGATGGCGGGCAAGCCCGTCGCCGGCATCCCCGTGCAGCACTCCGACGACCTGGAGCGGATCATCCAGGACAACGGCGTGTCCATCGGCGTCATCGCCACCCCGGCCGGTGCCGCCCAGGCCGTCTGCGACCGCCTCGTGGCCGCCGGCGTCACCTCCATCCTGAACTTCGCGCCGACCGTGCTGTCCGTGCCGGACGGCGTCGACGTGCGCAAGGTCGACCTCTCCATCGAGCTGCAGATCCTCGCCTTCCACGAGCAGCGCAAGGCCGGCGAGGAGGCCGCCTCCGACGGCGGTGTCCAGGCCGCCGCCGCGCGCCGCGGCTCCGCCGACCAGGGACCCGACGGGGACGTACCCGCCGTGATGCCGGCATGAGTCTGCTCGTCGTCGGGCTGAGCCACCGCAGTGCCCCCGTCAGCGTGCTGGAGCGCGCCGCGCTGAGCGCGGACGCCCAGGTCAAGCTGGTCCAGGACACGGTCGCCGCCGAGCCGGCCACCGAGGCCGCGGTGCTCGCCACCTGCAACCGCATCGAGCTGTACGCCGACGTGGACAAGTTCCACGCCGGTGTCGCCGAGCTGTCCACGCTGCTCGCCCAGCACAGCGGGGTGGGCCTCGAGGAGCTCACGCCGTACCTGTACGTCCACTACGAGGACCGGGCCGTCCACCACCTGTTCTCGGTGGCCTGCGGGCTGGACTCCATGGTGGTCGGCGAGGGCCAGATCCTCGGCCAGATCAAGGACTCCCTCGCCAAGGCGCAGGACCTGCACAGCGCCGGACGGCTGCTGAACGACCTGTTCCAGCAGGCCCTGCGGGTCGGCAAGCGCGCGCACTCCGAGACCGGCATCGACCGCGCCGGGCAGTCCCTGGTCACCTTCGGCCTGGAGCAGCTCGCCGAGGGCGCGGACGTCGCCGCCTGGGCGCGCGGCAAGAAGGCCCTGGTCATCGGGGCCGGCTCGATGTCGTCCCTGGCCGCGGCCACCCTCGCGCGGGCCGGCGTCGGCGAGATCGTCGTCGCCAACCGCACCCGGGAGCGCGCCGAGCGCCTCGCCGAGATCCTCACCGACGGCACCCACGTGCCGGCCCGCGCGGTACCGATGGACGCGGTGCCGGTCGAGCTGACACGTGCCGACGTCGTCGTGTCCTGCACCGGCGCCACCGGCCTCGTCCTGACCGCCGAGGACGTCGTCGGCGCGGTCGAGGGCCGCACCGGCCGCCCGGCCGCCTTCGACGGCACCGGGCGTACGGCGCCCGCGCCCCGCACGGAGGCCGACGGCACCGACGTGCCGCGCACCCCGCTGCCGCCCTCCGGGGTCGGCACCGACGAGGAGTGCCCGCTCGACCTCGCCGCGGTGCAGGGAGGTTTCTCCGTGCACGGCGAGGCCGCCGTCGCCGGCATGGACGCGGCCACCCTGGAGCAGCACGCCGCCTGGGCGGCCGGAGGCGCGGTGGACCGCCGCGACGCGTCCCGCCGCAGCCCCGAGACCGACGCCGAGCTGATCACCGCGCTCGCCGCGACCGCCGCCACCGTCGGCCGCATCCCCGAGCGGCGCCGGCCCGAACCGGTCGCGGAGACGCCCCGCCAGGCCCCTGTCCTCGCCCTCCTCGACCTCGCCATGCCGCGGGACGTCGACGCCGCCGTGCACCGGCTCACCGGAGTGCGGCTGGTGGACATCGAGTCGCTGGCGGAGGCCTCGGCCGACGCCCCCATGGCGGCCGACGTCGACCAGGTCCGCCGTATCGTCGCCGACGAGGTCACCGCCTTCGGGGCGGCGCAGCGGGCCGCGCACATCACGCCGACCGTCGTCGCCCTGCGCACGATGGCCGCCGACGTCGTGGCCGGCGAGATCGCCCGCCTGGAGGGCCGACTGCCCGGTCTGGACGAGAAGCACCGCAGCGAGATCACGCAGACCGTGCGGCGCGTGGTCGACAAGCTGCTGCACGCCCCGACCGTACGGGTCAAGCAGCTCGCCGCGGAGCCCGGCGGCGCCGGGTACGCGGACGCCCTGCGGACCCTGTTCGACCTCGACCAGGAGACGGTGGCCTCCGTCTCCCGGGCCGAGGACAGCACCGAGAAGAACCGAGGCCCACGATGACTCAGCAGCCACTACGGCTCGGCACCCGGCGAAGCAAGCTCGCCATGGCCCAGTCCGGGCAGGTCGCGGACACCGTGAGCCAGGTGACCGGACGCCCCGTCGAACTCGTCGAGATCACCACGTACGGTGACGTCTCGCGCGAGGCCCTGTCGCAGATCGGCGGCACGGGAGTGTTCGTCACCGCGCTGCGTGACGCCCTGCTGCGCGGGGAGGTGGACTTCGCGGTGCACTCCCTGAAGGACCTGCCGACCGCCCAGCCCGAGGAGCTCGTCCTGGCGGCGGTCCCCCAGCGCGAGGACCCGCGGGACGTGCTCGTCGCGCGGCACGACCTGAAGCTCACCGACCTGCCGCGCGGCGCGCGCATCGGCACGGGCTCGGCCCGCCGGGCCGCCCAGCTGAACGCGTACGCCCGCGCCCACGGCCTGGACATCGAGACGGTCCCGATCCGCGGCAACGTCGACACCCGCATCCGGTACGTGCACGACGGCGAGCTGGACGCGGTCGTCCTGGCCGCGGCCGGCATGAGCCGCATCGGCCGCCTCGACGAGGTGACCGACTTCCTGTCGGTCGACACGGTTTTGCCCGCCCCCGGCCAGGGGGCCCTGGCGATCGAGTGCACCGCGGACAACGCGGACCTCATCGCCGCGCTCGGCGAACTCGACGACCCCTTCACCCGGGTCGCCGTCACCGCCGAGCGGTCCCTGCTCGCCGCCCTGGAGGCCGGTTGCTCCGCCCCTGTGGGCGCGCTGGCCGACCTTCCCCCGCTCACGGCTCCGCTGGAGCGCGGGAACCCCCAGGCCGAACGGCAGATTGTCAAGGAAATGCGCCTGCGCGGCGTCGTCGGTACTACCGACGGCACGCGCACGGTGCAGCTGTCCACCACCGGTCCCGTGCCCGAGACGCACGACCAAGCGCTTGCGCTCGGTCGCGAACTCGCCACCGAGATGCTTGCCCAGGGCGCGGCCGGTCTGATGGGGGAGCGAGCACAGTGAGCCCCACCACCCTTCCCGCCGGCCTCGATCACGGGCACGTCACCTTCCTGGGTGCCGGACCCGGGGATCCGGGGCTGCTGACTCTGCGCGCCGTCGAGGCGCTGGCACACGCGGACGTCCTCGTCGCCGAGCACGAGGTGCTCGACGTCGTACGTCAGCACGCCAGGCAGGGCGTCGCCGAAGTGCACACGGACACGGGCCCCGACGGGGACACCGTCCCGGGCACAGGCACGCCCCAGCTGGCGGTTGTTGACGGCGCGTCAACGACCGCTGCGCTACCCGCGGTGCGGGATGCCGCACATCTTGTCATGGAGGCCGCGCGGGGCGGCAGGCGGGTCGTGCGTGCGGTGTCCGGGGACCCCGGGCTCGACACGTACGCCGCCGACGAGATGCTGGCCTGCGCCGCGGCCGGTGTGCCGTTCGAGGTCGTGCCCGGTATCGCGACGGCCGTCGGCGTGCCCGCGTACGCCGGTGTGCCGCTGCGGGACGCGCAGGGCACGGACGTCCGGTTCGTCGACGCGCGCACCGCGACCGACCGGTGCTGGACCGAGGTGGGCGCGTCGGACGGGACCGTCGTCGTGTCGACGACCCTCGACAGCGTGGCCGCCGCGGCCGGCGAGCTGGTGTCGGCCGGGCGCAAGCCCGACACACCGCTCACGGTCACCGTCGCCGGCACCACCACCCGGCAGCGGACGTGGACCGCGACCCTCGGGACGATCGCCCAGACGCTGAAGCAGGCCAAGGTGCTGCCCTCGCCCGAGGGCGGCCGGCCGGTGATAGCCGTGGTCGGCGAGCGTTCCGCGGCCGCCCAGCGCGACCAGTTGTCCTGGTTCGAGTCCAAGCCGCTGTTCGGCTGGCGGGTGCTCGTGCCGCGGACGAAGGAGCAGGCGGCCTCGCTCTCCGACCAGCTGCGCTCCTACGGTGCCGTGCCGCACGAGGTGCCGACGATCGCCGTCGAGCCGCCGCGCACGCCCCAGCAGATGGAACGGGCCGTCAAGGGTCTCGTCACCGGCCGCTACGAGTGGATCGCGTTCACCTCGGTCAACGCGGTCAAGGCGGTCCGGGAGAAGTTCGAGGAGTACGGGCTCGACGCCCGTGCCTTCGCCGGGATCAAGGTCGCGGCGGTCGGCGAGCAGACCGCGAAGGCGCTGATCGCCTTCGGTGTGAAGCCGGACCTCGTGCCGAGCGGCGAGCAGTCGGCCGCGGGCCTGCTGGAGGACTGGCCGCCCTACGACCCGGTCTTCGACCCGATCGACCGTGTCTTCCTGCCGCG
>Ga0164243_10012693_pt1 | contig 11911 bp, 14 predicted proteins | sample OricompcompostOP_FD_108781 | JGI IMG/M metagenome (GOLD analysis project Ga0164243, IMG submission 108781) | Organic Plus compost microbial communities from Emeryville, California, USA - Original compost - Organic plus compost (OP) | ecosystem: Engineered > Solid waste > Mixed feedstock >...
AGGTAGGCCTCGAGCGGCATGAACCCGCCGGCGCTGCTCCACCGCACAGACGGCACCCCGTCGATCAGCGCGAGCGGACCCGACGAGCCCCCGGCATCCACCGCGGAGACGTCGATCTCCCTCCACCCGACGTGCACGACCTCGCCCTCGGCGAAGCCGCCGCGCAGCGCCAGCGCACGCCGCTCCGCCCGATCCCGAGCCGACTCCGCCGTGTATCCGCGGCGACCGGGGTCGGCCGCGCGCAGCACCTCCGCGGTCGCCAGTGCGTGCGTCTCGGTGAGCAGCAGCACGCCCAGGTGCCAGGCCTCCCCCACGCGCACGATGCGGTGTCCGCGCCAGCGCGTCTCGCGCTCTTCTCCGAGCGCTTCCGTCGGCGCTCCGCGCAGTCGCGCGACGGCGGCATCCAGCAGCTCGGCGGTCGTCACCTCCTCAGGCTATCCAGTCGCGGCGGATTCGCCGGGCGCGCGCATCCACGGCAGAATCGATGCACACCCGTGAGGAGTCCCCATGCCCCAGCCCGACACCGCCCGCCTGCTCATCGCCTGCGACGACCAGCCCGGCATCGTGGCCGCCGTCGCCGGCGTGCTCGCCGATCACGGCGCGAACATCATCTCGCTGGACCAGCACTCCACCGACTCGGAGGGCGGACGCTTCTTCCAGCGCACCGTCATCCACCTGCCTGGGCTCGCCGCCGCCCGCCCCGCGCTCGAGGCCTCGCTCGACGAGGTCGCGCAGCGGTTCGGCATGGAGTGGTCGCTGCACGACACGTCGCGCCGCAAGCGTGTCGCCATCTTCGTGTCGAAGTACGACCACTGCCTCATGGAGCTGCTGTGGCGCACGCAGCGCGGACAGCTCGACATCGACATCACGATGGTCGTGTCGAATCACCCCGACCTCGCCGAGGCCGTGCGCTCGTTCGGCGTGCCGTTCGTGCACATCCCCTCCGGTGACAAGCAGGCCATGGAGGCGCGGCAGCTGGAGCTGCTGCAGGGCAACGTCGACCTCGTCGTGCTCGCCCGGTACATGCAGATCCTCACCGACGACTTCATCGAGCGCCTCGGCGCCCCGGTGATCAACATCCATCACTCGTTCCTGCCGGCGTTCATCGGCGCGAACCCCTATGCGCGCGCCAAGGAGCGCGGGGTGAAGCTCATCGGCGCGACGGCGCACTACGCCACGGCCGACCTCGACGAGGGCCCCATCATCGAGCAGGACGTCACGCGCGTCACGCACGCCGAGTCCGCGGCCGAGCTGCAGCGCCGCGGCGCCGACGTCGAGAGGCTCGTGCTCGCGCGCGCGGTGCAGTGGCACGCGGAAGACCGCGTGATCGTGCACGGCCGCTCGACCGTGATCCTCTGACCGCTCCGCGACCGTTCAGGCCGGCACGCCGGCCGCGAGCTCGGCGAACGCCTCCGACGCGGTGCCGTACCGCGCGAGCGGGGCCGCCTGACCCATCCACAGCGACTGCAGCTCGCCGAGGTTCTGCTCGGCGGCGGCCGTGCGGAAGCGTCCCGTGAGCCAGTTCTGCATGGGGAACGGCGCGATCGTGCCGCTGGCCTCGATCGCACGGACGACCCGGTTGCGGGCGCCGCGCGCGAGCCGGCCGCTCATGGCGCGCGTCAGCACGGTCTCGTCGGCGGGCGTCGCACGGATCGCGTCGCGATGCGCCGGGGTCGCGGCCGACTCGGCGGTCGCCAGGAACGCCGTGCCGACCTGGACGCCTGAGGCGCCGAGGGCGAACGCCGCCGCGACGCCTCGGCGGTCGGCGATGCCGCCGGCCGCGATCACCGGCACGTCGACCGCGTCGACCACCTGCGGCAGCAGCGCGAACAGCCCCACGAGCGAGTCCTCGGCCGGCCGCAGGAACGAGACCCTGTGCCCTGCGGCCTCGGCGCCGGTCGCGACGACCGCGTCCACTCCCCCGTCGGCGAGCGCGATCGCCTCGGCGACGGTGGTCGCCGTGCCGACCACACGGATGCCGCGGCGGTGCGCCTCGTCGACGATCTCGGCGGTCGGCGTGCCGAACACGACGCTGAGCACGGCGGGCGCAGCCTCCCAGATCGCGTCGAGCTGCTCGTCGAGAGACGGGAGGTAGCGGTCGGGCCGCGGAGGCAGGTCGACGCCGACCGCCTCGTAGAACGGCTGCAGCGCCTGCGCGAAGACCGCGTGCTGGGCGGCATCCGGGCCGACCTCGTCCCCGGTGGGAAGCCAGATGTTCAGGGCGAACGGCTTCGGTGTCGCCTCGCGCAGGGCCGCGACGGTGGAGCGGATGCGATCGCCGTCGTAGCCGTAGAGCCCGAAGGAGCCGAGACCGCCCGCCTCGCTCACGGCCGCGGTGAGAGCGACGGACGAGAGCCCGCCGAACGGGCCGAGGATGACGGGATGCTCGAGATCGAAGAGGGTCATGCTTCGACGCTACGCCCACAGCGCACACGGGGCTCCGCGTATGACGCCTCTCAGCCGCCGGTGATAGCCTCGGCCGCAGGAGGAGAGCGCATGTTCCGGTGGGTGGGCCAACTGCTGGGCCTCGTCATGGCCGCGCTCGGGATCGCCGCGGCGCCCGACGCCACGGCCCTGGGCATCGCCATCGCCGTCGTCGCCGTCGCCACCCTCACCATCGCGCTGGCTCTCGCCGCCGGCCCGCTCCGCGCCGCCGACGCCGACGCGCCGCATCCCCTGCGCGGCATCGACGTGGGTGCCGCGCTCGATCAGAGCGATCCGGATGCCGCGGGGCATCCTCGTCCTCGTGCGCCGGGAGTCGCCGTCGCCGCGTAGTCCGTCACCTCGTGCGGGACGACGCGGCCGTCGCCGACCCTCCCGACACACACGAAACGGACTCCCATGGACATCTTCGCCTTCCCTCCCCTCGCGTGGCTGCTCGACGCCGCCTACCGCGCCCTCGCCGGTCTCTCCGACCTGCTCGAGCCCCTCGCCGGGGCATCCGCCGCCGCCGTCGCCGTGGTCCTCGTCACGCTCCTCGTGCGGGCGCTGCTCATCCCCGTCGGCATCTCGCAGGCCAGAGCCGAGCAGACGCGGGCTCGACTCGCGCCGCGGCTGCGCGAGCTGCAGCGCCGCCACGGCAAGAACCCCGAGCGTCTGCAGAGGGAGATGCTCGAGCTGTATCGCTCCGAGAACACCTCCCCGTTCGCCGGCATGCTCCCGGTGCTCGCCCAGGCGCCGGTCGTCGGCATCCTCTACACCCTGTTCATCCGGCCCGAGATCGCCGGCCACCCCAACGCCCTGCTGACGCACGACCTCTTCGGTGCGCCGCTGGGCACGAGCCTGGTGCATATGCTCACCGCCGGGCCGTTCTCGCTGCCGACGCTGCTCGTGTCCGCGGCCCTCATCGCCGTGATGATCGTCGTCGCCGATGTGACCAGGCGGGTGTTCCGCCCGCAGCAGGTCGACGACTCGCCCCTGTCGTCTCCGACCATGCTCCGTGTCGTCGCGGCGCTGCACTACCTGACGGCGGTCTTCGCGGTGTTCGTGCCCCTCGCCGCCGCGCTGTACCTCACCGTGACGGTGGTCTGGACCCTCGTGCAGCGGGTGGTGCTGCGTCGCCGGTATCCGCTGCCCGAGGCGGTGGCCGCGTGACCCGCGCGCACGCCATCGGCTAGTCGGGCAGCGGGATCGGCGCGGTGAAGGGTCCCTCCGGTCCTCGGCGTTCGCGACGTACGCCGAGGGTGGTGCCGACGCTCGCCGCGATCACGAGGGCGATGGCGAGCATCCGCAGCGGTGTCGCCTGCTGCCCCAGCAGCAGCCAGCCGGCGAGCGTGGCGAAGGCCGGCTCCAGGCTCAGCAGCACGCCGAACACGCGCTGCGGCAGACGGCGGAGCGCCGCGAGCTCGAACGTGTACGGGATCACCGACGACAGCACCGCGGTGATCGCCGCGAGCAGCAGCAGCTGCGGATCGACGACGACCGCTGCCGTCGCGGGAACGCCGACCGGCAGCAGCAGCACCGCGGCGACGAGCAGCCCCATCGCGAGCCCGCTGTTGCCGGGGATGAGGGTGCCGACGCGCGCGCTCATCCGGATGTACAGCACCCAGAATCCCGCCGCGACGAGGATGAACAGCAGGCCGAGCGGGTCAAGCGGCTCGGCGCCGATCATGCCGTCGACGCCGAGCAGCACCATGCCGATCAACGCGACGCCCACCCACAGGGCATCGGCGAGGCGACGGGTGAGCACGGCGGCCAGCACGAGGGGTCCGAGGAACTCGATGGCGACGGCGGGGCCGAGGGGGATGCGGTCGATCGCCGCATAGAAGAAGCCGTTCATCGCGGCGAGGGAGACGCCGAAGAGCACGGCCGCCGTCCACTGCTCCCTGCTCCACCGCCGCGGGCGCGGCCGCACGATCACGAGCAGCAGCAGAGCGGCGATCGCCACACGGAGGGAGGTGACGCCCCAGGGCCCGAGCACAGGGAACAGGTGGGCGGCCACGGCCGCCCCGAACGGCAGGGACGCGCACGAGCCGACGACGAGAGCGACGCCCGTCAGGGCACGGGGCGACGCCGGCTGTTGCACCGCTCCAGCCTACGGCGCCCGCTCGTGCACGTGAGCGCCGCAGGCCTCGGGTGCCGGACGGGATGACCGGCTCAGAGCGGCTTGCCGCCCGTCACCGGCAGCACTGCCCCCGACACGTACGACGACTCCGCGGCGGCGAGGTACACGTACGCACCGGCGAGCTCGGCCGGCTGACCCGCACGCCCCAGGGGTGTGTCGGCGCCGAAGCTCTCGAGCTTGTCGGCGTCCCACCCCGTCGCCGGGATCAGCGGAGTCCAGATCGGTCCGGGCGCGACGGCGTTCACCCGGATGCCGCGCGCACCGGCCTCGGCGGCGAGCGCCTTGACGAACGCCACCTGGGCGGCCTTGGTCATGGCGTAGTCGATGAGACCGGGCGAGGGGTTGAACGCCTGGATGGATGCCGTCACGATGATGCTCGCCCCCGGCTCGAGGTCGGGGTAGGCGGCTCTCGCCGAGTACAGCAGGCCGGCGAAGTTGGTGTCGAACACGCGCCGCATGTCCTCGGTGCGCAGGTTCGCGAAGCCGTCGATGTCGTGCTGGTACCCGGCGTTCAGCACGAGCACGTCGAGACCGCCGAGCGCGCGCCTCGCCTCGGCCACCGCCTCGGTGGCGAAGGCCTCGTCGCGCACGTCGCCGGGCAGGCTCACACCGGTGCGGCCGGCCTCACGCACGAGTGCGACGGTCTCGTCGGCATCCTTCTGCTCCTCGGGCATGTGCACGATCGCGACGTCCGCCCCCTCCCGGGCGAAGGCGATCGCGACCGCCCTGCCGATGCCGGAATCGCCGCCCGTGATGAGGGCCTTGCGCCCCTCGAGACGGCCATGGCCGACGTAGCTCTCCTCCCCGTGATCGGGCGTCGGGGCGGTCTCGTCGGTGTGGCCGGGCTGATCCTGCTGCTGCGCGGGGAAGCCCTCCTCGCGGTGGGCGTCGCGGGGATCGGTGGTGCTGTCGGTCATCGGGGATCTCCTCCTCGGTCGTCTCTGGCGTTCCCTCAGCCTGCGAGGCCGCGCGCCGGGGCCCCAGGGGGTTGACAGATCCGCGGGGATGCTCAGTGCTCCGCGCCGGCGCGGAACCAGCGGAACCCCCACCCGTCGAGGTCGATCACGAAGCGCCCGCGATCGACCTCGACCGGGCTCACCGGCTGCAGCAGGTCGACGAGCAGGTCGGGGCCGACCGCATCGGCGTCGAGCTCGATGCGACGGGCCTCGTCTCCGAAGCTGTGCGCGGCGAGGAACGTCGTGTCGTCGGTGCGCAGCGAGTGCACGAGCACCTGCGGGTCGTGCACGTCGTGCAGCGTGAGCCGCCCCCAGGCGATCTCGGGCGCGGCGCGGTACCGTGCGATGAGCGTCTTGATGAAGCCCAGCTGCGACTCGGGGGCCCGCAGCTGGTCGTGCACGTTCACGTGGGCGACGCCGTAGCCCCCGTCCGGGATCTCCCGCACCAGCCGGGAGGGCTTGGCGTCGGAGAATCCGCCGTTGCGGGCGTTGCGCCACTGCATCGGCGTGCGCACGGCGCGCCGGTCACCGCGTCCCTCGAGCTCGCCCATGCCGATCTCCTCGCCGTAGAACAGCATCGGCGCACCCGGCAGCGAGAACATCAGGCTGTAGGCCAGGCGGATGCGCCGGGGGTCGCCGCGCAGCATCGGGGCGAGCCGCCGGACGATGCCCCGCCCGTACACGCGCTGCCGCTCATCGGGGGCCAGCGCCTGGAACACCTCGTCGCGCTCATCGGGGGCGAGCATCTCGAGCGAGAGCTCGTCGTGGTTGCGCAGGAACGTCACCCATCCCTGCCTGACATCGACCGGCGGACGCCGCCGCAGGGACTCCGCGACGGGGCGGGCGTCGCCTCGCACGAGTGCGAGGAAGATCGCCTGCGCGGTCTCGAAGTCGAACTGCAGGTCGAGCTCGGCCTGCGACTCGCCGAAGTACGCCAGCTGCTCCTGCTGAGGAAGCCCCACTTCGCCGAGGAGCACCGCATCGCCGCGCCGCCGACCGACGAAGCGGTGCAGCTCCCGGAGGAACGCGTGCGGATCGGTCTCGTCGGCCGCCCCCGGTGGGGAGATCAGGAACGGCACGGCGTCGACGCGGAAGCCGTCGACGCCCAGCTGTGTCCAGAACCCGACGATGCGGGCGATCTCCGAGCGCACCTGCGGGTTCGCGAGGTTCAGGTCGGGCTGGTGGCGGTAGAAGCTGTGCAGGTAGTACTGCTCCGTGCGCTCGTCCCGCTCCCAGCTGCTCTCCTCCTCGCCGGGGAAGACCCGTCGGCTGCGCGTTGCGCGGCTTGTGGTCGCGCCAGACGTAGTAGTCGCGGAACGGCGAGTCCTTCGAGCGGCGGGCGGAGAGGAACCACGGATGCCGGTCGGAGGTGTGGTTGAGAACGAGGTCGATGATCACGCGGATGCCGCGACCGTGCGCGACCCGCAGCACCTCGACGATGTGACCGAGGTCCCCGGCCCGGGGGTCCACGCCGTAGAAGTCGCTGATGTCGTAGCCGTCGTCACGGTCGGGGGTCGGCTGGAACGGCATCAGCCACAGGCAGTTCACGCCGAGATCGGCCAGGTAGTCGATCCGGCTCGCGAGGCCTTCGAGGTCGCCCGTCCCGTCGCCGTCCGAGTCCTGGAAGGTGGCGACGTCGAGGCAGTAGAACACCGCGGTCCGCCACCACAGGTCGCTCGTGTCCGCCGCTCTCACGCCCGCTCGCCCCCTCGCCGCGCGATCACAGCAGCTCCCTCAGCGCGGGCAGCAGCTCGGCTCCGCATCGTCGGAGGAACCCGGCCTGGTCGGTGCCGACGTGGTGCAGGTAGACGTGGTCGAAGTCGCGCGCGACGTGCGCGATGCGTTCGGCGAGGGCCTCCGCCGAACCGGAGATCAGCACCGACTGCCGCAGCCTGTCGTCGGTGGGGTCGGCGAGCGCCTCGAAGTCCTCGGGCTGCTCGAGGTCCCACATGAGCTCGGGCGGGACAGTCGAGTGCGACCACTGCTCGCGCGCGACGTCGAGGGCCTGCGCCGCCGTGTCTTCGAGGCTCACGTGCACCTGCAGCACCGCGTCGCCGCGGCCGCCGGCCTCCCGGTACGCCGACAGCGCGGCGTGGGTGGCGTCGGCATCCGCCCCCACGGTGATGATCCCGTCCGCCCATCCGGCGGCCCACGCTGCCGTGTCGGGGCTGATGGCGGCGGCCAGCACCGGAGGGGGCGAGGCGGGCAGGCTCCACACCCTCGCCTCGTGCACGCGGATGCCGTCGTCGACGGTGATGCGCTGCCCGGCCAGCAGTCCTCTGATCGCGGAGACGCTGTGGTGGAGCCGTCGCTCTCGTGCGTCCTTGTCGGGCCAGGGGTCGCCGGTCACGTGCTCGTTGAGTGCCTCGCCGCTGCCCATCACCGCCCAGAAGCGCCCGGGGAACATCTCCTCGACCGTGGCCATGGCCTGCGCGACGATCACCGGGTGATACCGCTGGCCGGGTGCCGTGACGAGCCCGATCGGAAAGTCCGTGCGGGCCAGGGCGGCGCCGATCCACGACCAGGCGAAGCCCGACTCGCCCTGCGCCCTGCTCCACGGCGCCAGGTGGTCGGAGCACATGGCCGCGTCGAAGCCGATCGTCTCGGCGAGCCGCACGGCGGCGAGGAGCATGCCGGGAGGCACCTGCTCGTGGGAGGCGTGATAGCCGATGACGGTCATGCGGCGATCCTCGCCGCGGGCGAGCGGGCCGCGCACGGGGGTTGACAAGGCCGGCGCGGCCGCCGCGCGTCGCTCAGAGGGGCGGGGTGACCGGCACCTCTCCGGTGCCGGGAGCCTCGCCCGCCTCGGCCGGCTCCGGCACGAGGTAGAGGCCGCCCGGCGAGTTCGCGGTGAACGCGAGAGCCTCGATCCACGCGCGGTTGATCGAGGGCTGGCGACTGCCGAAGTACTTGAACACGAGAGAGCTTCCCGGCTGCATCCACACGGTGGTGCGGCCACCGCCGACGCTGGCGTCCTCGCGCCAGCTGAACGGGAACGGCTCCCCGCGGCGCAGCTTCGCGGTGATCACGAGTTGCAGGTGGGTGAGCGCCCGGTCCTCGATCTCGGTCTTCACTCCGCCTTCGTAGATGAACTTGCCCATTCGGAACTCTCCCTGGTTCGATTCTGCACCGGTCCGACAAGACCTGTCGGAATCTTCCCCATCTGCGTAGCGTAAGGCCTATGGGCCTGCTCTATTACGACAACGTCGAGGAACCCATCCAGATCGACGACCTCACCCTCGCGCACCTGAAGGTCATGATCGCCACGAAGCTGCGCCGGAACGAGAGCTTCACCCTGTCCTGGCGCCACCCCGAGGGGGAGCCGGCGGGCAGATCCACCATCTGGCTGCATCCGTCGATCCCTCTCCGGTTCGTGTTCAACGAGCCCGTCGCGCCCCCGCTGAAGCCGGAGTGGATCACTGCCATGGCGAACTCTGCGAACACGAGCGGCGGCATCACCCTGCTCACGGCCGACATGATGGCCCAGCAGGAACGGCCCAGCGGGGCATCGGATGCTGGTGCGCTCAGCGGACCGGGGTCCTGAAGTCAACCCCCTCGGCGCACCGCGACGCGCCGGCATACGCTCGAGTCCCGATCTTGAGGAGGTACCGGCCCATGAACGCCCGGCACATCGACGAACGCCCCGCTGACGCGACCAACCCCGGAACGACCCACGCCGAGTGGGGCGCGGGCAACCCGCGCCTGCGCATCACCCGTGACGGCGACCGCACCGAGTTCCCGCTCGAGTCCGACGTCGTGCGGATCGGCTCGGCGGAGGGGAACGAGTTGTGCCTCGCCGACACCGACCCCGTGCACGCCACGGTCACGCACGACGAGCGGGACGAGTACGTGCTCGCCCTGCACGGCGCGGGAGAGATGAACTCCAGCGGCGGGACGGATGCCACGCACGGCGGTGACGACACCGAGACGCTGCGCACCGGCTCCCGCTTCACCGTCGGCCCGTGGACGCTCGTCTTCGCGCGCGACGAGTTCGCCGACCACGGGCGCCCGTATGGGGGCCGCCTCGGCGGGGAGTACTCCGACCAGCCGCTGCAGCCCCCTCGTCCCGACTACCGCGAGGACGCCGATCACTCGGACTCCGCCGCCGACACGTGAAGGGGGATGCCCACCGGCTTCGACTCGGCGGAGCCCCGCTGACGCAGGTAGATCGAGAAGGCCACCATGCAGCCGACGGCGAGGAGCTCCGACTGCCAGTTCTGCAGAGTGCGGTCCCAGAAGTCGGCTGACACCGCGTACTCGCCCCAGCTGAGCGGCGGCGCACCGTGCATGGCGTTCTCCTCGTTCATGACGACGAGCCCCGCGAGCGACTGCGCGAGCCACGACAGCACGAAGATCGTGCCCATGACGACGAGCAGCGAGTTGCCGTACACCACGGTGCGCCAGCCGCCGACGCGAGCCCAGCGGGGAGAGTCGGGTCGCACGTGGTCGCCCACCAGCTGGTCGGCGTCGCTGCCCGGCCCCTGGTCACCCGGCTTCTTCGACTCGGGCGACCCGCGTTGCACCAGCCACACCGTGGCGGCGATGAACAGGAAGAACTGGAGGAACTCCGACTGCCAGTTCTCGGCGACGTCGACGAGGAAGTCGGACGAGGTGACGAACGACCCGTAATCGACCGGAGGCATCCCGTGGTCGGCGAGATCCGAGTTCGTGCGGAAGAAGCCCGCGATCGACTGCCCGACCAGCGCGAGCACGAAGAGCGCGAGGAAGAACAGGCTGAGGCCGTTGTCGCGAAGCGCCCTGCGCATGGTCATCGCCCTCCCAGCGGGATCACGATCATCACGACGAGGCCCACGACGATGATCCCCGCCCAGGTCCAGAACATCGCGCGCATGCCGGCCGTCTCGGCCTCGCGTTCACCCATGGTCACTGCGTTCCCTTCGTCATCCCGCGGCGTGCGTCGTGCAGCCGGCCCACCACCGCTGCGGTGTCACCGTCGCGGGGCTTCAGCCTCTCGGCCAGCGGTCGCGCCGTCGAGGGGCTTGACTCCACGACCGGGCGCTGTCAATCCCCTCGGTCCCTCCCCCGGCGGCCGGTACCGTCTCGCCCATGGATGAGGTATCCCGTCTCAGCGAGGTCGCACGCGAGCGACGGTTGCGGGTGTGTGTGGCCGAGTCGCTGACGTCGGGACGCCTGGCCAACACGGTCGGTGCGGGCGCGGAGGCCTCGACGTGGTTCGCGGGAGGCATCGTCGCCTACCTCACCGATGTGAAGGAACGCGTCCTCGGCGTCACGCCGGGCACCGACCCGTGCTCGGCCGCGTGCGCGGAGCAACTGGCCACGGGGGCCCTCGCCCTGTTCGACGCCGACGTCTGCGTGTCGACGACGGGTGTCGGCGGCCCTGGCGCCGAGGGCGGGCATCCGGCCGGAACCGTGTACCTCGGATGGGCGACCCGCAGCGCCGGCGGCCATCGCGCGCTGTCGTTCACCGGTGGGCCGGAGACGGTGATCGAGGCGTCGGTGAGAGCGGCGGTTCGTCTGCTGGAGTTCCACGCCGAGGGCCTCCGCGCCGCGGGCCCCCGCCGACAGGGTCAGCCGGCCGAGGCGGGCTGAGGCGAGTGCCTCAGCCCGGCACCAGACCGATGCGCGGCGGCGCGTCCGCAGCGGATGCCGCGGCCATCGCCTCGTCGATCGCCGAGAGCGGCCGCACGCCGCCGACGGCGTCCGCGAACGGATAGGCTCGACCGCGGCCCGCGAGGAAGGCCACGGCGGCGGCGAGGTCCGCCGGCGCGCCGCGACGCACGCCCGTGACCGTGACGTGTCCGGTCACGACCCCGGCGGCATCGAACGCGACGGGCTCGGGCGACGACGGGACCGCGGCGAGGACGACCGTGCCACCGGCCGCGGCGCCCTCGATCGCCTCGGGCACGGCGTGACCCGACGTCTCGATGACGACCGCCGGCTCCCTGTCGAGCCGCGGGACCGCGCCGAAGCGCAGAGCGAGTGCCCGGCGCGCGTCATCGGGATCGAGCACCTCGACGATCGCGCCGAGGTCGGAGGCGATCGCCGCGGCCGAGAGTCCGAGGAGCCCGGCGCCGTGGATGCGCACGCCGACGCCGTCGAGCTCACGACCCGCACGGGAGAGCGCCGCCCACGCGGTTGCCGTGGCGCACGCCGCCGGCGCCAGCACCGAGGCGGGCAGCGCCTCGGGCACCCGCACGATGGCCGTGCCCGCCCACAACTGCACATGGCTGGCGAACGCCCCGGTGAGATCGCCGTGCCCCCCGATGCGCTCGCGGCCGTACTCCCTCGCCGAGCGACAGGCCGGACCGAGTCCCGCGGCGCAGCGCTCGCAGGTGCCGCACGGGATCGCGCCCGCCCAGACGACCCTGTCGCCGACCTTCACCGGTATGCCGTCGACGGCCACGGCCCC
>Ga0164243_10012694_pt1 | contig 11911 bp, 8 predicted proteins | sample OricompcompostOP_FD_108781 | JGI IMG/M metagenome (GOLD analysis project Ga0164243, IMG submission 108781) | Organic Plus compost microbial communities from Emeryville, California, USA - Original compost - Organic plus compost (OP) | ecosystem: Engineered > Solid waste > Mixed feedstock >...
CCGGACTTACCGATCCGGCGCTGACCGTGCTGGGTGCGCAGCGACTGCTCGTGTATGGGCGCACTGGTCCGGCTTATCTTTCAACAGATGCCGGAGCATCGTTTGAAAAGGTAATCATCGCCAACGGCAGGGTGATACATTGCCTGCCTGCCGGAGCGCAAGTGGTTTATGCACTGCTCGACGAAGGGATTGCAAAAAGTGTCGATGGCGGTAAAACGTGGAGACAGTTACCTGCCTGGTCGCACGGTATCAACGTGTCCGGAAAGGGGATGAGTTTTTACAATGAACAGCGGGGAATTGTTTACGGACCCGATCGATTATTTTTTACGGTCGACGGCGGAGAAAGCTGGGAAATCGGGATCTATCCGTATGCGTATGTAATGGAGTGATTCCGTTTTTTCTGACGGGTTAATAGTTAACTACTTACGTGTTTTTTTAATTTTTTTTTTGCATTTTAGGTGTAAAGTTCCGAATATTGCAGTCCCGAAAACGGGGTACACCAGCAGAAACACTCCTGAATAGCTCAGCTGGTTAGAGCATCTGACTGTTAATCAGAGGGTCGCTGGTTCGAGCCCAGCTTCAGGAGCGCGAAGAAAGCCTAGCAGAAATGCTGGGCTTTTTTGCTTTATGCCCATTGTCAGTGTTTTACGTCCTTATTTCTCGTTACGAGTAGTTAATTATTCGATTAATTAGTTCTTTGTCGACTTTACAGGGTTTACTTCAAAAAGCGTTGATTTCTCCTTGTTTTGTCTCATTTTTGGCATCTTAGTCTTGTACGCAATATACAAAGACAAGCTAACATTAGTTATCGAATTAAAGGCTGCCCCCAGAATTTTCTTTTGGAAACAGCCTTTCTACTCGATTAGTAATTACTGTAGCGAATGCATATAATACCGCAATATCCGGATTTTCAATTTGGATGCAGTATATTTTTGGGGAGATTACACTTCAATCGTATAATTCCCTACCACCGTTCCGTCATCACGTATCATATCCAACTGCAGGCGATCATTAGTAGCGGAAAGATGGATGATCGTACGCGAGCCTTCGCGAGATCCGCCTCCGATAATGATGGGATAATGATGGTTGGCATCCGGGGGATGTACCCCATAGCGGTGGGTATGGCCCGAGATAACCAGGTCGACGTTGTTATCGTTGAAAATCGGGTTGAACAGCCGTTGGCAGTGTAGCGGACCATGCCAGTCATTGTGATGGAAGGGAGGGATATGCATGAGGACCACACGGTATGCCGCCTGTTGGTAATCGTCGGTTTCTACGATTTCAGCTAACCACTTGGCCTGCCGTTCGCGCACGGCGTCAAAATCAACAATACCTGCATACACTGGGTGGTCATCCGGCTTATCCTCGCCCGTATCCAGTATGACCCAGTAAACCGGACCTTGCTTGAAGCTAAAATGATACCGGTCTGCGGGAAAATTGAAATATTCCTTGAATTCGCGACGGAACTTACCACGGGTCTCGTGGTTTCCCCGTACCATGACAAACGGCCTTTCACTTGCAAATAAACGGGTGCAGGGCAAGAACAGATGGTCGATGAGTTGTTGCTCGTCCACCTGATAGTTAAATGTGTCGCCATTAAGTGCTACGAAATCAAAGGGTCTGTCTTTTACCCATCCGAAAAGTTTTCCGAAGGCTTCCGGGCTGTCGTGAATGTCATTGAGGATAAGGCAGGACACCGTGTCGGCGTCAGCAACGGGTGTTTTGAAGGAAAACCACGAAGTATTAACCTGCTCGCCGTACTCCAGGTTATAGGGCTCGAATAGCGTAATGGGCTTCGAACAGGCTCGGTACCGATAGGTGGTGCCGGGTTTCAGGCCGGTGAGCGGTATCTTGTTTAGCCTGATATAGGCTTCCACCAAGCCGTCGTTTTCCTGATGGGCCTGGCGGACGTCAGCTCCTTTTTCTCCAAATTCGACCCAACTGTAGGCGTTGGCAGCGGTAATAAAAATCACGCAGACCGACTCGGGTGTAAGATGTTGGAGGTAGGGGGAGGTGGCAAATCCAAAAGCTTGCGTGGATGGTGTGGGGTGCGCTAGGCGTGCGGCAGCGGCTTTGCCGGCAATCGTGGCTGCAGAAAGCAACGATGCTTGTTTGATGAATTTTCTTCTGTTGCTCATGGTATAAAGCGGTTATGTGTTAGACTAGGGGTTTTGCTCCAATCCCTCGTGCACCAATATTTGGGACTCTGGGATATACTCAACGATGTGGTTGTCTTGCCAGGAAATGTTCCTGATTATCTCATTGCCCACCAAATGTATGCCTGGATATTCGCGGTCCATATCCCGTTTGTTGCGGTATACGTCCAACTTACGGTGACCCTCCCAAGCCAATTCCAGACGGCGTTCGTCCAAAATCACGTCGAGCAGCGTTTGGCCGTCCGGCAGGTTTTGCATGGTGTAAAGCCCCTGCACAGGGATGCCGGCCCGGCTCCGGATCAAATTAAGGTCTGCGAGTGCCTCATCCGTACGGTTGAGTTTGGCGTACGCTTCGGCGCGGTTGAGGTAGACTTCGGCGAGACGGGAAATGATGGGCGACCAAAGCTGCGCCTGTCCTTCCTGGCGCGAACACTTCACGATGAAATATTTGGGATACCCGTTGCGTTCGTCTATTTCCGGTTCGACGAATACCGCTTTCCGTTCGGTGGGCGACAAGCGGATGAAGTATTGTGGATACCCGCTCGGTGTTTCTTCGCGCTCCAACAGCCTTTCCGTGCCCCCTGCGTCCGTATACCGATAGGTATTTCCGGACGGCTGAACGGGTACTTTTACGTATTCCGACGCATCGTTGACATAAATGGCCTGCGTTCTCCCGTTGTTCAGGTAAGCGGGCTGGATAAACAGGTTGCGCTGGTCTTGGGGATACCGGCGAACCAGGTCGAGGTAAGTACGCGAGGCGTACATCTCTCCATACCCCACGCCGTCGATCGTCGAATAGATGGAGCCGATGTTGCTCCAGCCGTTGGATAGCAAATCCTGATCGGGGATAAATTTGAGCGCGAAGATGGTTTCCGGGTTGCTTTCCGGCCTGATGGTCGGATAGTCTCCCAACTGGGCGGTAGGTAACAGCGAAAACCGTTCAGCATCCAGCACCTTGTCGGCGTATTCAATCGTTTTGTCGTAATCTTCCATGTACAGGTACACACGCGACAGCAGTGCCCAGACGGCTTCCTTGGAAGCATAGGCATTGGACTTGTAGGTGTTCATCAATTGCTCGGCTTTTGCGAGATCGGCGATCACCTGTTGGTAGACTTCTCCCACCGAAGAGCGTATCGGGTGATTATGCGGATCCGAATCAAGCTTTATCGGTACGCCCATGTTGTTCGACCCATGCGTATACGGCTTGCCGAAAATATTGCATAACGTGAAATGCAGCAATGCCCTCAGGTAATAGTTTTCGCCGATTAATTGATCGATTTCGGCTGACTGGCCTTCGGCTACGGATTCGATGATCTTGTTGTTGGCAACGATGACCTGATAAGAATTCTGCCAAAACGAATTGGTAAACGAATTGGTCGGTATCCGCTGGTAGTTGTAGAGATAAATCAGGTGAGAAGTCGTCACCCCACTCAATGATACGTTGTCTCCGGGGAATTCCTGTACCCGATGCCAGCCGAGCGACATCGCTTTGAGCCGGGCATAGTTACCCAGGGTGGCCGCTTCCAGGCTTCCGGGCGAGGCATTCAGGTCATCCGGGGTAAGCCCGTCATAGGGTTTTTTTTCAATGCTGCAAGCGCCGACGCTAAACAACAGTGCGATATAGAGATAAGTATGCAGTTTCATACGTAATTAGTTTGTCTGTTGATGGCCTAAAATTGAATATCCAAACCAAACATCGTCCGCCTTGGCAGCGGGTAGGGCGAAGATGTGCTGCCCATGGCTGCTGCTTCCGGATCCAGCCCGGAATAATCAGTAATGGTAAACAAGTTGTCAATGGATACGCTGACATTCAGGTGCTTTATTCCCAGTCGATCCAGCCAGCTTCCGTGAAACTGGTAACCCAAGTTGACGTTGCGCAACCGGATGTAGGAACCGTCTTCGAGGTAACGCGAGGATACACCGTTCGACCGGTTATTGCCGCCATAAAAAGCTTGGGGATGCGTGGCGTTCGGAGTTTCGGGAGACCAACGCGTCCAATCGCCCTTAAGCCGCATTTGGTTGTACGTGGCATAGGCTCCATCGCTGTCAAACAATTCGCGCCCCCCATTGTACACCATGATGCCTTGCGTAAAAGCGAAATTGGCAGACAGGTGCAGGTTCCCATATTTCAGGCTGGTATTCAGGCCGCCGAAGTAATCAGGTGTGGCCGTACCTACATGCTGCAACGTGGCTGCGGCATAGTTGCCTGTTATGGTTGCCTCCCCCGTGCTGGCATTGACCGCTTCCCATTGCGGCGTGCCGTTTTCGGGATTCACTCCCGCCCATTTGCGCAGAAACCAGGTGTTGATGTCATAGCCTTCTTCATAAACCTGGTTGCCATTGATCTGCCTGGCCCCACCGTATAGTTCGGTGATTTTATTTCGGTTCACGCCCACATTTAGGCCCAGGTTCCATTGGAAGGCTTCCGAACGGATGATATCGGCATCAAGGGTTACTTCCAGGCCGCGATTCCTGACGCTTCCGATGTTATCCCAATAGCCATTGTAACCCGAGATGTATGGAAGCGGTACATAATGGAGCAAGCCTGACGTTTGCCGGTTATACACCTCTAGCATGAGTTGGGCGCGTCCGAAAAAGCTGGTTTCGAGTCCGATGTTGGTAGAATAGGTTTTTTCCCAAGTCAGGTCTTTGTTGCCCAATTCGGAGGGGAAGGCGGTAGGGTCGCCGTTGTACTGCGCATTGACCGAGAACAGTTCGTATTGGGGATAGAGGGTCTCAGGGGTATTGCCCACGCCACCGTATGCCGCCTTCAGCCGCAGGAAGTCGATCGCTTTGGATTCAAAGAACAGCTCGTTGTGGATGTTCCATGCTCCGCTGACGGAAAAGAAGTTGCCATACTTGCTGTTCGATCCGAAGCGCGACGAGCCGTCCCTCCGGAATGAACCCTGCAACACGTAGCGGTCGGTATAGCTGTAGTTGACATTCATCAACACGGACTGGAACGCGTAATCGTTGGTGGTGCCTGATACGGACAACGGGCCGGAGGCGCCGGAGGGGATGGTAATGCCGGGCACGATGCCCTTGCCCGTGCCGGTGTTGTTCTTGTACTTATAATCATTATACTCATAAGCTACCAATGCATCGATTGTATGGTCATCATAGGCCTTGTTGAACGTGAGCATCTGGTTGGTGAAGCGCGTGGTCCGATAAGCATTGGAGTTTTGCAGGCGGCCCTGATCAGCCAGCCCAGCAATGGACCTCGGATCTACATATTCCATGCCATCAGCTACGTAGTAGGTGAGGTTGTTCGTGGTTTTGAAGGTCAGGTAAGGGAGTAGCTGGTAGGACGCATCGAGATTGACCATGGTATTGAACACATTGTTATTGCTGTAATTCCATTGCAGGTCATACAGGTAGTTCGACAGGTCCCTGCCACGCCATCCTGAACCGGGAGCTTGTGCATTGACGGGATTACCGGCCTCATCGTACGGATTGTCCCAGGGGAGATTGGTGTAGATGCCATAGAGGCTGTGCTGTTGGTCGCGGGTCTTGCTGTAGGTCACGGCCAGTTTCGGTTGCAAGGTGAATTTCTCCGTTACCTTGTAATCCAGGTTCAGGCGGCCGGAGTACCGCTCGAAAGACATGCCTTTGACCGAGCCGTCTTCCTTGAAATAGTTAAGCGCGGAAAACAGGCTGGTTTTGCCCGAATTGCCATTGATGGACAAGTTGTAATCCTGGATGAGACCGGTCTGCGTACCGAGGTGCTGCCAGTCCGTATCCGTGTTGAGCAGATCGGGCGTATACCAGTCCGGTATGCCGCTTTGATTACCGAAAGTGGACCAAAAGTCGTAAAGCTCTGGTCCCGTCATCAGTTCGAAACCTCCGGTGTTGAACGCGGTGGCCCCTGTTTTACTGCTGAAGGTGATGGTGGTTTGCCCATCTTCCTTAGCGCGGCGGGTGGTCACCACAATGACTCCGTTGGCTCCCCTCGACCCATATAGCGCGGCCGAGGAAGCGTCTTTTAGCACCGAGATAGATTCCACGTCCTGTGGATTCAACCGGGGGGTGTCGTGCTGGATGACCCCATCTACCACCCAAATCGGATCACGGGAAGACCGGATGGAACTCACGCCGCGGATGCGTATCGTGGGTAATTGCCCGGGCTGCCCCGTACCGGCACTGACATCCAGACCGGCTACCTTGCCTTGCAGCAGGTTACTGATGTTGGGCGAGGCGACATCGGTCAGGTCGTCCCCGCTCACCGTCGCTACCGATCCGGTGATATTTTCCTTCCGTTGCATGCTATAGCCCACGACTACCACTTCTTGCAGGTCGGCGAACGCTTCGGTCAATACAACGGTAAGGTAGCTATCCTGTACGGGAATCTCGCGGGGCGAATACCCTACATAGCTGAACCGCAATACCGCGTTGTCCCCTTGTATGGTTATCGAGAATTCGCCTTGCTCGTTGGAGGTCGTACCTCCCTGCACACCTACTTCATGGATCGAAACCCCTGCCAGCGGTTGATTGTTGGTGTCTGTGACCCGACCTCTGACGGTACGCTGCTGGGTGCTGATTGCATGAGCAGGCTTGGATGCCCTGTTCAACACGATGTTTTTGCCGAATACTTCGTACGTAATCTGCAAGGGACCGAGGAGTTCCTGTAAGGCCTCAGCTAGTGTGTATTCTTTAGCGGAAAAAGGCATGACGGATTGGTCGGCATGGATCAAGTCCGGGCTATACACAAACGTAACGCCATACGCTTTTTCGATGGTTTTTAGGTGATCGCTGACGGATTGGGTTGTGCCTGTAAGGGAGGCCTTCTTACGTAACACGGCTTGTGCACGCGTGTTGTTGGCTAGACAGGTGCCCATCACCATCAGTAGGAAGAATAGTTGTAACGTGCCCGTTCTCATGATGGCTAACAGCGTTGGATTATTTTTCATACATTTGGTCGTTAGATTTTTGAATAGAAGATTTAACAAACTTCCCCTTCGTTCGTTGAACGGCTAATTCTGTACGTACGTCGGGGCTGAACTCTAATAGTCGGTGATGTGTTCCACATCGCCGACTGTTTCATCCGGTTCCTTTATGCTACCATAGGCTACTCCTTTTTTTGGGGTGATAGAATAATTCTGCCGTCGTGTAAGGTATACGTTGCCTCAACCGCCCGGCAGATAAGCTCCAGTTTCTCATGCAGGTGCAATTCGCCCAATGAGGCTGTAAGCGTACGTTTGGCGAGTTCCGGATCGCTGATGCTGATGGATACACTGTATCTGCTGGCCAAGGATGCGACAACGTCATCCAATGGAGCGGCCTGGAAGTTGAACAATTTCTCCACCGCTTTCTGAGAAAGGGGCGTAAGCTCCTGCATGGTTTCCTGACTTAACACGGCACTGGATACTTCGAAAATCGCTTCCTGATTGGCACCTACCCGTAACATGGTCTCGTTGGTCGTGACTTCCACCAAGCCAGTGTTTACGATAACACGGTGCGCCAACTGCGTTTCTGACGCCGCCACGCGGAAGCTTGTGCCCAGCACTTTGGCGGTGAAGTGGTCGGTGGTTACCACAAACGGTACATGGGGTTCCTGCCGTTCGACTTCGAAAAATGCCTCTCCCGAAAGATACACCTCCCGATGCTGATTGAAATCCTGTTCGCTGTACACCACGTTGGCCCCCGGATCGAGGATCACGGTAGATTTGTCAGGTAACAGCACCACCAGGGGTATATCGGACGTGTTGGATACTTTCTGGGGGGCACGGCCAGCCCGTTCCTTTACAATGACCAGACCAGTAACCGGCGCATCGGTAAATATTCCCATTCGGTAGCTAGCAAATCCGATAGTCAGCAGTATACATGCAGCGGCGACCCAGCGACCGAACCGGAAACGTACCTGATGGCTTCGGCGACTATCGGCCGAGGGCGAACGGCTTATATGGTCGCGGATGTTGGCAACTAACTCCTCCCGCATGCTTTCTGGCATCTTCCGATATGGCTTGATCCGTATATTCAACAAGACCCTCCGGGCGTCTTTAGCGAATGGTAGGATTGCCGGGTACGTGGCGAAGACTGTCTGCCAATGCACCTCAGAGACTTCATCGGGCGCCAATACCCAATTTACGAAGTGGTCATCGAGTAGAAAATCCGTTGATTGGTAGGATTTGTATTTTTCCATTGCATTTGCCGTTTCTATGAAGAGGCAGGCAATGGAAATATCTACTCATCAAAATGCAAAAAAAGCAGTGCATATGAAAATGCATACGCTGATTAATGCCGCTATGGTTTCATAATCAATCAGTTTTCGGAGTGTCAATAATGCACTACGCTGTAGGTTATATACCGACTGGCGGTTCAGTCCCATAATTCCGGCTATTTTGTCTTGCTTCAGGTTCTTGTAAAAGCGAAGGTACAGCAGTTCCTTCTGCCGGGGCGATAGCGCATTGATGCTGGCGGCTAATTTTTTGCGGACTTCCAGAGGGAGAGTCAGGTCGTCTTCAATCTCGATGACAAATGACGGTGTGTCGGCACGCAATTGATCAAGCGGCGTAGTGTGCCTCCATTTTGGGAGTTCACGAATAACTTTCTGCCTTAGCGCTTTCATGAGGTAAAATTTTATGGAGGTCACTTCGCTTAGGTGTTTCCTGCGGTTCCAAAGGACACAGAAAACATCTTGGATACAATCTTTTACTAGCTCACCATCCGGCGAAAAGCGCGTACCATAGTCGTATAGTATATCGCTATATTGTCTTACGAGTATATTGAAAGCTTCAGCATCACCTTGTTGGAACTGCCGCCACAACATCGAATCATGCCAACCGTTTTTCATTTTTTCTATTGAATGTTGGTTTTTTCAAAGCGCAATATCGTTACTACTTATGGTGCGTTTACCCAACCTTATAGTCGCTTTATATTGGTTATAGCGTCAATGTTACGCATCTATCGTCGATTTTACAACACACGCAGAAACGCAACCGATTGTTTAAAATTTAAACTTATTATCCGTTTACGCACCTGGTTATACGAAAAAAACGTTGACTACAGTTATCGCGGAAGATATTCATTGATCACGATTAATTCTATCTTCGCGCCATGTTTAGCCGCGCCCTTGTTTTATTTCTATTTTTATTTTAACCAGCACGTGTACAACCACCCAATACATATGAAATGAACAAATTTTTTCAAACAGTTTCTCAATTCACAACTTTATCTGCTGACAGTAAACAAGAACTTTCCCGACATCTAAAAAGGTTAGAACTTCCAAAAGGACATATTATAGTAAGACAAGACACCGTTTGTAATTTCCTATATTTTATTGATACTGGTTTGACAAGAACCTATTATTTGAGAGATGGAAAAGACGTTACCGACTGGATTAGCGATGAAAATTCCTTTGCCTGCTCTATTATAAGTTTTATTACAAGAAAACCCGACAGGAGAACAATTGAGTTGTTAGACTATGTACTTTGAAGTGTTCAGTAATTAGAAAGTTAAATCTTTCGTTACCGGATTGGTAACAAATTTGTATATTTGCCTTCAAAATGAGGATTATCGCAGTCCAGACATTGAAGCGCTATTTGGAAAAACACCACCAAGCGGAGCAATCGTTGCTCGCTTGGTATGAAGAAGCTGAAATAGCGCAATGGCGCAGTCCGAATGAATTGAAGGAGCATTACCGAAATGCTTCGGTACTTACCGAGAAACGGGTTGTATTTAATATCCATGGCAATAGTTACCGTCTTATCGTGGACATTGAATACCGGTTGAAAATCGTCTTTATCGTGTGGTTTGGAACGCACAAGGAATATGACAAAATTGATGCGGGAACAATAAGTTATGTTAAAGCCAATAAGAAATAACGAGCAATATGAAGCTGCACTTGGGCGTGCATACGAATTAATGCAGCACGATTTAAAACCGAATTCAAAAGCTTCGGATGAATTAGAGGTGCTTTCCTTACTTATCAAGGATTATGAGCATACTCATTTTCAGGTGCCTAAGCCCAGTCCGCTGGAAGCCATTAAATTCAGGATGGAGCAATTGAACATGGACGAGTCGGAATTAGCGGACATCCTGGGCTATCGTTCGCGTAAGTCCGAGATACTATCCGGCAAGCGCAAACTAAGCCTTGATATGATTCGGCGGCTTACCGAACGATTGCGGATTCCTGCGGAAGTATTGATACAGGCTTACTAATCGAATTAATCCATTATTCCGCCATCAAATTACGGGATGGCCACGACTTTTTTCCAATATATCCTTCACCTCGTCGACTGTGGGATTTACGGCGAGGATGGCTCCCGTTGCATCGATCAGCACCATAGCGCCACCCTCGTTGGTGATGCCGTATTTGGTCCACACACCATACTTGCTTTCCAGATCCACGAGATTGGTAGACCAAGGCAGCTTTTCCCGCTCCAATAAAGCAACGAGCGCATCCGTATTTCGGATTTCACGGGCCACGCTGACAATATCAAACCCCTTGTCTTTGAAAGCCTCGTATACAGACACCATCGTGCGGGTCTTTTTAATACAGGGGCCACACCATGATGCCCAAAAGTTAAGCAAGGTAGCTTTTGGGGCGAGAAGGGAGTCGGCCAGTACCCGGTTGCCTTCCAGATTGTCCGCGTGGAAGCTCACATATTGCCGCCTATTATGCCCGCCGCGCGAAGGGTGGGGTAGGTCTTATCCTGTCAGAAGGTACGGTCATCGACCGATGACACAGCTCGGTTATGGTCTTCACGCCATTCAGGATCCGCTGTTTGTCTTCGGGACTATTGATATTCAGTTTGCACCAGGTCTCGCCGATGGAATTCTCGTGGAGATGCACGTAATGTATCCCTCCCAACATGAGTGCGAAGTGGCCTGTAAATCTACCGGTAAATCCGAAAGCGGTTGATCGGTGACACCGCAAACCTCCGAAATTAACGTCTTCCGTATCTTGTGGGATTCTTTCAGCACCTTGTTTTTTCCCGAAACCTGCCAAACGATGATTCTCTGTGTTTAGGGCTATTCTTCGAAATGCTCAATAAGATCTTTGGGGATAGGCCACACATTTCCTTTCTCCCGTCAGCGTTAATGCAACTTCATTTACCTGATGTTCGGAACGGAGCAGCACAACTACATCGCAGCAGAAATCCAACTCGTTTGTAAATCCAAAGTTGGGCTTTCGACAAGACCCACCGTCAACAGCTCGCGGAGTGCTAATGACGTATTGAAATTCAGCTGGTATGAATGAAGGATCGATTTGGTCGGACAGTTCAAGATACTGATATTGAAAAATGCAATCAAAGTGTTGGTCAACTTCGAGATAGAAGAGAACTCCGACTATTTTCCGATGGATTCCAGGGTGGTCTTCAAAGCGGCGCTTAAGGCCGATGCCTCGGAGATCATACTGGCATAATCATCCTTCCGGTTTTGGAACAAGGTGATATAAAAACGTTTTAGGAAATGATTATGAATGTTCTAAATATAATTGTTTGTACATATCTAAAAACGTACCTTTATGCAGCTTTGCATAATCGATGTAAAATGTCAAAGGATAGCAAAGCTTGTATTTTGATTTATTGCTTGTGACAGGTTTTGAATATTGAGTCTTCATAAATACTTCACAAAGAAAAAGGTCAATATAAGTAATTGCTTGATAACAATGTATTTACCTTTGTATTAATTGGTTAGAGCATCTGACTGTTAATCAGAGGGTCGCTGGTTCGAGCCCAGCTTCAGGAGCGATAAAAGCCGATTCGATAAGAATCGGCTTTTTGTTTGTGCGCCCGGCATGGGCGATAACTCTA
>Ga0164243_10012695_pt1 | contig 11908 bp, 11 predicted proteins | sample OricompcompostOP_FD_108781 | JGI IMG/M metagenome (GOLD analysis project Ga0164243, IMG submission 108781) | Organic Plus compost microbial communities from Emeryville, California, USA - Original compost - Organic plus compost (OP) | ecosystem: Engineered > Solid waste > Mixed feedstock >...
CGAGGCCGCGTCGCCCCGGTCCGCACCCGGTGCGGGCGGGGACCCGCGGGACGGTTAGCCGCCGTCCCTGCCACCACGCGCCTGGCCGGGGACGGTGTGGTGCAGCATGTCGACGGTCGCGTCCGCCGCGCCGGTGACCACCGGGTCGTGGGTGGCGACGACGGTGACACAGCCGTACCGGTGCGTGGTCCGGGCGATCAGAGCGGTCAGGTCCGCGGCGCGGTTCCGGTCGACGGCGGCGGTCGGTTCGTCCACGAGGAGCAGTTCGGGTTCCATGAGCAGCGCGCGGGCCAGGGCGACACGTTGGCGTTCGCCGCCGGAGAGCTGGTCGGGACGGTGCCGCAGCCGGTGTTCGAGCCCCACCTCGGTGAGCAGTTCCCGCGCACGGTCGCGCACGGCGCGGCTCTTCCGGCCGGCGAGGGAGGCGGCGGCCAGAAGCTGTTCCTCCGCGGTGAGCCCCGTCAGCAGATTGCCGCTCTGGAACATGTAGCCGATGCGTTCCCTGCGGGCCCGGGCACAGTCGCGGTCGGTGAGGGCGGCCAGGTCGGTCTCGCCGAGGAGGGCCTGGCCCGTGTCGGGGCGCAGCAGCGCACCGGCGACGGCGAGCAGGGTGGACTTGCCGGAGCCGGAGGGGCCGACGAGCGCGGTGAGGACACCCGGCCGGAAGTCGGCGGTGAGGTGGTGCAGGGCGGTGGTGCGGGACTCGCCGCGGCCCAGGGTGACGGTGATGTCGTGGAGGTGGAGGCTCATCGTCCGGCTCCCAGCAGGGTCATCGGGTCGACGGTGGTGACGCGCCGCAGGGTGAGGGCCGAGCCCGCGAGGCCGACGAGGGCGACGGCTGCCATGGTGGCGCCGAGCGTGCCGGCGGGGAGGCTGAAGGGGACCTGTTCACCGACCAGCAGTCCGACGGCTGAGGCGAGTGCCGCCCCGACGGCGGTGCCGGCCCCGACGACCACGGCGGCCTGGGCGAGCGTGTGGCCGAGGAGGCGGCGGCGGGAGGCGCCCATGGCACGCAGCAGGGCGAGTTCCGGGGTGCGCTGGATGGTCCAGACGGCGAAGAACGCGCCGACGACGAGCGGGGCGATGAGGAAGAGGAAGGTCTGGATCGAGTTCATCGTCAGCCGCTCGCCCTTGTAGCCGGGAGCCGCGGCGAAGGCGTCCTCCAGCGAGACGGTCGCGGTGCCGTGCCGGTGGTCGGCGGCGGCGAGCTGCGCGGGACTGGTGTCCGCGGGGAGCCGCAGGGCCACGGCGCTGTACTGGTGCGGCAGGTCACCGGGGCGTGTGGTGGCGCCGGGGGTGGTGAAACGGATCCGGCGCCAGGTGTCGGTCGTGACGTAGGCGGCGGCCACGTGCCCGTAGGAGGAGCGGCCGGTGACGCCGACGACGCGGAGGCGGACGCCGAGCCGGTCGATGGTGAGGGTGTCGCCGATGCGGACACCGTCGTCGAGGAGCCCGCGGGAGACGACGACGCCGTCCGGTCCGGCCGCCTCCAGGGACCTGCCCTGCTCCGCGCCGGGGTCGGTGAAGGCGCCGGGCTCGACGCCGAAGGCAGCGAGGTCCACCTCGGCGCCGCGGTCGGTGGTGCCGCGGGTGAGGGAAACACCCAGTGGTGTGGCCTCGGTGTCCTTCTCCGCGCGCCATCCGGCGGCGGTCCGCCGGTCGACCAGTCCGCGGGCGAACTGGTCGGAGTCGGTGCCGGCGGAGAAGGCGATGTGGGTGGCGGGCAGCCGGCGCAGGGCGGAGACGGTGTCGTCCCCGAGGCCGGTGGTGAATCCGGAGACGATGCCGACGAGCGCGGCGACGAGGACGACGACGCTGCCCATCAGCAGGAAGCGGCCACGGGCCGCCTTGAGTTCCAGCAGGGCGAGGAACACGAGGTTCCTTTCGAAGTTGGGGACGGTGCGTCCCCAACATAGAAGATGGCGACGCACCGTCCCCAAGTGGGGGTCGCCGGGACGAGGCGGCCGGGGCCTTGTGGCGGTGCGCGGGCACCGCGCTCGGGTGCGCGGCCGACGGCTTCTAGACTGGGCCCCGTGCCGAAGATCCACGCTGCGTCGGTTGCCGACCACCGCGCCCAGCAGCGTGCCGCCCTGCTCGAAGCGGCGCGGGAACTGCTCGCGGAGGGCGACGCCGCCAAGGTGACCTTCGCGGAGATCGCCCGCCGTACGGGGCTGGCCCGCAACAGCGTGTACAAGTACTTCCCCGACCGCGGCCACCTGCTCACCGAGGTGGTCCGCGAGGCGGCACCCCGCTGGACCCGGCACATCCAAACCGCCCTCGCCGCCGCCGGCGACGCCCCCGAGGACCGGGTCGCCGCCTATGTCACGGCCCAGCTGATGATGGTGCGCGACGGCGAGCACCGCATCGCCCGCGCGACGGCCGACGAACAGGACGCGGCGGCTCTGCGCGAGGGCGCAAAGGCGGCACACCGCGCACTGCTCGATCCACTGGTGGCCGCCCTGCGCGACCTCGGCGACGAGGATCCGGCTTTGACAGCGCGGTTTCTGCAGGGGTTCGTCAACGCCGCCACCACCGCGCTGGAGGCCGGGGGCGACTACGAGGCTGTCAGGGACCGCGCCGTGCGACTCGCCGTCGCGGCCCTGGGAGGGCTTGCACCCAAGGCGCAGCCGGGCTGAGCCCCGGGAGTGCACCCGTACGGACGGGGCCGCGGCACACCCCCTCCGGGGGAAACGCCACACAACAGCGCACGGGGGCGGGGCCTGCCGGCTCCGCCCCCGTGCGGGGCTGGGTGTGCGGGCGCACCTCAGCAGCTGAGGTTGTCCCCCGTGGTGGTGCCGAGGATCTGGGTGAAGCGCTTGAAGTTGTCGATCCGGCTCTGCACCTGGCCGGGGTTGCCGCCGTTGCACTCCAGGGTGCCGTTGATGGCACGGATGGTCTCACCGAAGCCGGCGCCCGTGACGATGGCGTTGTGGGGGGTCATCGTGCCCGGTCCCTGCTGCGTGTTCCAGTACCACAGGCCGGTCTTCCAGGCCACGGCCGGGTCGTTCTCGACCTTGAAGGGGTCGTTCAGCAGGTCGATGCCGAGGGCGTCACCGGCCGCCTTGTAGTTGAAGTTCCAGCTCAGCTGGATGGGGCCGCGCCCGTAGTAGGCGTCCTGCCCGGCGGGGCAGCCGTAGGGCTGGGAGGCGTCGCAGTAGTGCGGGTAGTTGGCCTCGTTCTGTTCCTTGATGTATTTGAGGCCGCCGGTCTCGTGGCTGACGTTGGCCAGGAAGGCCGCGGCCTCCCGCTTCTGCATGGCCTCGTCACCCGTGGTGGCGAACTCCGGGTAGGCGTCGAGCGCCTGGGTGAGCCCGGCGTACGTGTAGAAGGGGTTCCGGTCCGGGAACATCTGGTTGAACTGGGCCTCACTGACGACGAACGCCGCCTTGGACTTCGCGCCCGCCTTCGCGGGGCTCGCCTGAGAAGTCATGGGCATGCCAAACCACAGACCGAGACCGACGACGAATGCGGTCAGCACGGCCAGGATGCGCTTTCTCGACATCGCGAGTGCTCCTCGATGTGGGGGGTGAATGAGCCGCACTCAACCGTATGGTCTGTACCAAGTCAAGGGTCTATACCAGAGAGACCGGCCTGCGGACTGAGCCCGCACCCCCGCGCGAACGTCCGTACATGCAGGGCAGGTTGAACACTTGACGCCCGGCAGCCGACCGTGGAGCGGAGCGGCACCGTCCACCCGCTCGGCATCAACAACGGCCCGCAGCATCGAACTTGTGAGCCTATGCTGACGCCATGATCGACGTACCTCTCTCGGCGCTCGAAGTCGCCATGGTCCAGACAGGCACCCGGGCCGTGGACACGCTCCGGGACACAGTGCCCTTCGCACAGGAACTCGAACGGCTGGGCTATCACCGGATCTGGTACGCCGAGCACCACCACTCCCCCGCGATCGGCGCCTTCCCCCCGGTCGTCCTAATCGCGCACGCCGCCGCCTCGACCTCCGCGATCCGCCTCGGCTCGGGCGGGGTGCTGGCCCCCAACCACTCCCCCCTCATCCTCGCCGAGCAGTTCGGCACCCTGGCGGCGCTCCACCCGGACCGGGTGGATCTCGGCATCGGGCGCGGCCCCGGCACCCTCGACGAGGACATCGCCCGGGCGCTGCGCCGTGGGGGCGAGCCGACGACGGAGACCGGTTACCGGGACGACGTGGCCGCCACCTTGTCCTTCCTCGTCGAGGAAGTCGCACTCGGTTTCCTGCCGGAGCCGTGGCTGCTGGCCTCCAGCCCCGCGGGGGCGACGCTCGCCGCGCAACTGGGCCTGCCGATGGCCGTCGCCCACCACATCCGCCCGGACAACACCCCTGCGACGGTGGAGCGTTACCGGGAAGCGTTCACTCCGTCCCGTTGGTGCGAGCGCCCCCGGGTGCTGGTGTGCGTGGAGACGGTGTGCGCCGAGACGGAGGAGGAAGCCGTATGGCACGCCGGACCGATGAACGTGGTCAAGGCGGGGCTGCTCAAGGGGCTGAGTGAGACCGCCTTCCCGACGCCCGCCGAGGCGGCGGCCCACTCCTTCACACCGGAGGAGGAGAGGGCACTGGCCGGCTTCCGCGCCCAGCAAGCCGTCGGCACGCCGGAGACCGTCGTCGACCGGCTGGGCCGCCTGGCAAGCGCGACCGGAGCGGACGAACTCATGCTCACCACACCGGTCTACGACTTCCGCGACCGCGTGCGCTCCTACGAACTCGTACGGCAGCACTCCGGCTCCGCAGCGCACCCCCTCCGGAAAACCGCGGAGCCCGCCCAGGAAACCGCGGGCCCCGCCTAGCAAAACCGTCCCACGCCGGGCGGGGCGGGGCGAGGCCCGACGCAGAGCCCCGTCTCCAGGGTCCGCCGCCGGTGCCCCGCCCGCCCCCGGGCCCCTCAGAGGGTGCCGGGGCGGCGTCCCGTCGCCGAGGCGAAGCCCAGCCAGGTGTGCCGGTTGCCCGCCCAGCACCAGCCCACCTTGGGGGCTTTGCGGCGCTCACGGCCGTCCCGCCCCGTGCCGTTGCTGATCCAGAGGGCGGGCGTGCGGGAGTCCAGCGTGCCGTCGGGCTTGCGCAGCCGCGAACCAATGGTCATGAAGCAGCGGTTGCGCTCCAGGGCCGCGGGCTGCTGGAGCACCCAGTGGATGCCCTCGGTGAGCAGCAACGGGGTGCGCGCTTCCGCGGTGAGGGCGGGCAGGGCTTCGTCCGGGCTCCAGTTGGCCATCCGGTCGCCGCGGTCGACGCCGGTGATGAGGTGGAGCGGCGAGTCGGGCACCGCGACCGATTCGAGCGGGGCGAACTCGTCGACGTCGGGCATGTCGGTGACGACGAAGCCGGGCTTGCCGTCGCGGCGGAGCAGCGGGGCGAGGGCGGAGGCCGGCGCCCTGTCGGGGTGGACGGCGAGCAGGACGCCGCCGTCCTCGTCGCCGGCCGGGTCCCCCGCGGCGTCGGCGAAGGCACGCAGCTCGGCGGCGGGCAGCCCCGCGATCTCATGCACCCCCAGCTCGATCAGCCGCTCGGCCTGCGTGCTCAGCGCCGGAAGAGCGGGAACGGCGGTCACGGCGGGCACGGCGGAGGGGACGGAGGTGGTGGATGTGGTGGAAGTGGTGTCGGGCAACGTTGCTCCCATGGGACGGAACGGCCAGGCCCCCACGCAACGAGGCGGCCCGCCCGAATGTTCCCGTCGGCCGCCGGTCCCCGCCCGCGTCCCACGTCACGTACGGCCGCCGGTCAGCCGTCCCGGAGCATCCGGGCAGCCGGGCACTCGGACACTTGACCACCCGAACACTCGGAATGCCCGGAACATCAGCCCTCCGGCGGCACCTTCGGCACCGGCCACAGCGGCCATAGCGGCCACACCGGCCATAGCGGCCGTGCCGACGGTACCGCCGGACGGCTGAGCGGTCCGCGGCGGTCGGAGCCTGTCAGGTCCTCTCCTCGGTCAGTCGAGCTTCCACGCGTGGTCGTCCTCGGGGTTGCAGTCCGCCAGCCCCAGGTGCGCGTCACGCCCGCCGCTGCCGAAGGTCTCGCCCCACACGTCCAGACACCGGTCGCTGCTCTTGGCGTTGCGGATCCAGTACGTCCCGTCGCCCTGGCCGTCGAGCCACCACAGCTGGTTGTCCGCGTTCGTCGCGTCGCAGTTCCCCTCCGTGACGGCCGTGGGGCCCGGAGCGTCGCCCTTGCCGGCCGCGTCCATGCACAGGCCGTCCTTCTCGTTCTTGATGACGAAGAGGTTGGCGCCGCCGGGTCCGCCTCCCTTGTTGCTCACCTCGAAGTCCCAGACCTGGTTGTCGCCCGCGGACTTCTCGCAGTCGAACTGGTTGACGGGGCCGCCGGCCTGGCCCTTGCCGTAGCCGGGCACATCCGCGCACAGACCGGTCAGCACGTTCCGCAGCATCACGTGCTTGGAGTTCGACGGGTCCGCCGCCACCAGCAGCTTCCGAGGGGTGGCCCTCTTCTTGACCTCGGTGCCCTCGGGGACGCTCATCTTCTGCACGGGCGCGCCCTCACCGGCCCCGCCGTCCTCGTTCCTCTCCGACGCCGGGGCGTCCGCGCTCCGGGACTTCTTCTCGTCGCTGTCGGAGGACGAGACGGATTCCCCGACGACCGCACCGTCTTCGCCGGACCCGCCGTCCTCGCCGGTGCCGCCGTTCTCGCCGGTGCCGCCGTCCTCGTCCTGCTGCGCTGCGGACGAGTCCGCTGCCGGGGTGTCCGCCCTGCCGGCCCCCTTGTCGGCGCCGTCCGAGGAAGGCACCGAATCCCCGACGACCGCGTCCTCACGGGACCCGCCCTTGTCACCCCGCTCGGACCCGGATGCGTCCGGGCCTCCGGAGCCCTTGCCGTCACCTGGGGAGGGCACCGGTATCTCGGGGACGTAGGTCCCCGGGTTGTGGTGCTCGCTCTCCTTCGGCATCGTCACGCCTGACGCGGTCTCGGAAACCTCCTTCTCCCGGTCGTCGTCGTGCGTCCCCATGACGAGGAACGGGACCGCGATCATGAGCGCCCCCGCGATCCCCGCGCCGGCGAGCAGCGCCTTGGAGGGACGGCCCGAGGGAGGCTGCTCCCCGACGCCCTGCGCAGCACCCGACCGGGCCGGCGGATTGCCTCCCGCTCCCGCCACCGCAACACTGCCGAGCCCGGTTCTCCCCCGCCCGGAGAGGGCGGAGTCGGCGGCGGGCACAGGAGTGGCGGCCGTGGCCGGCGCCGGGGCGGCAGTCGCGGTCGGCGCAGGGGCGGCAGTCGCGGTCGGCGCCGGGGCGGCGGCTACGGTGGCGGCCCGCGGAGAGACGCGGGAAACCTCTGCCTCCCCTCCCCCGTTGTCGGCCCCGGACGCGCCCGGCTCCCGCGGCTCCCGCCGCGCTTCCGTCTCCTCCGGCTGCACGGCCGGAACGGCGGAGGTGGCCGGTGCGACAGGAGCGGCCGGGACCGGCCGGGTCGGCCTCGGCCGCAGAGCCTCCAGGTCTCCGGCGACCCGGGGCGCGGTGACAGCGCGACGCACGGCGGGGGCTACAGGGCCCGCGTTTTCCTCGTGACGAGGCATGTTCTCTCCGTTCGAAGCTGCGATCGGGCAGTCGTCGGCCGGCCGCTGCGCGGCGGGGCGGACGGGACAGCGGACAGCCCTGGCCGTCGGAGTTCTGGAGCGGCGGGCCTGCCCCGCTGCCGGGGTGTGCTCGGACCTCCGCACCGCCACCGAGCCGGGCCGCGGGCCGGGCGTCTCACGCGCCGGCTCCACTCCGCACGGAGAACAAGTACGTCCGCGGGCCTGCCGCTTCCGGCGGCAGGACCACGGACGTGGCAGGCGGCGCGGCGTCCCGAGCAGGGTCCGACGCACCGGCTGTCCCCCCAACGGGGGCCGGACGTGCGCGATCCGCCCGCTGTCTCGGGAGCTCACTCATACGCCTGCCGCCTGGCGAAGTCGAAGTGGAAGGAGGGGCCGGAGAGTTGGCAGCTTACAGCGAAAATATTTCCGAAGGAGGAGGGAGAGGGGACGGTCTTCTTCCGGAAAGACGAAATCCGGCCGCCCCACCCACCGTCCGGCTTCCCGACTCCGGAACGCCCCCTCACGCCCCTTTCAGCCGAGTTCGCGCGACCGCGTCTCGGGCAGGGCCAGCACGCACAGCAGGGAGACCACGGCCATGGCCGAGACGTACCAGCCCACCGCGCTCGAACCGTACGAGGACTGGAGGTCGGTGGCCACCAGGGGCGCCACCGCCCCGCCGAGCACTCCGCCGAGGTTGTAGGCGAACGAGGCGCCCGAGTACCGCACCCGGGCGCTGAACAGCTCCGGAAGGTAGGCGCCCATGGGCCCGTAGACCACGCCCATGCAGAACAGCGTGCCGCCCAGGGCGAGGGCGATCAGCACCGGCCGTTCGGTGTCCAGCAGGGGGAAGAGGACCAGCCCCCAGACGACGGCGAGTCCGCAGCCGGTGAGAACGAGGCGGCGACGGCCGCGTGCGTCGGAGCGGGTGGCCGCGAACCAGGTGCCGACGGCGAGGAAGAGGCAGGCGACCATCGACAGGGCGAGCATGGTGCTGCGTGGCACGCCGAGCCCTTGGGTGGCGTAGTTCAGACAGTAGGTGGTGGCGGTGTAGAAGAGGCCGTAGGCGACGATCATGCCGCCGGCCCCCAGCAGGGTCTCCCGCCAGTGGGTCCGGAAGACCTCGACGGCCGGTGCCTTGCTCTCTTCCTGCTCCGCCATCACACGCCGGAAGACCGGCGTCTCGCTGATCCGCAGCCGGACGAACAGCCCCACGGCGACCAGCGCGAACGACAGCAGGAAGGGCACCCGCCAACCCCAGGAGCGGAACGCCGCGTCGTCGAGACCGGCGGAGAGGGCCCAGAAGATGCCGGTGGCGGCGAAGAAGCCGACGGAGGGGCCGAGTTGCGGGAAGGCGGCGAACAGGCCGCGGCGTTTTTCGGGCGCGTGCTCCACGGCCAGCAGCGCGGCACCGCCCCGTTCGCCGCCCAGCCCGATACCCTGGAGGAAGCGGAGCAGGACGAGCAGCAGCGGCGCCCAGACGCCGAGGGTGGCGTAGCCGGGCAGCAGCCCGACGAACGCGGTGGAGAGCCCCATCAGCAGCAGCGATGCCACCAGCACCGACTTGCGGCCGACCCGGTCACCGAAGTGTCCGAAAATCAGCGAGCCGAGCGGGCGTGCGACGAAGGCCACCGCGTAGGTGGAGAAGGCCGCCAGCGTGGCGGTGAGGGGGGCGAGGTTGGGGAAGAAGGCGCTGTCGAGGACGAGGGCTGCGGCGGTGCCGTAAGCGTAGAAGTCGTAGAACTCGATGGCCGTGCCGATGAAGCTGGCGACGGCGACCCGGCGCATGCTCTCCGGGCTGCCGCTCTGCTCACCGCCGGGCGCGGCACCCGCACCGGTGCCGGCGTCGTCCGCGTCGGTGCCGGCGTCACTCGCGGTCACGCCGGTGCTGCTCGCGTCCGTGCCGCCGGGCTCGGGGAGGACGGTCTCCCGGGCGCTTTCGCCGGGTGTTCCACCGCCCTGCGGCCCCGGCTCGTTCGTTTTCGCTGGTCCTGCTTGCTGGCTCACAGGCGCACTGTTCCGGCAGGGCGGGCGTCAGTCAATAGACGGAAGACGGCGTCTCGTTCAGCGAGACGGCACTGGTCGTCACCGTCGTCGCACCGGCCGTCGCCGCCGCGCCCGGCAGCCCGGCAGCCCGGCAGCCCGTCAGCAGCATGGCGCCGGCCCGCGTGGGGACGCGGGCCGGCGCCGTCGCCGTCACTCCCCCGCCGCTGGGGGCGGAGGAGACGGCTCACTGGTCGGAGTAGCTGAGGTCGCCCATCGTCCAGGCGCTCACGTCCTTGATGGCGATGCGGTACATCCCGCCGGTCTCGGGGATGCCCACCTGGCCCTGGAGGATCCTGGCCACGTGGAAGTGCAGGTAGGCGGGCGGGTCTGTCTGCTGGGGTCCTGAGCCCTCGGGAGCGGCCATGAAGGTGTCCGCGAACGGGACGAGGCGGTCCGAGTCCCGGAGGACCTCGGCGACCCGCTGGCGCCACATCGCTTCGGGGGCCAGTCGGCCGGTGATGACAGCTCCGTGCACCACGACGGTGAGGGGCATCTGATTGGTGTGCTCCGACTCCACCTTGGCGGCGATGTCAACGAGCAGCTCATCAGCGTTCGGCATGACCGCTGATGCTATACGGCCACCTGCCCGGACCGCGACGGGCGGGGCCCCGTGCCGTCCCGTGTGGGGGCGCAGCCCCGCCCGTACGGCCCCTTCCCCGGAGCCCCCGGAGCCCCCGGAGCCGGTCGGGCCCCAGGGTCTCCGGGCCGGGCGTCAGGGGCGCGGCACGGTGCCCAGCAGGGCCGTCGCCTCCTGGAGCGGGGTGAGCGGGACCGATGCCGCTGCCGCGGCGTCGTGGCAGGTGAAACCGAGACGGGTCAGCGCCCGGCTCACCTCACCGACGGAGAAGTCGCGGCGGTCCAGTCCGGTGACGGCTTCACCGACCTGTTTGACGGGGTAGGTGCGACGGCCGACCGTCACGGTCGCCCCGGAGGCGGGTTCGGGCTTGACGCCCTTCATCGCCGCCAGCACGTCGCTCTTGAAGAGGTAGAAGGGGGAATGGGCGATGACGCAGCGCATAGTGCCTCAGCAGGGTCGGAGGGGAGAACTCATGAGGTGAGGGCGAGGACGCCCAGGGTGTAGCCGTACTCGTCGACGATGGGCGACACCTCCAGCGTCCGCCCTCTCATGGCGGCTTCAGCGTCGCTGAGCCGCGCCGCGGGGAGGGTGAACGGTCCCCGGTCGAGCGGGAGGTCCCGCAGCCGGGTGCCGTCGGTGTACCAGGTACCGCCCCGGTGGGCGGCGAGCTGTTCGCGGGTCACCAGGCCGGAGCAGCGCCCGTCCGCGTCCTGGAGGACCAGGTGCGGGACGCGGGCGCTGCGCAGGACGGACAGCGCCACGTCGACCGGCATGTGGTCGTCGACCTGGAGTCCGGGTTCGTCCATCGCGTCGCGGGCGGTCAGGGGTGCGCTGGGCGCCGGTGAGGGAGCGGGCGTCAAAGGGTCTCCTCTGCGTTGCGGGCCCGCGCGGCGCACGGGCTTGCGGGGCCCGGGCGGCGCGCTCGGCCCCGGGTGCCGGGCGGCGGCTATGCGGCGCGGCGGGTGGCGGTCCGGTTCCCCCTGCGGGGCCGGCTGCGCCGCCCGCGCCGGGAGGGGCCGGTGCCGGCCGGGCGGTCGGCGGCGGGTGCGGTGAGGGTGACGGGGACGCCCGGGGGTTCCTGGGCGCCCGTGATGCGGTGCAGCGCGTCCTCGCCCGAGCGGACCCGGGTGATCTGCGGCCTGATGCCCGCATCGGCCATGAGACGGTCCACGTCGCGGCGCTGATCGGGCAGTACGAGGGTGACGACGGTGCCGGATTCGCCGGCCCGGGCGGTGCGTCCGCCGCGGTGGAGGTAGTCCTTGTGGTCGCCGGGCGGGTCGACGTTGACGACCAGATCGAGGTTGTCGACGTGAATACCGCGGGCGGCGACGTTCGTGGCCACCAGGACGGTGGCTTGGCCGGTCTTGAACTGGGCGAGGGTGCGGTTGCGCTGCGCCTGCGACTTGCCTCCGTGGAGGGCCGAGGCACGCACCCCGACGGCCAGGAGGTTGCGGGTCAGCCGGTCCACGGCGTGCTTGGTGTCCAGGAACATGATCACGCGTCCGTCGCGGGCGGCGATGCGTGTGGTGGTGGCCTGTTTGTCGTCGCCGTGCACGTGCAGCAGGTGGTGTTCCATCGTGGTGACGGCACCGGCGGGCGGATCGACGGAGTGGACCACCGGATCGGTCAGATAGCGGCGGACCAGGAGGTTGACGTTCCGGTCGAGGGTGGCGGAGAAGAGCAGCCGCTGCCCGTCCGGGCGCACCTGGTCGAGGAGGTGCGTCACCTGGGGCATGAAGCCCATGTCGGCCATCTGGTCGGCCTCGTC
>Ga0164243_10012696_pt1 | contig 11908 bp, 13 predicted proteins | sample OricompcompostOP_FD_108781 | JGI IMG/M metagenome (GOLD analysis project Ga0164243, IMG submission 108781) | Organic Plus compost microbial communities from Emeryville, California, USA - Original compost - Organic plus compost (OP) | ecosystem: Engineered > Solid waste > Mixed feedstock >...
CGGCCGAGTCGGCCCTGGAATCCGCCATCGACCACCTCCTCACCGACGCCTAGACCACGCCTTCGAGCTGCTGCCGGAGAAACGTGGGGCTGATCAGCTCGAAGTGGTCGCACGTGGCGCACTGGAAGCTGTCGGTGTCGAGCCCGCGCAGGCCGGCGCGGTGGGCGATGGTGTTGAACAGCCGCTCGTAGGTGAACGAGAAGACGACGTGCACGCCGTTGCTGTGCCGGTTGAGCTGGCCGATGTAGTTCAGGAACGGCTCGTGCGACTCGTCGGCCCACATGCGGACGACATCGGTGGCGTGGCGGTGGATCTAGGCGAAGTCCTTCGCAGTGATCTTGTAAAGGTACTCGCAAAGGTAGCGGAACTCGGTGACGTCCGAGGCCGACCTGAGGATCTCGACAAGCTCGGGGAGCTGACGGTCGGGTGTCATCTTCGCGATCCGCGCGGAGATCGTCGTGGTGGTCGAGTTCGCGTTCGGATCCAGCAGGACGACGCGGTGCAGCTGGAGGTCGTCGAGCACCTCCGGCGCGTACCGGGTGAGGAAGAAGACCATGTCGGCGCCGAAGGAGAAGCCCACAACGCTCAGCCGCTTCCGCGGGTACATCTTCTTGATCTTGCGCAGCGCGTACCCCAGGATCTCGACGTGGGCCTGGAGGGAGATCGGCTTGTAGCGGTCCGCGGGTTCGGTGGCGTCGAAGCCGTAGAGCGTCAGCGCCAGGCAGTGGAAGCGGCTCTCCGCCATGTACGGCCGGAAGTCGTTGGCGTCGAGGCCGATGCCGTGCAGGAACACGACGAGGTCGTCCGTGCCGCGCCGGGCCTCCAGGTAGTGCAGGGTGCGACCGACGACCGAGTCCTCCTCGCTCTCCATGTGCTTGACGATGTCGGTGCGGATCGCGACCGTCCCCTCGGCGATCTGCGGGGGCTGCTGCCGGCGGACGATCCACCAGTACGCGACCGCGGTCGTGCCGCTGGCCACCACCGCCGCGAGCAGCACGGGAAGGACGTCGGCGCTCAGCACGCCGGACGACTCGATCGCGCGGCGGAACTCGGCGGAATAGAGGTTGGTGGTCACGCCGAGAAGCGTGCCCAGGAACCCGCTGACGACGGCGATCCGCCGGGAGAGCCGGCGACCACGCGGGTCGGTCGCCGGCGCGGCGCTCTGGCGGCCGGTCATGGCACCGGCGCGACGGCGAACCGGATGGGGAAGCGGCGGACGAACCTGGCGTAGTCGTCACCGTGGTGGACGTGGCCGCGGAAGTGGCCGTCGGAGATCCGCAGCACGCGCATCGGCGGGTCCTGGTGCGAGTACACGGTCACCGTGCAGCCCGCGCCGGCGAGCTCGTCGCGCGGTTCGGTGACGACGAGGACGCCAGGTGCCGACAGCGCGGCCAGGACGCCGTCCACCAGGCGGGGGCGGGTCTCGGGACGCAACTCGTACAGGACGTAGCTCAGGTTGGCGCAGTTGACCCGGTTGCCGCGGAGGAAGGCGTGCAGCCGCCCGCTGTCCAGCAGATCGATCTCGGCGTGGCGGACGTCGGCCGCGGCCGGCCGGGTGGCGTCCAGTGCGAGCGTCAGTTCGGCGAAGAGCCCGTCGTAGTAGGGCGAGGCGCCATGGCAGGCGTTCACCCAGGCGAGGTCCGGCAGGGGTCCGCGCTCCACGCCGAACCGGGCGACGAGCGGGACCGGGCGGAACAGCGGCACCCCCTCCGGCCAGCGAAGGTCCGGGGCGAACCGGTCGAAGAGGGTCTGGTCGTCGAGCGCGCGCGGGACGATGCCGAGGCCCGTGCCGAGGTCGGCGAAACGCGCCGGATGCCCTGCGGCGGCGAAGACGGCGCTCAACAGCACCTGCGGCACCAGAAAACGGCGCGCGCAGGTGAAGGAGTTCTGCCGATGCAGGACGAGCCGGCGGATCTGGTGGTCGTGGCGGCGCACGGCCCGGTCCAGAATGACGACGCGCTTGTCCAGATCGTCGTCACCCCGGAGATCCTGCAAAATGTCGGGCGTGATCGACCGGATCGCGATTCCTAGCAGGGTGACGAAGTGTGAGTCGCTGTCGTTCCGCCGGATTGCCTTCGGCGACCGGTGCGAGGGAGGACGCGGGATCCGCGAAGGCGTGCGCGATGACGCGATATACCTCGCGCCAGCCGTGATCGTGAGGATGCCTGCCTAGTCTGTGTGCGGCCGCACGGGTATCCGCGACAATAGACGTGGATGCCGTCATGGGGTTGGCGTCCTCTGCCGTGGTTGACTGACATTCTCGTCAAGCGGTCAAGCGTGATCGATTTAGCACTACGTTCTGAGTAGATAACGCTGAGTGTCGATAATGCCGTAGATCTGTGGGTGCGCACAAGCCGTTGGTCTGGGATGCGGCTTTGATCCTCGATGTCCGTCGTCCCTGCCTGAGAACGCGACATATGAAACGACCTGTTGGTCAAGGTCAATGTGTTGGATGATGGGCAGATGGCGGCCGTCGGGCGTAATAGTGTCCATCCTTCTTGTTCATGCTTTCGGACGCCAGCCCTTCGAGTGACGACACACCTCTTGTCCGATTCGCTCGTTCTTGACGATGGCACAGTTTCCGCTCGAGTGCAGGCGGGAATGTCCGTCGAGGGGATGGGTGAGAAGCGACGATGATCGAAGACACGGCGCGGGTGTCGGTGGCGGGTCGTCGATTGTCGATCGCCTGCGCGCGTCGTGACGCTGGCCCTGATCTGCTATTGATGTTGCACGGTCTGGGCTGTGCGAAGGAAAGCTATCGCGCCGCGTTCGAGAGTGCCGCGTTGGCGGACTATTCGTTGTGCGCGATGGATCTTCCCGGGCACGGCGCGTCCGACTCGATGGGTGGCGCGTCGACCATCGACGACTTCGGGAGCGTCGTGGTGGAGGTGGCACGGCGGTGCGGTGGGAGCCGGCTGCATCTGGTGTGTCACAGCCTCGGCGGAGCGGTCGGCCTGGTGGCGGCCCAGGAACTGCCGGTCCGGTCGTTCGTCAACATCGAGGGCAACATGGTGCCCGGCGACTGCGGCATCGTCAGCCGCCAGACGGCGGCGCAGCCGCTCGGTGAGTTCGTCGCGACCGGGTTCGACAGCTTCGTCGCGTCCCTGCGGGCCAGCGCCGACGATGCCGCGCGGGTCTGGGCCGAGTGGTACGCGGCCTGCGACCCGGCGGCGATCCACGCCGCGGCCGGCTCGCTCGTCGAGATCTCCGACAGCTCCAAGCTGCTCGCCGTCTTCCTGGAGCAGCGCCACGCGCGCTACGTCCACGGCGAGCGCAGCGACGTCGGCCACCTGCTGCCGCACCTGCGCGTCGGCATGGTCGCGGTGATTCCCCGCGCGGGGCACTTCCCCATGATCGACAATCCGGATGCGCTGTGGGCCGTCGTGGCCGACACCGTCCGGCACGTGACCGACCCGGTCGACGCGCGCCACTGACGGCGTAACCGGGACCGTAGGCTTGGCGGTGTGAGTCCCCGTCGCAACCGGCCCAAGCCGACTGACGGGCGTCCCCTCGACGAGGAGGCGTTGCGGCGGGGGGTCGGATCGGTCGAGGCCGACCGGCAGGGCGAGTGGATGGTGCGGCTGATTCCCGGTGGGGCCAGCGCGAAGCCGTACCGGTGCCCGGGCTGCGACCAGGAGATCCGTCCCGGCACGGCGCACGTGGTGGTCTGGCCCGCCGACGAGCGCGGCGACCTCACCGACCGCAGGCACTGGCACACCGGCTGCTGGCGTGCCCGCGACCGGCGTGGGCCGGGCATCCTCCGGTCGCGCAACGCCCCCCGGTACGGCTGACGCCTGGCGGTGGCGTCAGGCGAACTCTTCCAGGGCGGCGTCCGACAGCGCCGGCCAGAGCGGGTGGGCCCACTCGCCGAACGGACGGTCGGTCAGGCACGCGCAGGCCAGGCCCGCGTCGGGGTCGACCCAGAGGAACGTGCCCGTCTGCCCGAAGTGGCCGAAGGTGCGCGGCGAGTTGCGCGCGCCGGTCCAGTGCGGGGACTTGTGGGACCGGATCTCGAAGCCGAGGCCCCAGTCGTTCGGGTCCTGCCGCCCGTACCCGGGAAGCACCCCGGACAGGCCCGGGAAGGCCACCTGGGCCGCCTCCCGCGTCAGCTCCGGTACGAGGGTCGGCGCGAGCAGTTCGCGGCCCAGCGTCGCGAGGTCGGCGAGGGAGCCGGTGACCTTGGCCGCGGGTGACCCCTCCAGCACCGTGTCCGGCATGTCGAGCTGGTCCAGCACAAGGTCGATCATGAGGTCCCGGAAGCTGCCCTCGGCGCGCGCGGCGACGGTGTCGGCGAGCACCTCGAAGCCGCGGTTGGAGTAGATCCGCCGCCGGCCCGGCGCGCTGACCACCGTGTCGTCGTCGAAGTTGAGGCCCGAGGCGTGGGCGAGCAGGTGCCGCACCGTCGAGCCCGGCGGCCCGGCCGGCTCGTCGAGGCCGATCAGGCCGTCGCCGATCGCGGCCAGAACGGTCAGCGCGGTCAGCGGCTTGGTGACCGACGCCCACGGCAGGGGAGTGTCGGGACCGGTACGGGCGACCACCCCCTCGGCCTTGACCACGGCCACGGCCACCGTCCCGACCGGCCACTCCTTGACAAGCGCGAGCGCACGGGATTCCGCCACGGCCACACGCTATCCGCCTCACCCGCGCGCATCAGCCACGGGTGACCCGGCTCACCCGGCGGTCAGGTACGCGTGGAGTCGTCGCGGGCCCAGGCGGCGCCGGCCGGCGTGCGGGCGGCGCGGCGTTCGGCGAGCAGCGTCAGCGCCGCGTAGCAGACGCCGGCCGGCCAGAGCCACGGCCTCGGCAGCACCACGTCGAACAGCCACGACGCCGTGCGGGACGGCCGGGCCGGAGCGCCGGCCGCCCGGAGCGCGCTGTTGCCGGCCCGGACGCGGCCCAGGCGGCGGAGCAGATCCTCGGTCCGCATCGGGGTCGCCACCACCGATGGGACCGACGGGACCTCCTTCTTCTCGCCGGGCGAGAAGAGCGCGTCCAGGTACAGGTCGTCCGCCACGATCGACGGGAAGCGGTCGAAGCGCGACCGGGCCTCCTTGGACAGCACGATCGCGCCGCGGCCGAAGAGGGCGTCGCGGAAGGCCGGGAGGCGGCCGTTGACCGCGTAGTACGCCTTTACGAGCAGCGGCCGGCCCCGGGTGTCGAGGACGCGGCGCGGTGCCGCGGCGATGACGCCGGTGGTGCCGGACACGGTCTCGGCCAGCGTGCGCGCACCAACGGCGCTCAGCGTGATGTCCGCGTCCAGGTAGATGCGCGGGAAGCTGGTGGCGGCCTCGTCGCCGGCGTTGAGCGCGGCCGTCTTCGATGCCTCGGCGACCTCGACGACGCGCACACCGGGCACCGAGCGGGCCACCGCGACGGTGTCGTCGGTGCAGCCGTTGGCCGCCACCACCACGTCGAACTCGCCCGGCGCGGCGCCGTCGAGGAGGTGGCGCAGCGTGCGTTCGATCACCGCGGCCTCGTTGTGCGCCGCGATGACCACGCTCACCATGGCGCGCGTCCGGTGATCGCGCGACGGACCCGCTTGGTCAGCGACCGGCTCCGCTGGCGCCAGCCCGAGTATTCGCGCAGGTCCAGCGAGGCGGCCTGGACCACGTACGCCGAGCGTTTCATCTGCTCCGTCCACTCCGCGACCGTCTTGACGCCGGTCTTCTGCGCGGACAGCGGCCGCCGGGCCATGAAGTCCGCGTCGGTGTGGTAGATGGTGCGCGGGCTGCGCGGGTCGTCGAGGTGGTCCTCGGGCAGGAACGGGTAGAGCCAGCCGTTCACGAAGCCCAGCCGGGCGGCCTTGAGACACCAGCTGGTGAAGGAGTCGTCCGGAGCCAGCAGGCCGGTGCGCTCGACCATCGCGCGCTTCAGCAGGTAACCGCTGCCCTGGACCCAGTGGTTGCGCATCACCTGGTGGCCGTTGTACGTGGCGAGCTTCTTGTCGACCAGATCCTGGCGGACGTCGGACTCGGGGAAGCGCCAGGTGCCGATCACGCCGAACTCCGGGACGGCCTCGTGTGCCTCGCGGAGCGCCGAGAGCCAGGACTTGTCCGGCAGGCAGTCGTCGTCCACCTTGCTCAGGTAGTCGCCGGTCGACTCCGACCACAACCAGTTGGTGGGCTCGCGCAGGCCGGCGTTGACCTCGCTGTGGTGGAAGCGGTGGACCCGCGGGTCGTGGCGGAACTCCTCGACGGCGGCGAGCGTGGCCGCGTCGGTGCCGTTGTGCCACAACCAGACCCGGGAGTCGGGCGTGCAGGTGTCGAGGAGGTGCGGTAGCGACAGCCGGACGTACTCCGGCCGGTCGTACGTGATCATCAGAATGTCGATGCCGCCGGTCATGGCGCTCCTAGTTCAACCGTTGGGCCCGGGTCACCCGCCACATCGCGCCGGTCAGGCCGATCAGCAGGTGCATCGTGAACAGGTACGTCGTGAAGTAGAGCGCGTCGAACGTGAACGCGGTGACGGCCATCACGCCGATCGCGACGGCGAGCACGGCGGCCAGGTCCCGGTCGCTGTCGGTCTTGGCGAACCGGCGCACGCGGGCCGCCACGAAGACGCCCGTCAGGAACAGCGCGGCGAGGCCCGCGACCCCGACGATGCCGGTGCTCACGAGCGTCACCAGCCACTGGTTGTCGAGGAGCTGGTACAGCTCCGGCAGCCAGGTGCCGACGCCGCGACCGAACCAGAACCGCTCCTTGATGAACGGCGCGACGTAGTCGTAGTCCTCCAGGCGGCCCTGGATGCTCGGGTCGCTCTCACCGGCGAAGAGCAGCGCCTTCAGCGTCGCCAGCAGGCCGGGCTTGCCCACCTGGATGATGGCGGCGAGGAACACCCCGATCACCAGCACGTTGAAGGTCGTGCGCAGCGGCCAGACGCAGATGAGCAGCACGATCGCGGCGCCGAGGGCGAGCACGCCGGTGCGGGACAGGGAGATCGGGATGACGCCGGCGAGGAGCATCGCGATGCCGGCGAAGATCTGCCGCTCGCGCCGGGTCGCCGCGAAGCGCGCGTAGTGGATGGCCACCACCAGGCCGACCACCATCAGCACGCTGAACTCGATGTAGTGGCCGGCGGTGCCGGCGACGCGCACCATGCCGCCACCGCCGCGCTCGTCGAACCCGACCAGGTCGCGCTGGAACTGGAGGATCGGCGGGAGCTTGAGGTACGTCGTGAAGTCGCGGTTGAGGACGAACTGGCTGAGCGCGAAGAGCGCCATGACGGTGCAGCCGTAGCAGAGCCAGCGGAGCGCGGTGTCGATGCGCTCGCGGGTGAGCACGCCGTCACAGGCGGCGAGCAGCACGCCACCGGCCGCGAGCGCCATGAGCACGGTGCGGTCGGCGCTGTTGGCTTCGAGCACGTCCAGGCCGCGGGCCTGGCCGGCGACGTACGACGTGGCCAGCGTCACCAGGTAGACCGCGAAGGCCCACCGCATCGGCTGCTGGCCCCGCGTGACGAGGTTCGGGTGGAACCGGCTCAGTGCCCACCACACGAACAGCAGGAGCCCCACCATGACACCGGGTCGGCCCAGCGTCGTGAGCGGCGGGAAGATCAGCCGCGCCGGGAAGGCGTACATCGCGAAGATGGTGAGGCTCACCCACGCCGTGGCGTCACGGAACTCGATGACGCTCGGCGTCACGCCGTCGTAGACGGTCGCGGTTCTTCGCGCGGAGAGGTAGGTCTGCACGTCGAGGGGTGGCGCGGGTTATCGGTTGTCGTCGTCGTCAGGCAACGGCGTCCGGACGGCGCTGAGCAGGATCGTGTCGTCGGTGTCGGGCGTCCGGACGAAGTCGGGCGACACCTGCTGCGGCGAGGTGTGGGTGGCGTGCCCGTTGGCGGTGACCGGCGTGCTGTTGATGCGGATCACCTGTGTCGCCTCGGCCGATCCCTCGTCCTGCTTGGCGGCGCCGACCGGCCGGTTGACCGGGGCGTTCTGCCTGGCCGGCGGCGGCGTGGGGCGGCGCTGCTCGACGGCGGCGGAACCGCTGTTGGGACCGCCCTGACCGCGGACGCCGGCCCGCTGGTTGACCCGCTTGGTGAGCCGGCGGCGGGCGATCGCGTCGTACGCGACGACGGCCGCAGCCGTGATCAGCAGGCCGATGGCCAGCACGACGATCTGGGCCCGGAGCACGTTGGAGCGGGAGGGCGTGACGTTGAGGCCGGCGTCCAGCACCTGGGTGGTGATCGCCTCGCCGGCCTTGGGCTTGTACTTCGCCTGCTGGTTGACGACCTCGTCGCTGATGAGCTTGGTGACCGCCTCGACGGTGGCGAGCGCCTTGGCCGGGCTGGTGCTGGAGATCTCGACGGTCATGATCGAGCTGCGGGTGACCAGGGAGATCTCGTAGCCCGGGTCGCCGCCGGCGGCGGTGACCTTCTCGCGGGCCTCGCCGGAGGAGACGGCGATCTGCACCGCCTGGGCCATCGCGGTCTCGCCGATGCGCAGCCACGGGTTGCCCGGGGCCGGCGTCGCGCCGTTGGCCGGCGGTGCCTGCTGTGTGGTGGGCGGGACGAGGATCACGGTGGCGGCGGTCTTGTATTCCGGCTGGATGGAGCTGCCCAGGGCCACCGCTGCGACGAGGGTGACGATGACGAATGGAACAGCGACGTACCACCGCTTGATGACGAGCTTGATGAGGTCAAGGAGGTCCATAGGAAGGCCCTTAGATCGTTCGTGGCGGCGGAATCAGGTCGTCAGCGGTGCGGGGCATGGCGTCAGCCGACCGTTTGGTTCGTGTCACGCGAACTCACCGGTCGGCCGCCATGGCCAACCGGCGAACCTGATTTGTAACCTTTTCGGATGCTGGACAGCAACTGATCCCACAGTCGGATGTACGACTTGGCCTGGTGATCCCAGGCCAGGGACTCCTCGAACCGTTGCCGCGCCACGCGTCCCATCTCGGCCCGCGCCGCGCTGTCGCTCAGCAACAGGTCCAGCGCCTTCGCCAGCTCGTCCGGCGTGCCCGTGGGCACGTAGAGCGCCGCACCCTCGGCGGTGCGCCGGGTCTCCAGCAGGTCGACCGCGACGACCGGGAGGCCGCGTGCGACATACTCCACAGTTTTGGCCATAGTGGACAATTCGGCCATCTTGCTCGGTGGGTCCGGCTGGATCGCCACCGTGGCCGTGCGGAGCAGTTCGTCCACCTGGCCCGCCTCGAGCCAGCCCCGGAACTCGACCACGTTGTCGAGCCCCTTGGCCCTGGCCATGTCCCGCAGCTCCGGCAGGCTGTCGCCGTCGCCCGCGACGACCAGCTTCCAGTCGGCGTCGCCGCGCAGCGCGACGAGCCGCTCGGCCGCGAGCACCGCGGCGTCGACGTGGTCCTGCGGGTTGATCACACCGAGGTAGACGATCGTCTGCCGCTCGCCGGGGCCCGGCTTGCGGTCGGCCGGAGCGACCTCGGCGATCGTCGGGCCGTTGCGCACCACCACGACCTTGTCGGGATCGCAGCCACCGCGCGTGATCGCGAGGTGGCGGTACGACTCGTTCGTGGACACCACAGCCGTCGCGCACCGCCACGACATCTTCTCGAACCACTTCAGGACCGCCAGCACCGCCGGTCGCGGCGAGTCGGTCTTGCACTCGTAGAGCTCGGGGCTCAGGTCGTGGTGGTCGAAGACGAACGGCCGGCCCAGCGCGCGCATGAGGACCGCCACGAGCCAGAACACGTCCGGCGGGTTGCACGCCTGCACGGCGTCCACCCGGCGGCGCACCATCACGCCGAGCAGTCGGGTGGTGACCGCGAGCAGGGCCCAGGCGAACTCGAACGCGAACGACAGCACCCCCGAGCCGGCCAGCGGCTGGGGGAACGAGCGGATGGCGGTCGACCGGCTGCCGGGCAGCCGCGTGAGCCGCCCTGGGCCCCGTGGGCAGATCACCGTCACCTGGTAGCCGGCTTCCTCCAGCGCCAGGCATTCGCGGATCACCCGGCGGTCGCGCTCGACCGGCAGGTTCACCACGATGATGACCACATGCCCCCGCGACTCGGCCATCGCCACCTCTGCAAACGTCGTTGTGCGTACACTGTGGACAGTAAGGCTCCGGCTTAAGGGAGCCTTAACACCCGCGACGATGCTCTATCCGGGCGACGCGGGCAAGGGTGGGCGAACCAGAAGTGGTGTCGACTTCACTACAAGGCCATGGCCGATCGGTCCATTGCTCGTCGGAGAACCGACCATACTTGATGTCCCATTAGCCGAGCAGGCGGTATTTGCGCCGATGAAAAGCGGTGTAGTGCACCATTTGCCGGCAATCGGCCGTCGGCAACCGGACACCGCCGTTTGGGGAGCGACTAGCTAACCTGTGCGCCTGCGGTACGCCCCTATGCGTACACGTGAATCGGTGGGGAGGTGGCGCATGGCGCGCCGTCGACGTCCTTGGGGTGCCGTCCTGGCCGCGACGCTGGTCGCCGGCGTGCTCGCGCCGGTGCAGGCGGTGGTCTCCGCGGCCCCGGCCGCCGCCACCACGCTGCCGTCCGGATTCCAGGAGCAGGTCGTCTTCAGCGGCTTGAGCCAGCCCACCAACATCGAGTTCGCGCCGGACGGCCGGGTCTTCGTCGCCGAGAAGGGCGGCCGGATCAAGGTCTACGACAACCTGGCCGACCCGACACCCACCGTCTTCGCCGACCTCTCCACCAACGTGTTCAACGTCTGGGACCGCGGCCTGCTCGGCATGGCCCTCGCACCGGGCTTTCCCGCCAACCCGTACGTCTACGTGCTCTACACGTACGACGCGCCGCCCGGCCAGACCGCGCCGTACTGGAGCGACAACTGTGGCGACGCCAACAACGGCCAGTGCGTGGTGCAGGGCCGGCTCTCCCGGCTCCAGGCCGCCGGCAACCAGGCGACCGGCGGCGAGCAGGTGCTCATCACCGACTGGTGCCAGCAGTACCCGAGCCACTCGATCGGCGACCTCGCCTTCGGCGCGGACGGCATGCTCTACGTCACCGCCGGTGACGGGGCCAGCTTCAGCGCCACCGACTGGGGCCAGTTCGGCAACCCGCGCAACCCCTGCGGCGACCCGCCGTCGCCGGTCGGCGGTGCGATGACCCCGCCGACCGCCGAGGGCGGCGCGCTGCGGTCGCAGGACGTCCGGTCGACCGGCGACCCGACCGGCCTGGACGGCACCGTGCTCCGGCTCGACCCGGCCACCGGCGCCGCCGCGCCGGGCAACCCGCTGATCGGCTCGGCCGACCTCAACACCCGCCGGATCGTCGCGAACGGCCTGCGCAACCCGTACCGGATGACGATCCGGCCCGGCACCAACGAGGTGTGGAGCGGCGACGTCGGCTGGAACACCTGGGAGGAGATCAACCGGGTGACCAACCCGACCGCGGGGGTCACCAACTTCGGCTGGCCCTGCTACGAGGGCAACGGGCGGAACGGGTCCTACGACAACGCCAACCTGAACCTCTGCGAGTCGTTCTACGCCGCGGGCGGCCACGCCCAGCCCTACTACACCTACAACCACAGCGCGGCCGTCGTTCCGGGCGAGAACTGCGGCAACGGCGGCGACGCGGTCAGCGGGCTGGCGTTCTACCCGGCGAGCGGCGGCACCTACCCGGCGGCGTACGCCGGCGCGCTGTTCTTCGCGGATTATTCGCGGGGCTGCATCTGGGCCATGAAGGCCGGCACGCCGGGCGGGCTGCCGTCGACCGCGAGCATCGAGGCGTTCGGCCAGGCCGCCGCCGGCCCGGTCGACCTCGCCATCGGGCCCGGCGACGAGCTCTACTACGTGGACCTGGGTGGCACCGTCCGCCGCATCCGCTACTTCCCGGGCAACCAGCCGCCCACGGCCGCGTTCAGCGCCACCCCGACGCCGGGCCAGCCGCTGCGCGTCGAGTTCGACGCGAGCGCGTCGACCGACGCCGACCCGGCCGACCAGGGCCGCCTCACCTACGCCTGGGACTTCACC
>Ga0164243_10012697_pt1 | contig 11907 bp, 11 predicted proteins | sample OricompcompostOP_FD_108781 | JGI IMG/M metagenome (GOLD analysis project Ga0164243, IMG submission 108781) | Organic Plus compost microbial communities from Emeryville, California, USA - Original compost - Organic plus compost (OP) | ecosystem: Engineered > Solid waste > Mixed feedstock >...
ATGGCGCGATCTCCCCAACCTGACGATATTCCCGGCCTGCCCGCGCGGCGCGCGGCGTTGCGGCTGCTTGACGCCGTGCTGCGGCGGGGCGAGCCGCTGGAACTCGCGCTGCACGGTGCAGCGCAGGGGCTTGCGCCCGCAGACCGGGCGCTGGTCCACGCCATCGCGGCGGAAACGCTGCGCCATCTGCCCGATCTCGACGCGCTGATCGACAGGGCGACGCGCCAGCCTTTGCCCGGCGACGCCAAGGCGCGAATGGTGCTGCGGATCGCGCTCATCCAGGTGCTGGCGCTGGGCACGGCTCCCCATGCCGCCATCGCGACGGCGCTGCCGCTGGTCGACGGCGGGCCGCGCAAGCTGGTCCATGGCGTGTTCGGCACGGTGACGCGGGCGCAGCCGGTGCTGCCCGATCCTCCCGCCTTGCCGCAGGAGGTCGTGGCGCGCTGGGCGGAGCAATGGGGCGAGGCGATGCCGGAGGCGGCGGCGCGGGCCTTTGGGGCGCGGCCGCCGGTCGACGTCACCCTGCGCGACGAGGGGGAGACGGCGCTCTGGGCGGAGCGGCTTGGCGGAACCAGCATGGCGCCCGGCCATGTCCGCCTGCCGGAGGGAACGGCGATCCCCGACCTGCCCGGCTTTGCAGAGGGCGCATGGTGGGTTCAGGATATCGCTGCCTCCTGCCCCGCGCGGCTGCTGGGGCCGGGCGAAGGCCGCGTGGTGCTGGACCTGTGCGCCGCGCCGGGGGGCAAGACGATGCAGCTTGCCGCCGCCGGATGGCGCGTGGCGGCGGTGGACCAATCGAAGAAGCGGCTGGAGCGATTGCGGGAGAATCTGGAGCGCACGGGGCTGTCCGCCGACATCGTGCAGGCCGACCTGCGGCAATGGCAACCGGGGGAACAGGCGGACGCGGTCCTGCTCGACGCGCCATGCAGCGCGACCGGCATCTATCGCCGCCATCCCGACGTGCTCCACCGCATCGGTCCGCGCCAGATCGCGGAACTGGCGGAATTGCAGGCGGCGTTGCTGGACCGGGCGGCCGAATGGGTGAAACCGGGCGGGGTGATCGTCTACGCCACCTGCTCGCTGGAACGAGCGGAGGGGGAGACGCAGCTTGCTGCATTCCTTGGACGGCGGCCGGATTTTGCCGCCGTGCCCGCCGGGACGAACGAATTGCCCGAAGGTGTTCCGCCCACGCCGCAAGGATGGGTCCGCACTCTCCCCGACACGCTGGAGGGCCGGGGCGGGACGGACGGCTTCTTCGTGGCGAGATTGATACGCGCGACAACCAGAGTTTAACCTGGGGCCTGTAAGCTATCCGCCATGCGATCGACCGAGCCTCTGCCCCTCCATCATAGCTGGCCGCTCTACGATCTGCGGGAGCGTCTCGCGTCCGTGACGCTGGACGACAGGACCGCCCGCAGCGACGCGGCGCTGGCGGAGCGGGGGTTGGGCCTGTGGCATTGCGACCTCGCGACGCAGAAGCTGCAATGGACCGCCGGTATCTTCGACATGTTCGGGCTGGAGCGGGATGGCGAGATCAGCCGCCCGCGGGCCGTCGCCCTCTACACGCCGGAGACGCGCGAGCCGATGGAACGGCTGCGCGCCTATGCGATCCGCCACCGGCGCGGCTTCACGCTGGATGTCGATATCGACCGCGCCGATGGCGGGCGATGCGCGATGCGGCTGATCGGCGCGCCGGTGATCGTCGGCAATGCCGTTATCGGCCTGCATGGCGTGAAGCAGGTGCTGCCGAAGGGCGCGGCGGCTTCACGGGGGCTGGACCCGAGGATTTTCAACCTGCTTTAAGAACGGCCGGCGCATAAAGCGCGTCCCGGCTCACGCCGGCGCGTGTCGATTGAACTGAATTGGATCATGCTCCAATTCCCCTTCGTTTTCCGCACTTTTCGAGTCATCGGGTGATTTCGCCCGGCTTGAGGATGCTCCGGTCGAAATGATGCGTTGCTCTCCCCTTTTCCCGCCGCTAAGGCGAACGGTTAATGACGCGCTCCATCCTCATTTCGCCCTCCATCCTCTCCGCCGACTTCGCCCGTTTGGGCGAGGAGGTTCGCGCCATCGACGAAGCGGGGTGCGACTGGGTTCATATCGACGTGATGGACGGCCATTTCGTACCCAACATCACCATCGGCCCCGGCGTGGTGAAGGCCCTGCGCCCGCATACGACAAAGCCGTTCGACGTCCATCTGATGATTTCTCCGGTGGACTCGTATCTCGATGCCTTCGCGCAAGCCGGCGCTGATATCATCACCGTCCATCCCGAAGCCGGGCCGCATATCCACCGTTCCGTCCAGCACATCAAGTCGCTGGGCGTGAAGGCGGGCGTCGTGCTCAATCCCGGCACCCCGGCGAAGATGCTCGATTATCTGATCGACGACGTCGACCTGATCCTCGTCATGAGCGTCAATCCCGGTTTCGGCGGGCAGAGCTTCATCGAAAACCAGCTCCGCAAGATCGAGGCGATCCGCAAGATGATCGACAAGAGCGGGCGCGACATCCGCCTGCAGGTCGACGGCGGCATCGACTTCACCACCGCCCCGCGCGCCATAGAGGCCGGCGCGGACGTGCTGGTGGCGGGGACGGCGACCTTCCGCGGCGGCGCCGGGGCCTATGCCGACAATATCCGAAAGCTCAGGGGCGGGTGAACGACCGCCGTCGCCTTTCCCCCCATTCCGTTCCCGATCCGGCCGGGGCCAAGGATTTCGAGGCCGAGAAGCGGGACGATGGGATCGAGCAGGGCAAGCGGCTCATCCGTCTGGCGGATGACAAGGGACTGTCGCTGGCCCAGCGGATCGCCAACCGCTTCTATCTGCTGAGTTGGAAGACGCCGCTGCACGGCCGCCGCCTGAAAGGCAAATATCCGCTGAAGCTGCTGGCCGTTCCGGAGGACGAGATTCCCGGCGACGCGCAAACCGGTCAGGCGATCCGTGCGGGCTATTTCCTGTTCCGGGGTATGAAGCAGCCGGTCGACACGCTGGATTTCGGCACGCTGGGCCTGACGCCGGGCTTCGCCGACTATCTCCACGGCTTCCGCTGGCTGCGCGATCTGTCGAGCGTCGCCACGCGCGAGCAGGGCGCGCCGGTGGCGGAAAGCGTGATGCGGAAATGGCTGGCCGCCCATGCCGAAGTGCCCGACGAACCGGCCTGGCGCGCGGACAATGCGGGATGGCGGCTGCTGTTCTGGACCGCCCATGCGCCGCTAATCCTGTCGTCGAGCGATCTGGTCTACCGCTCGCTGGTGCTCAACTGCATCGCGCGGACGGCGCGGCATCTGGACCAGATCGCCGACAAGGCGCCGGTCGGCCTGCCCCGGCTGGTGGCGTGGGGGGCGATCGTCGCCGCCTCCATGCTGATTCCGGGCGGCGCGGCGCGCAAGATGTTCGGGGAAGCGGGCCTCAAGCGCGCCATGGAAAGCGCTTTCCATGGCGACGGCGGCATCGTGTCGCGCTCGCCAGGGGACCAGCTGGAAGCCGTCATGCTGCTGTCGATGGTCGCGGCGGTCTATGACGCGCGGCGGGAACAGGCGCCCGGTTTCCTGCCCGACGGATTGGCGCGCGCGGTTCCGGCGCTGCTGGGGCTGACCCATGGCGACGGGGGCCTGGGCAACTGGCAGGGCGCGGGAGCGATTCCACCCGATCGGGTGCAGGCGGTGGTGCAGGCCAGCCGCGTGCGGACGCGCCCGCAGCGGCAGGCGCGCGAATGGGGCTATCAGCGGTTGGCGGCGGGCGGAACGGTGGTGCAGGTCGACGCCGCCCCGCCCCCGGTCGCGCGGCTGGCTGCGGCAGGGTGCGGATCGACCGGCGCGATCGAGATCAGCGACGGCCCGCATCGCCTGATCGTCAATTGCGGCGGGGCGGCGCTGGAGGGGCAGTGGATTCCCCGCGATCTGGCGCAGGGGCTAAGGACCACGGCGGCGCACAGCACGCTGATCCTCAACGACAGCAATTCGACCGCGCTGCTACCCGACGGCACGCTGGGCAAGGGCGTGACCGAGGTGGAGCTGAACCGGCAGGAGCTGGAAAACGGCAGCCGCGTGGATATCAGCCATGACGGTTATGTGCGGCGCCTGGGCTATGTCCACCGCCGCCTGCTGCTGATGAGCGGGGACGGCAAGGAGATACGGGGCGAGGATATGCTGACCCCGGCGGAGCGGCGGAAGAAGCCCGGCAAGCTGCCGCTGCAACTGCGCTTCCATCTGGCGCCGGGCGTCGAACCGACGACCACGGCGGACGGCATGGGCGCGCTGCTGCGGATCGACATGGGCGCGCTGTGGCAATTCCGGGCGAGCGCGGGGAAGCTTTCCGTCGAGGAAAGCCTGTGGGTCGACGGTGACGGACGGCCGCATGGAACGCAGCAGCTTGTCCTGACCGGCGAGGCGCTGCCCGGCGGATCGAGCATCGGGTGGCTGTTCAAGCGCGTGGGATAGACCCGTTAACCTTCCCCACCATCCGCCCAATCGTCCGCCGCGCAATGCCACGGGGCTATATTTTTTCCGCCCGCGGCACTAAGGGGCTGGGCCAATCGCCAAGCCGAGTCCGAAAAGCAGGAAAGCCCATCTCCATGACCCCCTCACCCGCAGACGTCACCATCAAGCGCGCCCTTCTGTCCGTGTCCGACAAGAGCGGCCTCATTGAACTGGGGCAGGCGCTGGGGCAGCATGGGGTGGAGCTGGTGTCGACGGGCGGCACGGCCAAGGCGCTGCGCGATGCGGGCCTTGAGGTGAAGGATATTTCCGACCTCACCGGCTTTCCCGAAATGATGGACGGGCGCGTCAAGACGCTGCATCCCAAGGTGCATGGCGGCCTGCTCGCCGTGCGGAACAACGCCGAGCATGTGGCGTCGATGCAGGAACATGAAATCGGCGCGATCGATCTGGTGGTGGTCAACCTCTATCCCTTTGCGGCGACCGTGGCGCGCGGCGCGGACCGGGACGAGATCATCGAGAATATCGACATTGGCGGCCCTTCCATGGTGCGTTCCGCCGCGAAGAATCACGAAAGCGTCGCCATCGTCACCGATCCGGCGGACTATGCCCGCCTGATCGTGGAAATGGGGGAGAAGGGCGGTGCGACGTCCTACGATTTCCGGCGGATGCTGGCGGCGAAGGCCTATGCGGCGACGGCGGCCTATGATTCGATGATCGCGAGCTGGTTCGCCTTTGCCGATCAGGGCGTGATGTTCCCCGAAACGCTGGCCGTGTCGAGCAAGCTGGGCGCGACGCTGCGCTATGGCGAGAATCCGCACCAGTCGGCGGCGCTCTACCTGCCGGTGGGACCGACCGCCAACGGCATCGCGCAGGCGAAGCAGGTGCAGGGCAAGGAACTGTCTTACAACAACTACAACGATGCCGACGCCGCGCTGGAACTGGTCAGCGAATTTCGCGACGGCCCGCCGACCGTGGTGATCGTGAAGCACGCCAATCCCTGTGGCGTAGCGACGGGCGAGACGCTGATCTAAGCCTATGAGGCGGCGCTCGCCTGCGATAGCGTGTCGGCTTTCCGTGGCATCATCGCCGTCAACCGGCCTCTCGATGGCCCGACGGCGGAGGCGATCAGCGGTATCTTCACCGAAGTCGTCGCCGCGCCCGATGCGAACGCGGAAGCCAAGGCCATCTTCGCGAAGAAGAAGAATCTGCGCCTGCTGCTGACCGGCGAACTGCCCGATCCGGCGCGCGCCGGCTTGATGATGAAGAGCATCGCGGGCGGCATCCTGGTGCAGGGCCGCGACAATGGCCGGGTGACGCGGGACATGCTGAAGGTCGTCACCAAGCGCGCGCCGACGGAGCAGGAACTGACCGACTGCCTGTTCGCCTGGACCGTCGCCAAGCATGTGAAGTCCAACGCCATCGTCTATGCCAGGGGCGGCAGCATAGCGGGCATCGGCGCGGGGCAGATGAACCGTCTGGAATCCGCGCGCATCGCCGCGTGGAAGGCGAAGGATGCGGCGGACAAGGCGGGCTGGGCCGAGCCACGCACCATCGGGTCGGCGGTGGCCTCGGACGCCTTCTTCCCCTTTGCCGACGGGCTGCTGGCGGCGGTCGAGGCGGGCGCGAGCGCGGTGATCCAGCCGGGCGGCTCGATCCGCGACGAGGAAGTGATCGCGGCGGCGGACGAGGCAGGGCTAGCAATGGTCTTCACCGGGATGCGCCACTTCCGGCATTGATCGCCGGAAGGGCGGTCAGGCGGGCTGGAAACTCAGCGCCACGCCGTTCATGCAATAGCGCTTGCCGGTGGGTGGGGGGCCGTCATCGAAGACATGGCCCAGATGCCCGCCACAACGCGCGCAATGCACTTCCGTCCGCACATAGCCCAGATCGAAGTCCCGCGATGTGCCAACCGCCTTGCGAAGCGGCGCGGTGAAACTGGGCCAGCCGGTGCCGCTGTCGAACTTGGTCTTCGAACTGAACACGGGCAGCGCGCATCCGGCGCAGGCGAAGGCGCCCGCCCGATGCTCACGATTGAGGGGGCTGGAAAAGGGCGGTTCGGTCGCCTGTTGGCGCAGCACCTTATAGGCCCATGGCGAGAGCCGCTTGCGCCATTGCGCGTCGGACAGGCTGAAGGGATAGGCGGCTTCAGCCCGGCCAGGGTCGAACCGCCACAGCACAAGCGCGACCGCGCCCGCGGCAACGCCGCCAAGGAACCACCGTCGATTCATGCCGCATATCCTAGCTCGCCGGGGGTGAGCGCCGCCTGAACAACGGACGCTTCGTACCGCTGTGGAGGACATGGCGGCGGAACAGCCACACGCCCATGCGGATGATGAGCGCGACCCATAGCGCCTGCCACGCCAGCGCCAGCACATGCGGCCAGAGCGCGGCATCCTGCGCCGCCCGCGCGATCATCGCGAAGGGAGACGACAAGGGAAAGACCGCCGCCGCGATCTCCGGCGCGGAGCCCATATGATCGACGGCGTATGTCGCGAAGAAGAAGACGACCATCTGCCCCATGGTGACGGGCATGTTCAGCGTCTGCACTTCCCGCACGGTCGCCGCCTGCGCCCCGATGCCGAGGAACAGCGAGCCGAGCAGGCAATAGGCCATGGCGAAATAGAGCAGGGCGAGCAGGAGAAAGACCGGCCAGCCGACCGCCGGCGTAGGCAGGGCGAATCCCGGTCCGGCGAGCAGGCCCATGCCGGCCAGCGCGCAGACTGCCCAGAAGAATATGCCGATGAAGCTCATCGACAGCATCGCCACCAACTTGCCGAGGAAGACCGCGTCGATGGGGACGGCGGCGGCCAGAATTTCGATCACCTTGTTGTTCTTTTCCTCCACCATATTGGACAGAACCATGCCCGCCAGCAACATGGTGAGGAGGAACATCAGGATCTGCGCCGCGCGTCCGGTGGTCAGCCGCGCCTGCGCCTGGCCGCTGGCGCTGAGCGCGACCGGATTGCGCTCCACCCGCACCTCCGGCAACGTGGCGCGCATCTCGGCCGCGCTGGCGATCAGGCGGACATCCCCTTCCAGCCGCGCAATGTCGGCGCGCTGGCCGGTCAGGACCAGCCGGTCGACCGATCCGGAAACGACCGCGGCATAGCCCGCGTCGCTGCGTGCCAGCAACTGCTGCGGATCGGCGGGCCACGGCGCGGCTTTCAATGCGGAGATATGATCGGCCCCGATCCGGCGGGCGATGGCTTCCCGTGCATCGAGCATCCGGGCGGCTTGCGCCGGCGGCATGGACAGGCCCATGGCGGGGCGTAAGCTGTCGTTGCTGATCTTTTCGCTCAGACCGCCGAACGCCATGCCGATCAGGATCGGAAGAAGCGGTCCCAGCAGGAAGAACAGGAAGGTCCGGGTGAAGATGACCGCCGAAAAATCCCGCCGCGCGATGACCATGGCGGATCGCATCATGTCCTTCATGCCGTGTCCTCCCGCGCCCGATCTTCCTCCATCTGCCGCGCGACCGCTTCCCCGGCGATGGCGACGAAGGCGTCATGCAGGCCGGGCCGTTCGATCGACAGGCTTTCGATCCCGGCGTCGGCGTCCAGCAAGGCGCGCAGCAGCGGTTCGATCCCGCCATCAGGCAGCGCGAAATGCCAGGCGCCGTCCTGCGCCAGCGTCTCGCCCGGCAAGGCGCGCCGCCACGGCCCGTCGCTCGACCGGGTGCGGAGCGTCACCTGCGGACGCAGCCTGTCGCGCGCCTTGGTCACCGATCCCTCGAACCGTATGCGGCCGCCCGCCACGATGGCGATCCGTTCGCACAGCCGTTCGGCATGGGCGATGACATGGGTGGAGAAAAGCACCGTCACCCCCGCCCGCGCCTGTTCGCGAATCAGCGCCTCCAGCTTGCCTTGGTTGATCGCGTCGAGGCCGGAAAAGGGTTCGTCCAGCACGATGAGGCGCGGTTCGTGAACGATGGTGCCGAAAAGCTGCACGGTCTGGGCCATGCCCTTGGAAAGCTGGCGGATGGGCTTGTCGGCCGACGCGCCCAGCCCATGCGCCTCCAGCATGGCGCGGGCGCGTTCCCGCCCGATCTTGAGCGGCAGGCCGCGCAGCGCGCCCATGAAAGCGATGGCGTCATAGGCTTTCATCGAAGGATAAAGGCCCCGTTCTTCCGGCAGATAGCCGACGAGGCGCGACTGGCGCAGCGGCTGCGGGTCGCCCAGCAGGGTGCGGTGGCCTTCATCGGGATCGACGATGCCGAGCAGCGTCCGCAGCAGCGTCGTCTTGCCCGCGCCATTGGGGCCGAGCACGCCATAGATAGTCCCGGTGGGCACGGCGATGTCGATGCCGTTCACCGCGCGGAAATCGCCGAATGTCTTGACAAGCCCGTGGGCTTCGACGGCATAGGCGGTTTGCGGGGTCAGTGTATCGCCGATCATATGCCCCAAATAGTGACAGCCGATGCCAACGCAAATCGAAACCTTGGAACAACGCCTTAAGGCGGAGGCCGCGCGGCTGGGTTTTGCCGCCTGCGCCATCGCGTCCGCCGACGCCGCGCCGATGGCGGGCCGGCGGCTGCGCGACTGGCTGGACGCGGGGCATCATGGCGACATGCTGTGGATGGAGGAGCGCGCGGCGCAGCGCGGATCGCCCAGGGGGCTGTGGCCAGAGGTGCGGAGCGTCGTGATGCTGGGGATGAGCTATGCGCCGGGGCGCGATCCGCTGGCGCTCGCCGATGCGGGGGATCGGGCGCGGATTTCGGTCTATGCCCAGGGCAAGGATTATCACGATATCGTCAAGAAAGGGCTTAAGGCGCTGGCCCGGTGGCTGGTGGCGCAGCAGGACGGCGCGCTCAAAGTCTTTGTCGATACGGCCCCGGTGATGGAAAAGCCCCTGGCCATGGCGGCGGGGCTGGGCTGGCAGGGAAAGCACAGCAATCTGGTGAGCCGGACGCATGGAAGCTGGCTGTTCCTTGGCGCGATCTACAGCGAGATCGCGCTGGCGACCGATCAGGGGGAACAGGATCATTGCGGAAGCTGCAACGCCTGTCAGACGGCCTGTCCCACCGACGCCTTTCCCTCGCCCTATGTGGTCGATGCGCGGCGGTGCATTTCCTACCTCACCATCGAGCATAAGGGACCGATCCCGGAGGAATTGCGGCGCGGCATCGGCAACCGCGTCTATGGCTGCGACGACTGCCTGGCGGTATGCCCGTGGAACAAGTTCGCCGATGCGGGGGCGGCGAACCGGGCGTTCATGGGCCGAGCGGAACTGGCCGCGCCCGCCATAGGGGATCTGCTGGCGCTGGACGACGCGGCTTTTCGGGAGATTTTCTCCGGCTCGCCGATCAAGCGGATGGGGCGCGGCCGCATGGTCCGCAACGCCGCCATCGCCGCCGGGAACAGCGGGGATCGGCGGTTGATCGCGAAGCTGCAAGCGTTGACGGGCGACCCCGATCCCGTGGTGGCGGAAGCAGCGGACTGGGCGATTGGAAGGCTGTCGATCCAGTCCTAGCGGCCCTGCAAGGACGTGGCGCAACCCGCCGGGTCGACACCCGCGCCCGAAGGCGCGCGCGCATCCACATGGGTGACGACCGGCTCCTTCCCCTGCCCCGGCGCATAGAGATAGGCGTCGAGCACGCAGCGGCCATTGGCGAACTGGAGCTTGCGCATCGTGCTTTCGCGAATGTCGAGGCGCGGCGTGCCCAGCATCTGCGTCAGATGCTTCGCATCCAGACCCATGAGCGGCCCGGTCTTCATGAAGGCGCTGGCGGGCGGACCGGCGGGCGGGGCTGGCTGGCGCGTCTGGGGCACCACCGTCCCGGCCCCGCAGGCGGCTAGCGGCAGCGACAGCAGGCCGGTCAGCAAGAGACGGGTCGGTTTCATGCGCTTTTCCTTCTGACGCCATGCAGCATGTGCACCGCCATAGCCGCGCTCCACACCGGCGCAAGCAGGTTGACGAAGGGGACGATGAAGAGAAGCGTCGAAACGAGGCCCAGCAGCCACCGGCTGCCGCGCGGGATGGGCGGGCGCGCCGGGTGACGCGGCTCCACCAGGTCGGCCAGATCGCGGCCCAGCAGATAGGTGTTGAGCAACAGGAACAGGCCGATGGTGCCGAAACCCACCGCCAGCAGGGCGATATAGGCCGGCAAGGCGATCAGGTTCCAGCCCAGAGTCCGGCCCAGCGAGACCAGCGCGAAACGCAGGCTGTGGGCCGGGCCGACCGGGCGGGCTTCGCGCGCTGCTTCGGGGTAGCTGCCCTGCTCGACCGCCATCACGATGTCGTCGGCATAAAAGCCCATGACCGCCATGGCGACGACGCGGAACAGCAGCCAGCCCGTCGGGATCATGGCGATGGCGGTGGCCGCCGCTTCGGCCAGCCCCCCGCCGCCCCAGCCGAAATGCAGGCGCGCCGCATGGAAGGCGGCCCAGAGCGCAACGCCCAGCGCGACGAAGATCAGCAGCGTCAGCGCCAGCGATTTGGCGAGTAGCCTGCGGGTCGCGGCGTGAAAGAGGATCGGGAAGGCGCGCAGGGCGGCGACTATGACCATGGCCCGCTATCCCCCGTCCCGGCCGCGCCGTCAATCAGCGCCGTTGCACGCGGGCGGCCGCGCCGGTAGAGACGAACGCGCAATCATCCTTTCCCTCCTCCTCCATCAGACAAGGATTCCGCGTGACCGCTTCCGCCCCCGCGCTTGATATTATCGCCATCGGCAATGCGATTGTCGACGTGCTCGCCCGCAGCGATGACGGCTTCCTCGCCGAACGCAGCCTGACCAAGGGCGCGATGCAACTGATCGACGCGGACATGGCAGAGCGGCTTTATGCCGACATGGACGCGGGCAAGGAAATCAGCGGCGGGTCGGCCGCCAACACGCTGGCGGGCATCGCGGCGCTCGGCAAGACATGCGGCTTCATCGGGCAGGTGTGCGACGATCAGCTGGGCGCGGTGTTCACCCATGACGTTCGCGCGCTGGGCATCCGTTACGACACGCCCCCGGTGAAGGGCGATGTGCCCACGGCGCGCTGCCTGATCCTGGTGACGCCCGACGCGCAGCGGACGATGAACACCTTCCTGGGCGCGTCGCAGTTCCTGCCGGAATCGGCGCTGGACCTGGACCTGATCCGGTCGGCGGGCATCCTTTATCTGGAAGGCTATCTGTGGGATCCCGAACAGCCGCGCAAGGCGATGCGCGCGGCCATCGACGCGGCGCGGGGCGCGGGGCGCAAGGTGGCGTTCACCTTGTCCGACACGTTCGTGATCGACCGGCACCGGGCGGATTTCGCCGCTCTGATCGACGCGGGACAGATCGACATCCTCTTTTCCAATGAGGGCGAGATTCAGTCGCTCGCGCAGATCGACGATTTCGAGAAAGCCGTCGCCGCCATCGCGCCCAAGGTGCCGGTGCTGGTGTCGACGCGCAGCGAAAAGGGCGCGATCGCGGTGGTCGACGGCGTGCGTTACGAAGTGCCCGCCGCGCTGGTGTCGCAGATCGTGGACACGACGGGCGCGGG
>Ga0164243_10012698_pt1 | contig 11906 bp, 11 predicted proteins | sample OricompcompostOP_FD_108781 | JGI IMG/M metagenome (GOLD analysis project Ga0164243, IMG submission 108781) | Organic Plus compost microbial communities from Emeryville, California, USA - Original compost - Organic plus compost (OP) | ecosystem: Engineered > Solid waste > Mixed feedstock >...
CCACCATCGCCCGGAACCAGTCCGTCGCTCGCTCGTACTGCGCCGCGATCCGGCAGAGCGCAATCTCCTCGTCCGGGCGGCCCACGAATGAGAGCCCGATTGGCATCCCAGCCCGGTCGGCGCCACATGGCACCGAGATCACCGGCTGGCCGGTCGCGTTCCAGGGCTGCGTCAAGCGGGTGAAAGCGGTGCCGACGCCCTCGGGGCCGGAGGGGACCTCCACCTGAAGCGTCTCCGCGTCGGCTGCGACGGCGGGTGCGCTCGGGACGACCACCGCATCCAGGCGGTGGTCGCGGTAGAGGCGGGCGATATCGTCGCGCAGCACCTTCCGCGCCAGCCGTGCCCGAAGATAGCGACTTCCGGGAATGATCTGCCCAACCTCGAAGCGGAGCCGGGCGTCCTGCCCCATCAACTCCGGATCGACACGCAGGTGGTCGTCGTGGACGGAACCGGATTCGACCCGGTTCATCAACGCCGCAACGGCGCGGGCGGCCGCTGCCCTGTCCCACGTCGCTTCGACGATCTCCGCACCGAGCCGCCGGAGATCCTCGACGGCTGCATCCACGCTGGCGGCCACGTCGGGCTGGATATCGTCGGTAAAGAACCCTCCGAGCACGCCGATCCGAATCCCTTCGAGCGGACGGCTGTCCGGCCCCGACGGCGCGAGCATCTCGTCTACCGCGTCGATCTCGCCCGCCCGGTTCGCCAGTGCGAGGTAGAGCGTGAGCGCATCCGGAACGGAGCGCGCGATCGGCCCTACCGTGTCCAGTGACGGCGCGAGTGGATAAACGCCCTCTGTCGAAAGCCGTCCCCACGTCGGTTTCAGGCCGACCACCCCGCAGAGCGCGGCCGGGGTGCGGATGCTGCCGCCGGTGTCGCTGCCCAGCGCGCCCAGGCAGCTGCCGATCGCGACCGCCGCCGCGGAGCCGCCGGAGCTGCCGCCAGGGATGCGGTCGGTGTCCCACGGATTGCGGGCGGGATGGCTGACGACGCCCGCCGCGTATTCCTGCGTCACCGTTGTGCCGACGACGATGCCGCCCGCCGCGCGAAGGCTGGCGACCGCCGTCGCATCGCGGGTGGCGGGCGGGGCGGTTGGGGTGCGCCGCTGGGCGGAGTTCGCGAACGTGGTCAGCCCCGCGACATCGTAGAGATCCTTCACGCCGAGCGGAATACCGAGCAACGGGCGTTGGCGGCGCTGCGTCATTCGAAGGCGATCGGCCTCGATGGCCTGCTCCCGCGCACTGTTGGCAAGGACATGCACCCAGGCGTGAACGCCATGCTCCGTCACCTCCATCCGGGCGATGGTGGCGGCGACGAGTTCCACGGCGCTGATCGCCCGCGCATCCAGCAGGGTCATGGCCTCACGGATGGTCAGCGTGGCGAGCTGGTGGATCAGCCCGTGGCCGGCAGTGGGGGCGCTCACGATACCTTCTCCCCGTCGGAGGCGGATGGCCAGGCTGGATCGAAGGTGTCGATGGCGTCCGCGACGTCCTCGGCGGGGGTGTCTGCCAGCGCCTCGTCGATCAGGCGGGCGAAGCGGAGCTGGACCTCCATCTCACCAACCAGCACGGGCAGCCGGGGATCGCCCTCGGGCACATCGAGCCCCAGCATCGCCAGCATGGCGCGGACCGTTCCGGCGTCCGGCGGCTGGGAATGTCCTACGCGACCAGGTGCCGGGGGCGCCATCATTGGTCATCCTTTCTCATACGTGCCCGTGACGGGCAGCCCGGAGCGCGGAACTGGAACGTTCTCTCTCGCCTGAAACGCCATGCTCGTCATCGGTTCGCACACGGCACAGCGCAATCTTGCGCCAGCGCACGTCCGCTGTCGATAGGTCCTTGCGCATGCGGGCGTCCACGCCACGAGTCGTCATACCTGGAGAGCGGAGTTGCCGCCGTTAGTGGATGCCTGGCTCCTGGGCGCCGGTGTTTTCCCAGCGCTCCCAGTGGACGATTTCTTCCAGGGGCTTGCGTTGCTTCCTGCCCTTGCCGACGGCGTGTGCGGGATAGCCGAATGGCACGATGGACACGACCTCGATGTCGTCCGGGATGCCGAGCAGCGTGTTGATCTCGCCCATCCTGCCGGGGGAGCCGACCCAGTTCGAGCCCAGGCCGTGATCCCACCCCACGAGCATCATGTCCTGGATCGCCCGGCTGGCATCGGAGATCGCCGGTTTGGTCGGGGTCACGGCCACCACGATGGCGAATGCGGCGCCGGCGATGTACGGCCCGGTCTTCGCCGCGTCCGCCAACGCGCTGAGCGTGGCGCGGTTCCGCACGACGATGAAATGCCACGGCTGGCGATTCTGGGAACTCGCCGTGAGCCGTCCGGCCTCCAGGATGCGGTGGATCACCTCATCAGAGACGGGTTGATCCGTGAATGCGCGGACGGCCAACAAGGTCTGGATTGCATCCTCGACGTGCATGGTTCTTTTCTCCGGGGTTCACCGCGACGGATTGACCGTGCGACGATCCTGACACGTGCATGCAGACGTCGCCATCGGGCATCTGGTGAGGGGTTGCGCTGGCGGGAATCGCCGAAATGCCCCCCGGCGGATCGTGGCGGACCCGCGTCCGGGGTATGCTGCATCAGTGCCGCATCGGGATGTGGCCGGTGCCGGAGTGGATCGGCATGGGAGGGGACATGCAGGGCATCGTACGGCGTGGGGAGACGGGAAATCACACGGCCGACCCCTTGGAGCTGTTCTACGACCTGGTCTTCGTCTTCACGATCACCCAGGTCTCGCATTTGCTCCTGTCGCAGCTGAGCTGGAAGGGCGCCCTCGAATCCGCCATCGTCCTGATGGCGATCTGGTGGTCCTGGAACTACACCACCTGGTTCACGAACGAGGTCGATGTCGCATCGCCGGTGGTTCGCCTGCTGATGATCGGGCTGATGCTGCTCAGCCTGCTGATGTCCATATCGGTTCCCGAATCGTTTGGCAACCGGGCGCTGCTCTTCGCCGGAGCCTATGTCGCGATCCAGCTCCTCCGTCATGGGTTCCTGGCCTTCGTCGCCTCCAGGCCCGGCACGCTGGAACGGGAACGGGCCCTGCATATCCTGATCTGGTTCCTCATCGCCGGGGTGTTCTGGATCGGCGGGGCGCTGATCGGCGGGCATACCCAACTCCTGCTCTGGGTGCTCGCCGTGGCGATCGACTATGTTGCACCCCTGGTCACCTATCGCGTTCCGGGCATGAAGCCGGTCTCCTCGGACGCCTGGCGAGTGATGCCGGAGCATTTCGACGAGCGGTTTCACCTATTCATCATCCTCACGCTCGGCGAGACCATCATGATCACCGGCAGCACGACGTCCGCCCTGCCCCTGGATGCCGGGCGGATCGCTGCCTTTGTCCTGGCGTTTGTGGGAACCGTGGCGCTGTGGTGGCTCTACTTCCAGTCCGGGATTACGGATGCCGCGCATCGTCTGGAAAGCTCCGCCCATTCGACCCTGCTTGCCCGCGATGTCTACACCTACGGCCAGGTCCCGCTGGTAGCCGCCATCATCCTCTCGGCAGTCGGGGACGAATTCGCGATCACGCACCCCGGGCATCATCTGGATCACGGGCAATTGCTGGTGGTGATCGGTGGTCCGCTGCTCTTCCTGCTGGCGGAATTCCTCGTCTTCTGGCGCTTCACCGGCTCTCCGCTGTGGGAGCGGTTTGCCGGGGCGATCGTGCTGCTGGGCGTTGGCTGGGCCGGCCTGCATGCCGATGCCCTCCAGACATCCGCGATGGTGACCGCCTCGCTGGTGCTGGTCATCATTGCTGGCGCGTTCCGGCAGCGCCGGGAATCTGCCAGGGCGGCCGCGTGACCCGGTCGGCGGATTTGCAGGGATGCCATCATGCGTGATGCTGGCGAAAGGGTCATCGGCGTGCGGATCGCGACGCGGGACGATGTCCCGGGGATCGCCGGCATCCATGTACGGGCCTGGCAGCGCGCCTATCGCGGGATCATGCCGGACGACTTCCTCGACGCGCTCGCCCCGGAGCAACGATATGCCCGTTGGGAGGCCGCTGTCTCAGCACCGGATGGGGCGATGACCGTGATCGTGGCGGAAGATCGATTGACCGGACGGATGCTGGGCTTCTGCAGCGTCTGTCCGCAGCGGCATCTCGCCCCTGGCGATGCGGCGCAGCCTCCCGCGGCCGAGCTCTACACCATGTATGTCGATGGAGATAGGCTGGGGCGCGGGATCGGCCGGCGGCTGATGGCCGCCGCCGAGGAGCGGATGCGGGCGATGGGATTCATCCGAGGGGTGCTCTGGATGCTGGCGGACAACGCCCCGGCGCGGGCATTCTACGAGCGGATGGGATGGCGCCCCGATGGGGAGACGAGATCCGTTCGGTATGGTGACCGCCTTGTCGCGGAGATGCGCCTGGCGAAGGCGCTGCGCGAGGAGGAAACGCCGTGATCATTCGCTCCGCTCGTCCGGAGGACGCCGCGGCCATCGCCGCCGTGCACGTGCGTACGTGGCAGCATACCTATCGTGGACACATGCCCGATGCGTTTCTCGATGTGCTGACACCGGAGGGACGCCTTCCGTTCTGGAACCGGATGCTTGCCGGCATGGTCTCGCCCTGGGCGACCTTCGTCGCGGAACATGGGACGGGGATCGTCGGGTTTTGCAGCGTTGGTCCGAGCCGGGAGCCGGATATGCCTGGTGTCGGCAATCCAGGGCCGTCCGAACCAGGCGAGGTGTACTCGATCTACGTCCTGCCGGAACAGCAGGGCAAGGGTGCTGGACGCATGCTGCTTGACGTGGCGTGCGCCACCTTGTGCGAGTGCTGCTTTTCCGATGCGATCCTCTGGGTGCTGGCCGGGAACGCGCCGGCGATCGCCTTCTACGAGCGCATGGGGTGGCAGGCGGATGGCGCCACCAGGAGCGAGGAGATCGGCGGCGTGACGATCGAGGAGGTCCGCTACCGGCGGTCGCTTTCCTGATCCTTCAGGCCAGCAGGGCCGCGCGAATGGCGGCGATCTCATGATGCTCCACCCCGGCGGCGTGAAGATATCCCTCCGCCGAGCCATAGGTCGCGTCGAGTGTGACGAGGAAGGTCTGCATCGTCTCCGCCTGAGCCCGGATCAGCTGTTCGGGAACCGTCATCCCCGACATCTCCGAGGCGCGTTCCGGGCTGGATGCCATCCACCCCTCGATCATGCGGCGCATGTTGCGGTCGGTGATCGTGTAGTCGTCCACGATCAGCGCGTCATCCACCTCCAGCAGCCGGAGCAGCAACGCGACAGCCACGCCGGTGCGGTCCTTCCCGGCCGCGCAGTGGATGACGGCTGGCAGGTCATCGGCGGCGGCCAGCGTCCCGAAGACCGTCCGGTACGATGCGCGGCCATGCACCAGAAAGGCGGCATACATCTCGGCGAGCGGCTTGTCGGCCAGCGCCTCGGGCGAGGCATCCACGTCGGTGACCGGCACATGGATGATCCGGGTGCCCTGATCGACGAGCGGGCTTGGCCCGGTCCGCGCGATCTCGGTGGGCGAGCGGAGGTCGATCAGCGTGCGGATGGAGACGCCCGCGAGGCGGTCCAGATCGGTCGTCGTCAGGCGGGCCAACGCATCGCTACGAAAGACGCGCTGGGGCCGGATCTCCTGCCCGTGGCGGTTCACCAGCCCGCCGAGGTCCCGGAAGTTGGCCGCGCCTTCCAGCGCCCACTCGCGGGGATTGCGGTCGGCCCGCATCGTCGGATCGAAGGCGTTGGGAAGGGACTCGGTCATCGAGGCTCCTGCTTCTGGGTGGCGTGGCCGCTCCGGGAGGGATCGCTTCCGCGTGTGGATTCGAGCGCGCCGATCAGGCTGGCGGCGTCGTACGGCCCCTTGTGGCGCTTGCCGTTGACAAAGAAGGTCGGCGTGCCATGCACATCCATCAACTCGGCATCCAGCATGTCGTCGCGAACGTGGGCGAGTGTTTCCGCATCGTGCATATCCCGCTCGAAGCGATCGATGTCGGCGCCCAGGTCGCCGGCATAGCGAATCAGGTCGTCGAGCTCCAGCGCGTCCTGGTGCTGGAAGAGATGGGGCGCATAGATGAAGAAATCGACCTGGCGAGCCGCGGCCTCGCTGGCATGGGCGGCCTGCAGCGCGTGCGGATGGACGTGCGTCAACGGCAGGTGGCGCCAGACGTAGCGCAATTCGTCGCCGAAGTGGTCGCGCACCTCGTCGATGGATCCGGTGGCGCGGCTGCAGAAGGGGCATTCGAAATCGCCGTATTCCACCAGGGTCAGGGGCGCGCTCACCGGGCCACGGATATGATCGCGCGCCGGGTCGACCGGCCGCGCGAGTTTCAGGAACTGGGTGGAGGGCGGCTGCACCCGGTCGAGCACCCGGAAGACCGTCCAGCCGAGGGCGAAGGCAAGCACGGAGGCCAGCAGGACGCCGACCCGCGCCTCATCCTGCACCAAGGGGTCGTCGATCGCCAGGTCGATGATGAAGAGCGCGATCGTGAAGCCGATTCCGGAGAGCGTCGCGCCGCCGGCGATCCGGCCGAAGGTAAGGCCCGGAGCCAGCTCGCCGAGCCGGAGGACGCGCAGGATGGCGGTGCTGCCTGCGATGCCGATCAGCTTGCCGAGCACGAGCCCGGCGACGATGCCCCACGTCACCGGCGAGCGCATCGCTCCACTCAGGGTCTCGCCGTTCAGGACCACCCCGGCATTCGCCAGCGCGAAGATGGGCAGGATGAGGAAGCTGCTGTAGGGCTCGTACTGATCCTGCAGGCGTTCGTTTACGGAGATGGCATTCCGCAGGCCGCGCGCGGCAATGCGGGCGTAGGCCGGATTCGGCGATTGCTGGAAGGCGCGCGCCAGATCCGCCGTCTGGCGCACCTCCCGCTGGCGCGGCTCGTAGACCGGGATCAGCAGGGCGACGGCGACCCCGGCCAGCGTCGCGTGCAATCCGGAGGCGTAGGTGGCACACCAGGCGATCACGGCCAGCGCCAGATACGCCGGACCGAGATTGCTGCCCAGGTCGGTGGGAATGGAGCGCAGCGCCCAGATGCCCAGGAGCGCCAGGATGGCGATCGGCAGCGGCGCGAACGCAAGGTGGTCGGTATAGAAGACGGCGATCACCAGCAGCGCACCAACGTCATCCACGACCGCCAGCGCGAGCAGGAAGACGCGCAGATGGCCGGGGAACCTCGGACCCGCTACGGCGAGGGCGCCGAGCAGGAACGCCGTGTCGGTCGAGATCACGACGCCCCAGGCATGGGCGGTATCGCCGGACCCATTGAAGGCGAGGAAGATCAGGGCCGGCATCAGGAGACCGGCCAGTGCCGCGACCACCGGCACCACAGCGCGGGCGCGGTTGCTCAGCTCGCCCAGGGTGAATTCGCGTTTGACTTCCAACCCGACGACGAAGAAGAAGAGCGTCATCAGGACTTCGTTGACGACGCGGCGGAAGTCCATCTCCACGGAGAACGAGCCCGCCTTGAGGGCGAGCGTCGATTCCCAGAAGGTGCGATAGCTGTCACCCCACGGCCAGTTCGCCCAGACCAGTGCCGCCAGGGTGGCCAGGAGAAGCAGCGCCGCCGCGCCCTGCTCCGAGGCCGTGATGCCGCGCACCGGGGCGATCAGCCGGGCGAGGAGGGATAGCGTGCCGGCGCCCGGCGTATCGTCGGATTGCCCATCGGTGGACGGGCCGGCGGGTTCGGACATGCGATGCTCCTGGCGGGCCGCGTTTGCCCCGACCATCGATGGGGGTGAGGCCGGCCGGGCGGGCGATCCCGGCCTCGAGCATACCAGCGTTCCCGCCGCCTGCCCGCTCCCCGGATGGCGAGCGCTACCCGATGGGATGGCCAGGCGTAGCGCTCGCCATCCGGGGAACCTGCACCGGTAACGGCCGGGGCCAGATCGGGAGCAGGCCGGCGTTCAGTTCGCGATGCGCTCCGCAATGAACGCCTCGCTCGCTGCGCGGTCGAGGTCCAGCGCCACCCGGGCGGTGGCCGGGCGGTCGGCGGTAGGCGGGAAGCCCACCGTCATCGCTTTGGAGAACGTCCCGGTCAGCTCCACCGCTACCGCCAGATCGGTCCAGCGCAGGATTTCCGGGCGGACGAGGGTCGCGGCGGCCAGTGGATCGTGCAGGAAGGTCGTGCCCCCACGTGCGACGAACCCTGGATAGTCCGCGATCTGCTGGGCGACCGCATCGTGATACGGTGTGCCCTTGGCCCGCAGCGCGTCGACGCCGTGCCGGTCGACCAGGGCGCGCAAGGTGACATCCAGCGGCACCAGCGACATCGGCGCGCCGGAGGAGAGGACGATATGCGCCGCCTCCGGATCGCAGATGATGTTGTGCTCGGCTGGCCCCCGAGCGGAGGTGGGGGTGACCGCGAACCAGCCGCCCATGATGGTGAGGTGCTTGAGCGAGGCGGCGAAGCGGGGCTCCCGCGTGATCGCGGCGGCCACATTGGTCAGCGGGCCGATCGCCAGCAGGTGAATCTCGCCGGGATTCGCCAGCACGTGCCTGACCAGGAAATCGACGGCGTGGACGTCCGGTCCGGCGGCATATCGCTCCTCATCGCCCGCTTCCAGCAGGCCGGCCCCCTCGTGCCCCGGCCAGTAGATCGGCTGCAAGCCGAGGAGCGGCGCGGAGATGCCCTCGTAGACGGGGATGCTGGCCGCATCTCCCCCGCGCAGGGCGAGCAGTTTGCGGGCCATGCGCGCCCGCAGGGCGACATCGGCGTAGACGGTGGTGATCGCCTCCAGCTGGATCTCCGGCGAGCCGAGCAGGAAGGCGAGGGCGATGCAATCATCGACATCGGTGCCGATATCGGTGTCGAGGACGACGCGGATGGGCATGTGAGGAATCGCCTCCAAATGGACCGGGTTCGGGCATCAACGCACAAGGGATCGTCGCCGGGATAGCGACGTTCATCGTGCTTTCATTCTAGGCACGTACTGTTGGCGTAGCCATAGGTGGAGCATCGATCCATCTCTGGCTGTCCGAGCGGAGGCCTATCGATGGGTCGGGCCTCCGTCTCGTCATCATCCTTGCTTCCATCCACCCCACGACCCATCAGGAGGACAATCCATGTCCAGGAACGATCATCTGATCGATCGGCTTCGTTCCGGGTCCATCGACCGCCGGCATCTGGTTGGCGGGGCGGCGGGCATCGCCACGGCAGCCACCGCCGCGGTTGCACTGGGATCGCTCGTCTCGGCGCAGTCGTCCGGATCGACGACAGCCACGCCGGAGGCCGGGTCCGGCGGGAGCAGCAGCGCGGGCTCCGCGCAGGACGCGACGGCGATCACCGATCGCTCGGCCACGATCATCGCCTCGGTCAAGGCAGACCGGGATGCCCTCGCGGCGTCGCTCGATACCGCAACCATCGACGAATTGCTCTCGCTGGCGACCGACCTGCAGACCAAGGCCGAGGCTGCGCCGGTTGCGACCGGCAGCGGGCGCCGCACGGGTGGGGGATCGTCCTCGTCCTCCGGCTCCTCGTCGTCGGCTACCCCGGCGGCCGGCACCAGCACGGCTGACAACACCCTGAGCAAGCAGGCGCTGGCCCTCGCGGCCGTGCGCACGGCCCAGGCCGCCCGGGAGACGATCGTCGCCCAGCTGGCGAACTTCGGGCTGCCCTCCGAGCAGGCGCGGGTGAGCCGCGTGCTGGCGGCGATCTACGATGGGGTCAAGTCCGTGGCGACGGAGGCCGGCTCTGCGAGCGTGGACGACGCATCCACGCTGGTGACGCACGCGGAGGCCGCCTACCAGAGCGCCTTCGAGGCGTACAACGCGAAGACCTATGCTCGCGCGACAGCCTACGGCGATGCGTCGGCGCATCTTGCGGAGGCCGCGGCGGTGCTCCTCGGGATGCGTGGGAGCGGGCGGTTCGGTGGCCGCGGCCGCGATGGCGGGTCGCGCGGCGGGATGTTCCGGGGCGAATCCGGAAACGAGGTGAAGGGCTCATCCGATGCGACCCCGGAGTCGTCGTCCGGTTCGGGCACGGAGCCAGAATCATCGGACGATCGCTCGACGCCGGTGACGGTCCCGGAGCCGACGTTCTAGCGGACCGCTCCCAAACGATGTCGATGAGGAGGATGCGGCACAGCGCCGCATCCTCCCGCGTTCGGGGGCCACGAGTGCGACCGCTGCGCTGTGCCTGCGAGGCTATGGCATGTGTGTACGGCCATGCTTATCATTCGAGGCGAGCCTCCTGTCGGTGAAGAAGGCCCCGCCGGTTGGATGACCAGTTCTGCGCCCCCATGACCTTTCGCAAGGAGGTACCCATGCCCAGGAACGATGCGCTGCGCGATCGGTTCCGATCTGGACCGTTCGGCCGCCGGCAGCTTGTCGGCGGGGCGGCGGGCATCGCGACGGCCACGACAGCCGCCGTCGTGCTTGGGCCGTTCGTTTCCGCGCAGGTGTCCCCGGGCACGGTATCCTTCACGCCCGAACATGGATTGGATGAGCGCGGGAGTGAGCTTGCCGCACAGCGCGCGGCGGTGTTTACCGATCGATCCGCTGCCGTCATTGCCTCGGTCAAGGCAGACCGCAACGCGCTCGCCTCCTCGCTCGATACGGCTGATATCGACGAGATGCTCTCCTTGGCAGGTGACTTTCAGCAGAAGGCGGAAGCTGCGCCGGTCGCGACCGACCGCGGTCATCGCTCCAGTCAGGACGCTTCCCCTGTGCAGGGATCAGAGGCGCCCTCCACCGCGAGCACCCTGAGCAAGCAGGCGCTCGCCTTCGCCGCCACCCGTTCCGCGCAGGCGGCCCGCGAGATGATCGTCGCCCAAATGGTGAACTTCGGGCTGCCGTCTGATCAGGCCGCGGTGAGCCGCACCCTCGCCGCCACCCATCAGGATGTCAGCGCGAGGGCAACGACGGTCGGCCCGGCGGGCGTCGAGGAGGCATCCACGCTGATGGGCCATGCCGAGGCGGCCTATACGCGCGCGTATGCGGCGTACAACGCCGGGACCTACGCACGCGCGGCGGCCTATGGCGGCGTGGCTGCCCACCTGGCTGAGGCCGCGGCAATGCTCGTCGGTGGGAGCCAGGATGACGCGCGAGAGACCGCTACCGGCCAGTCCCGGAGCACGCGCGGCCTGGAATCCGGGAGTACGAACGAGACGCTGGGTGCGACATCCGGGTCGGACGGCGACCTCGATACGCCGGTGACGGTCCCCGAGCCGACCTTCTAGCGGCCCGCCCGCGTTCTGCACGTCGGGAAGAGAGAAGGGCTCATACCCTTCTCCCCTCCCGTTCGCCTTGCTGCGCCCCCTCGCGGGGTCACTCCCCGGATGGGCCGAAGTTGAGCGTGATCGAACTCGTGCTCACGAACTCGCCGGCCACCGAGGCCTTGGCATCGAAGCCGATCTGGCTCAGGATCGCCTTCCAGGCGGACGGGGTTGCCACCTCGATCGATCCCTGCTTCGAGACCACGAGATCGACCGCGATCGCGCCCTCCGCCAGGCCCAACGCCGATGACGTGCTGGAGCGCGCCGTTCGAACGGTGTTCGCCATCTCCTCCGTGAGTGAGACAAGGCTGTCGATCACGCCGACCTGGCCGGTGGTATCGAGCCCCTTGATTGGCTCGTTTGGGGTCAGCTTCATGGTGACGGTCTGCGTCGAGGTGCGTGCCGCTGCCCCGGCGATGGTGACGACCAGGATCGTGACGGAGCCGTCAACCTCTCCCTTGGCGACCGTCTCCAGCTTGATGTCGGCCGACACCAGGGCCGCGCCCGTGCCCTGCATCATGCCTTTGGCCCGGATCAGATTGAGCGAGCGCTGGAGCGTCTCGAGCGCATCCAGCATGCGCATGCTGCCGTACTCGACGGAGATGGCATCGTTGGACCCGGAATCGCTGTCGGACATGAGCGCTCTCCTTCGCCGGATGGAGGAATGACCTGGCGTGGTTTGGTGTGGCCCCGTTTCGCCCATCATACCGATCGATTCGCCGG
>Ga0164243_10012699_pt1 | contig 11906 bp, 8 predicted proteins | sample OricompcompostOP_FD_108781 | JGI IMG/M metagenome (GOLD analysis project Ga0164243, IMG submission 108781) | Organic Plus compost microbial communities from Emeryville, California, USA - Original compost - Organic plus compost (OP) | ecosystem: Engineered > Solid waste > Mixed feedstock >...
CGCCGCGTTGGCCCTGACCCTTTCGCTCGCCGCGCCCGTCCCCGCCGAGGCCGCTGCCCCGGGGGCGGTCGCCCGCCCCGCCAGCGAGCGGTACGCCGACGAGAACACGGAGGAAGTTCCCGACTTCCAGCGGCACATCCTCCCCTTGATGGGCCGGCTCGGGTGCAACACCCGGTCTTGCCACGGCTCGTTCCAGGGGCGCGGCGGGTTCCGCCTCTCGCTCTTCGGCTACGACTTCAAGGCCGACCACGACGCCCTGCTCGCCAAGGACTCGGGCCGGGTCGACACCGAGACCCCCGAGGTGAGCAAGATCCTCCAAAAGCCCACGCTGGCGATCCCCCACAAGGGGGGCAAGCGGCTCGACGAGAACGGCTGGGCCTACCGAATGTTCGTCCGCTGGCTCGAACACGGCGCCAAGGGGGTCGAAGGCAAGACCCGGTTCGAGCGACTGGAAGTCACCCCGTCCGAGATCGTCTTCGACGGCGAAGGGAAGGCCGTCCCCCTCAAGGTCGTCGCCCACTGGGCCGACGGCTCGTCCGAAGACGTCACCTGCCTGAGCCGGTTCCGCACGAACGACGAGTCGGTCGCCGAGGTGAGCGAGGCCGGCGTCGTCACGGGCAAGGGGAAGGGGGACACCCACGTCGTCGCCTTCTACGACAACGGCGTCGCCGTCACCCCCGTCCTCCTGCCGGTCTCCGACCGGGTCGGGCCGGGCTACCCCGACGTGCCGACCCCGACGCGGATCGATGAACTGGTCGTCCAGAAGCTCCGCAAGCTCGGAATCGTCCCCAGCGGCGTCTGCTCGGACGGCGAGTTCCTCCGCCGCGTGAGCCTCGACCTAACCGGCACCCTCCCCGCCCCCGACGAGGTCGACGCCTTCCTCGCCGACCCGTCGCCCGCCAAGCGCGAGGCGAAGGTCGACGAGCTTCTGTCGCGGCCGTCCTATTCGGCCTACTGGGCGACCCGGCTCTGCGACCTCACCGGGGCCAACCCCCGGCTGTTCAACGGCCTGGCCGTGCAGAACGAGTTGACGACCCACTGGTACGAGTGGATCGAGCGCCGGGTCCGCGAAAACGTCCCCTACGACAAGCTCGTCGCCGGCATCGTGCTCGGCGCCAGCCGCAAGCCCGGCCAGGACTACGACGACTTCGTCAAGCGGGAGAGCGCCTACTACCGCACCAAGGACCCGGACGACTTCACCGCGCGCGACTCCATGCCCTACTTCTGGGCCCGCCGCACCCTGAACTCCCCCGACAACAAGGCGCTCGCCTTCAGCTACACGTTCCTCGGCGTCCGCCTCGACTGCGCCCAGTGCCACAAGCACCCGTTCGACCAGTGGACCCAGGACGATTTCAAGCAGTTCACCGCCTTCTTCGCCCCGATCCGCTACGGCCTCGCCCCCGACGCCCGCAAGCGGAACGTCGAACTCCGCGAGGAACTCGGCCTGAACAAGCTGATGGGGGGCCAGCAGCAGCGCGAGATCGGCCGGCTCGTCAGGGACGGGAAGGTCGTCCCCTGGCAGGAGGTGTTCGTCGTCAAAGCCAACCGGCCGGCCCCGCCGCGCGGCAAGGGCGCCCGCCCGCAGGCCGGCAACTCCCGGGTCGCCACGCCGAAGCTCCTCGGCGGCGAGACCGTCGACCTCGCCTCGGTCGACGACCCGCGCACGCCTCTCATGGAGTGGATGCGGTCGAAGGACAACCCCTACTTCGCCCGGTCGTTCGTCAACCGCGTCTGGGCCAACTACTTCGGCCGGGGGATCGTCAACCCGCCCGACGACATGAACCTCGCCAACCCGCCCTCCAACGCCCCGCTGCTCGACCACCTGGCCGAAGGGTTCGTCGCCCACGGCTTCGACATGAAATGGCTGCACCGCGAGATCACCCTCAGCCAGACCTACCAGCGCGACTTCCGCCCCAACGACACGAACCGGCTCGACGAGAAGAACTTCAGCCGGGCCGTCGTCCGCCGCCTGCCGGCCGAGGTGCTCCTCGACGCCGTCCAGCTCGCGACGGCCGGGTCGAAGGAGCGGGCGCTCGCGACGTCGCCGGCCGGCCTGGAAGAACGGGCGATCGGCCCGAAAGGGGGCGCGGGCGTGAACGTCCGCCGGGGCGGGGGCAACTTCGCCGCCCGGGTCTTCGGCCGCTCCTCCCGAGACACCAACTGCGACTGCGCGGCCTCGAACGAGCCGAACCTGCTCCAGTCGATCTACCTCCAGAACGACGGCGACGTCGCCACCGCGATCAACCGCCCCGGCGGCTGGCTCGACGAGCGGACCGGCGCGACCTCGCGGGCCGCGGCGCGGAACCGGGCCGCCACCGAACAGGCGATCGCCGGCCTGAAGAAGAAAATCGCCGGCCTCGAACTCCAGGCCGAGACGTTCCGCAAGGCCGGTCGCGAGAAGGCGGCGGCCGACTCCGAGCTTCAACTCTCCAAGCGGCGCGACGACCTGAAGGCCGCCGAGGAGCGGCTCGCCAAGCTGCCGAAGGTCGAGCCTCCCCCCCCGTTCGACGCCGACGCGGTCGTCCGCGAGGCCTTCCTCCGCACCCTCAGCCGCCGTCCGACCGACGCCGAGGCCGCCCGCGCCCGCGACCACCTCGCCGCGGCCGGCGACCGCGCCAAGGGCCTCCGCGACCTCCTCTGGGCCCTCCTCAACACCAAGGAATTCGTGACGAACCACTGAGTCCAGTCACGCGGGGCGCCTCGCACGCGCCGGCCGTGTTCCCGAAACAAGACGGTGCGACACGCACCTTTTCAGGAGAGACCTCAATGGCGACGAACCGGACCTGCGACGGCGTGCTCCGCCGCGACTTCCTCAAGGTCGGCGCGCTCGGCGGCTTCGGCCTGAACCTGGCGGGCTACCTCCGCCTCGCCGACGCCGGGGAAGTCGCCCCCGGGCGGACCGGCAAGGCGACCTCCGCGGTCTTCGTCAACCTGGGCGGCGGGCCGACCCACATCGACACGTTCGACCTCAAGCCCGACGCCCCCGCCGAATACCGCGGCGAGTTCCGGCCGATCGACACGAACGTGCCGGGCGTCCGGATCTGCGAGCACCTCCCCAAGCTCGCCAAGTGCGCCGACAAGTTCGCGGTCCTCCGCGGCGTCAGCCACAGCCTCGCGGCCCACGAGTTCGGCACCAAGTACATGAACACGGGGAACCGCCCCCTGCCGTCGCTGGAGTTCCCCGGCTTCGGCGCGGTGGTGAGCAAGGAACTCCGCGGCCCGAAAGACCTCCCGCCGTTCGTCGCCGTGCCGAACACCCCGCAGGTGGCCGGCTACCTCGGCGTCGAATACGCCCCGTTCAGCACGACCAACGCCCCCCGCAAGGGGCAGCCCTTCTCCGTCCGCGGCATCACCCTGGGGGGCGGCCTGACCGTCGCCGAAATCGAGAGGCGGCGCAGCCTGCTGACCGACCTCGACACCGCCTTCCGCGGCTTCGAGGGGGACAGCGACCTCGTCAACGGCCTCGACAAGTTCTCGCAGCGGGCTTACGACATCATCCGGTCGCCCCGGTCGCGCGAGGCGTTCGACATCGCCCGCGAGTCCCCCTCGGTCACCGGCCTGTTCAACGAGAGCCCGTTCGCCCAGAGCTGCCTGCTCGCGACCCGGCTGGTCGAGGCCGGGGTCAAGTTCGTCAGCGTCTCCAGCGGCGGCTGGGACACCCATAACGATAACTTCAAGGCGCTGAAGACCCGCCTCCTCCCGGACCTCGATAGCGCCCTCTCCGGCCTCTTCCTCGCGCTCGAAGCCAAGGGCCTGCTGGAGACCACGGCCGTCTTCGTCACCGGCGAGTTCGGCCGGACCCCCAAGATCAACCCCCGCGCCGGCCGCGACCACTACCCGCGCGCGATGTTCGTCCTCCTCGGCGGCGGCGGCATGAAGGGGGGCCAGGTCATCGGCGCCAGCGACGACAAGGCGATGGGGCCCGCCTCCGGCGACGGCATCTCGCCCGACGACGTCGCCGCCAGCTTCTACCACAGCCTCGGCGTCGACTTCCACAAGGAGTACCGCACCCCCACCGGACGCCCCGTCGCCATCGTCCGCTACGGGTCGGTCATCAAAGAACTCTTCGCCTGACGCGCCGGCCGGACGCCGGTAACCGCAATGAGAAGGCCGATGACGGCGTGAGGCCTGTCGCCCCGCCGTCATCGGCCTTTGTCGATCGGCCCCCGCCCCTGTGACGTCACCGCTCCGTCATCCGCCAGGTCACCAGCCCGATGATGACAAGGCTGCCGAGCACGACGACGGCCGTGAGCGCCATGACCGACGCGCGCGCCGGCTCAAACCGGCCGGCGGCGATCGCCCGGCGGTTGCGCTCGTAAAGCCAGCCGGACAGGCCCCCGAGCGCCGTGCCGATCGCCAGGAAGACGACGCCGCTGACGATGAACTCGTGCCCGTCGTGCATCTTGTGCAGGTGCTCGGCTGTTACCGCCTGGCCCGGAAGCCCGCCCACCCCGGCGCTCGCCGCGAGTTGCCGCAGGAACAGCCCCATGCGGGCCAGCACGAACCCGAGGCCGATCATCCCCAGGGCCGTGCGGATCCAGGCGAGAAACGTGCGCTCGTTCGCCAGGTGGTCGCGGACATTCTCGGTCATCGCTCGGCCCCGTCCGGTCAAACCGTGGCTTGTCGCGTTCGAAATGAAACAGGCCCGGCATAAACCGGGCCTGGCGAAACCGATTTACCTGTTAACCCTCCCCGAAGGGAGGGTCCGGCCGCCGTAAGGGCGATCGAGCGGGAACGGCGGCCCGGAGGTTGGACGGCTCCGGCGGATTCGCGTTGAGATCCCCAAAGGCCCTGCAGCCAAGGTCGAGACTCCGCGGCACTCCGCTTTCTTTTTCAACCCAGGGGGCCCACGCTTAACAAGGGCGGGCCCCCCGAGATTCGACCCGGTTTCAGACCCGGGCCGCCCGGCGCCGCAGCAGCAGGCCGATCGGCAGGCCGATCAGCGAGAGCACCACCGCCGACGGCTCGGGGACGGGCGGGAACGTCGCGGTCGGCACCCGGCCGTTCGACGTCGTCCCGCCGTCGATCAGGCCGGTCTGGCCGATGTCCGGCCTCCTGTCCGAGGTGTAACCCCAGAGGATGCTCTTGCCCCCCGCCATCAGTTCCGGGTTGAACAGCGCCCGCAGGCTCGTCTCGCCCAGGATCACCGTCGGCGTCCCCAGGCCGTTCTGGCCGCTGACGATCGACGGGCTCGCCCCCGTTTGCACCGCCGACGGGTCGCTGAAGCCGGCCGGCACGCCGACGACGGTCGTCGAGAACGACGTCCCGGTGAACGTCCCGAACGAGGTCAGGAAGCCCGGCGTCACCGCCACCGTGTTGGTGCTGATCGGGAACGCCGCGGCCGACGGCCCGTTGTTGACCGTCTGGTACAGGTACAGGTACTGCGCCGACGTGTCGAGCGCCCCGCTCCCGGCCGCCGCCACGAACAGCGCGTCGAAGTTGGCGATCCCCGTCCCGAACGTGTCGCCCGGGGTGCCGCCGGTGCGGTCGAGGACCGCGAAGTTCACCGTGCCGCCGACGCCGGGGCCCGGGACCGTGTGGTACGGCTGCGTGTTGCCCGAAAATTCCGTAACGAACGCCGCCCTCGCCGGGGCGGTGGCCATCACCGCACTCAGGGCGACGAACGCCGGCAGCAGCGCCCGGCGGATCATCCGGCCGGGGTGTCGTAGCCAGGTCATTAGGGTAAAGTCCTTTCGTGAGATCCCGGTTCTAAATCCTGAATCCGTTACCGCGCTCAAGTTTCGGAACATGCTGACGGGGCCGAACTGAACGTCGTCGTTCCTCCGGTTCACACTCAGGCCGGGACGGCCCGGCAAAAGCTGGCCCCACCGCTCGATCGCCCGAGACCCGCAATTCGTCCCAGGATTTAACCCGGGAGCGCAGCTTAGTTCAAGTTAAATCTTCAGGACAGCTGCAACCGCGAAATTTACGGCATTTGTCCCTTCCCGTAAACACGAATCGCCGGTCGTTACGCCGCGAGGCACGCTTGATCAGGCCAATTCTCCCACCGGACCGGGGCTTGCCGCGCGGGCGCGGTGTCGGGCATCATCGTTTAAAACGGAAGTTAGACGACGACGCCGACAACGACGTTCATTCCCCATACGGGCCCCGTCCCCGTTCGGGACGGGCCCCGAACCCCGATTTACCGTTTCGCCCCGCCCCAGAGTCGGGACGACCTTACCCGAAACCGTGGGCCGGTTTACCCCCGAAAACGGCCGTCCAGACGCCGCAAGGCCGGGAGAAATCGTCATGGGCGAACCCCAAACGTCGGCAACCGGGGGCGAAACGCCCGCCGACCAGGCCGAGGCGATCCGCGCGTACTTCCAGCCCGACCGGTCGCGGATGACGATGATGGCCGCGCGGACGTTCGGCGTCCCCGAACAAACGGTGGTCGAGGCCCTGGTCGGCCACTGGCCGATCGTCCGATTGCGCGACGGGGCGTTCCGCGACCTGTTGGAGGGCTTCACCGGGCTCGGCCCGATGCGGGTCTTCGTCCGCAGCCGGGCGGCGGTGATCGAGTCGGTCGGCACCTTCGGCGGGTTCTCCGAGACCGGCCCGTTCTTCAACGTCCAGACCGACACGCTCGACATGCACATCCTCCCCGACGAGGTCGCGTCCGCCTACGCCGTCGAGAAGGTCGGCCACGACACCAACTTCGTCACCCACTCGTTCCAGTTCTTCGACCGAAAGGGGGACGCCGCCTTCAAGGCGTTCCTCTGGGAGAACTTCCCCGACGTCCCCGCGCACCGGGTCACGGCCTTCCGGGAACTGGCCCGCCGGTTCGCCGCGGCGGCCGACGCTTAATCCGCGCGGGCAGGGGGCCGCGCGGCGGCTTCGTCCGACCGGATGAGGCCGTCGCCGTCGGCGTCGAACGCCCGGAAGTCCGCTTCAGACCCGACGAATTCGCGTCGCGAGACGTCGCCGTCGCCGTTCCGGTCCATCGCCCGGAACCAAGACGGCCCGGCCCGGCGCGCCAAGGCCGGGGCGGGGACCGGGTGCCCCCGGCTCACCGTCGCGATCAAATGGCGGGGGAGCCTGGCGCGGTCGAGCCGACCGTCGACCAGACAACCCGCGCCCCGGACCCGGTCCCAGGCCCCGCGCAGCTCGCGGACGGACAGCGACGAGTCGCGGTCGGCGTCGAGGAGTTCGAACAGGCCCGCCCCGTGGTCCAGCACGGTCAGCAAGACGTGTCCGCCGGCGACTTCCCCTTGAAGGTCGAGCCAGGCGTCGAGTTCGGCGCGGCTCAACCGGCCGTCGCCGTCGCGGTCGGCCGCGTCGACCACCTGCTTCAGCCCCGCCTGGTCCCGCTTGGCGACGTCGCCCGCGCCCAAAAAGCCGTCGCGGTCCGTATCGGCGTCCACGAACCGGGCCACGTAGTCGGCCCGGGCGGCCGTCGCGGCCTTGGGGAGTTGGCCTTCCCCCGCCCGCAGTTCGAAGAGGAGTCGCCCCGCCTCCAGGGTGAAACGGTCACGGCCGCCGGGCGAAGCGGCGGGGCCGTCCTTTTCTGTCCCGAGCCGGATCGGCCAGACGGCGTCCGGTTCGAGTTCCCGCCAGCGGGCCAACTCCTGCGCCGTAAGGCGGCCGTCCTTATCCGCGTCAAGCCGGCCGAAAAGGTCCGGGGCCAACCCGGCCTCCGTGGCGTCGAGCCGGGCGTCGCGGTCACGGTCGCGGCCGCGCGTGACGACGTCGGCCCAGTACGTCTCCGAAGGTCGGACGGGCAGGATGAGAAACGGCGGCAACGGCCCATCAGCCGCCGACGGCCCGTCGGGCGAAGGGGGAGACGCCAGCGCGTTCCCGGACGCCCCCGGGTAGGCGACGCCGGTGACCAGTTCGCCCGGCCCGACCAGTTCGTCGTCGTTCCGATCGAGCTTGCGGAGCGTCTCCACGGCCGAGCGCCACTCCGGCTCGCCGACGCGTCCGTCGCCGTCGGCGTCCAGTTGCTTCAGGAGCGCGTCGGTCAGGGCCGCCGTGGCCGGCGGGGTGCCGACGCCGACCAGCACGTTTCCCAGCCCTGCGCGGCGGTAGAGCGTCCCCAACTCGTCGCGGCCGACCTTACCCCGCGCGGCCGGGTTCCAGCCCTCCGACGCGGGGAAAAGGCCGGAGAGCGGATTGAACTGTCCCCAGAGCACCTGGCGGACCGCGAACGGCGGCGGCAGCCGGTCGGCCTCACGGGCGTCGAGCGCCCCGTCGCCGTCCCTGTCGTAGAAGGAGCAAAGGCGGTCGAACGTCCGGTCCCAGGCGGCGGGAACCGAACGGCCGTCGACCTCGACCCGGATCTGAAGGCGGACGAGCCTCTCCCCCCCGAGCACGATGACGTCGAGGACGTCCGCACGGGGTTTGGGGTCCGGTCCCGGGCCGTCGGCGGGCCAGAACCCGAGTAGCGCCGAGGCCAGCGGGACGAGAAAGGGCAGGGGGCCGCTCATATCACCTCCGCGATCGGCTTGGCGGACGGGTCGGCGATCCGGATCGGCCGGCTGACGTTGGAGACGTTCTGCTTGGTCGGGTCGATGCCGACCGCCCGGCAGACCGTGGCGATCAGGTCGGGGACGCTCACCGGCCGGTCCTCGACCTCGGTGCCGTCGGCGCTCGTCTTGCCGACCGCCTGTCCCCCCTTGATCCCGCCCCCCGCGAGCACGGCGGCCCACGACTTCGGCCAGTGGTCGCGCCCCGCGTTCGCGTTGACCTTCGGGGTTCGGCCGAACTCCCCCTGGCAGACGACGAGGGTGGAATCGAGCAGGCCCCGCGCCTTCAGGTCGGCTAACAGCGTCGCGAAGGCGTGATCCAGCGTCTCCGAAAGGCCCTTAACCAGGGCGAAATTGTTCTGGTGCGTGTCCCAACCGCCGAGGGTGACCTCGACGCACGCCACGCCCCGTTCGACCAGGCGCCGGGCGAGCAAGCAACCCTGGCCGAAGAGGTTCCGCCCGTACGCGTCGCGCAACGACTCGTCCTCGTCTTCGAGCCGGAAGGCGGAGGCGGCTTCGGGCCGCATCAACCGGACGGCGCGGGCCGTCGCGGCCTGCAAGCCGTCGACCACGGTCCCCCCGCGGCCGGTCCGAAACCGCCGTTCCAGGCCGTCGAGCAGGGCCAGACGGTCGGCCTGGACCGCGTCGCTCACACCCGGAAGCCGTTCCAGGTCGGGCACCTTCAGGGCCGACGCCGGGTCGCCCGCCCCTTCGCCGCCGACGACCAGCGGCGCGAACCTCGGGCCGAGGAAGCCGCCGCCCAGGTTCACCGTCGCCCGCTCCGGCGCGACGCTGACGAAGCCGGGCAGGTCGAGGGATTCGTGCCCGATCTCGTGGGCCAATAGCGACCCGAACGCGGGAAACTGGATGGAGCCCTGCGGGGTGTAGCCCGTTTTCACGAACTGCGTCGCGCGGCCGTGGTCCCCTTCCTTGCTCGTCATCGAGCGGACGAGCACCATGTCGTTCATCGCCCGGGCCAGCTTGGGGAGGTGTTCCGAAACGCGGACCCCGGGCGCGGCCGTTTCGATCGCGCGGAACGGGCCGCCGTTTTCGTGACCGGGTTTCAGGTCCCAGAGGTCGATGGTGGCCGGCCCGCCGTTCATCCAGAGCATGATGACCGACTTGCCGCGCTGCGGGTGGGCCGAGGCGTCGGCCGCGAACGCGTCGAGCCAGCCCGAGAGCGAGCCGGCCCCGATCCCAAGGGCCGCGCCGCGGAGCCAGCCGCGACGCGTCGGGTTGAGCGAACCAGTCATGCCGAACTCCCTGAAGCTATAGGTAGTGAAACGGGTGGGTCGACGCCGCTCATTTCGCCTCTTTCAATTCGAACGGCCCCAGCGTGTTCTCGCCCGCCCGCACGGTGACCCGGCCGACGGGCTTCTTCGGATCGGCGAACTTCCCCTTGAGCCGGTCGGGGCCGATCGGGTCCCCTTCGGGACTGTTCGTCCGCCAGGTCACGGTGACCGCGTATTCCCCCTCGGGCGCGCCGTCGCCGGCCGCGTAGCTGGTCAGCCGGAACGTCCCGTCCGCCCCCACGCCGCCGTGGGGGACGAACGGCAGCACCTCGGCGCGGCCGACCGGGTGGAACGAAACCGTGGCGCCGGCCGCCGGCTCCCCCTTGTCGGTCAACAGGCGTCCGCTCGTCGGGTAAACCGGGATCGTCTTCCCTTCCGACCCGCAGCCCGCGACCGCGAACAACGCAAAGGCGGCAACCGCCGGAAGCCGTCGGCCCCGGCAGAAACTCGGGAAACTCATGGGCTCGGCCGCCTCTCTTTCCGGGGGCGTGGGTCAATAGTCGGTCGCGGAGATCACTTCCCCGCGCTGCTTGGTGATCAGCGCGTAGAACACGGGCGACGCGAGGCTTTCTTTCAGGAAATGGACGGACCCGTCGCCGAACGCCACGTTCACCCCCCCGGGGTGGAACGAATAGACGCAAAAGCCGTTGTTGCAGTTGACCGCGCACGGGCCGAGGCCGGACGTCACGACCGTCTGCGCGTCGGCCAGGAACGTGCGCAGCCAGACCGACTGGTACGACGCCCAGCCCCCGTCGAAGGCGAAAGACGTGTTCGTGTCCGAGACCTTCCGCCCCTTGACCCAGTACTGAGGCCGGCCGGCCCGTTCGCCGATCATGGCCGTCTGCGAGAGCCCGTCGGTCACCTGCGCCAGCGTCGGCTGCGCGGCGTCGATGTTCATGAGCATGCCGAGGACTCGGGTCTCGGCCGGCGGCGGGACGGTGAAGTAGTCGATGTAGCCCCGGAGGATCATGTAGTCGCCGATCGCCATCGAACGGTCGGGGAACGACCCGCTGCCGATCGGGACGAGGCCGTTGCGCACGGGCTCGACGGGCGACGTCGGACACAGGAAGGTCGACACCCTCGTCTTGACGGTCGTCTGGTTCGGCAGGTCCCACCAACTGACGTTCCAGTTGTAGGAGTCGTGGAGGGGCGCCTGTTCGAGGTAGGGGAGGATCTTCGTGCAAAAACCGCCGTAGCCCCCCGCGCCGGCGGTGTCGCCGGGGATGTACCAGCCGTTGGGGAGGTAGCGGTTCGTGTTTTCGAAGTTCAGGACGGCCAGGCCGACCTGCTTGAGGTTGTTCACGCACTGCGCCCGCCGGGCCGCCTCGCGCGCCGCCTGCACGGCCGGGAGCAGCAGCGCGATCAGCACGCTGATCACGGCGATCACGACGAGCAGTTCGATCAGGGTAAAGCCGGGACGGGTCGTCCGAGCAGGGTGCCTCATCGGGGGGCGTCTCCGATCCGCTACGGTTCAGTGGTTGGTGTTGAATTCGCTGCCGTTGAGCAGGGCCCAGAACACGTCGGCCAGGGCTTTACGGGAGTCCTTCGCCGCGCCGCCGCGTTCGACGTGGGCGACCAGCGGAGACAGTTCCGCGTCGGTCGGCTGACGGCCGAGCGTCGCGAAGAACAAGGTTTCCACCTTGCCGCGGGTCCCCAGGAACGGCGCGTCGGCCACGGCGACGAGGGTCGGGGCGTTCTCGGGGTCGGTCAGGTCGGCGGTGAGCCGGCCGTTGATGAGGGCCAGCGCCTGCGTCATCGACCGCTCGGCGGAGGCCGGGCGGTCGATCCGGAACCGGGCGGCGAACCGGCGCCGGGCCTTCTCCGCGTGCACCGGGTCGAGGTCCCTGCGGTCCGCGGGGAGGCCGGCCGCGACCAGGAGGCTGTCGTAAAGCTGTTCGCCGGTCAGGCCCCGCACCGCCATCCGGGCGAACGTCCGCGGCTCAGCCTCGTCGGACACGCTGTCGCCGACGGCCACGGAGGAGAGGCGATACGCCCGGCTCAGAACGAGCGCTTTCGTCAGAAACTTCAGGTCGAACCCGCTGTCCGCAAACGCCGCCGTCAGTTCGTCGAGCAGTTCGGGATGGCTCGGCGGGTTCTCATCGGAGAGGTCGTCAAGCGGCTCAACCAGGCCCGAACCGAAGACGTGGGCCCA
>Ga0164243_10012701_pt1 | contig 11904 bp, 11 predicted proteins | sample OricompcompostOP_FD_108781 | JGI IMG/M metagenome (GOLD analysis project Ga0164243, IMG submission 108781) | Organic Plus compost microbial communities from Emeryville, California, USA - Original compost - Organic plus compost (OP) | ecosystem: Engineered > Solid waste > Mixed feedstock >...
GAGGTCTTCATCGGGATCTTCATCGGCGCGGTGACCTTCACCGGCTCGATCGTCGCCTTCCTCAAGCTCTCGGCGCGGATGAAGTCGGCGCCGCTGATGCTGCCCGGCAAGAACTACCTCAACCTGGGCGCGCTGGCGCTCTTCGTCGCGCTCACCGTCTGGTTCGTGGCCGACCCGCAGTTGTGGTTGATCGTCTTGGTCACCTTCCTGGCGCTCGCCCTGGGCTGGCACTTGGTCGCCTCGATCGGCGGCGGTGACATGCCGGTGGTCGTCTCGATGCTCAACAGCTACTCGGGCTGGGCGGCTGCGGCCTCGGGCTTCCTGCTCAACAACGACCTGCTCATCGTCACCGGCGCGCTGGTCGGCTCCTCGGGTGCCTACCTGTCCTACATCATGTGCAAGGCGATGAACCGCTCCTTCCTCTCCGTCATCGCCGGCGGCTTCGGCATCGAGGCCAAGGCCACGGGTGACGAGGACTACGGCGAGCATCGGGAGATCCAGGCCGTCGACGCCGCCGATCTGCTGGCGGGCGCGTCGTCGGTGGTCATCACGCCGGGTTACGGCATGGCGGTGGCCCAGGCGCAGTATCCGGTGGCCGAGCTCACCCGCAAGCTACGCGAGAAGGGCGTCGACGTACGGTTCGGGATCCACCCGGTCGCCGGCCGCTTGCCCGGGCACATGAACGTGTTGCTGGCCGAGGCCAAGGTCCCCTACGACATCGTCCTCGAGATGGACGAGATCAACGACGACCTCGCCGAGACCGATGTCGTCCTCGTCATCGGCGCCAACGACACCGTGAACCCCGCGGCTACCGAGGATCCCGGCTCGCCGATCGCGGGGATGCCCGTCCTTCGGGTCTGGGAGGCCAAGGACGTGATCGTCTTCAAGCGCTCCATGGCGACCGGCTACGCCGGCGTGCAGAACCCGTTGTTCTTCCGCGACAACACCCAGATGCTCTTCGGGGACGCCAAGGACAAGGTCGAAGAGATCGTCTCCAGCCTCAGCTGACCGGGCCGCTCGGCGGCCCGATCCGGGAGGACCGGCTACGGCTCCGAGATCACCCCCGCCGAGGACGCGACAGAGCCGGGTCTTCGGTCCTGCTGGTGGACGTGAGGAAGTCGGTGGCGCTCACCGGAGCGGGGGTACGTCGCATGGCGCGCCGCCGCAGCCACGCAGGAGCGACCAGGAACGCCTCGGCCCGGAGGGCGGCCGTGGCCACCTTGGGCAGATCCGCGGCGGACTGGAAGACGAGATAGCGCGGCGCCCACTCGGGCCGGTACTTCGCGTTGGCGCGGTAGAGCGACTCGATCTGTGCGAATCGCGACGCCCACAGCAGCAGCGCGCGCCAGAGTCGGAGCACCGGTCCAGCACCCAGGCGCTCGCCACGCGCGAAGATGCTGCGGAAGACCGCGAAGTTCAGCGAGATCTTGCTGACGCCGAGGGTGGGTGCGCGGTCCAGGAGCGTGGCCACCATGAGTTCGACGATGCCGTTCTCGGAGTCGCGTGAGCGGCGCATGAGGTCGAGTGAGAGCCCGTCGTCGCCCCAGGGAACCAGGTGAAGGAGCCCGACCAGTTCGCCGTCGGCGCCGGTCGCGCAGACGAGCACGCCCTGATCGTCGCAGGGATGTCCGAAGCGACCCAGTGCCATCGAGAAGCCGCGCTCGACCGGTCCCTCCCGCCAGTGCGCCGCACGGTCCCGCACACCATCGAGCGCCTCGGCGGAGAGGTCACCGATCCGACTACAGCTCGCGGTGATGCCGGCCCGCTTGGTCCGCGCCACCGCCTGACGTACGCCGCGCATGGCCCGTCCCTCGAGGGTGAAGTCGTCACCGTGCACGATGGCCTCGTCACCGAGCTCGAGGACGTCGAGCCCCGCCTTGTGGAGGGCCGTCGCGCCCCGTTCCGAGGCGCCCAGGTTGGCGGGCGTCCAGCCGTAGGCACGCGCCTCGGCGAGCCAGGCGTCGATTGCCGCCGGCCAGGCGGCCGGGTTGCCGATCGGATCTCCGGCCGCGAGGGAGGTGGTCCCGACCACGCGATACGAGACGGCCGCACGGCCGCATGGGCTGAAGATCACCGCCCGGTCCTCCCGGGTGGCGAAGTAGGAGAGCGAGTCCACCCAACCCCAGTCGTCGAGGAGGGAGCGCACCCGGGTCTGTTCCTCGCCGGTCAGCATGTGTGGGCCGTCGGCTGGTTGCATCGCCACCACCACGGCCAACAGGAGGACGGCGGCCCCCAACACCACCAGGCCAACCGCGGCCCGGGTGTGGCGCCGGTGTCGACGAAGTCGATCGGACCGGGGATCCCGACCAGCCCCAACAGTGCCTGCCAGAGCCGGTCCGCCGCCGTCGTACCTGCGCGTTGGCCGTCGCCGTCGGTGGCCAGCCAGAGGTAGCCGAGAGCAGCTGCGACCAGCGGACCCACGGTGAGTACGACGATCAGCCGGCGGGTGGAGCGCGGATCCGGGCGAGCCCGGAAGTGTCTGCGACCACTGACCAGGAGCACGGTGAGAAGCAGGCAGAGGAGTGCTGCGCCGACCTCCAGGCCCTTGAGCACGTGGAGGGTGGCCGCGAGCGCGGAGAGGCACACCGCGAGCACCCAGGCCCGTCGCTTCCCCCGCCGAAGGGCCCGGGAGAGCGCAATCAGGATCGCGCCGACCGCACCGGAACCGGTCGTGGCCGCGGCCGGGAATGCGTCCGGCACCATGTCGCGAACCAGGCGGACGTGCGTCGCCAGCCCGGGCACGAAGGTGCTGACCAGGCTGGTGAGGCCGACGATCAACACCATCCGGCTCACCCATCGCGGGGTCTGCCATTGTTGCCACCACCGGCTCAGTCGTCGTTGGGACACAAGCGGCGACTATAGGGGGCGCCGCCGGGCGGCCCGGCTTTGGTGAGCGACACTCCACCGGCTACTTCTGCTGGACAGCACCGAGGAGCACTATCGAGTGATGGAAGTTCTGGACCGGTTCTTCACCCGTGGAGGACGCCTCCACACCATCCCGAGCAAGCACCACAAGCTGCTGCTCGTGCTCGACCGGGTCGCGCAGGCCTTCGAGCCCGGCGTCAGGTATCCGGAGACCGAGGTCAACGCGATCCTGATGACCTACCACGGCGATTACGTCGCCCTGCGGCGCTACCTCGTGGAGAACGGGTTCCTGGGGCGTGAGGCAGGGGTGTACTGGCGGATCGGCGGCACCGTCGACATCGACCCCTGAGTGCCTGCGTCCGCGTCGCCTACGGCTGTCGCCGCCGCGCGCTCGACCGCCCGGCAAGGGCGAGCGCGATGCCGGCGGGGACACCCCGCGCGCGAAGGATCGGGGTGTCTCCGTGAGCCTTGTCGCGGATCGCGTCGACCAACTCCACCAGGACGTTGCGGCCGTCGTGGGCAGGTCGCCAGCCGAGTTCGCCGGCGGCCCGGGCGCTGTCCAGCTGGGGAAGTTGCCAGGCCATGTCCAGCCAGCCGGCGTCCACCGATTGCAGGTGCAGACGCCAACTCAGGTCGACCGCTCGCCGGATGATCGCGAACGGGACGTGAACGTGCCGTGCGCCGACCGCGGCGGCGATGTCGCCCGGGCCTAGGACCGGCTCCGCCGCCAGGTTGAAGGCACCGCCGAGGTGCCCCTCGAGGGCGCGCACGTAGGCCTGCGCCACATCGTCGGCATGCACGAACTGCAGCCGCAGATCGCGGTCGACCGGCAGCACCTTGGCCAGTCGGATGGCCGCATTCGGAACCGCGGCGGGCAGCGTGTAGCGCAGCAGCGCGGCCGCGGCCCGGCGTTGACCGATCAGCGCCGGTCGCATCCGGCTGACGATGACCCCCGGGTGCTCCGCCTCGAAGGTGTCGAGGAGACGCTCGGCGGCGGCCTTGTGTCGGGAGTACGCCGAGGTCGCGATCCCTCCTGTCGGCCAGGACTCGTCCACGCGCCCGCTGCCCGCCGAGTAGGCGCCCATTGAGGACATGTGGGCTACCTGGTGGACACCGGCGTCGGCGGCCGCGGCCAGCACGGCGCGGGTGCCGTCGACGGCGAGCCGTTCGAGGTACGCCTCATCCCGCGTCGGCTGGAACCCCCAGGCCAGATGGACCACCGCCTCGGTGCCGCGGAAGGCGCGTCGCAGCGGCTCATCGGGCGCGGAGGTCAGGTCGACGCTGTGCCAGTCGACGGCAGCGTACGTCGGGGAGGTGGTGGTGTCGGGTGGTCGCCTGACGACGCCGACGACCTCATGGCCCCGCGCGGTGAGCGCCTCCAGCAGGCTGGTGCCGACGTTGCCAGTGGCTCCGGTGACTGCGATCCTCATCCCCGGCAGGTATCCAGTGCGCTGTGCGGGCAACCCCGCGTGAAACACAACCAGCAGAGTGGACAATAGAGGCATGACCGATCTGCAGCCTGCCCCCATGTCCGGCGCCGAGGACCTCACCGACCACCTGCGCGAGCGGTGGAGCGTGAGCGTCTTCGACGACAGTCATACGCTCTCGCCGGGACAGATCCGGCTGCTGGTGGAGGCGGCCCGCTGGGCGCCCAGCGCTGGCAACTCCCAGCCCTGGTCCTTCATCGTCGCGACCCGTGGTTCGGCGGCCCACGACGTGCTCGTCAAGCACCTCTCGCGAGGCAACTCAGGCTGGGTTCCGCGGGCCTCCGCGGTGTTCATCACGGTCGCCCAGACCGCGCCGGACCCGGAGGGGAACGGACCCAAGTGGCCGTCGTACGCCTACTACGACCTCGGGCAGGCGGCTGCCCACCTGACCGTCCAGGCGGCCGCGCTCGGACTCTCCTCACACCAGTTCGCCGGCTTCGACCACGATGCCGTCGCCGCCGAGCTCGGTGTGCCGGACTGGTGGCAGGTGATGACCGGTGTGGCGCTCGGCGTCCACGGCGATCCGACCTCGGTCGATCCCCGCGACGCCGAGCGCGAGGCCCGGGAGCGCACCCGCAAGCCGCTCTCCGAGGTCGCCTACGGCGCGCGCTGGGGCGAGCCCTGGGAGGGCTGAGCAAGCGCGCGGGCGGCGCGGGAGACAGCGCGCGACGCACTCGCCCGAGAGCCTGCACGACGCGCTCGGGCCGAGCGAGCACGACGGCCCCGACCAGTACGCCGGCATTGATCACGTCGTACTCGATGAGGCGACCGGGCAGGCTGCCATAGCGCCACGGTAGGACCGCCCGGCTCCCGACAACCATCGGCCGACGGGCGGGGGCCGCGCCCGCCCGCGACGCCCGGTGGTGTCAGTTGCCCTGCTCGACGGCGTAGAGTGCCGCGCCGACGGCACCGGCCGTGTTGAGCAGTGCGGCCGGCACGATCTCGGTATCGAGGTCGAGCAGTGGGAGGAACTTCTCCGACTCCTTCGAGACGCCGCCGCCGACCACGAAGAGCTCGGGGGAGAAGAGCTTCTCGACGGTGCGGTAGTACTTCTGCAGCCGTTTCGCCCACTCCTTGTAGGAGAGGCCCTCACGCTCGCGGGCGCTGTTGGCGGCGCGGGTCTCGGCGTCGTGGCCGTCGATCTCCAGATGGCCGAGCTCGGAGTTGGGCACGAGTACGCCGTCGTGGATCAGTGCCGAGCCGATGCCTGTCCCGAGGGTGGTGACGATGACGAGTCCGCGCCGACCCTTGGCCGCGCCGTAGCGCACCTCCGCCAGACCCGCCGCGTCGGCGTCGTTGACGACATGCACGTTCCGGCCGGTGGCCTCGGTAAACAATCGGTCGGCGTCGGTGCCCTTCCACGCCTTGTCGATGTTGGCTGCACTTCTGACCACGCCGTGATGGACGATCCCGGGGACCGTGACGCCGACCGGGCCGGTGCACTCGGGGAAGTGGGCGAGGAGGTCCACGAAGATCGCCGCGATCGCCTCGGGGACCGACTTCGACGGCGTCTTGATCCGCACCCGTTCCTCGGCGAACTCGCCGGTCTCGAGGTTGATCGGCGCTCCCTTGATGCCGGTGCCGCCGAAGTCGATGCCGAAGGGCAGATCACTCATGGACCTATCTTGGCCCACCGCCCTCCCCAGTTCTCGGTAGTCGTGTCCGAGGGCCGATAACCAGGCGACGTGCGGAGCCTCGGCTGGGACCATGGTCCTTGTGCCCACCGAGCTCAGCGTCGACCGCCATCTCGCGGCTCTCGCCGCCGCGCTGACGGCCTTCGTCCGGTACGCCGACCGGGCCGGTCTCGACGCGGGAGTGCCCACCTGCCCCGGATGGACGGTGCGGGATCTGATCGCCCATCAAGGCATGGTCCACCGGTGGGCGACCAGCCTGCTGCGCGGTGAGAAGAGCAGCACCGATCGGCGCGATCCGCAGGCGTGGGAGCGAGCGGGGCGGGAGGCTCCCGACCCGGTCCAGTGGTTGCGCGCCGGGGCGGTCGACCTCACGCGCACGTTGACCCAGGTGCCCGATGACGTCGCCGCTCCGGTCTTCCTCAACGACGCCCCGGCGCCGCGGTCGTTCTGGGCGCGGCGGCAGTGCCACGAGACCACCGTGCACGCCGTCGACGCGCAGTCGGCAGCACTCGGCCGGCCGCCGAAGGCGGAGGAGGTCGACTGGATCGACGCCGAGATCGCCGTGGACGGTATCGACGAGCTCCTCGGTGGCTTCCTCACCCGACGCCGGGAACGGCTGCGGACCGAGGAGGAGGCGACCCTCGTGGTGGCGCCCGATGACGCGGCGTACTGGTGGGAGGTCTCGATCGGGCCGCGCCCCGCGCTCACCTACCGGCGTACCGGAGAGGTGGACGAGGGCGACTGGCTGCTCGAAGGCCCCGCGCTCGACCTCTACCTGCGATTGTGGAACCGCGGCGAGCCTCCGCAGACCCCCGTCGGTGACTGGCGCGAACTTGCCGCCGTGACCTGGGCCTGAGATCGGGTCGGCCGATCGGCGGGGCGAGGCTTGACGCTCTGGGCAGCGCCGCTGTGACGTACGACTCTTTGACATCTGCAGCGGCGATCTCCAAGAGGCCGGTGATGATGGCCAGCGCGAGCCGCACGGTGCCTGCGGGCTGGACCCTTCCAACCCATCCGACCCCATCCGACGACGGCATCGAAGCGCCCGAGGGGTCCACCGTCGGTACGCCGTGGTCGCAGATCCCGGACGATTGGTGCCGTCCCGACTGCGGCGTCCGCGAGAAGGTCGACTTCGTCCTGGGTGACTACAAGTCGGTCGGGTGAGGCCACCGGTCCTCAACGTTCCCTATGCTGCTCGCATGGGAGCCGACGACGCGGGGATGCCACCGGCGGTCGACGCGGTCGTCGACGTCGAGGCAGCAGCCGAGGACGCCGACGCCGAACGTGCCGAGATCGCCGTCCCCGCCCCTCGACACACCGAGTCGACCCGCGACCGGCTGATCAATGCGGCCATCACGCTGACCACCGAGGGTGGCTGGGCGGGGGTGACGATGGCCAAGCTCGCCGAGCACGCCGGGGTGAGCCGGCAGACCGTTTACAACGAGATCGGCACCAAGGCCGAGCTCGCCGAGGCAATGATCCTGCGTGAGCTCGAGCGGTTCCTCGGCTGCGTGACCCGGGCGTTCGAGACCCACTCCGAGGACCTGCTCAGCGCCATCCGGGCGGCGTCGTACGACGCCCTCGAGCGCGCCCAGGACAACCGACTGCTGCATGCGATCGTGAGTGCGACCCACGGGGCCGATACCGAGCTGCTGCCGCTCCTGACCACCCACAGTCACGGGATGCTGGGGTTCACCCGGGAGTTGGTCCGCGAGCAGGTCGATACCTTCGACCATGGTCTCTCCTCCGACGAGCTCGACATCGCCATCGACATGGTGGTCCGGGTCGTGCTCAGCCATGTGATGCAGCCGATGGGGACACCGGACCAGGCCGCCGACGGGATCGTCTGGATGGTCGAGCGGGTCCTCCGCGCGGGATCTGTCAACTGAACGTGCCTTCCTGACCTACCCTGTGCGACGGGGAGGTCCGATGCTGTCACATGGGGTGAGGCGGGCCGGGCCGATCGGCTCGGTCGTCGCCGCAGCGATGCTGCTCGCCGCCTGCGCCGCGAGCCCGGCCGCCGGTCCGTCGGGTTCGCCGACCGCCTCGCCGAGCGCTGCCGGTTCGGCCAGCGTGTCGGGTGGGCCGTCGACGCCAAGTGTCTCGCCGACCGTCCCGGTCGCCGACCCCTCGCATGCGGTCCCGATGCCCGGACACCGACAGGGTCCACTCGCCTCCTCGGATCTCCTGGTCTGGTCGCAGAAGAGCCTCGACCCGACGACCATCGCGCAGATCGCCCACACCAAGGGCGTGACCGGCGTGCTGCCGATCTCGCTCGCGCTGGTGCCGGTCGAGGACCGGCTGCTCAAGGTCGCGGCCGTCGACCCGTCGACGTACCGCAACTACACGCCGATCCAGAGCGCTGACGCCGACGAGGTCTGGCAGCGCGTCGCCGGCGGTGAGGTCGCCATCGTCCCGACGCGGAAGAAGCAGCTGCCGCCCGACGCCAAGGGCTACGTCCAGATGGGCTCGGCCAAGAAGGCGCCGCTGGTCCACATCGGCGCCTACGCCCCGCAGGTTCCGGGACTGGTCGATGCCGTCGTCAACGAGAAGTGGGGGGCGGCGATGGGGATGGCGAAGGACAACGCGGTCATCGTCTCCACCGGTACGACGTCTCCGGACCGGGTCATCAAGCCGATCACCCAACTGGTCGGCACCAGCCTGACTCCCCAGCGCCTCGACGTCGTCGCTCGCACCGGTATCGACCCGAAGGCGCCGCAGACGGCGTACGTCGTCGGCACCGTCGCGGACGCTGTCGGTCACTACACCTACCGGGTGCTCGGCGGCGGCCGGATCGCGCCCGACCCGGCCTGGGTGTCGAGCCACATCGTCCAGGCCCAGGTGCCGATCTTCGGCACCGTCACCTGCAACAAGGTGATGATCCCGCAGCTGCGGGCCGCCCTCCAGGAAGTGGTCGAACAGGGCCTGGCCGACAAGGTCCACACCTACTCCGGCTGCTACAACCCGCGCTTCATCGCCGGAACCCACTCGCTCTCCAACCACGCCTTCGGACTGGCCATCGACATCGATGCGTCGACGAACGGCCGAGGCACGGCGGGCACGATGGACCGTGGCATCGTGCGGATCTTCCAGAAGTGGGGCTTCACCTGGGGCGGCACCTGGCACTACACCGACCCGATGCACTTCGAGCTCAACCGGATCGTCCACCCGGGGTAGCGCTCGTCCGTCGCGGTCGCACCCCTGGGTGTTTTCGCGGCGTGGCGGTTGGGTAAAATCAGGTAGATGGCTCCCCCCGGCCCGTCCGCTCAGTCGACGTCCCCAGACCGGTCTTTCAGGCCCGACATCCAAGGTCTGCGGGCGGTCGCCGTGCTCGCCGTCATCGCCGCCCATGCGGGCATCACCGCGCTCGCCGGCGGCTACGTCGGGGTGGACATCTTCTTCGTGATCTCGGGCTTCCTGATCACCCAGCAACTGCTCCGCGAGTGCGACCGCAGCGGTCGGGTGTCGCTGCTGGGCTTCTACGCCCGGCGCGCGCGCCGGATCCTCCCGGCCGCGACCCTGGTCGTGCTCGCCGTGATGGCGGTCTGTGTCTGGTCGCTCGGCGCGGTGCGTACGAAGTCGGTCATCACCGACGGGATCTGGTCGGCAGGCTTCGCCGCCAACGTGCACTTCGCACGCGTGGGTACCGACTACTTCGCCCAGGACCTGCCACCCTCGCCGCTCCAGCACTACTGGTCGCTCTCGGTGGAGGAGCAGTTCTACCTGGCCTGGCCGCTGGTCCTGATCGGGGTGCTCTGGCTGTGGGCTCGGGCTCGACGTCGGTCGGCCGGCAACGCCCGCCCGGCCACGCCGCGGCTATGGCTGGCGGTCGCGGTTGGTGGGCTGTCCGTGGCGAGCCTGGTCTGGTCGATCCATGACACCTCGGCGAGTGCCACGACGGCGTACTTCTCGACCTTCGCCCGCAGCTGGGAGCTCGGTGTCGGTGCGCTGGCGGCGATCCTGGTCGGTCTGATCCGCAGGTCGGCGAACCGCTGGCTTGCCCAGGCGGCGACGCTGGCCGGGTCAGCGATGATCGTGGCCTCATGTCTTGCCTACGACGACGCCACCCCGTTCCCCGGCTCAGCGGCGCTGCTCCCGGTGCTCGGCAGCGCGCTGGTGGTCGTGGGCGGTGCCCTGCGAGCGGGGCCCACGGTCGTGGGACGACTGCTGTCCCTGCGGCCGCTGCGGGCCGTCGGTGACTGGTCCTACTCGCTCTACCTGTGGCACTACCCGGTGCTGGTCATCCCGCAGGTGCGCGACGGGCACGTGCCATCGCCGTTCCATCGGCTGCTCCTGGTGGTGCTCGCGCTCCTGCTGGCCGCCCTGACCTACCGGTTCGTCGAGCAGCCGCTGCGCCGGCACCGGGCGTGGCGGGTGCCCTGGCGCGCGGTGCTGCTCTATCCGTTGTGCCTGGTCCTGGTGATCGCCGGCGGTGGCGGCGCTTCCTCGGTCGCCTCGGGGTTGCATGCGACCCATGGCGCGGCGATCACGCTGCCTGACGACTGGCGCAGCCAGCCGGGGCTCGGCAAGAAGCCGCGAGTGGCGCTGGTCCGCCAGTCGGTCAAAGCCGCCCAGAAGGACCACGACGTCCCCGCCTCGCTGAGTCCCTCGCCGGCGACCCTCACGACCGACTATCCCGGGCTGGGCGGCTGCGACTACGCCACCGGCACCCGTCAACTGTGTCCGCGTGGCGACAAGGACGGCACGAAGACGATGGTGGTCTACGGCAACTCCCATGCCCGGCACTGGATCGACGCGATCGAGCCGATCGCCAAGCGTGCGGGCTACCGCACCTACTACCTGGTCAAGTCGCAGTGTGTGCCGGCGCTCGTGACCCCGGTGATCAAGGACACCCAGCGACCGTTCACCGACTGCACCGACTTCCACGACTGGGCGGTCAAACAGATCGCCGCCCTCCATCCCGACCTGCTGGTCATCTCCGGCCAACCGACGGCGGGCGGCATCTTCGATGAGAAGGGCGATCTCCAGACGTCGAAGGCCGTCGAGGACCGGCTCGAATACGAGGGCGACCTCAAGCTCCTCGACAAGGTGATGCCCTCCGCTGACCGGACCGTGTGGATCCGGGATATCCCGACCATCGACCAGGACCCGGCCACCTGCCTGTCGACCCATACGACGCTGAAACCCTGTATCGGCAAGCCGGTGTCGTGGGACCGGACCCGGCAGGACAACCAGGTGAAGGCGGCGAAGCAGGCCGGCGCCGACGTCGTCGACATGAACAACCTGTTCTGCTACCGCGGTCGCTGCCCGATGGTGGTCGGCTCGACGGTGACCTACCGCGACGTGGGCCACATGACCACCGAGTACGCCGAGCAGCTCAGCCGCCCGCTGGCGCGGAGGCTGGCGCTGTCATAGGCGTGATGTCCGGCGCCGCAGCGGGCCGGAGCAGGACCGGACGCACACCCGCCGGTTATCGTTCCAGGCGTGAGCATTCTCGACGACGCCCGCCCGGGCATGGACGACGCCATCCGACCGCAGGACGACCTCTTCGGTCACGTCAACGGCACCTGGCTCCGGGAGACCCAGATCCCGTCGGACCGGTCTAGCTGGGGCCCCTTCGTGATGCTGGCCGACCAGGCCGAGCAGCAGGTCCGCGCGATCATCGAAGAGCTGGCTGCCACCGAGGCCGACCCCGGCTCCGAGGCTCAGAAGATCGGCGACCTCTTCGCCTCCTTCATGGACACCGACGCCGTCAACGCGCGCGGAGCCACGCCGTTGGAGCCGCTCAAGACGGCCATCGAGGGGCTGCGCGACGTCCGCGACCTCGCGGCCTTCCTGGGCGAGTTGGAGCGGATCGGCGGGCACGGACTCTTCGGCTCCTTCATCGACAACGACGACAAGGACGCCGAGCGGTACATCTTCAACCTGGCGCAGGGTGGTCTGGGGCTGCCGGACGA
>Ga0164243_10012702_pt1 | contig 11904 bp, 11 predicted proteins | sample OricompcompostOP_FD_108781 | JGI IMG/M metagenome (GOLD analysis project Ga0164243, IMG submission 108781) | Organic Plus compost microbial communities from Emeryville, California, USA - Original compost - Organic plus compost (OP) | ecosystem: Engineered > Solid waste > Mixed feedstock >...
GAGTCATGACGTTACGCGCACGGGCGCCCCGGCTCTTGACGAACTCGCGGGCTTTCGTGCTCGGGTCGCAGGGCAGATCGCTCCACCAGCTGCGTCTCTATGCCGTGCTCGCTTCGGTACGGCGGAGAAAGTCGCCCTCGCTGGCGATGCCCAGTACATGCCGGCGCTTGTCGACCACGGGCACCGCGCTGATTCTATGGGCGATCAGAAGCCGGTCGATCTTGCGTATTGGTGTTGTCAGGGTCACCGTCCGCACGCTTCTGGTCATTACATCACGAGCCTTCGTGGGGCACTCTACCTTCCCGGTCTCCCGCTCTCGCACGCAGGTTGTCAGCAGAGCAATTTTCGGCATTGGCTGCGGCTTCGCTTTGATGCAAGTCAACGCTCATGTCTGCCGGATTTCCGGAGCAGACGGCCATGTTGACATGGGTCAAGGCCGCTTGGTCGGTTGCGCGGATAATCTGCGACCGGATCGACGGTGCGACCACATCTTGCCGATCCTATATTTATGCCTGGGGACGACGCGCTCCTGGGTGCCCTGCGCCATCCGCAAGGCAAGATAGATGCGCGTCGCGCCACCCGCGCCCAGTGTAGACCCGAGCGACACACTATCTGGGAGCAGCCATGACGGCGTTGGCGCCACGGACCATCAGAGGCCACGCCGCGGCGACGGTGCACAATGCCGACATCGCCGCGGCGCTCGACGAAATTGCCGACATCCTTGAGATCAAAGGTGCCAATCCGTTCCGTGTCCGCGCCTACCGCAATGCAGCGCGCGTCATCGCCGGGCTGCCGACCGAGGTCGCCGCCATGATCGCGCGGGGTGAAGATCTGAGCGAGTTGCCAGGCATCGGCAAGGATCTGGCAAATAAGATCGCGGACCTTGCTGCCACCGGAACGACACCGCTGCTGGCCGAGCTGCGCAAGCAGCTGCCGCCGGAGACGACGGAATTGCTACGTCTTCCAGGGCTCGGCCCCAAGCGTGTCAAGATGCTGCATGATGCGCTTGGGATCGAGACGCTGCCGCAGCTCCGCGACGCGCTCCAAGACGGCCGCGTGCGGCAGCAAGCGGGATTCGGCGAGCGTCTGACGCGCCATCTGCTGCAAGCCATCGAGGCGAAGGCCGCCACCCCGGGGCGAATGAAGCTCGCTGTGGCGGCCCAATATGCCGAGCCCTTTCTCGCCTATCTCCAAGGGCTGCCCGGCGTCTTCAGAGTGGCGATTGCGGGCAGCTACCGCCGAGGGCGGGAAACGGTGGGCGATCTCGACATCGTCGCCACCGCCGCAAAGGCCGCCTCGGTCATCGATGCATTCGTGCATTACCCGGAGACGGCCCAGGTCCAAGCGCAGGGGCCCACCAGGGGAACGATCACCTTGCGATGCGGTCTGCAGGTCGACATCCGCGTCGTTCCACCGCGGAGCTATGGCGCAGCCATGGTCTACTTCACCGGCAGCAAGGCACACAACATCGCGATCCGTCGTCTGGGCCAGGAGCGCGGCCTCAAGATCAACGAGTACGGGGTATTCCGCGGCAGCCGGCGCATTGCCGGCGAGAGCGAAGAATCAGTGTATCGAGCGCTGGGGCTGCCGCTGATTCCGCCTGAGCTGCGGGAGGATCAGGGCGAGATAGAGGCCGCGCGCGAGGGCCGCCTGCCCGTTCTGGTGACCGCAGACGATATCCGGGGCGACCTGCACGTCCATACGACCGCGAGTGACGGACGCAACAGCCTGCGCGAGATGGTCCTGGCGGCCAAGAAGCGCGGGTACGAGTACATCGCTATTACCGAACACTCGCGGCGCTTGACCGTCGCGCACGGCCTGGACCCGGCCCGCCTCGCGCGCCAAATCGCCCAGATAGGGAACCTGAATCGCGAAGGCCTCGGCATTACGGTCCTGAAGGGCGTTGAAGTCGATATTCTGGAGGATGGGAGTCTGGACCTCCCGGATTCCATCCTGGCCCGGCTCGACCTTGTGATCGGCGCCATTCATAGCAAATTCAACCTGAGCCGCGACCAGCAGACGGCACGGATACTGCGCAGCCTCGACAATCCGCACATGAGGATGCTGGCCCACCCGACAGGGCGTCTGATCGGCGAGCGCGAGCCCTACGACCTCGATATGGCAGCCGTTCTACGCAAAGCTAAGGACCGTGGCTGCTTCTTGGAACTGAACGCCCACCCGGACCGTCTCGATCTTCTGGATACCCACTGTCGGACGGCCAAGGAGATGGGAGTCCGTGTGAGCATCAACACTGACGCACATTCGGTGGACGACTACGGCAACATGAAATTCGGGGTGGGGCAGGCACGACGGGGATGGCTCGAGCGCAGGGACGTGCTCAACACCCGAACCCTGCCGCAGCTCAAACGGCTGCTCGACACAGCCAAACGGAGCTAGGAGACGTCGATGTGGGATGGCGAAAGCCTTCTCCTGACGGACTTGTATCAGCTCAACATGATGCAGGCCTACGAGGAGAGCGGCCTTGCCGACATCGCCGTTTTCGAGCTCTTCGTGCGCAAACTGCCGGCTCGGCGCGGATTTCTTATGGCAGCCGGCCTCGGCCAGATCGTCGACTTCTTGGAGAACCTCCACTTCCTGCCCGAGGATCTCGACTATCTCCGGCGCTCAGGCCGGTTCTCAGCCCGCTTTCTAGACGGCCTCGCCGACTTCCGTTTCACTGGCGACGTCGACGCGATTCCCGAAGGCACCGTATTCTTTCCGGACGAACCGATCGTCCGTGTGATAGCGCCATTGCCGCAGGCGCAGCTCCTCGAGACCCGGATCATCAACCTCGCGCACTTTCAGACGCTGGTCGCCTCGAAGGCAGCACGTATGGTGCTTGCGGCGCCCGGCAAGCAGCTCATCGATTTCGGCCTGCGCCGTGCGCACGGTGCTGATGCCGGGCTGCTGGCGGCACGTGCCAGCTATCTGGCCGGCTTCGCCGGCACCGCAACGACGCTCGCCGAGTCGAGATTTGGAATCCCCATTTATGGCACGATGGCTCATTCCTTCATCCAAGCGCACGATAGCGAAGAGGCTGCGTTCCTCAACTTCGCCCGCGCGCGGCCGAAGAACTTGGTGCTGTTGATAGACACCTACGACACGGAACGCGCGGCGCAGACCGTCGTGCGCCTGGCTGCGCGGCTGCGGCAGGAGGGTATCGCTATCCACGGTGTGAGACTCGACAGCGGCGATCTCGCCGAACATGCGTTCAAGGTTCGGCGCATACTGGATGATGGTGGGCTGCATGACACCACCATCTTTGCCAGCGGCGGCATCGACGAGGACGAACTGATGAAACTTGAAGGTCGCCAGGCCCCGATCGATGGATACGGCATCGGCACCAGCCTCGTCACCTCGTCGGATGCGCCCGCTCTTGATTGCGCATACAAACTTCAGGAATACGCCGGTGTGCCGCGGCGCAAGCGCTCGGAAGGGAAAGCGACGTGGCCCGGTCGCAAGCAGGTCTGGCGACGCGTCGATCGTAACGGAACCATCTCCGGAGATACGCTGACGATCGAAGGCGATCGGCAAACGGGAACGCCATTGCTCAAGCCGGCGATGCGCAACGGGCTCCGCGTGCCAGGCCTGCCTACGTTGGACGAAGCGCGCCTTCATGCGGCTCAGGAGCTCGCCCGATTGCCAGAGCCGCTGCGCCGACTGCGGTCGACCGTCTATCCCGTGGAAATTTCGCCATCCCTCCGCCAGCTTGCCGACGAGTGCGACCGGCGCGCTGCCGGAGCCGTATCCGCTTAGGTCATCGTCACGGCATTTGCGTTGGCCGGACCATGTGTCGCTGGGCCGACCCGCCGCAGAGCAACCTCCATGACTTTGTCGGTTGCCGTTGCCAAGGAAGTCGTTCAGGCACGCGGCGAGTGCGGAAGCGGCGCTTCCGGCATGAGGGCGGTGTGGTTGTACCAATGCAGCCAATGCGGCATATCGGCTCCTCGCTGAGCGGAGGACGCATACGGCTTGGCGTCGAGCCATTCGCGCAGCGCCGTCCAAATGAAGCGTTCAGCCTTACCGTTGGTTCGCGGCCTGTAGGGACGCGTGGTGAGGCGCCCGGCGCTGATGGCGGCCCGGGCGGCGCGGAAGCTGCGGCTGTTGGTGTAGGCGAAGGCGCTGTCGGTCATGACGCGCTCAATGCGGACGCCGCAGCGGGAGAACCGGCCGGCGGCCCGGGAGAACAACCTCTATAGCAACGGCACCTAGCGCCGTTAATGGTAGTCGATGATTGTCAGACCCATGGCCGCCAATCAGACCAAGTGCGATCGTCGTGCGTCTCTGCATAGGGGCCGCTTCAAGTTGCCGTTCCTACCGCTTCGGGTTGATGCGGCACGGCGATCACGCGGTAGCGGTGCTTTTGGCCACTGGGCAACACCCAGTCGATCGACTGACCGACGCTCAGCCCAAGCAGAGCGGTGCCGACGGGCACGAGAATCGAGATCTTCCCGGCATCGATGTCCGCATCCCGGGGATACACAAGTGTCACTTCTCGCCGCTCGCCGGTCGCCTCATCTTCGAACACGACACGGGAGTTCATCGTCACGACATCTCGGGGAATTTCACCCGGCGGCACGATCCGGGCGCGTGCCAGCTCGTCTTCCAGCTGACGGAACCGTCGCCCTCCTGCACCGGCAGCATAAGCTTCGAGGAGATCGGTCAGACGATCGAAGTCATCCTGCGTGAGATAGATTGGAGGCAGGCGAGACATTCTTGCGACCTTGACGTTCGCGCGTTGATGTCGCGCTGGAAGGACCGGATATGGAGGGGCTGGCGTGTGTGATGGATCTATGCGATGGCTTGTCCGAGCGTAGCCACGCTCCGATACCGCCAACGGCCCGCAGGTCCTTTGCAGCCTTGCCGGCCACGATCTCCACGGAAGCACCGTGAAGGCTGACGAGCTCAGGCAAGAGCGTGCGCACCGTGCGCAGTCGCCGTTCGCCGCCACAGAGCACACAAACGGGATCTGCGGATCTGTCGGCACGCCCGCAGCGCGCGCACTGCCGGAGAGAGCCGCTCATGCCACGCGCGACAACGAGTTCACGTACATGGCCGTCCTGGAGCGCGGTCAACACCCTGTCCCATCCCAGAACGGCGACGCCGGAATCCTGTGCGGCAATGAGGTCGCGAACGACCGACTCCTCATAGTTGCGTTCCCATGTCCTGAGGGCCGGCCCGAGGGCCGCTTGCACCTCGGCGGGCGTGACTTTAGGCAAGGCTTTTCGGATGAGCATGACCTGCTTGCGCAGGTGTGCCGGCATGGCATCAAGCACCATGTCGCCCACATCCCCTGCGCCCACGAGCGCAATCGGGCTTATCGCGTTCGCTTCGCTCCAAGACGCGATGCGCTGCGCCAATTCGCGCGCGAAGTGGCTGCGCTGAGCCATCAAATGGTCCTTGGCGAAGTCGCGGGCGACACCGACCTGCCCGAACACGCCTGGACGCGGCGAGCCGACCAGCTTCCTTTTGCGTCCAGGCGCAATGTCGACTTCGAACGCAGCACCTGCGTCTTCGCTAATTGTGCCAAGCCAGAGAATAAAGAATCGTGCTTTGGTTCCCTCGATCACCACAACGCCCCGGGGCTGATGCTCATCCAGCACCCACAGCATCTGCTCCAGGGATGGCTTGCCCCAGTGGAGCTCCTCGGTCACGTCGACTTGCAACGGGATGGTCTGCCAGATGTCCGGGCCGGCGAACACCGCCAATCCGCGCGCCCGGGGCCGCGCCGTGCGGAGGTAATTCTCGACCCTCTCCAGCTGGGTACGGAAGAGCTTCCGGTCGCGGGCAGACATCTGTTTGCCCAGTGCTCGGCCCGTCGACACAAGCCACGTTACATAGCCCCGCTGCCCTTGATTGCGCGGCGACGCCGGGTTCACGTCCAGGTACGCCGTCAGAACGGGCGGCGGCAGGTGCGGCAAGCGCGACAAGTGCGACAGGATTCGTTCGCTGACCATGTTCACTCCATCACACATGGCAAGGGAGCGCGCAGACATACATTCGGCGGCGGCGGACGCGTCATATCCGCCCTTTATTCCGCGACCTGGATGAGCTCCTTCATCTCCTCGGGCAGCTGTCCGCGCACCTCTTCGATCTGGCCAGCGGTCACGCTGTCGCTGATCACTTTGAACACGCCGCGCAACGTCGCGCGCGCCGCCTCGGCATCCAGACCGAGCGTGCGTCCAATCTCGGCCGTAATGGCGGATGCCGTAACGGTCCTATCCGGCCCGTCGAGACACCGATCGAGTTGCCGATGCAGCAACGAGGGAAGCTGCACGAGCATGTGCCGGGCCTCTTGCGGAATCAAACGGCGGCACAGCATACATGCGACGATCACTAGCGCTCGTTCTGCGCGCGCACGATCGAGCGAAGTGGCGTCCGCGACCGCAGCAACCATGCGGCCGTAAGTCGCCTCCGCTCGCGCCTTGGCTCGCATTAGCGCGCGCGTGCGACCAACGGGTTGGTCCTCCTCGCGCGCTGGCGCCTGCGGGTGCAATACGCCTGCCGGCTTGTGAGGAGCCTCGACTTCGAGCTGGGCCGTTACGATCTTGCGCAGCGTATCGAGACCGATCGTCCCATCCACCACAAGATCGTCGAAAGTGATGAGCCCGACCGGGCGGCCGTTCTCGGTGATCGGAACGCGGCGAATACCGTGCGCGATCATGAGATCGGCCACGTCTTCGAGACGGGCTCCGATGTCGCAGGTGACCACGCCTTCAGACATAATCTCGCTCAGCGGCGTCCTCTTGGGATCGAGATCGCCGCCAAGAACAGCGAGCGCAAGGTCCCGGTCCGTGACGATCCCCGCAAGGCCCGGAGCACCGCTCACCAGCACCGCGCCAATGTGGTTGTCCGCCATTGCTCGAGCAGCCTGATAAGCCATGGCTTGACGCCCAAGCACGACCATTCGGGACCGCCGGAACCGTTCAAGCGTCATCTCGACCTCCTTCGCCTGGATTTCGAAGACTACGTTTTCCAGCTAAGAATGCTTTGATGTGAGTCAACCCATCCGATCCCTTGTGGCGGAATCGGAAAATCACGCACCCGCGATGTTCGGCGGGCTCTTATGTGCTTGCGAAATATTCGAACAACGGAGCCGGTCTAGCACGGTTCCGCGGCGTCCCGGCCGGCGGAGCAGCACCGATCCGCCTCGATCCGGACCAGCGAACCCCGTCGGCCCGAGCTACCAAGTACTACTCTGTACTACTCTGCGCGCGCGTGAAGGGCACCTGCTCCCGATCATCTGGCGCGGCCGCGGCATCATCGCGACCTGTCCGACATTGGACATTGAGTCACAAGCTCCTGATTGAAGGCCAGCGCGTCTGCGGCCGGGAGGACGGCGATCAGGATGAAGGCAAACAGACGCCCGAGAACCGTCATGCGTCGGCGCCAATCCGCCCCTCGACCGGATGGTGAAGCATGGCGCCGGACGCGGGGAATGACAAACGGATAAAACAGCGCCGCTCTCATCCGCCCCATCGAAACGGGAGGCGGTGGATGGGGCAGGCGAACAGCGTCGGTACGCGCAGTGTTACGGAATCGTGCGCATACATGCGGCCCGAAGGCGGCTGTACGCCCGGCGGAGCCCGGCCGCAGGCTTGGACGTTGATCAGCCTAGGCCGACCGGTGGGGCCACGGTCAATACGCCCATCTCAACATCCCGAGCGGCAACAGCACAAAGATGATGCTCGCGATCGCGCCAAGGATCAGGCCGAGAACAAGGCGTCTCCAATCAAGCTGCTGGCTCATGAGGCTTCTCCAACGAAGATCTGTCGAGTGCATCAACGCTCTATCGTCTCGCATGTGCTGTACTTGTCGGGGCTGGAAGTCCTGCGCTGCGCAGTATTGACTCCGGATTGACTCCGGCTGACGCGATCGGCCAGTTGGCAACGGCACCGCTGGCTATGACGCGGCTGCATATCGCGTGTGACGCAGCACCGTGTCTTTAGCCTGCGCTCGACCTCCAGCCGTCTTCCGAGTGACGGCACGCGCATCTCGACGCGCTCGGCCGTCAGTCCCTCTCTCGCGGGCCGCGGGCGGCATCTGCATCGGGCGCGGACTCGCATCAGGCGTCGGTGGGGTCGTACTGCTACGCCCGTTTACTGCTCCACGCGAGATATTCCGCCCCCACACCTCGGCAGCGGCGGGTGCGTTGCGCGTCCGTAACGGGCCAGATGGCCTGGTGCTCGACGGCACACGCCTCGCCATGGCCGCGGAACCAGCCGAGGAGGCGCGTGTTTACGGCACAAGGAGCGGCGCATGCTCACACGCGAAGCAGAGAGCGCCGGTTGGACGAAGGTTCTTGCCGGCGATCGGTCCGAATTCTGGCGTCTTGTGAATCCTCTTCTCGAGGAACTTCGAGAAGCAGCCCAGCGCGAGCGGGACTACCTGGTCGCGGTCGGCGACCTGCACTCCGACCGGGTCGTACCCGACGAGCTTGTCCACGAGGTGCTGGCGCGTGCATGGGAGGATCGCCACCGCAAGCCCGACGACCTCGAGGTCAAGGCGTGGCTTCTGGGCCTTATGTATCGGCTCCTCGACCGGCTCGTTTCTGAGCGTCACCAGGAGCCATTGAGCGAAATGCATCTGCCGGAGGACGCGGATGACATCCGGGACGTCATTCCGGATCCGAGGCCGACGCCCGAAGAGATTGTTTTGGCCTTGGAAGAGCAGCCGCAGCTGCTTGACCGGGTCTCTCGCCGTGTCCTGATGCTGCACGATTTTCATGGAATGTCGCAACGCCATACCGGGGCCGTCGTCGGCAAGTCAGTCCGTGAGACGACGGCCATATTGGCCGAGGCGCGGCGGCTGGTGCGCGCCCATGTCTCAAGATGAACGCCTCGACATGGGCCCGGCGTTCGCGCGAGAGGCACGCGATTGGCTTTGCCGGTCGTCGTCGAAAAGAACTGGCCGCTTGTGTTTCGTGAGTGGGCGCCTGATGCGAAACTCGCCCCCGGTATCTGGGACATTCCGGTGCCTGTCGATACGCCCGCTGTCGAGCCCGACGTCCTGCTCGTCCCGCTGGTTGGGTTCGATCCCGAGAGGGGGCGACTTGGTTACTGCGGCGGCCATTATGACCGTACGCTTGCAAGTATGTGCAGGAAGCCATTGACGATCGGTATTGGCTTCGAACTGGCTGCGCTGCCGACGATCTATCCCCAGCCGCACGACATTCCGATGGATGTCATCGTGACAGAGGAGCAGTTCGAATGATGGCGGGCCTGTCAGCCCGTCACGAGGCCCAAGGTTTCGGATCTTCTTCGTCAGCATCCGCCGATTCGCATCGAAAAGATCGATGAAAACGATCTATCAAATTCGTTTGCCTGTTGCATGCGGCGAGAAGAGCCTAGAGACGCCGCTGCTTCCGTTCGGTTCTCCAGTATTAGCCGCATGAGACCGGATCCGACGAGGGATCGTCTTCACAGTCACAGTATGGCGATTGGGAGGAGCGGCGCCCTCTGGGTCTTTGTATGGAGCGGACGATATCATGCCTGACTGCAACGCGGCGACTGACTCTACTCTGCAGGTTGACGACGGTCGGCGGCCGAACACGTGGGGCGCGCCATCTTTTCGGCCGCAAGGCGCATCGATCATGGGCCGCGACGACTTGCTACGCCTTCTCAATCTGCTGCTGGAGTGCGAGCGTGCCGGCGCAAAGGTTGCAATTCTCTGCAGCGGAGAGGCGCAGGATACGGTTCTGGATTCGGTGCTTTTCGAGGTTGGCCGCGACGAGGGCCGGTTCTGCGGCATGCTCACACGCCATATCGAGCGCCTCGGCGGCACCGCGAGTCGGGAGACAGGGGCGTTCTATCAGCGGCTTCGTGCTATTCCCGATCAGTCCGAGCGCCTTGTGCTTCTCAAGCGGGGACAGGAATGGGTTGTCCGAACGCTTAACGAGGCTCTTTCCTCCATCCGTGACGCGAGCCTTGCGGATGACCTCCGGGAAATGCGGGATGTGCACGCACGCAACATAGGACTCTGTGGCGCTCTCATCGCGCGGTTTGGAACGGCGCAAGATCGCGGAAACCGCTGTGGCGTCGGCCGCCCTATTTGAGCAGGCCGATCTGGTCGCCATCGATGAGCAAGCGATAACCGTCCCCGCCACGGTGTGATTTCCATGTCTGGACGTAAAGCACCGCAGACGGTTGTCGCCTCGAGCGGCATCGGGACGGATAGGGGCTTCGGTGCCGTGACGCCCCCGATCTATCTGTCCAGCACCTTTACGTTCGAGGGGTTTGAGCGGCCGCGGGCGTACGACTACACACGCACCGGTAATCCCAGCCGGGACATGCTCGCCGACCTGATCGCCGAATTGGAGGGCGGCGCTGGCGCCGTGGTCGTTGCGACCGGTGTGGCGGCGCTCGACCTGGTCTTCGGGCTGATGGGGCCCGACGACCGTATCATCGCCCCGCATGATTGTTATGGCGGCACCTATCGGCTGCTTGCTGCAAGACGGGCCAAACGGCAGTTCGATGTTGCGTTCGTCGACCAGAGCGACGAGAAGGCGCTTGCTGCGGCCCTGGACCGCGCGCCCGCTCTCGTCCTGATCGAGACGCCGAGCAATCCCTTGATGCGCGTCGTCGACATTCGGGAGATTGCCACGCGGGCGAAGGCCGTCGGCGCCAAGGTCGCTGTCGACAACACGTTCCTGTCACCGGCCCTGCAGCAGCCGATCGCGCTCGGCGCCGATTACGTCATCCATTCGACCACGAAATTTCTCAATGGCCATTCCGACGTGGTGGGCGGAGCGGTGGTCGCGGCGGACAAGGCTGATGTCGAGAAGCTGGCGTCGTGGGCCAACATTACCGGTGTGACAGGGGCACCATTCGATTCTTATCTGACGCTGCGGGGCCTGCGCACGCTCTTCGCCCGCGTCGAACGTCAGCAGCGAACCGCGGCCGCCCTTGCGGCGTTTCTGGACCAGCACCAAAGGGTCAGTGCCGTTCATTATCCGGGCCTCGCTTCGCATCCAGGGCATGCGATCGCGAAGACCCAGCAGAGCGGGTTCGGCGCCATGCTGAGCTTCGAGCTCGCAGGGGGCGTCAAGGACGTGCGCCGTTTCGTCGAGGCGCTGGAGCTGTTCACGCTCGCGGAATCGCTGGGTGGCGTCGAGAGCTTGGTCGCCCATCCGGCGACAATGACTCATGCGGGGATGGGCGCAGAAGCGCGCCACGCCGCCGGCATTGGTGACAGCCTGCTGCGGCTTTCGGTCGGGCTCGAGAGCGAGGCAGATCTTTTGCACGATCTTGAACGCGCGTTCGCAGCGCTCCGGTAGTGATTGACCGCGGCCGGAGCCCGCACCAGCCGCTAAAGAAAATTGCCAGGGGCCGCTGGAACTATCGCCTGTAGCGGGCTGGGATATCCGAGAATCGGCGTAAAAGCTTCCTAGCTGTTTGATCCCAGGCTTTGATGGAGCATCCTTGTCGCGCGAATCAAAGAATGCGCTATGGGCCAGGTTCTTCATGGGAGGCCACGACGACAGAGGCGATCCGTCGAGCGATACAGCATAGTCAAGCGAGCCTGAGAACGCTGGCAAAGCGCTACCGGCCAGGTCGAGAGAATGAACCGGCCCCCTCGAGGACACGACCGTCAAGCGCGTCTGCTACGAGAGCCCCGACCGGCGCCGCCGGCATCTCGCCGACGTCGTCGCTGCCTACAACTTCGCCCGCAGCCTCAAGACCCTCAAAGGCCTCACACCCTGCGAGTTCATCGGCAATGCAGGGGCTGCACAGCCCAAACGCTTTAGGCTAAAGCCGCTCCAGCAAATGCCGGGACTAAACATCTAGCGGTACGTCGGCAGGAGGACACCGAAGCCCCTGATGCAAGCCGGCCAGGACGGGACGTAAGGCGCTGCCGGGTCGCCCATTCGGTGACGACGCGCAGGCTTCCCGTAAAGCCGGTGCA
>Ga0164243_10012703_pt1 | contig 11903 bp, 8 predicted proteins | sample OricompcompostOP_FD_108781 | JGI IMG/M metagenome (GOLD analysis project Ga0164243, IMG submission 108781) | Organic Plus compost microbial communities from Emeryville, California, USA - Original compost - Organic plus compost (OP) | ecosystem: Engineered > Solid waste > Mixed feedstock >...
AGAGCAGCGCGAAGGAGCGATCGACGATCAGCACGCTCGTCGTGAGGCCGTCGAGAATGCGCGTTGCGTCCGCCATCGTGCCTGCCTGCAGCGATGAAAGTTGCGCCGCCATCGTCAGCTCGCCGCGGCGCGCGAGCGCGCACCGGCGCGATCGGCTCGCACCGTGAGATCAGGAAGGAAAAGAGGCAGGCGTCCGCGAGCGCGGACTATTTCGACCTGACCGGCGCGTTCGTGCGCGGATCGATCGGCGCGCGTTGACCGTTCAACGCGTTGTAGCTCGGCTGCGAGGTAGCCGGCTTGTTGGAGCTCGGGCGCGGCTTCGGCGGCGGCTGACGCAGCGTCGGCCCGACGGGCGGTTGAGCAATCGAGGTCTGGCGTACGTTGAACGTAACGGTCGGCGTCTCCTGGAGACGCTTGCCGCTCGGATCCTGAACGACGGCCACGAGCGAGTGCTCTCCACGCGGAACCTCTTGCAACGTGTATTCCAGCGCCGTGGGCGGGAAGCTGTCCACGACGCGACCATCGAGATACAGGGAAATCGAATGGCCCGGCCGCAGCGACGGCTCGAGCCGGAGCTGCACCTCGACTGCGCCGCCCGTGTTGATGATCGAGTCTTGATTGCCCGGCCTCCAGATCTCGAAGTCCTGGTAGCCCGTCGCGGGCGCGGCGCTCTGGGCGGAGGAACTGGTCGAAGGCGAGGGCGAGGGTGCCGGCTGAACCGAATCGGCGCGTGAGCCGACGTTGATCTCGACGCGCTGCGCACCCGGCACCGGTCGGTCGGCGTAGTGAGTGACACCTTTCTCGTCCACCCACTTCCATACGGCCTGCGCGGCGAACGCCGGCGCGGCCAGAAGCGCGAGAACCATCAGTGCCGTACGCATGAGGGCAGAGCATATCTGCTTGATCTCGGCCTTACAAAAGCGGCGACGGCGTTTGTGAACACCGTCACCGGGGCTACGACGTATGAGAGAAGCGGGCGCCAGCCGGAGGAGCTGACGCCCGTGTACTCACACGCTGTAGTACAACTCGAACTCCAGCGGGTGCGTCGACATACGCACCTTCGTCACTTCCTGCATCTTCAGTGCGATGTAGGCATCGATGACATCGTCGGTGAATACACCGCCGGCCTTGAGGAACGCGCGGTCCTTATCGAGGGACTCGAGCGCCTGCTCCAGCGAGTAGCAGACTTCCGGAATGTTCTTCGCTTCTTCCGGCGGCAGGTCGTACAGATCCTTGTCCGCGGGCTCGCCCGGATGGATCTTGTTCTGGATGCCGTCGATGCCCGCCATCAACATGGCGGCGAAGCCGAGGTACGGATTCGCGGTCGAGTCCGGGAAGCGCACTTCGATGCGGCGGCCCTTCGGGTTCGACACCCAGGGAATACGGATCGAAGCAGAGCGATTGCGCGCGGAATACGCGAGCATCACGGGCGCTTCGAACCCGGGCACGAGGCGCTTGTAGCTGTTCGTGCTCGCGTTCGTGAAAGCATTGATCGCCTTCGCGTGCTTGATGATCCCGCCGATGTAATACAGCGCGAGATCCGAAAGCCCGGCGTACTTGTCGCCGGCGAACAGCGGCTTGCCTTCGCGCGAGATCGACTGGTGGACGTGCATGCCGCTGCCGTTGTCGCCGACGATCGGCTTCGGCATGAACGTCACGGTCTTGCCGTAGGCATGCGCAACGTTGTGAATCGCGTACTTGAGGAGCTGCACTTCATCGGCCTTGCGCACGAGCGTGTTCGCATTGACGCCGATTTCGCACTGACCCGCGGTCGCCACTTCGTGGTGGTGCACTTCGACCTTCATGCCGAGCTCTTCGAGCGCCAGGCACATCGCGGAACGCAGATCCTGGAAGGAATCGACCGGCGGCACGGGGAAATACCCGCCCTTGACGCCCGGACGATGGGCCTTGTTGCCGTCTTCGTAGTTCTTGCCCGAGCTCCAGGCCGCTTCGGTCGAAGCGATTTCGAAGAACGCGCCCTGCATCGTCGTGCCGTAGCGGACGTCATCGAAAATGAAGAATTCGTTCTCGGGGCCGAACAGCGCCTTGTCGCCGATGCCCGTCGATTTGAGATACGCCTCCGCACGCTTCGCGATCGAGCGCGGATCGCGGTCGTAGCCTTGCATCGTCGAAGGTTCGAGGACGTCGCAACGAATGATGAGCGTCGTCTCCTCGAAGAAGGGATCGATGACCGCCGTCGACGCATCCGGCATGAGCACCATGTCCGACTCGTTGATGCCCTTCCAGCCGGCGATCGACGAGCCGTCGAACATCTTGCCGTCGTCGAAGAACGCTTGATCGATCGTGTGCGCGGGCACGCTGACGTGTTGTTCCTTGCCGCGGGTATCGGTGAAGCGCAGGTCCACGAACCTGACTTCTTTTTCCTTCAGGATGCTGAGAACTTCAGCGGGGGTCGTCATGAGGTCTCCTCCGGTAGACGGCGAAATTGATGACCTCGGGTCGCTCGCCGCTACGAGCCGGAGGTTTAGTTTGGTCTGGGCCTGCGAAATTGCAGGAACCATGCCATCGCACCGTCATGGCGCAAACCGTTGGATTTCGCGGGGGACGACGTGACTGGGGCGCTAAACCTGCACCATCCTAAAGCATGAACGGCGCTACTTGCACCCAATTAGTGCATCCGACGCGCGGGTGCGAAAAAATTGACTGGTGATGCCCGGCAACGAAGCCACGGGCGAGCACGGTATACTCGCGCGCTTTTCGCGCCCTCGAGGCGCGCGTTTCACCGAGGATCGGGGCCGATGCCGTCCAGCCAGCCGCCAGTTGTTCCACCCACGACCTTTCAGGAGCTGATTTTCAGCTTGCAGTCCTACTGGTCGCGTCAGGGCTGCGTCATCCTGCAGCCGTACGACATGGAAATGGGTGCAGGCACGTTCCACACTGCAACGCTCTTGCGCGCGGTCGGACCGGAGCCCTGGAATGCGGCGTATGTCCAGCCTTCGCGCCGCCCCACGGACGGGCGCTATGGCGACAACCCGTTTCGGCTCCAGCACTACTACCAGTTCCAGGTCGTACTGAAGCCGTCGCCCTCGAACATCATCGATTTGTACATGGGCTCCCTGGCCGCGCTCGGTTTCGATCCACTTACCCACGACATCCGCCTCGTCGAAGACAACTGGGAGTCGCCCACGCTCGGTGCTTGGGGGCTCGGCTGGGAAATCTGGCTGAACGGCATGGAAGTCACGCAGTTCACGTACTTCCAGCAGGTCGGCGGACTCGATTGCCGGCCTGTCATGGGCGAGATCACGTATGGCCTCGAGCGGCTCGCGATGTACCTGCAGGGCGTCGAGAGCATCTACGACATCGTCTGGGCGAAGGGTCCCTCGGGCAAGGTGACCTACGGCGATGTGTATCACCAGATCGAAGTCGAACAATCGAAGTACAACTTCGAGGTCGCCGACACGGCGATGCTGTTTCGCCACTTCGAAGACCACGAAGCGAGCTGCGTGGCATTGCTCGAGCAAGGGCTTGCGCTGCCGGCATATGAACAGATGCTCAAGACCTCCCACACCTTCAACTTGCTCGATGCACGCAAGGCCATTTCGGTGACCGAGCGGCAGGGCTATATCCTGCGCGTCCGCAAGCTCGCCCGCGGGGTCGCGGAGGCTTACTACAAGAGCCGCGAGGCGCTCGGCTTTCCGATGGCTCGTGTCGCGGAGGCGTCATGAGCACACGCGATTTTCTCGTCGAGATCGGCACGGAAGAATTGCCGCCGAAGTCGCTGTTCACGATGGCCGAGGCGTTCGCCCAAGGCGTCGGCGCGCGGCTCGATGCGGCGAATCTGACTCACGGCTCGGTCGAATGGTTCGCTACCCCGCGGCGGCTCGCCGTTCGCGTGCGCGAGCTCGCTGCACAGCAGCCGGATCAGGAAGTGCGTCGGCAAGGTCCCGCGGTCGCACAGGCCTTCGACAAGTCGGGTGCGCCGACGAAGGCGGCATTGGGATTCGCTGCATCGTGCGGTGTGCCGTTCGAATCGCTGCAGCGCGCGGACGGACCGAAGGGGCAGGTGCTGCTGTATGTCGGCACGAAGCGGGGCGAGGCGACGGAGAATTTGCTGCCGGCAATCGTCGCGGAGGCGCTCGCGAATCTGCCGATCGCCCGACGCATGCGGTGGGGCAGCGGCAGCCAGGAATTCGTCCGGCCCGTCCACTGGGTCGTGATGTTGTATGGCGAGGCCGTCGTCGAGGCCGAGCTGTTCGGCATTCGCTCCGGACGTGACACACGCGGCCATCGCTTCCATGCCCCGCGGCCGCTGCCGATCAAAGCTCCTGCCGATTACGTCGACGTGCTGCGTTCGCAAGGCCATGTGATTGCTTCGGTCGAAGAACGCAGACGCATCATCGAAGACGGAGCGCGCAAGCTCGCCGCATCGCTCGGCGGCGAGGCGGTCATTGCGCCCGCATTGCTCGAAGAGGTGAGCGCGCTCGTGGAATGGCCGGTGCCGATCGCCGGGCGATTCGACGTGCGCTTTCTCGATCTTCCGGCGGAAGTGCCGATCGCGACGATGCAGGATCATCAGCGCTATTTCCCCGTGCGCGATCGCGACGGGCGGCTGATGAATCATTTCATCACGATCGCGAACATCCAGAGCTCCAATCCGGAGAAGGTGCGCGACGGCAATGAGCGCGTCATTCGTCCGCGCCTCGCGGATGCCGCCTTCTTCTGGGACACCGACCGCAAGCAGCGGCTCGATGAGCGCCGCGAAGCGCTCAAGAGCGTGACCTTTCAGGCGAAGCTCGGTTCGCTGTTCGACAAGTCGGAGCGAGTCGCCAGGCTCGCGGGCCGGATCGCGCAAGCGATCGACGCGAATGCGGCCGATGTGCGGCGCGCCGCAGAGCTCAGCAAATGCGATTTGCTGTCGGCGATGGTTGGCGAGTTTCCCGAGCTGCAGGGGCTCATGGGCAAGTACTACGCGGCGCACGATGGCGAGGCGCCGGATGTGTGCACCGCGCTCGAGGAACAGTATCTGCCGCGGTTCGCAGGCGATCGTCTTCCCGAAACGCGGGTCGGCATTGCGCTTTCGATCGCGGACAAGCTCGACACGATCGCGGGGATTTTCGCGATCGGGCAGAAGCCGAGCGGCACGCGCGATCCATTTGGCCTGCGGCGCGCAGGCCTTGGCGTACTGCGAACCACATTGGAGCGCTCGCTCGAGCTGGATCTCCTGGACCTCGTGCGTTACGCGATCGAGCTGCAGCCCGTGCGCAGCGAGCCCGAAGTCGTGGGCGAGGTGTGGACGTATCTCATGGAACGCCTGCGCAGCGCCTATCTGGAAGACAGCGCGCGCAACTTCACGACCGAGATGTTCGATGCCGTGACGGCGGGCCAGCCAGGATCGCCGCTCGACATCGAGCGACGCCTGAATGCCCTGCGTGAGTTCCTGGCGCTGCCCGAAGCTCAAAGTCTCGCGGCCGCGAACAAGCGCATCGCGAACATCTTGCGTAAGAGCAGCGAAGGTCCGGGCGCGCAGATCGCGAGCGATCGGCTGGTGGAAGCGGCGGAGCAGGTGCTGTTCGCCCGAGTGGAAGAGGTCGAGAAGGTCGTCAGACCCGCCCTGGAGCAGCGCAGCTACGCGAGGGCGCTGACGGAGCTTGCCCGGCTGCGCGATTCCGTGGATCGCTTCTTCGATACCGTCATGGTCATGACGGATGATGAGCAACTGCGCATGAATCGACTGGCGTTACTCGCGCGGCTGCGCTCGTTGTTCCTTCAGATCGCGGATCTCTCGCGGCTGCCTGGATAACTGGCCGCGAGTTCGGAAGCTCGGTGCGAATGACGTTGCAGTGAGGACCAGGCTGGTGCGTCTCGTACGCTCATTGCTTTACACGACTTGGTTGTTTCTTGGCACGGGCCTTTACGCGTGCGTCGTCCTGCTCGTCTTCTGGGCGCCGACGCGCTGGCTTTATGTGCTCGCGGATCACTGGGCTCGCGGCCAGATGTGGATGCTCAAAACCTTGTGCGGCTTGACGTATACGGTCGAGGGCCGCGAGAACATTCCGCCCGGCGCGCATGTGTCGATGTGGAAACACTCATCGGCGTGGGAAACGATCGCGCAGGCTGCGATCTTTCCGCCGCAGGCCTGGGTGCTGAAGCGCGAGCTGATCTGGATTCCGCTCGTGGGTTGGGCGATCTGGTTGCTCAAGCCGATCGCAATCAATCGCAAGGCGGGGGCGACCGCCGTGAATCAGGTCGTGGAGCAGGGCAAGCAGCGGCTCGCGGCAGGCTACTGGATCCTGTTCTTTCCCGAAGGGACGCGCGTCGGTGTCGGTGAGTGGCGCAAATATGGGGTGAGCGGTGCGCTGCTCGCATCGCGAGCCGGCTGCAAGATCGTTCCGGTCGCGCACAACGCGGGCAAGTTCTGGCCCCGCCGCGGCTGGTTGAAGCAGCCAGGACAAATTCGAGTGGCGATCGGCCCGCCGATCGATGCCGCGGGACGCGATCCCCGCGAGCTGAACGAAGAAGTGCGCGCCTGGATCGAGGGCAAGCTCAAAAGCATGGACTGGGCGGCTGGCGAGGAATCGCCAGCCGCAGTGAGCCCGTCTGATGCGACAGCTGTGAAGTAAACCTAAACAGCGTCGGCGGTTTCGCGGCAGTTGGAACCGCGACCGTTTAGATAAATTACACGTCCAGGTTCGCGACCGACAGCGCGTTCTTTTCGATGAAGTCGCGTCGCGGTTCGACTTGATCGCCCATGAGCGTCGCGAAGATGTCATTCGCAGCCTGAGCATCCTCGATACGAACCTGGATCAGTCTGCGGGTCGCCGGATTGATCGTCGTATCCCAGAGCTGCTCCGGATTCATTTCTCCGAGTCCTTTGTAGCGCTGGATCATCTGGCCCTTGCGCGCCTGATCGAGCAGCCAATCGATCGCATGCCGGAAGCTGCTGATCTCCTTGCGCTGGTCGACCTTCGAAACATACGCGCCCGGCTGCAGGAGCCCGGCGAGCGTCTTGCTGAGCTCGGCGATGCGGCGATATTCGGCCGATTCGAAGAACTCGCGATGGATGTGCTTCTCGCTCGTCGAGCCGTGCTCGGTGCGCGCAACGAACAGGCGCGGCGGCCCGCCGTCGGACGCGGCGACGACGCGAACGCGATAGCGTCGAGATGCGTCGTCGTGCGCGTTGAGCTGCGTCTCGAGCGTCCTGCCCCATTGCGTCAGCCAATCGATGCGATCGTGATCCGCGAGCGTGACCTCGGGCAGATACAGCAGCTGCTCAAGGATGCGCTGGTCGTAGCGTCGCGATGAGCGCTTGATGATCGCGGCGACCTCCATCCAGCGGCGCGCGAGCGTGTCGAGCGCGGTGCCGGACATCGGCGGTTGCGTCGGATCGGCGTGGAGCTCGGCGTCCTCCAGCGCTTGATTCAGGAGAATGGCATTGAGCTCGGCGTCATCCTTCACGTAATGCTCGGTCTTCCCTTTCTTCACCTTATAGAGCGGCGGTTGAGCAATGTAGATGTGGCCGCGCTCGATCAGCTGCGGCATCTGGCGATAGAAGAACGTGAGCAGCAGCGTGCGGATGTGCGAGCCGTCGACGTCGGCGTCGGTCATGACGATGATGCGGTGGTAACGAAGCTTCGCGACGTCGAAATCATCGGCGCCGATGCCCGTGCCGAGCGCGGTGATGAGCGTGCCGACCTCCGCTGAGCTCAGCATCTTGTCGAAGCGCGCTTTCTCGACATTCAGGATCTTGCCCTTGAGCGGCAGGATCGCCTGCGTACGCCTGTCTCTGCCCTGCTTCGCGGAGCCGCCTGCGGAATCACCCTCGACCAGGAACATCTCGGACAGCGCCGGATCGCGCTCCTGACAATCCGCCAGTTTTCCGGGCAGCCCTGCAAGGTCGAGTGCGCCTTTGCGACGCGTCATCTCACGTGCTTTGCGAGCGGCCTCGCGGGCTCGCGCCGCATCGAGGATCTTCGCGGCAATGGCCTTGGCCTGTTGCGGATGCTCGAGGAGGAATTCCTCGAGCTTCGCGCCGACGGCGGATTCGACGATGCCCTTGATCTCGGAGGACACGAGCTTGTCCTTCGTCTGGGACGAGAACTTCGGATCGTGCATCTTCACCGAAAGAATCGCGGTCAGGCCTTCGCGGGCGTCATCGCCGGTCGTCGCGACCTTGTCCTTGGCCGGCACCTCTTTCTCGATGTAGTTGTTGAGCGTGCGGGTCAGCGCGCTGCGAAAGCCTGCGAGATGGGTGCCGCCGTCTTTCTGGGGAATGTTGTTCGTGTAGCAGTACATGTTCTCCTGGTAGGAGTCATTCCACTGCAAGCCCAGCTCGACCGTCGTGGCGTCCTGCTGGGTTCGGAACCAGACGATCGTGTCGTGGATCGCGACCTGGTTGCGGTTCAGGTAGCGCACGAATTCGCTGATCCCGCCCTCGTATTGGAAAACGTCGTGCTTGTCCTCGCGCTCGTCGGTGAGCTCGATGCGCACGCCCGAATTCAGGAACGACAGCTCGCGAAGGCGCTTCGCGAGGATGTCGTAATCGAATTCGATGTTCGTGAAGATCGCGGCGCTCGGCTTGAACCGGATCACCGTGCCGCGCTTGTCAGTCGTGCCGACTTCGGCCAGCGGCGCCTGCGGATCGCCCAGGCGGTATTCCTGCTGGTAGAGCTTGCCGTCTTTATGGATCGTGAGCTGGAGATATTCGGAAAGGGCGTTGACGACCGAAACGCCGACGCCGTGCAGGCCGCCGGAAACCTTATAGGAGGAGTCGTCGAATTTTCCGCCCGCGTGCAGCACGGTCATGATCACTTCGGCGGCGGATCTGCCCTCTTCCGGATGGATATCCACAGGTATTCCACGGCCGTCATCGGCGACCGTGACGGACTCATCCGCATGGATTGTGACCGTGACTTGGGAGCAGTAGCCCGCGAGTGCTTCGTCGATGGAGTTGTCGACGACCTCGAACACCATGTGGTGCAAACCCGTGCCGTCGTCGGTGTCGCCGATGTACATTCCCGGCCGCTTACGGACCGCATCGAGACCCTTCAAAACCTTGATTTTGCTTGAGTCGTAAACGTCGGAATCAGTCATAACCCTGCCTGGAATTGGAGCTGCGGAATTATAGCATCGGCGTGAAACAGCCTTGTTCCACGTGGAACCTGCGGCCGATTTCGATGCCGCGCAGACCTGCTTCCGTGACGGAGGAAACGATGAGTTGGGCGGGAATCCGTTCGATCGCGCCGAGAAGTTTCCCCAACTTATCCACATCCAGTTCTGCGGCCGGATCGTCGAGAAGCAAGCACGTTCGATCATCGCCGACGGCGGGACTCGTCGCCTGAATCTGCGCAAGGATCAACGCTGCGGCGAGGAGTTTCTGCTGCCCACGCGACACCCGATCCCGAGCGAGCACGCCGTCAACGCGAATGATCAGGTCTGCTCGATGCGGGCCGACCGTCGTGGTGCCCAAGCGACGATCCTTTTCGCGTACTTCTATTAGAGAGTTCGAAAGCGCTGCTTCGGGCGGCCACCCCCGCCGGTACTCAAGCTCGACCTTCTCATCCAACAAGTCGCTGGCGAGTGAGACGAATACGGGTGCGAGCACAGCCGCGTACTCGGCGCGCCCGATGTCGATCTTGTCTGCGGCATCGAGAAACTCGCCGCTCCAGGCGTCGACGAGCCGATCGTCCAATCCATCGCGTAGCGCGGCGTTTCGTTGAGCCAGCGCGCGTTGATAACGACGCCACTCATGGAGGAAGTTTTGTTTCACGTGAAACACTCCCCAGTCCAACAAGCGCCGTCGCCCGGCAGACCCTTCGTCGATCAGTCGATGAACACCGGGATCGATGACCTGAATGGGGAGCACGGCGGCGATGTCCGCAACCCCGGAAACACCCCTGCCCGCCAGCCGCATCTGCGTCGCTCCATGACCGTGTTCGGCACTGGCCACCAAGGAGCGCTCGCCGCGCTCGACTTTGGCAATGACCCGAAAGTGATCGGCGCCGCGACGGATGAGCTTGTGGCGTGTCGAGGTCCGGAACGAGCGTCCATGCCCAAGAAAGAAAATCGCCTCGAGAAGACTCGTCTTGCCCGAGGCGTTACGGCCGACAATGCCGGTACCGCGTGGATCGAATTCCAGCGTGGCGTGCTCGATGCAGCGAAAATTCGCGATCTCTACGGAAGCGAGCACGCCAATTCGAAACCCTGGTTCCGATGCTCAGAGACGCATCGGCATGACGACGTACTTCGTCGTCAGGACGCCCGGTGATGTGACCAGGCAGCTGTTGTTCGCGTCCGTCAGTCCCAGCGCAACTTCGTTGCCATCGACGGCGGCGAGCGCATCGAGCAGATAGTTCACGTTGAAGCCGATTTCGACCTCATCGCCCTCGTAGCCGACCTCGAGCTCCTCCTCCGCCTCTTCTTGTTCCGGGTTATGCGCCTGAAGCACGAGCTGCTTCGAACGCAAGGCGAGTCGAATTCCACGGTACTTCTCGTTGGAAAGAATGGCCGCCCGCTGGAGTGCCGCACGGAGCAAATCGCGATCAGCCTGCACCTTCTTCGGCGGATCGTTCGGAATGACGCGACCATATTCCGGAAATCTGCCGTCAATCAGCTTGGAAGTGAAACGAATATCGCCGATCTGGGCGCGAACGTGGTTGGTTCCGATTGCCAGCTCCATACCGCCGGTGCCGGACAGCAGTCGCTGCAGTTCCAGAACGCCTTTGCGCGGCACGATGACTTGTTGAGCCGAATTCGGCGGCGACTCGAGCGTGGTTTCGCAAAATGCGAGCCGATGGCCGTCGGTCGCGACAGTTCGCAGCACGTTGCCCGCAACTTCCAGCAACATTCCGTTGAGGTAGTAGCGCACGTCCTGCTGCGCCATCGAAAAGTGCGTCTTGTCCAGGAGCCGACGGAGCGTTTCCTGCTCCACCTTGAGCGTCTGTTGAGCGCGGATGTCTTCAATCGTTGGGAAATCACTTGCGGGCAGGGTCGTCAGGGTGAAGCGGCTCTTCCCCGACTTCACGATCGCCCGTTCGCCTTCGACGGAAACCGTCACGACTGCCTTGTCCGGCAGCGCGCGGATGATGTCGAGAAATTTGCGCCCAGGAACGGTGATCTCACCGCCTTGCTGGAGCGTCACCGCGGCGCGGGCCACCAGCTCGACCTCGAGATCCGTCGCGGTCAGTGACAGCTGATCATCCCGGCCGGTAATGAGCACGTTCGCCAGAATCGGCATCGTCTGCCGACGCTCCACCACGCCGATCACCGCTTGCAGAGGAGACAGGATCGCTTCCCGGTCCGCGCTGAACTTCATCGCTGCACCTGTGTAACTGATCTAATGATTTAAATTAAAACTTAAGAATTTATGATGATTACTAAGCCCTGGCCGGCCTGTGGAAAACACGATTTTCGCCTCTGAAACCAGCCACTTGCATTCATCAAAACGCGCTTCACAAATGCCGTCGAGACTGTCGAACTCTTGTTAATGGCTTGTGGACAAGTTTCCTGCCCAGCCGCTCAACACTTTATCCACAGCTATCCGGCCAGGGTTCTCAACAGGTTTGAGTAGTCCTCGTTCGTGCGGGTGTGCGACTCGCGCAGCTCCTTGATCACGCGGCACGCATGCAGGACGGTCGTGTGGTCACGGCCGCCGAACGCATCGCCGATTTCCGGAAGACTGTGACTCGTCAGCTCCTTCGCGAGCGCCATCGCGACCTGGCGTGGACGCGCAATCGAACGGCTGCGCCGCTTCGACAGCAGGTCCGCGACCCTAATCTTGTAGTACTCCGCGACCGTTTTCTGAATGTTTTCGATCGTGACGAGCCGGTCTTGCAGGGCAAGGAGATCGCGCAGCGCCTCCTTCGCGAAATCCATCGTGATCGGCCGGCCGGTGAATTGCGAGTTTGCGACGACACGCCGCAGCGCGCCCTCGAGCTCGCGGACAT
>Ga0164243_10012704_pt1 | contig 11902 bp, 23 predicted proteins | sample OricompcompostOP_FD_108781 | JGI IMG/M metagenome (GOLD analysis project Ga0164243, IMG submission 108781) | Organic Plus compost microbial communities from Emeryville, California, USA - Original compost - Organic plus compost (OP) | ecosystem: Engineered > Solid waste > Mixed feedstock >...
AATGAACAATGGTATGATGCTAATGGAAATAAAATCTCCAAAGAAGAATTCGATACCATCTTCAATAAGTGAATTATTCATAAATGGGAGGCATATTCTGCCTTCCATTTTTTATTGGATATGATACTATAGATACATTATTCAACAAAGGAGCATACCACGCCTCGTACTGCGATCAGTAAATCTGGCATTGAGTATACTTATGATGATCATGGTAAACTGATTCATAAAAAATATTCTGATGGATACGAATCATGGTATGATTATGATGACCATGGTTATTATATTAATATTAAAAATTCTGATGGACTAGAAGAATGGTATGAGTATGATGCCCGTAGTGATCTAATCCATTGTAGGCATTCTGATGGATTTGAATCACGGTATGATTATGATGCCAATGGAAAAATGATCCATTATAAAAAATCTAATGGATATGAAGCATGGTGGGAATATGATGATAATGGAAATAAAATCCATTATAGAAATTCTACTGGATTTGAAGCATGGTATGATTCTGATGGAAATGAAATTTCCAAAGAGGAATACGATAAGATTTACAATCAGTAAATGATTCATGAATGGAAGGCAGAATATGCCTTCCATTTTTTATTGGGTATGGTACTATATTCTCAATATTAAACAGAGGAATTCAATCATGTCGCATACCGTGATCGATGAATTTGGCCATGAAACCACTTATGATGATCATGGTAATCTAATCCATTTTAGAAATTCTGATGGATTTGAATCATGGTGTGATTATGATGATCATGGCAATGTAATCCATTATAGAAATTCTACTGGATATGAAGCATGGTATGGTGATAATAGAAATGTAATCCATTGGAAAGATTCTAATGGATATGACTATTGGTATGATGCTAATGGAAAGAGAATTTCCAAAGAGGAATTCGATAAAATCCACAACAAGTAAATGAATCATGAATGGAAGGCAGAACATGCCTTCCATTTTTTATTGGATATGGTACTATATTCTCACCCGTTAACAAAGGAATCCAATCATGTCGCATACTGTGATCGATGAATTTGGCAATGAAAACACTTATGATGACCATGGCAATATAATTCATTATAAAAATTCTGATGGACATGAAGCATGGGCTGAATATGATGATAATGGAAATCAAACCCATTATAAAAATTCTTATGGATTTGAAGAATGGTCTGAATATGATGATCATGGTAATTGTATCCATATTAAAAATTCTGATGGATTAGATGTATGGTATGATTCTGATGGAAATGAAATTTCCAAAGAGGAATACGAAAAACTTTTAAAGAGGAATAGTGTCATGTCCCATACCGAGATCAAGATCAAGAATGAAGATGCTCTGCGAATGTTGCAGTTTGTCTCAAATGTGCTAGTATACTTGCAGGGTAAGGAAACGCGAAATACCATTACCGATTCCGAAATTATTCTTCTCATGGAATGTCGTTCCATTCAAGAAAAAATTTCCTCATATAATTCATTCTAAATAATGGAAGATAAAAATGAAATTCATTTATAATAAATTCAAGCTATGGCTTTGGTATAAGGAATATAAAAAGCTTTTGAATGAAATTAAAATGGAAAGCACATCGTTCTGATTCAGCTTCCATACAGTTCAATATTGTAGTATATGCAAGCAGTAGGTGACCGAGCATGGTGAAGAACATGACAGAAAATAAGATTGAGCCATGGGGCTACGTCACGTCCTACGCGGGCACATACCGCCTTGCCGTCTACCCGAACGGGCAACGTAAATTGCAAGTTCGGCGCGGTGGGCAGTACGTGGAACTTGCGCCGGACATTCCGCACCACGTGCGCGGCCCGTCGGCCGCCGCCGCCTATCTCGGAGTTTGACGCCGTGACCTACCTTGTCCGCGTCAAGCGCCACTACTGCGCCGGCCGATCATGCCGGTCCCGTGCACGGACACGGCTGATAACCGTGAAGCGATTGGTTCGACTCCAATACCTACTACCATCTTATTGACATGCTGTGAATAAACCGGATAATTCAAACCCATGGGGGTGTAGCTCAATCGGTTAGAGCAAGGTGCTCATAACGCCTAGGTTTCCGGTTCAAGTCCGGACGCCCCCACCATACAATATTCGATATTGACCAAAAAATTTGGAAGTAAATGGTCCATGAATGGGAGACAGCATTGTCTCCCATTTTTTATTGGAATATGGTACAAATGGTATTACCCAATCAACAAAGGAATTTCATCATGGCTCGAACTGAAATCATCGAAAATGGAATAGAAATCACCTATGACGAAAAAGGAAATGCAATCCATTGCAGGCGGCGTGATGACTCTCATTTCGCGCCCAACGAGCCGATGAGTGATGCTGACTTCATGGCCCTGTTCGCCAAGTTCATGGCCGAGTCGGCTTGTTTCAGTGCGCAGATGTCGCTCATCTTGAGCTAATAGTCCATGAATGGGAGACAATACTGTCTCCCATTTTTTATTGGAATATGGTACAATATCACCAGTCCATAAAAGGAATTTCATCATGGCTCGAACTGAAATCAATAGATATGGCGATGAACTCGCCTATGATGACAATGGAAATTTAATCCATGCCAAATGTTCTGATGGACATGAAGAATGGTTTGACTCCGATGGAAATCTAATCCATATTAAGCGTTCTGATGGAACTGAACAATGGTGGGAAGGCCACCGCACAATCAGGAAAAAAGATTACCATGGGGTTGAAACATGGTATGAGTATGACGACCGTGGCAAGGTAATCTATGAGAAGCATTCCTCCGCCTTTGGGGTATTTGAGACATGGATGGAACGTGACTCCAATGGAAATCTCATCCATTGGTGGGATTCTGCTGGACGTGAAGTATGGTATGAACATTATGAAAATGGAAATCTAAGACATTATAAAAATTCTTATGGTCATGAAGCATGGTATGATCCCCAAGGGAGATTTATGCCTCAAAAAGAAATTTGGAAGTAAATAGTCCATGAATGGGAGACAGTATTGTCTCCCATTTTTTATTGGAATATGGTACAATGGCATTATCAGTCCATAAAGGAAATTCCTACCATGGCTCGTCCTGAAATCAACCAATGTGAAAATGAATACACCTATAACGATAATGGGGACATTATCCATTGCAGGCGGCGTGATGGAACTGAATCATGGTTTGACGGCCACGGCCGCACGATCAGGAAAAAAGATCATCATGGAAATGAATCATGGTATGAATACGATGATCGTGGAAATGTAATCCATGAGAAGCATTCCTCCGCCTTTAGGGCAATTGAAACATGGTGGGAGTATGATGCCAATGGAAATGTAATCCATTGGTGGGATTCTGGTGGATATGAAGCATGGAGAGAACATTATGAAAATGGAAATCCAAGACATTACAAAGATTCTAATGGATATGAAGAATGGTATGACTCCAACGGAAAGCACATTTCCAAAGAGCAATATGATAAGCTCTATGGCTCTCGTGTTTTCAATCCCTGTGATGGCAAAGTCATCGAAGTGGATGGGAAGAAGTACAAATTAGTCCCAATTGATGAGGAATGACATGAAACTTAAAGCCGGGACATACAAATTGGTTGTTGACGATAATGGGACTGAATGTACCTATGACGAAAACGGAAATGAAATCCATCATAAAGATTCTGATGGATATGAAGCATGGGTTGAATATGACTCCAAGGGTAACGTAATCCATTTGAAGAATTCTGATGGAGAGGAAGTGCGGTATAATGCCAATGGCAAGCCCATCTCCAAGAAGGAATATGATAAGATTTATGCCCATAGCACTGCCAAGTCATTCTTGGGCAAAATCAAGGCATTACTTAGCCGTTTTGACAAGTGGCTGTTCCCCCGCGAAGGGATTTGGTACAGGGGCAATATTGAAGCTGTCTACGTTCAGTCTGGTAAGATGAAGCGACAGTTTGATGCTGCTCGCAAACTCAAGAAGCAGAAGCCATGAAACTCAAAACTGGCACGTATAAACTGGTTATTGAAGATAATGGAAACGAATGTACCTATGATGCCCATGGGAATCTAATTTATTATAAGCGTCCTGATGGATTTGAAGCATGGGGCGAATATGATGCCCATGGCAGGTTATATCATTACAAGCTTCTTGATGGACATGAAGCATGGGAAAAATATGACGCCAAGGGAAATCGCACCCATTACAAAAATTCTCGTGGGTATGAATTGTGGGAAGAATATGATGAAAAAGGAAATCATATCCATTGGTGGGATTCTTATGGATATGAGCGATGGTATGACTCCAACGGAAAGCACATTTCCAAGAAGGAATATGATAAGCTCTTTGGTTCTCGCATTTCCAATTCCTGTGATGGCAAAATCATTGAAGTAGAAGGCAAGAAATACAAACTGACTCTAATTAGTGAGGAATGATATGAAACTCAAAACTGGCACATATAAACTGGTTATTAAAGATGATGGAAACGAATGCACCTATGACGTCCACGATAGACTAATCCATTCCAAATATCCTAATGGATTTGAAGCATGGACTGAATACGATGAAGAAGGAAACGTGATCCATTACAAAGATTCTACTGGATTTGAAGCATGGTATGAATATGATGACAATGGCTATAGAATCCATCGGTGGGATTCTGCTGGACATGAAGAATGGTATGATTATTATGGAAGGGAAGTCCCCAAAAAGTATTTTGACTTACTTTCTAATTCACCGCGTACTATAGAAATAACAGTAATAGAAAAGTTGTTGAAGAATGTTGTTGAAGTGGATGGAAAGAAATACAAACTAACTCCAATTAATTAGAAGTGGCATGAAGTTCAATAAACGGTGAGTAACTACATGGCACCATGCTTCTTTACATATGGAGCAGGTCCAGTATACTTACAACACCAACTCAACACCTACAGGAGAACATCATGAAGGTTGCTTACTATTCCGATCCTTCCCACGGGTGGGTTAAGGTCAGCAAGAAGCTTCTCAAGAAGCTTGGCATCGCTGATAAGATTAGCACATATTCATATATGCGTGGCGATTATGCCTATCTTGAGGAAGATTGTGATGCCAGCTTGTTCCATGCTGCGATGAAGAATCATGGCAAGACTATTGAGTATGTGGAGAAGACTACCAATCGGTCAAGCAAGATTCGTTCATATGTCCATTATAGGGCTGATTGATTCCATGGAAACTAACCCGAAAAATCTCCAACACGAAGTCAAGTGGCGAAACTCAACATATCAGTTGCAGTCCATCAACGATGATGGTACTGTGACATGGTACAATCCAATCTCTAGGCATTTTGACAAGTGCACCGTTGAGGAATGGCAGAAAGGACTTCCATATGGAACGAAATACTGAATTCGTGGCTGATCCGACCTTGCATCTGGGGCAAAGAATCCTTGAAAAAGCCAATGAAATCAATCACTTGGCTGCCAGTCTGTTCGACAAGTACACTCCCGTTAAGCTTTTTGTCGAGCTGGCTAATAAGTACAGGTATATTGCCACGGCGGATACCATGGCAAGCCAGTCCAGAGCATTGCTGGTATTCAATAAGCAAGCCGTAGAATATGATATCGATCATATCTTGAACAACACTGTTCCGCATGAAATGGCGCATGTCGTTGTTGAAATGCTGCGCCATAATGGTACACTCGCTCCCAAGCAGGATCATGGTCCTGAATGGCGCTCCATTTGTTCTGCACTGGGAGGGGGATGGCAAGCGTCTTAGCTATCATTTTCCCCTTCATTTTTTCAGGAAAAGGAGAGTCAATACTTTTAGATATACTTTCCCGGATGGAAATACCATAGTCCTGTCTTCAATCATTCACAGGAGAATCCAGAACGGAATGAGATATGCATTGACGCGCAATGGGACCATCATTCAACGTGAATATTTCACGTCCATGTGTGAAAACAATTAATCACAAGAGGTTATATGAGTTACAATACGAACGTTGCCGAAGCCATTGAAGTCGAAGATTTTGCCATGGATGATTTTGATATGGATGAAAGTTTCTCTGATGATCCTGAAACTGCCGATATCAAAATTGCTGTAAGCAATCTGAAACGAATGTATCCCACGGTCAAGGACATTCCTTTTGAACCATTGTCAAAGTTCATTGTATGGCGAACCATGGCCTACATGCTGCACATGGATCAAAAGTTTGACATGAATTCCACGTTTGACGAGAATTTCTTTGAAAAGATGAAGAAAGAAGCTGTCATCTATATGAATTGGGTTTATTCTGATGATGACACTATCCCCCCAGAATTGATCTACAAGAGTTCCACCCCACCATCTGAAATTTCTGATGAAGATGCTGATGCTCCCCATGAAGAATCTCATGTTGTCACGGAAAAGAAAGTCTCCAAGCGTGGCAATTCCAACTACCAGCTTGGTCTGAAAATCTATCGGGATGATATCCGAGAAGGAAAGCAACGCGAGTATACAGTAAACCGTATGGTGCAGGAATTGGGCATGGAGCAACGTACTGCCAATGTCTATTACAGTAAGTACAAGCATGAGCGGTGATTCTGAATATAAGCTGTCTATCTGGTAAAAGAACTCTTGCATTCTAAACACACTGGCGTATAATTACAAACACTGGAACGGTTCCAGTAAACATCTCAACATCAACTAAAGAGGATTTACATCATGGCTAGCAAGAATGGTACTGCGGGTAAGGTTTTCGTCGGTTCTGCAAAGGAACTGTCTGGCAAGATTTTGATCAATGGCAAGCCGGTGACGGCCCCTGTCTTGAGCATTCTGCATTCGTATGGCCTGATCGACTTGCAGGACAAGATGAAGAGTGCATCTGGCAAGGGCAAGCCCACCAACATCCTGCGCGTGCGCGCTGGCAAGGTGACGCTGGATGTGTCCGACTATGAGCCGGTGGCTGCTGCCCCCGTGGAGACTGTGGAGGCTTCGGCCCCTGCATCGTCCCTTGAGGCGGTGGCTTCGTCTGCGGTCGAGGCTTAATGAACACGCGGGGATGGTGAAAGCCATCCCCGCGTGTTCATTTATGGAGGTAGTGCATCCATGACCAAGCGTAAATGTGGTTGCGTCTATGCGGACAGATTCAATACCAGCGCTGTTCGCAAGGGGTTTGAAATGGGAGGCTATTTGAGGTCTCCTTGTGCAAATCATTCCAAACAGAAAACCCCGGCCCGCCAACCGGAGGATAAGCGATGAAGATCGCCTGCATCATTTCCGACTACATTTTTACGCCAGCGTTAGGATTTAATGGGCTACATCATCCATTGTGATAGATGTGAATTCTGTGCAAGCATTTAACCGCCTGCCTTTATACTCGTCTCGTATTACCTGTGCAATACAGGACGCATAGCAAAATTCCCAGAAAGACTACATGCTAGAGGCATGGCTGTCAATAGTTGCAAACCGTCCGGGTGATCGTATAATGGTACCACCCACCAAGGAGACTCTACCATGAAGATGTATCAAGCTCTGGCAAATGTTGCAATGGCGCTGAACAATCCTGCTCTGAAAGGTCGTGGGCTGGACATTCAAACGCAATACTTTGACCAATTGGTGAAGCGTCTGCCTTCTGGTGCTGGATTTGATGCTGGCACGGAATTTGTCAGTAATATCAGCGGTTCCAAGCGTCTTCATTTCAGGACGGCATTTCATCATCATGACTACACGGGCTACGTGGGCTGGACTGAACACGAAGTCATTGTGACCCCATGTCTGGATTCGACCATGATTAATATCCGCATCACGGGCAAGAACAAGCATGATATCAAAGATTACATTTTCGAAGTGTTCTATACGATGTTGACAGAGGAAGCGCCTGAACTGGTAATTGAATCGGAAGAAAAGGCAGCGTAAACCTGTTGCAAAAAGAATGCCCCATGGTTTGCTAACAGATCATGAATCATCATGCCTATGATAGGCATGATGATGTTGACTATTTTGAATCGATGGGATAGTATGCACCCACTCCAATCAAGAGGAACCTTCCAATGCTTGTCAACATCACCCATGACGGTCGATCCTTCTACTGCTCTGCGCGGCAGGCTGCTGCCATTGATGCTCTTATGAACACCAACGCTGGTGGGTTTGCCACTGCCAAGGGGTATGTTAGCACTTCTGGCCGTGTCAAGCCTGAAAAGGCCGATATCACGTTTGTGAGCCGGTTCCGTGTCTCCAACCTTTACCGGCGTAAGATCGAGGCTCTGGAAGCCATGACCATGGATGATATCATGGACATGGTACGGAATGATCCTAAGATCAGCGCTGTCAAGACGGATAAGTTGTACGCCACCTTTGAGGATCGTAGGAAATATCTCATCGAAAGCCTGCAAAAGACTTTGGATGGTGATAGGTCTGATGCTCATCGTCAAGCCCATGATCGCAATTACGTCACCTTGACGGATGGGATCAAGGTCCATTTCAAGACTGAAAAGGTTGATGGGATCATGGTGCCGATCCTGCACAATGGTCTTCCCATTGTGGAAAGCATTATGCTAAACATCATCGAAATCAGTAAGAAGATCATTGAGCCGGGTGAGTACAAGCCTGTCAATAGCGGCGTCCCTGTCATTCTCGGAAATGCCATGGAGCGCAAGCTGCCGAAGTCCTGCAAGATGAAAACGCTTAGCCTAAAGGAAGATAATTTTGATTCCATTGCCATTGGCGGCGAAACTGTCCTGCCGGAAGATATCCGTGGACTGTATACCTGATAATTTGATTGAATAACTGGACCATGAATGGGAGGCCATAGTGCCTCCCATTTTTTGTGAGATATGGTACAATGGCATCACCAGTTAACAAGAGGAATCAACATCATGGCTCGTACTGAAATCAATGAATTCGGCACTGAAATCACCTATAATGATAATGGAAACCTAATCCATGCCAAATATTCTGATGGAATTGAAATATGGAATGAATATGACGATAAAGGAAATCGCATCCATTTTCGAAATTCTAATGGATATAAAGAATGGTGGGAACGGGATAATAATGGAAATTGCATCCATTGGTGGAATTCTAGTGGGGGTGAATGTTGGTCTGAATATGACGAAAATGGAAATACAATTCATTGGAGGGATTCTAGTGGAACTGAATGCTGGTGGGATTCTGATGGAGAGCTAATCACCAAAGAGGAATTCGACAAGCTCCATGCTGCATAACTGAAACATGAATGGGAGGCCATAGTGCCTCCCATTTTTTATTAATTATGCTATACTGGATTCATCTGTTGACAAGAGGATTTTTATTATGGCTCATACTGAAATTGATGAAGATGGTAGCGAATTCACCTATAATGACAATGGAAAGCTAATCCATCTCAAAGTTTCTGATCGCCTTCAAAAATGGTGGGAATATGATAATAAAGGAAGGATAACCCATTATAGACATTCTGATGGATATGAACAATGGTTTGAATTTGCCCCAAATGGAAGGGGGTTTCATTCTTGGGATTCTGATGGTGATGAAATGTGGATGGATTATACAGTGGGGAAACTTACCCAAGAACAAAGGGAGAAGCTCTGCTCGTTTACCCAAGAACAATATGAGAAGTTCCGATATGTTAATCCCAGTGAGTGGGCATGATGTTAAGGGCCGAGAACAAGGCATATCAGATACTTGAACGTTATTGGCATGGCACGGTCCCTGTTGATCCGGCAGGGATTGCCAGAGCCATGGGCATCATCGTTCGTGGTGAGAATCCTGCTGTCATGCCGTCGAAACTTGGAAATGACAGCGGATATTATGAAAAGATGGAAGGGAATAGCCCACTAATCTTGTTCAATACCATGGATAATGCTGTGCGCCAGAGATATGCCATAGCTCATGCACTGGGTCACCATGTGCTTGACCATGGGCAAGTTTTCAAGGATAATCCTCAAAGCTTTAATGTGTACAACTTTTCCAATGAGGAAATTGAAGCCAATGCGTTCGCTGCGGCACTGCTGATGCCAAGACGATATGTAGAGATTATTGTTGACCGAGTAACCGACGTTGTACGCCTCGCGGAAACCTTTGGAGTGTCCCAAGTTGCCATGGCCTACCGTTCGAAGCAACTGGGGATCATACGGGCATGAATTCGGAAACGGAATATCGATAACTGAATCATGAATGGGAGACAGAAATGGCTCCCATTTTTTGTGAGATATGATATCATGTCTCCATCGGACAGCAAGAGGAATCCATCATGCCGCGCACTGAAATCACTAAAACCGGCTGTGAACGCACCTATGATGATAATGGAAATCAAATACATGTCAAATATCCGAGTTCAATTGAAGTGTGGTTTGAATATGATTCTGTTGGAAATATGATCCATTCCAAAGATTCTACTGGATATGAACGATGGTTTGAATACCATGAGAAAGAAAGGATAGCCCATATTAAAGATTCCTATGGGTATGAAGCATGGTGGAATTCTAATGGAAAGAGAATCTCCAAGAAGGAATTCGACCAACTATTACAAGAGTGACTGATTCATGAATGGGAGACAGCATTGTCTCCCATTTTTCATTGTGGCATAATGATCTATCAGATTAATTTAAGGAATTCCACCATGCCTCGTACTGAACTCGATGACTCAAACATCTTACGCACATATGACGACAATGGTAATGAAATCCATGCCAGATTCCCAGATGGGAATGAGTGCAACTACGAATATGATTCCAACAATAATCTAACTCATTACAAAGATTCCACTGGGCTGGAAGCATGGATGGAATATGACTCCAATGGGAAACAAATTCATTATAGAGATTCAGAAGGTGACGAAGCATGGTTTGAATATGACGACCATGGCAATGAAACATATTATAAGAATTCTCGCGGAGTTGAATTATGGTTTGAACATGATTCTGATGGCAAGCTCATCTATGCGAGAGATGCTGCCGGCCGTGAAGTACAGATTCACCCCGACGATCAAAGAGGAATCTCCAAGTGACTGACTGAATCATGAATGGAAGACATTGTTGTCTCCCATTTTTTATTGGATTATGGTACAATGGTGTCACCAGTCAACAAGGGAAATCTTACAATGGCCCGTACTGAAATCAATAGATATGGTGATGAAATCACCTATGATGACAATGGAAATTGCATTTATCACAAAGATTCTTCTGGATGGGAAGCATGGTGGGAGTATGGTTCTAATGGAAAGAGAATCCATGCACGGAATTCTTTTGGATATGAAGAATATTGGGATTATAATGGAAACTTTATCACCAGAGAGGAATATGAGAAGCTCTATTCCAAATGACTGAATCATGAATGGGAGACAGCATTGTCTCCCATTTTTTATAGTATGTGCTATACTGGCATCACCAGTTAACAAATGAGGAATCTTGCCATGGCTCGTACTGAAATCAATGAATTCGGCATTGAAATCACCTATGACGATAATGACAATGTAATCCATGTCAAATATCCTGATGGATATGAAACATGGTCCGAATATGACTCCAATGGGAATGAAATCCATTATAAAGAATCTAATGGATATCAAGCATGGTATGACTCCAATGGGAGAATAATTCATGCCAAGTTTGCTGATGGACATGAAGTATGGTATGAATATAGTTCTAATGGAAAGAGAATCCATTGGTGGGATTCTAATGGATATGAAGCATGGTATGATTCCGATGGGCACCAAATCACAAAAGAGGAATTCGCCAAGCTCTATTCCAAGTAACTGAATCATGAATGGGAGACAGCATTGTCTCCCATTTTTACGGTATGTGCTATACTAGCCTCCCAATTAACAAATGAGGATTCAGATATGTCCCATACTGAAATCACAGAAGATGGAGTCGAATTCACCTACGATTCCAATGGAAATATAATCCATTCCAAACATCCTGATGGATATGAATCATGGACTGAATATGATGCCAATGGAAATCTAATC
>Ga0164243_10012705_pt1 | contig 11901 bp, 8 predicted proteins | sample OricompcompostOP_FD_108781 | JGI IMG/M metagenome (GOLD analysis project Ga0164243, IMG submission 108781) | Organic Plus compost microbial communities from Emeryville, California, USA - Original compost - Organic plus compost (OP) | ecosystem: Engineered > Solid waste > Mixed feedstock >...
GGGGGGCGGGGGGGCGGGGGGCGGTGGGGCTGGAGGCGGAGGAGTTGGCGGCGCGGTTCCTGGAGGCCCGGGGGTGGAGGATTCGCGCCCGGAACTGGCCGTGTCGCTATGGTGAGCTGGACGTGGTGGCGGAGCGGGAGGGCATCGTGTGCTTCGTCGAGGTGCGGATGCGCTCCTCGGCGGTGTGGGGAGATCCGGCGCACACGGTGTCCTTCGCCAAACAGCGTCGGGTGGTGAAGGCGGCGCTGCACTATCTCTACGCCCACGAGCTGCGCGGGCGGATGATGCGCTTCGACGTGATTTCGGTGGTGGGCCGCGGGACGAGCGCCGTCGTGGAGCACATCCCCGGCGCCTTCGACGCGGGCATGTGAGGGCTGGCATGGCTGGAACGCTGTACCTGGTGGCCACGCCCATCGGGAACCTGGGAGACATCACCTCGCGGGCGCTGGAGACGCTGCGGTCGGCGCGCTTCATCGCCTGCGAGGACACGCGGCACTCGCGGGTGCTGCTGGACCACTTCGGCATCGGGGGAAAGGACCTGGTGAGCCTCCCCGCCTTCGCGGAAGGGCAGCGGGCGGGGCGCATCCTCGACCGCATCGCGGCGGGGGAGGACTGCGCGCTCGTCACGGACGCGGGCAGCCCGGCGATCAGCGACCCCGGAGAGAAGCTGGTGGCGGAGGCCCTGGAGCGCGGCCTGTCGGTGGTGCCCGTGCCCGGCCCCACCGCCCTGGTCGCGGCGCTGAGCGCGTCGGGCTTGCCGACGGGGCGCTTCCACTTCCTCGGCTTCCTGCCGCGCAAGGGGCCGGAGCGCAGGGCCATGCTGGAGGAGGTGGCGATGCTCTCCGCGACCCTGGTGCTCTACGAGTCCCCGCGCCGGCTGGCGGAGACGCTGCCGGACCTCCAGGAGGCCTGGGGCGAGCGCCGCGCCTGTGTGGCGCGCGAGCTGACGAAGCTGCACGAGGAGTTCGCGCGAGGCACGCTCTCCGAGCTCGCCGCGCGCTACGCGGGGGAGGAGGCCCGGGGCGAGGTGGTGGTGCTCGTCGAGGGGCGCACCGGGGAGCGCCGCTGGTCCGAGGAGGAGCTGCGCCGCGCGCTGGAGGAAGGACTGTCGCGGGGGGAGAAGCTCAAGCCGCTGAGCACCGAGCTCGCCCGACGCGCGGGCTGGGCCGGCCAGGACGTCTACCGGCTCGGGCTCTCGCTGAAGCGGTGAGGGCGGACCTCCGGGCCCCGCGCCATGCCACGGGGCCGCGCCGGAGGGAGGAGGGGCCCGGGTGACGGGCCTCCTCCGGGAGGATGACTAGAAGTTGAACGACGCGCCCAGCTCGAAGCGGAACGTCGTGCTGCCGATGGCGCGGAAGCGGCGGGACCCCAGGTCGTAGCGCCAGTCGAAGGTGGGGTTGAGCTCCGGCGAGCCCGGGCTCACGTCCACCTCGCCGTCGCCGTCGAGGTCCTGGCCAATCTCCTCGTTCGTCAGCGTGTGGTCCGTGTTGTAGAGGAACGTGCCGGACGCGCGGATCTTGAAGGACTCGCCCGCGCTGGCCGTTGCGCCAATCATGCCGCCCACCTGGAAGTAGTCCTCCGAGGTCAGCAGCTTGCGCAGGGCGGCGCTCAGCTCGTTGTAGTAGCGGCCGGAGCCCACGTAGTTGCCGATGGCGCGCAGGTCGAGCTTGAACTGCTGGTTCTTCTGGGGCCGGTCGAACGGCACCAGCTCCACGCCGGCGAGCATGCCCACCTGCTCAGGGGCCTTGATGCCCGTCTCCTTGCGGTTCCACGGCCCCTCGCCGCAGTTGCCCGGCGCGCCCAGGTTCGGCGGCTCCGCGTTGCGCTGGTCGCAGTTGGAGTAGATGCCCGGGCCGCGGACGGGGATGGTGTAGCTGGCCTTGAAGTACGGCTCGGCCACGCCCATGCGCCGCGAGAAGGACGTGTAGAGCTGGTACTTGTGGACGCGGTCGCCGATGTTGCCGCGCTCGTCCGAGTTGGTGGTGTCCACGCTCGGGTCGCGCTGCTTGGCGGTGGGCGCCTCGTAGTCGATGCCGACGATCCACATGGGCTTCGTCGGGTCCTTCTCCTGGTTGAAGAAGGCGTAGGCCAGGCCGAAGTGCAGGTTGCCCAGGCCGCCGCGGAAGCTCTCCTGGGGCATGCCGAACAGGGGCGCGCCCAGGGTGGCCGGGTCCGACAGGCAGCCCGGGGCCACGAGCGAGCCGTCCGGGTTGATGCAGTTGTTGGTGATGGTGGACGTCTGCCGCGACGACTGGGAGGTGAAGTCCCAGCGCTCGTTCTGGGAGAACACCAGCGGCAGCTTGAAGGAGAGCTCGAGGTCCCGGTACAGGCCAATGGCCAACGCCAGGTTGAGCCGGGCGTCCACCCCCTTGTACCAGAGCTCCGCGGCGTCGACCCGGCTTGCGGGCGACCCGTCCGGATTGTCCGGTGTGTTCGAGGGGGCGAGCTGCTCGCGGATGATCTTCGCGCGAGTCTGGGTGCGTTCGAACCCGACGTCGATGAACAGGTCGAACGGATCATCGTCCTCGAGGGCCGAGGCGATCCGGGTGATGTCCGCCGCGCTGGCGGCGAACGGCGCGCCCAGTGTCAGCGCGGCGAGTACGGCGCGAAGCCTGTGCATCCGACCTCCGACGGCGAAACGTCCGGACCTTCCGGCAAGGCCCGGGGGTTCCAGCTAGCCGCGCCGTCGAAGGAGTGTCAAGAATCGGGTCGTATTTACTTCCCCGCCACCGGGGTGCCGAGCAGGCCGTCCAGGCGGCGCACCTCGTCGTCGAAGGCCGCCTTGAAGCGGCTGGCCAGGGCGCGGCGGTGGGTCCGGTGCTGGTCGAAGGGGTCCAGGACGCGGTCGTCCTGGGTCATGAGCTGGTAGTGCAGGTGGGGTGCGAAGGAGCGGCCGGTGTTGCCGCTGCGCGCGATGACCTGCCCCGTGGTGAAGCGCGTCCCCGGGCGGATGTCCTTGGACACCTCGTCCAGGTGCAGGAAGAGGGCGCGCCGGCCCCGGCCGCCGGACTCGACCAGCTCCAGGCAGTTGCCGTTGCTGCCCCAGTTCCAGTTCTTGCGCTTCACCACGCCGGAGAAGGGCGCCTTGACGGGGGTCCCCACCGGGGTGCGGAAATCCACGCCCTTGTGGCGCCGGCCGTCGCGCAGCAGGGACGTCACCTGCTCGTAGTCATCCAGCGGAGAGTTCTCCAGGCGCAGCTCCAGCTCGTCCCCGGACGCCAGGTAGTAGCGGGCGGTGCTCTCGCCCGAGGGCTGGAAGCGGTAGGCGCTGAGCGTCTTGCCCAGCTTGGCGCTGGTGAAGCGCACCGCGTGGACCAGGGGCTCCTCGTTGGTCCGGCGCTGATAGAGCACGTCGAGCGTGTCGCCGCGGAGGATCTCCCCCGGCACCTCCACCCACCACACGAGGGTGCGCGTCACCACCTGGGCGAGCGCGGGGCCCACGTCCGCCCCGGCCGCGCCGACGAGCGCGGTCTCCAGGGGGCCCTCGATGCGCATCGACGCGCGCTCCAGGCCCGCGGCCTTCACCGGGTCCGCGGGCGCCGCGGGGGCCACCGGGGCCTGGGCAGCGACCGCGCCCGCGTCCGCGACTCCCGGGTCCATCGCGGGGGCGGGGGCCTGGGCGGTGGAGTCCTGGGTGGCGCCGGCGAGCCGCTGCTTCCACCACCACACACCCCCGGCGGCTCCACCGAGGATGAGTGACACGGCGACCACGGGCCCGATGGGGCTGCGCTTCGGGGGTTCGCCGAGGGTGGGAAGGTTCGGCCGCATACAAGCTCCCAGGAGTTGGAAAGGGTGAGCGGGCGCGAAACCGACGCCCGAGAAAAGGAATTCCGCCCTCCGAGGGTCAATCCTCGGGGCCGTCTTCCTGCCCGTCGGGCGTGGTGTCGCGCAGGCCGAACTCCTTCATCTTGGTCTGAAGCGACTTGCGGCTGATCTGCAGGAGCCGGGCGGCCCGGGTGACGTTGCCGCCCGTCTCCTCCAGCTTCTTGACGATGAGGTCGCGCTCCAGCTCCGCGGCCTTCATCCGGACGATGTCCTTGAGGCCCACCTCGCCGACGGGGACCTCCATGGTCGGCGCCGGGGTGGACGGCACGGCGCCTGGATGGACGCCTGCTCCCTGGCGGATGGCGTCCGGCAGATCCTTGGCGGTGATGAGGGGGCCATCCGCGAAGATGAGCACGCGCTCGATCTGGTTCTCCAGCTCGCGGATGTTGCCGGGCCACGGGTAGGCCTGGAGCAGGGCGAGCGCGTCGTCGGCGATGCCCTCGATCTTCTTGTTGAGCCGCCGGTTGTACTTCTCCACGAAGTGCCGGGCGAGCATGGGGATGTCGCTGCGGCGCTCGCGCAGGGGCGGCAGCGTCAGCGGGACGACGGCCAGCCGGTAGAACAGGTCCTTGCGGAAGCGGCCCGCGTCGATCTCCGTCTGCAGGTCCCGGTTGGTGGCGGCCACCAGGCGCACGTCCACGCGGGTCGTCTTGATGCCACCCACGCGCTCGAACTCGCCCTCCTGGAGCGCGCGCAGGAGCTTCACCTGCATCTCGACGGGAATCTCGCCGATCTCGTCCAGGAACAGCGTGCCGCCGTCGGCCAGCTCGAAGCGGCCGGGCTTGGACGTGACGGCGCCGGTGAACGCGCCGCGCTCGTAGCCGAACAGCTCGCTCTCCAGCAGCGTGGCGGGGATGGCCGCGCAGTTGATCTTGATGAACGGCTTGTCGCGGCGGCTGGAGGCGCCGTGCAGCGCGGTGGCGATGAGCTCCTTGCCCGTGCCGCTCTCGCCGGTGACGAGCACCGTGGACGGCGTGTCCGCCACCTTGTCGATGATCTTGTAGACCTCCTGCATCTGCGGCGACTCGCCGATGATGGCGGCGCGCGCCTTGAGGTCCGGACGGACGGAGCGGCGGGCGCTCTCGTTCGTCTTGGCCGCCTTGGCGACGACGGCGGACAGCTCCGCCTGGTCGAAGGGCTTGGTGATGTAGTCGAAGGCGCCCGCCTTGATGGCGTCCACCGCCGAGTCCACCGTGCCGTGGGCGGTGATGATGATGACCGGCACGTCCGGGTTGGCGGCGCGCACGGTGCTCAGCACCTCCATGCCGCCCACCTTGGGCATCACCAGGTCGGTCACGACGATGTCTGCGCCGTTCTTCTGGAACTCGGCGAGCCCCTGCTCGCCGTTCTCCGCGACGGTGACGTCGAACCCGTCTCGGCGCAGCATCGCGGCGAGCACCTTGCGCAGGTTCACCTCGTCGTCGATGACCAGGACCTTGGCCATGGGGTGCGGGCGCGTCCCGGGACTACCGCTTGGCCGGCGACGAGGTGGCGCCCTCGAGCGTGCAGATGGCGTCCGGGTGCTTGATGCGCAGCAGTAGCGCCTCCAGCACGCGGAACGGATGGTTCATGCGCGAGGCGCCCAGGTACGCGGCCACCATGTCCATGGCCACCGCCAGGTCCATGTTCTCCCGGCCCGTGGACACCACGACGCCCGACTCGCCGCGCAGGCGGTTGGACTGGTAGACGCCGTCCGACGCCAGCTGGCGGATGGTCTCGATCTCCAGCACGCCCGTCTTCTCGTAGATGCGGTGCAGGAGCGAGTACAGGCGGGGCGAGAGCACCACGGCGTAGGGGCCGAAGTGGCCGTGCTCGTTGAGCTTGCGCGTGGCCTCGACGATGGCCTGGAACCCGCCGCCCCCCGTGGTCCAGTCGCCCAGCGGCACGGTGAGCCGGCCGTTGGCCGTCATCAGGCCCTCGTAGCCCAGCTTCGTGTCGCCGTAGAAGATGAGCTCGTCCTCCTGCTGCGCGCACAGCGCCGCGGCGCCCGCGGCGGCGGACACGTCGAGCGGCATGTTGTGCGTGCGCGCCGCCTCGATGTCGCGCCAGTGCAGCAGGAAGTCCTTGTAGATGATGGGGATGGTCTTGAACTTGCGCGCGTCGGTGAAGACCATCGCCGTCTCCTGCTCGCCGACGATGTCCACGGCGCCCGGCGACACGCCCTGGAACTCGTCGTAGGGCACCGTCTGCACGCCCGCGCCCAGCGGACCGTAGATGTCCAGGATGCGGCGGCCCACCAGCGAGCGGCGCGCGACCTGGATGACGGTTTCGTTCAGGCGAGCCCACTCCTCTTCGCGAAGCGGGTTCTCGGCATGTCCAAGGAAGTCAGGCATCGAACAGTCTCCAGCGGCTCTACAGGAGAAGAGGGGGACTACGTCGTCGAGCGACCGCTACCGCCCTTGCGGAGCGAGCCCACGGTCAGCGGATGGGACTCCACGGCGGGCGGCGGGGCGGGCAGGCCGTACATCAGGCGCTGCGGCGGCAGGGAGGTCAGCGGCTCCACCGGAGACCGCCCGTTGAGCAGGTGCGGCGCGGGCGGCGGGCCGGGCGGGGGCGGCGGGTTCGCCGGGGCGCCCCCCGAGATGGCCTGCTGGAAGTGGCCCGGGGCGATGGGCGTGGTGAAGCGCCCGTCCTGGCCGCTGTCGAGCATCCGCAGCATGTGGACGGCTTCGGAGACGTGCTCCTTCTCCTCCGACGCCAGGTGGAGGAAGAAGGCACGGACCTCGGGGTGCGAGGAGGCCCGGGCGAACGCCTCGTATTCGTTGATGGTCTCCAGCTCACGCGCCAGCACGCGGCGGATGCGTGCCACGTCGTCCAGGTCGCTGTCCGGGGTCTCGGCCATTGGAAGCGGACCCTCGCAATCCGCCGGGGTACCGTCAAGTGAAACAGGGGTCGTCGGGTTTCCTGCTTCATGCCACTTGACGCCACGCATAGAGTCCCGTTCCCCGTGACTGTCTCCGCGCTAGAGCCCACCCCGCCGCCCACCCCCACCAGGCCCGCGGGGCCCGAGCGCTCCGGCAACTCCGGAGGGCGCGGCGCGATGCTGGTCGCCGTCGGCATCCTGGCGTCGCGGTTGATGGGGCTGGTGCGCGAGCGCGTGTTCGCCCATTACCTGGGCAACGCGGAGGCCGCCGCCGTGTTCAAGGCGGCGCTGCGCATCCCCAACTTCCTGCAGAACCTCTTCGGCGAGGGCGTCCTCTCCGGCTCCTTCATCCCCGTCTACGCGCAGCTGCTGGGCCGCAAGGACACCGAGGAGGCGGACCGCGTCGCGGGCGCGGTGTTCGGGCTGCTGTCGCTGGCGACCGCGGTGCTCGTGGCCGTGGGCATGTCGTTCACGCCCTTCTTCGTGGACGCCATCGCCCCGGGCTTCGAGGGCCACTCGCGGGAGCTGGCCATCCGGGTCGTGCGCATCCTCTTCCCGGGCACCGGCTTCCTCGTGCTCAGCGCGTGGTGCCTGGGCATCCTCAACAGCCACCGGCGCTTCCTCCTGTCCTATCTGGCGCCCGTCGTCTGGAACGGCGCCATCATCGCCACGCTGTTCGCCGCGGGCGGGCGCCATGGCGAGGACCGGCTGGTGGAGCTGCTGGGCCATGGCGTGGTGGCGGGCAGCTTCCTGCAGTTCGCCGTCCAGGTGCCGAGCGTGCTGCGGCTGCTGGGGCGCTTCCGCCCGTCGCTGGCGGTCGCGAGCGGGGCGGTGCGCCAGGTGCTGCGCAACTTCGGCCCCGTGGTGCTGGGGCGCGGCGTGGTGCAGTTCAGCGCGTGGGTGGACACCGCGTTCGCGTCGCTCATCTCCGGCCGGGCGCTGTCCTCGCTCGTGTACGCGCAGACCCTCTACCTCATCCCGGTGAGCCTGTTCGGCATGGCCGTGTCCGCGGCGGAGCTGCCGGAGATGGCGCGCGTGGCGGGGGACGCGGACGAGGCGGAGATGGCCGCGAAGCTGCGCCAGCGTATCGACGGGGGCGCGCGCCGCATCGCCTTCTGGGTGGTGCCCTCGGCGGCGGCGTTCCTCTTCGTGGGCGACATGATCGCCGCGGCCCTGTTGCAGACAGGGCGCTTCGACGCGGCCGACTCGCGCTACCTCTGGTACCTGCTGATGGGCGCGGCGGTGGGGCTCGTCGCCTCCACCGTGGGCCGGCTCTACGCCTCCGCCTTCTACGCCCTCAAGGATCCGAAGACGCCCCTGCGCTTCGCCGTCGTCCGGGTGGTCGCGGGCTCGCTCGGCGCGTGGCTGCTCGGCCTGCACGCGCCCCGGTGGCTGGGCCTGCCGGGCGACATGGGCGCGCTGGGGCTCACGCTCGCCAGCGGGCTGGTGGCCTGGCTGGAGGCGGGCCTGCTGCGCCGCAAGCTGACGAAGCGCCTGGGCCGGGTGGGCGTGACAGCCGGCCTGCTGCCGCGCCTGTGGTTCGCGGCGGGCGTCGCGGGGCTCGCGGCCCTGGGCGTCAAGCTGGGGCTCGCGGCGCTGCTGGGGCCCATGCCGGGAGTGGCGGCGGAGTGGGGGGGCGCGGTGCTCGCGCCGCCCCGACTGCACCCCATCCTGGGCCTCGCCGCCGTGGCGCTCCCCATGGGCGTCCTGTATTTCGCCCTCACCGCCGCCCTCGGCATTCCGGAGTCCGGGACGGTGTTCAAGAAGGTGGGCCGGAAGCTCGGCCTGGTGCGCTAACCCCGCGTCCGTGCTCGGTTCCTCGCGAACCGGGGCGGGTGTCGTTGGGGCGCCAAGGACTGGCGCGAGGGATGGAATCCACCCCGGTGGCCGTTGGGGCTTCCAGGGTGGTGTATTCCACGTGCGCGTCATCTGGGCTTTCGCCGGACAGGGCGCGCGTGTAGAGTGCGCCGCCTTTTTCATGGGCCCGGCTTCACGGTAAGTCCGGGCTGACTTCGTCTCAGGAAGGTCTCCGCAGTGAGCGACGAGAAGAACGGTTCCAATGCTGGTGGTCCGGGCGGGCTGGGCCCCAAGAAGCCGAAGGCGACCTTCGGCGACGTGATGCTCGGCATCCCCTCGGGCGGCAGCGGCCGTGGCGAGGGCGGAGGCCGGGGTGAGCGCGGCGGCGAGCGGGGTGGCGCGCCCGGCCGGGGGCGGGATTCGCGCCCGGAGGGTGGCCCTCCTCGCGATGACCGTCGTCCGCGCGGTGGCGGTGGTGGCGACCGCGGTGAGCGGCGGGGTGGTGGCGAGCGCCGCCCGTCCGGTCCCATGGTCGTCGTCAAGCGCGCCTCGGGCGCCATCGAGACGCGGGGCCCGGTGGGCGACGCGCCGGCGGAGGCGACCGCCACGGCCGAGCAGACCAGCGCCGCCGCGGAGGCCTCCGCCGCGCCCGCGCCGCGTCCCGTGACGCCGACGCCCGCGCCCTCCAGCGCCCTCTACGAGGACGTGCCGGAGTCCGAGTCCTTCGCCGAGATGTTCGAGGCGCAGGCCAAGGAGGGTGGCACGCCGGGCCGGCGGGGCGTGCGCCTGGGCGAGAAGGTCAAGGGCACCATCTTCCAGCTCGGCGCGGACACCGCGTTCGTGTCGCTCGACGGCGCCTCCAAGAGCGAGGCGATGATCGAGCTGCGCGAGCTCAAGGACGACGAGGGCATCCTGCGCTACGGCGTGGGTGACAGCCTCGAGGCGCACGTCATCGAGGTGGGTGCCAAGGGCATCGTCCTGTCGCGCGCGCTGGCCAAGGGCAGCGCCTCCATGGCGATGCTGGCCGAGGCCCGCGCCTCCGGCATCCCCGTCGAGGGCATGGTGCTGAGCGTGAACAAGGGCGGCGTGGAGGTCGCCATCGGCGACGTCCGCGCGTTCTGCCCCATCAGCCAGCTCGACCTGCGCTACGTGGAGAAGCCGGACCAGTTCATCGGCGAGAAGCTCAAGTTCCGCGTCACGGAGGTCCGGGACCGCAACGTGGTGCTGTCGCGCCGCTCGCTGCTCGAGGACGAGCAGAAGCAGCTGGCCGCCGAGACGCGCAAGAGCCTGGACGTGGGCCGCGTGGTCAAGGGCAAGGTCACCGGCGTGCGTGACTTCGGCGTCTTCGTGGACCTGGGCGGCGTGGAGGGCATGATCCCCGTCTCCGAGCTGTCCTACCTGCGCGTGGGTCACCCCAGCGAGGTCGTGAAGCCCGGCGAGGAGGTCGAGGTGGAGGTGCTGCGCATGGAGGCCGCGCAGCCCAACTCGCCCGACAAGTCCAAGCAGAAGGAGCGCATCACGCTGTCCATGCGCTCGCGCCAGGAGGACCCCTTCAAGAAGGCGATCTCCGAGCTCAAGGAAGGCGACCGGCTGCAGGGCAAGGTCGTGCGCCTCCAGCAGTTCGGCGCCTTCGTGGAGCTGCGTCCGGGCGTGGATGGCCTGGTGCACATCTCCGCGCTCAGCGACCGGCGCATCGCGCACCCGCGCGACGTCGTCCAGGTCGGTGAGACCATCTGGGTGGCGGTCGAGAAGATCGACCCCAACGAGAAGCGCATCGGCCTGCGCCGCATCACGGAGGAGGAGGCGCAGCGTCCGCCCGAGGAGCGTCCGGCTCCCGCCGCGACCCAGGCCGCCGCGGCTCCCGCCGCGCCGCGCCCCAAGGTGGGTCAGGTCGTCGTCGGCAAGGTGGACCGCATCGAGCCGTACGGCGTCTTCCTCGTGTTCGCGGGCGGCAAGGGTCTGCTCCCCGCCAGCGAGACGGGCACCGAGCGCGGCACGGATCTGCGCAAGCACTACTCGCTCGGCCAGGAGGTGAAGGTGGCGATCATCGACATCGACGCCTCCGGCAAGGTGCGTCTGTCCGTCACCGCCGCGGAGCGCGCGGAGGAGCGCGCCGAGGTCGAGGCGTGGCAGAAGACGCAGCAGCCGCAGGGCGCCGGCAAGAAGGGCTTCGGCACGTTCGCGGACCTCTTCAGCAAGGTCGGGAAGTAGTCTGTCGGTTCCGCGTGCTTCGACGCGTCGATGGGGCGTCGAAGCACTCGGGAAATAGAAGTTGACGCTATGGGGCGAGGGCGGTACTAACCCTCTCGCCGCTGACGCGGGGTGGAGCAGCCTGGTAGCTCGTCGGGCTCATAACCCGAAGGTCGCAGGTTCAAATCCTGCCCCCGCAACTCTCGAAGCCAGAGACCCGGTTTGAAAGCAGAGCCGGGTCTCTGGTGTCAGGCAAAAGACAGGACACATGACGCGGGGTGGAGCAGCCTGGTAGCTCGTCGGGCTCATAACCCGAAGGTCGCAGGTTCAAATCCTGCCCCCGCAACTCGGATCGGCCCGGTCATCCTCGTGATGGCCGGGCCGATTGCTTTTTGGGCGCTCGGGGGCGCTGGCGGGAGGCGCACTGTGGGTGTCGCGCTGTGCGTGGTGCGACCCCGACTCCCAGCCCTCGGGAATCCGGCCTGACGCTGTCCCCGCATGCGGGATGCTCAAGTTGCTGAATCTACTGACGTTTCGGGTGCGGTTGACAGTTGTTGATTCGTTGGTTTTCAGGATTTGAGTCTAAAATCTGGAAGGACTGCCTTAGTTGGCACTTGTTTGGGTGTTAAGGTCTTCACTGGGAGGCGAATCGTCTCCCGGGAGTTGCCCAGGGGTGGACCCGAGTCCCTGAAGGAGAAGTCCGGGACTCACGTCGCAGTCGCTCATGGGGGCTCCCACCCCGCGCAAGCCATGGGAGTCCATCCACGTGAGAAAGTTGGTTGCCAAGCTATCTGGCCTGGCGCTGGTGCTTTCGGGCACTGGTGCAACGGCTCGGACCCTGCCGAACTACGACGCAATCCTGGACGTGAAGCCCGCGGCTCGTCAGCGCGCGGACTTCACGCCCGTGAACGGTGACGCGGGCATCAACGTCGCGCACCGGGACGAATCGACCGGCGCGCCCCGGTTCCTCTGGGCCCTTCCCGAAAAGGGGGGCGCGAAGTCGAGCCTGAGCGCTAGTTTCGCGAGCATGGCGCCGGAGAAGGCCGCCCTCGCGCAGCTCGCCAGTCACGCGACCCTGTATGGCCTGTCCTCTTTCGAGGCGGCGGGAGCGAAGGTGACGGCGATCAGCCAGAGCTCCCGTGGGGTGAAGGTCATCATGCTGTCGCAGGAGTCCTCGGGCATCGAGGTCTTCCGCCACGGCCTGCGCATCCTGCTCGACAGGAACA
>Ga0164243_10012706_pt1 | contig 11900 bp, 9 predicted proteins | sample OricompcompostOP_FD_108781 | JGI IMG/M metagenome (GOLD analysis project Ga0164243, IMG submission 108781) | Organic Plus compost microbial communities from Emeryville, California, USA - Original compost - Organic plus compost (OP) | ecosystem: Engineered > Solid waste > Mixed feedstock >...
CGCGGTAGGCCACCTGCGGCTTGCCGACGTTGGCCTCGACCTTGAACTCGCGACGCATGCGGTCGACGAGGATGTCGAGGTGGAGCTCGCCCATGCCGCCGATGACGGTCTGGCCGGTCTCCTCGTCGAGCTCCACCGAGAAGGTCGGGTCCTCTTCGGCGAGCTTCTGGATCGCGGTGCTCAGCTTCTCCTGGTCCGACTTGGTCTTCGGCTCGATGGAGACCTTGATGACCGGGTCCGGGAAGGTCATGGACTCGAGCACGATCGGCGCGTTCGGATCGCACAGGGTGTCACCGGTGGTGGTGTCCTTCAGGCCGATCATCGCGTAGATGTGGCCCGCGACCGCCTCGTCGACCGGGTTCTCCTTGTTGGCATGCATCTGGAAGAGCTTGCCGACGCGTTCCTTCTTGCCCTTGGTCGCGTTGAGCACCTGGGTGCCGGCGTCGATGCGCCCCGAGTACACGCGCACGAAGGTCAGCTTGCCGAAGTAGGGGTGAGCCGCGATCTTGAACGCCAGGGCCGCGAACGGCTCGTCCGCGGACGGCTTGCGCGAGAGGACCTGCTCCTCGTCGCCCACCGCGTGGCCCTCGACCGACGGCACGTCCAGCGGGGACGGCAGGTAGTCGATGACCGCGTCCAGCATCGGCTGGACACCCTTGTTCTTGAACGCCGAGCCACACAGGACCGGGTAGAGCTCGCGGGAGACGGTCAGCTTGCGGATCGCAGCCTTGATCTCCTCGACGGTCAGCTCTTCGCCGCCGAAGTACTTCTCCATGAGTTCTTCGGACGACTCGGCAACGGTCTCGAGGAGCTGCTCGCGGTACTCCGCAGCCTTCTCGACCAGATCGGCCGGGATCTCCTCGATGGTCGGCTCGGCGCCGATCTCGACGGTGCCGCGCCAGGTGATGGCCTTCTGCTCGATCAGGTCGACGACGCCGTCGAAGTTGTCCTCGGCACCGATCGGGAGCTGCAGGACCAGCGGCTTGGCGCCGAGACGGTCCTTGATGGTCTGGACGGTGAAGTAGAAGTCCGCGCCCAGCTTGTCCATCTTGTTGATGAAGCAGATACGGGGGACCTCGTACTTCTCGGCCTGACGCCACACCTGCTCGGACTGCGGCTCGACGCCCTCCTTGCCGTCGAACACGGCGACCGCGCCGTCGAGGACGCGGAGGCTGCGCTCCACCTCGACGGTGAAGTCGACGTGGCCCGGGGTGTCGATGATGTTGATCTGGTTCTTGTTCCAGAAGCAGGTCACGGCCGCGGAGGTGATGGTGATACCACGCTCCTTCTCCTGCTCCATCCAGTCGGTGGTCGAGGCACCGTCGTGGGTTTCACCGATCTTGTAGTTGACACCGGTGTAGAAGAGGATTCGCTCGGTCGTGGTGGTCTTGCCGGCATCGATGTGCGCCATGATGCCGATGTTGCGCACCTTGTTCAGGTCGCTGAGCACTTCCTGTGCCACTTAATCGCCTCGCAATTTCGCTAGAGCTGTTGGGTCTGGGATTGTTCCGGCCGCGGAGACCGGGATTCTGGTCTGAACTCGACGGCCTCCGCGGCCGGCAAGTGTCACCAGCGGTAGTGCGCGAACGCCCGGTTGGCCTCGGCCATCTTGTGGGTGTCCTCGCGGCGCTTCACCGAAGCACCGAGGCCGTTCGAGGCGTCGAGGAGCTCGTTGGCCAGACGCTCGACCATGGTCTTCTCACGACGCTGACGGCTGAAGGTGACGAGCCAGCGGAGCGCGAGCGTGTTGGCGCGGCCCGGCTTGACCTCGATCGGCACCTGGTAGGTCGCGCCACCGACGCGACGGCTCTTGACCTCGAGGGTGGGCTTGACGTTGTCGAGCGCACGCTTGAGGGTCACGACCGGATCGGTGCCGGTCTTCTCGCGGGCCTGCTCGAGCGCGCCGTAGACGATGCGCTCGGCGGTCGACTTCTTACCGTCCAGCAGAACCTTGTTCACGAGCTGGGTGACCAGCGGCGAACCGTAGACGGGGTCGTTGATCAGGGGGCGCTTGGGCGCGGGTCCTTTACGTGGCATTTCTGTCAGCTCCCCTTCTTCGCGCCGTAACGGCTGCGGGCCTGCTTGCGGTCCTTGACACCCTGGGTGTCGAGCGAGCCGCGGATGATCTTGTAGCGAACACCCGGGAGGTCCTTCACACGACCACCGCGGACGAGCACCATCGAGTGCTCCTGCAGGTTGTGACCCTCACCGGGGATGTAGGCGGTGACCTCCACCGAGCTGGTCAGGCGCACGCGGGCGACCTTGCGCAGCGCGGAGTTCGGCTTCTTCGGGGTGGTGGTGTACACGCGGGTGCACACGCCGCGACGCTGCGGGCTTCCCTTGAGGGCCGCGGTCTTGGTCTTCGCGGCCTTGTCGTGACGGCCCTTGCGGACCAGCTGATTGATGGTTGGCACTAGGTTGTCATTCCCTCTTCTTGTCGGTTGTGGTTGGTGCTCCGGGCAAGTCCGTTCCGGTCCCGGCTCGTGGCCGGGTCCCTCACGGGCTTCCACAACTCGCCCCACCAGCGAGTTCACGCTGGTCAGTACAATTTCGCTACCCCGAGGTCGGGCGTGTCATACACTCGACAGCGGATTCGCTCTGTCAGCCCGCGTCGCCGCCCTGCCGTGAGACCCCGGGGGGTCTCGCGGACCGGCTCGTGAACCGTCGGCCGGGCATGCGGACTGGCCCGGCATGGGCCGGGCACCGACGATCCACTCTACCGATCGGGTTTACACAGGTCAAAAATCGGATCCCCTGCGCGACCTGCAGGCGAGCAGGTCGTGTGCGCTGAGGTCCGACGACGCTGTGAACTGGCATTACCCCAACCATGCTCGCACTCCGGGGGCCGCCGCGTCGAGACTTCGGCCAAGCCGTTACCCGGACCCACCCGCGTCGGCGGTGCCACCCGCCCGGACCTGCGCGGTCAGTGCCGCATAAGGACTGTCGGGATCACACGGCAGCCCGGCCGGCGAGTACTGGCCGCCGAACCACCGGTCGACGATCGTCGCCTGTCGCTCCATGTCGAGGTCCGCCCACGGGTGGTGAGCATCACCCGTCTCCCGGAGCCGGTAGACGTCCTCGCCGAGTTCGCCGCGGACCTGCACGGCCATCGCGTCGCCGAGATAGGACGCCGCCGAGCGCGCGTGGGCCACCTGCCAGGCATGGACGAGCTCGTGGACGAGGAGCTGGCCCGGAGCAGGATAGGCCGACCCTCCGGGCTCGAGCGTCGCGTCGATTCGGGCGCCGAGGTTGACATAGGTCCGGCCGTCGGCGCCGGGGACCACGAACGCCCTCCCACCGCGACCGGGCAGGTCGGTGAGGACGACGTCGTCGAACCAGTCGGCCGGGCCGAAGACCCGCTCGGCCAGGCGCCGCTCGGCGTCGGAGAGCGGCCGATGCCGTAGCCGCGACCTCGCGAGCGCCGCGGCACCGATTCCCGCCGCCGCGACGACCGCCGGACCCACGGGCCCGAGCCAGATCCCCACGAGCGCGACATGGGAGGCGACCAGCACGCCGAGGGTCGGGGCCGGCCCGGCGGGCAGGCGGGAGGCACCGAGACGGCGGGCGGCCGTCAGCACCACACCGAGGAAGAGTCCGTAGGTCTTCCCCAGACCGATCAGCACTCGCCGGCGGATCACACCGACGAGTATCCGCGACCCGAGTAGCAGCACGCCCCCTGGACCGGGCGAATCCGGCAGGGGGCGTGGTGCGACGTGAGCCGATCCGTAGAGGTCTACGGGGTGTTGAACCAGGCGACCACCGAGGGCCATGCCTTCGGGTTGGTCTCGCCGTAGCCGATGTACGCGCCGATGAACGCACCGACGCCCGCGCCGATCCAGCCGAACACGATGAACCCGACGAGGCCGCCGATCAACGTGTAGAGCGGGGTGTTGCCGCGCCAGCCCTTGTTCAGCTCCTGCCACATGATGTCGTAGCGCTGCGCCTTGGTCAGCGGCTTGGCGGCGTCCTTCTTCGCCGCGGCATCGAGCAGGGCCCGGTAGTCCGCGGGAACGGTCGGGGTCAGCGCGACCCGTGTGCGGTCGTCGCCGACGGCGGCGCGCAGCGGGATCGTGAACCCGTCCATCTGCCCCGACAGCGGCATCGAGGTGACCGTCCGACCGCGGCCGTCGAGGATCTGCAGCGCAGTGGGCGTCACCGCGACGGTCCCCCCGCGCACGTCCACGATGACGCTGGTGTTGTCGTCGGCGAGTGCCGCCGACACGGTCGGCAATGCGGTCACCGCCGGTGCGGCGTGCGCGGTCGCGACCGGCACTGCCACGAGTACTGCACCCATCATGGCCAGCGCCATGATCCCTGCCCTGAGGTGCTTCATGTTCTCTTCTCTTTCCCTGGAGGATCATTCACCCGCCGCGCGGGCCCGGTGATCCTATCCGGGAAGAGACACCCCACAACAATCGTCCCAACAGGTGAATCGGCACGACAGCTCGGCGAAAGAGCTTGCACCACAGCGCATTTGGCCGCGAATGACGTAGATCACTCCGGGGTCTGCGGCAGCTTCACCTTCGTCGCGCCGGGTTTCGCCGGGTTCGACGGCGGCGGCACGACCGGGCCGATGTCGCCGTCGGGCGCCTCGTCGAGGTCGACGACGACCGGCGCGTGGTCGCTGGGCTTGGTGCCCTTGCGCGCCTTGCGATCGACCCACGCCGCCTGGACGCGGCCGGCCGCCTGGTCGCCGGCGAGGATCAGGTCGATCCGCATGCCGAGATCCTTGTGGAACATCCCGGCGCGGTAGTCCCAGTAGGTGTAGACCCGCTCGGAGGGCCACCGCTCGCGCACGACGTCGCGCATGCCCAGGGACTCGAAGCGGGCAAGCGCGGCCCGCTCGGGCGGGGTGACGTGGGTGTGCCCGACGAAGGCCTGCGGATCGAAGACGTCGGTATCGGCGGGGGCGATGTTCATGTCGCCGCAGAGCAGCGTCGTCGACGGATCGGCGACCGCGCGGGCGAGCGCGTCGAGCCATTCGAGCTTGTAATGGTAGTGGTCGTCGTCGGGGGTCCGGCCGTTGGGCACGTACAGCGAGTAGATGCGCAACCCGCCGCAGACCGCGGAGACCGCGCGCGCCTCCAGGGTGTCGGGGTCGGGGTAGCCGGGCATCCCGTCGAAGCCGACCTGCACGTCGTCGAGCCCGACGCGCGACAGCAGTGCCACGCCGTTCCACTGCCCCTGCCCCACATGCGCGACCTCGTAGCCGCGCTCGGCCAGGTCGGCGCCGAGCACCTCGTCGAACGCGGCGTCGGAGAGCTTGGTCTCCTGCAGGCAGACCACGTCCGGACGCCGCTCGTCGAGCCAGGGCAGCAGACGCGGAATCCGCTGCTTGACCGAGTTCACATTCCAGGTCGCCACGCGCATGCGCCCACGGTAGTACGACACACCGACCGACCCGGACACCGACCGACGGCCCTTTTCTTCGCCGGTGATGTGTGCCACGTTTGTCTCATCGACACCGTCTCACTGCGCCCCGATCGGACGCCACGACGCCAGGTCATCGAGCACTCGTGGCGGCGCTCGGCCATGTCCGGCGTGCGACCAGACGACGCGGTGCCCGAGCGCGTCCACGACATCGACTCCGCCGACCCGCTGCTCGACGCGGCGCGCCCGGTCCTCGACGACGCGGCCGCCCGGCTCTCCGACACCGACGTCTCGTTGTTGCTCGTCGACCACGAGTGCCGGATGGTCTCGCGCGTCGCCTTCGGGACCTCGGTCGAGCGCCGCCTCGACGCGATCGGGGTCGCGCCCGGGGTGCCGCTCGGCGAGGACGTCGTCGGCACCACGGCGCTGGGCACCCCCGCCGAGATCCGCGGCGGGGTCGTCGTCAACAGCAGCGAGCACTACCTGGAGCAGCTGCGCTCGATCAGCTGCTACGGGCGGCCGATCATCCATCCGGCGACGCGGCGGCTCGCCGGGATCATCTGCATGTCGGAGATCGCCGAGCGCATCAACCCGCTGGCGGTTCCGCTCGTCGACGGCATCGTCGCCGACATCGCCGACCGCCTCCTCGACCGGTCGAGGGCGCATCAGCGCCGGGTCCTCGACGCCTTCCAGCGCGCGGCCGGCCGCCGTGACCTCGCGGTCGCGGCGATCGGCGACGACCTGCAGCTCACCAATGCCCTCGCCGCCGAACTCCTCTCCCCGACCGACATCGGGGCGTTGCGCGTCCTCGCCACCGACCCCGCGCTGCGCGCGACGACGCTCCCACTGACCCTGGTGTCGGGAGCCGAGGTCGAGGTCGCGGTCGAGCCGGTGGCCGGAACCCGCGGCGCGGCCCTCTTCCGCTTCCGTCCCGTCGTCTCCCCGCCGAGCCCGCCCACGCCCGGGGTCCGGGTGCCGTCGCCGACGAGCATCGCGGTGTCGGGCGAACCCGGCACCGGACGCACCACCACGGCACGTGCTCTCGCCGCCGACGCGGCCCCCGGCGTCGGTCCGGCCCTCCTCGACGTGGCCGACGAGCTGATCGCCGGCCGCACCCCCGACGTCGCGGCCGCCGTCGCCGGCGCGCGGTCGGCCGGGGTCCCGCTGATCGTCGACGGGGTGGACCTGCTCGACGACCGGTCCCTGGCGTTGCTGACCCGGGCCACGGTCTCGGCGCCGACCTCGTCGCCGCTCATCGTCGTCAGCGGCCCACGCGCGCAGGCCACCCCCGCGGTCGCCGCCCTGCTCGGCCGGTGCGCCACCCGCGTCGACCCCTTGCCGCTGCGCCACCGGACCTCCGAGCTGGCGGCGATCGCCAGCGGCATCCTCGCCGACATCGATCCCGACCTCACGTTGTCGGGATCGGCGACCGACGCGCTCCTCAGCCAGGACTGGCCGGGCAACTTCAGCGAGCTCGTGGCGGTCCTCCGCGAGGCCGCCACCGCCTGCCGGACGCGCATGGCGCGCGTCGTCGAGACCACCGACCTCCCCGCGGACCACCGCACCACCAGCCGGGCCGCCCACCTGTCCGGGCGCGAGCAGGCCGAGCGCGCCGCGATCGTCGACGCCCTCGAGCGATTCGGCGGCAATAAGGTCCGCGCCGCACGCGACCTCGGGATCAGCCGCACCACGCTGTATGCGCGCATCCGCGCACTGGGGATCCAGGCACCCGGGCTCTAGGTACGGGCGCGGGCCGGGCCGGACATCAATCGACCAGCGGATCGGCGAAGGTCTGCCGCGCGAGTGCGGCGATCAGATCGGTCTGGGTGACGATGCCGACCAGTACGTCCCCGTCGAGCACCGGCACCGCGTTGCAGCCACTCTCGGCGAGCATCGGCAGAAGCGCCGCGACCGGGGCGTCGGGCGCCGCGATGGGCAGCGTGGTGTCCATGACATCCGCCGCGGTCAGGGAACTGCCGTCGCGACGGAACAGCCGTCCGAACACGCGGTCCGGCCCACGTCCGGGACCGCCTCCCCGAAGACGGGAGACCAGGTGGATCTGGAACACCACGCCGAGGAAACGACCGTTTCGCGTCACCACCGGCAGCGCGGTGAAGCGGTGTGTGTCGAACATCTGCGCCAGCTCGCCGACCGTGGAGCCCGGCGCGACCGTCACGAGATCCACGGACATGAAGTCGCTTGCGACCAGCGGGCCGGCACGATGTCCGGCCGCCTGGAGTTCGGCCGCGCTGACCAGGCGAGCGAGGTCGGCGACCCCGAGGTTCAGGGACTGCTTGTACCGGTTGAGGATCTCGGTGAGTTCGCCCTCGTCGAGGCCGATCCGGGTGCCGACCGAGGGCGCGTCGTCGAACCGCCGATAGGGATAGCGGCGTCCGGTGACGCGGGCGTACACCGCGGCGAGCGCGACGAGACCGATCGTCCCCACCGCGACGGGAGCCAGGGCGAATCGGAACCCGAGCGCGTGCACCAGCTCCGGGCTCAGGGCCGCGGTCATGGCGACGGCGCCACCGGGCGGGTGCACGGCCCGGCAGACGATCATCGCGATCACCGCAACGCCCACGGCCAACGGGACACGCACCGGCGCCGGCGACACGAGCAGGGTGACGGCGACTGCGGCCGACGCCGAGACCGTGTTCCCGACGACGGCCGGCCACGGCTGCGCGAGCGGGCTGTTGGGCGCGGCGAACAGCAGGACCGCCGTCGCCCCGAACGGCGCGATGAGAAAGAGGCCGGTTCGCGAGTCGATGCCCGACGACGCCAACACCAGTCCGATCAGACCGAGACCGGCGGCGGAGCCCAGGCCGGCGCGCAGTGCCTCGCGCGCGGTGACCGCCGCGGACGACGGCCCCAGCGAGCGCAGGGCGCCTGACAGCCTGGCGGAGGACGTGGACGCAGGCCGTGCCATCGGTCACCTTTCCGCGTCCTCGGTCGGGCGGCGGACGCCGCCGTCGAGGAGAGAGGCTCGCCCCCGCTCGGGGCGTGCCCTCCCGCACCCCGCGCTGTCCAGGTCCGGTGTTCAGTTTCTGGACATGGCGGCGCTCTCGATCGGTGAGAAAAATGGTTCAGGTCACATATGACCCAGATCACCTCTGGCCCCGAGCAGGACTCCGGCGGGCCGGTGATCTCGCCACGTTCGAGATGGAGGTTCCCATGACCGCAGTCGCCACCGAGCTGCTCCCGAGAGTTCGTGACTTCATCGCCCGCGACCGTCCCATGCTGATCGACGGCGACTGGGTGCAGTCGGCGTCGGGCCGCACCTTCGAGACCATCGACCCCGCCACCGCGCGGCCGATCACCTCGGTCGCCCACGGCGACGCCACCGACGTCGACCGCGCCGTCCGGGCCGCGCGCGAGGCCTTCGACAACGGCCCGTGGACCCGGATGAAGCCGAACGAGCGCGAGCGGCTGCTGTGGCGGGTGGGCGACCTGCTCACCGAACGCGCCGCCGAGTTCGGCCAGCTCGAGGCCCTCGACAACGGCAAGGCGGCGACCATCGCGACCGCCGTCGACGTCGCCTGGTCCGCCGACATCTTCCGCTACAACGCGGGTCTGGCCACCAAGATCACCGGCACCACCGTCGACGTCTCGATGCCGTTCGTCCCGGGCGGCGAGTTCCACGCGTACACCCTGCGTGAGCCGGTCGGCGTCTGCGGACTGATCGTGCCGTGGAATTTCCCGCTGCTCATGGCGGCCTTCAAGCTCGCCCCCGCGCTGGCCGCCGGCAACACGGTGATCCTCAAGCCCGCCGAGCAGACGCCGCTCACCGCGCTGCTGCTCGGCGAGATCTTCCAGGAGGCAGGCTTCCCGCCGGGCGTGGTCAACATCGTCACCGGCTTCGGCGACGCGGGCGCGGCGCTCGCCGCCCACGACGACGTCGACAAGATCGCCTTCACCGGCTCCACCGAGGTCGGCAAGAAGATCGTCGAGGCCGCCAAGGGCAATCTCAAGAAGGTGTCGCTGGAACTCGGCGGCAAGAGCCCGAACATCGTCTTCGCCGACGCCGACTTCGAGAAGGCGGTCGCCGGGTCGGTCGCGGCGTGGATGTTCAACCACGGCCAGTGCTGCGTCGCCGGGACGCGACTGTTCGTCGAGCGCCCCATCTTCGACGAGTTCACCGCGGCCGTCGCCGAGGCCGCCTCGCAGGCGAAGATCGGGCCGGGACTCGATCCCGCCACCGAACTCGGACCGCTGGTCAGCCAGGAACAGTTCGACCGGGTGTCGGGCTATCTCGCCGCCGGTCTCGCCGACGGCGCGCGCGCCCTCACCGGCGGAAAGCGCTGGGGCGACGAGGGCTTCTTCATCGAGCCGACGGTCTTCGTCGACGTCGAGCCCGAGTTCTCCATCGTCCGCGAGGAGATCTTCGGCCCGGTCGTGGCCGCGATGCCCTTCGACGCCGACACCGGCGTCGCGGCGGCGGCGAACGATTCGATCTACGGCCTCGCCGCCGGCATCTGGACCACCGACCTGTCCAAGGCGCACCGCACGGCCCGTCAGATCAAGGCCGGCTCGGTCTGGGTGAACCAGTACAACGGCTTCGACACCGCCATGCCCTTCGGCGGATTCAAGCAGTCCGGGTGGGGCCGCGAGCTCGGCGCCGCCGCGATCGACCTCTACACCGAGACCAAGGCCGTCAACATCGCCCTCTGACCTCCCTCCCCCGAAGCCCCCTCAAGTGCAAAGGAGCACAGCATGACACTCACCACCAAGGCCGCCGTCCTCACCGGTCCCGGCAAGCCGTTCGAGATCGTCGAACTGGATCTCGACGAGCCCCGCGAGGGTGAGGTCCTGATCAAGTACACCGCCGCCGGCCTGTGCCACTCCGACCTCCACCTCACCGACGGGGACCTCCCGCCGCGCTATCCGATCGTCGGCGGTCACGAGGGATCCGGCATCATCGAGGCCGTCGGCCCCGGTGTGACCAAGGTGAAGCCGGGCGACCACGTCGTGTGCAGCTTCATCCCCAACTGCGGCACCTGCCGCTACTGTTCGACGGGCCGCCAGAACCTGTGCGACATGGGCGCCACCATCCTGGAGGGCTCGATGCCCGACGGCACCTTCCGATTCCATTCCGGCAAGGACGATTTCGGCGCGATGTGCATGCTCGGCACGTTCGCCGAGCGCGCCACCATCTCCCAACACTCGGTGGTGAAGGTCGACGACTGGCTTCCGCTGGACAAGGCCGTCCTGGTGGGTTGCGGCGTCCCGTCGGGCTGGGGCACCTCGGTGTACGCCGGCGGCGTGCGAGCCGGTGACACCGTGGTCATCTACGGCATCGGCGGTCTCGGCATCAACGCCGTGCAGGGCGCGGTGTCGGCCGGCGCCAAGTTCATCGTGGTCGTCGACCCGGTGCAGATGAAGCGCGAGGCCGCGCTGAAATTCGGTGCGACACACGCGTTCGCGGACCCGGCCGAGGCCGCCGCGAAGGTCAACGAGCTCACCTGGGGACAGGGCGCCGACCAGGCGCTCATCCTGGTCGGCACCGTCGACGAGGAGGTCGTCTCGAACGCGACCGCCGTCATCGGCAAGGGCGGCACGGTCGTCATCACCGGCCTCGCCGACCCCGCCAAGCTCACCGTCCACGTGTCCGGCTGCGACCTGACCCTGAACCAGAAGACGATCAAGGGCAGCCTGTTCGGCTCGGCCAACCCGCAGTACGACATCGTCAAGCTGCTGCGCCTCTACGACCAGGGCCAGTTGAAGCTCGACGAGCTCGTCACCACCACCTACACCCTCGATCAGGTGAACGAGGGCTACCAGGACCTGCGCGACGGCAAGAACCTGCGCGGCGTCATCATCCACGACAGCTGACCCACCCGCTGTCTCGCAGCTGTCGCACGCCCGCCGGGAGGTCTCACCTCGCGGCGGGCGTTCTGCGTTCCCGGGCCCGCCGTCGGGGTTCGGGGACCGCCGCCGCCATCCGACGCACCGATTCGGTGACACGCTGCGCCTGGCGGACCGGATCCGGATCGGCCGGTGCGATCCCCAGCTCGGCGGGCGCTCCGCCGGTGGCGACCTCGCGGTCCGTGGCGACCTCGCGGAGGCGGGACTCGTCGACTTCGCCGTGTTCGAGGGCCGACACGGTCGCATCGACCGCGGCCCGCAGTTCCTCCACCGGGTCGGGAGCGCCGGCTCGGCGGTGTTCCGGCACGGTGGTCCCGGCACCGGCGGCCTCCACCGCCGACCAGGCGAGGCCGCGCGCCGCCCGGGTCGTCTCGCGCAGGTGCGGCCGCACCCGGCGCAGGGTCGCGCGATGGCTTCGGCTGAGCGCGAAAACAGCCGCGGTCGCAGCGCCGAGGATCGCCGACTCGGCGGCGTCGAGCGCCCGCACCGCGCCGAGCACCGCGTCGGAATCGGTGACCGCGTCGGAATCGGGGACCGCCCCGCCCCCGGCGCCCGGTGAGGGTCGCCCGGTCCGGCGCAAGGCCACCGACGCCAGATCCACGAGCGCGTCGAAGTAGTCGTGCAACTTGGCGGCCAGGACCGGCGAGGTGGGTGTGCTCAGCACGAAG
>Ga0164243_10012707_pt1 | contig 11900 bp, 9 predicted proteins | sample OricompcompostOP_FD_108781 | JGI IMG/M metagenome (GOLD analysis project Ga0164243, IMG submission 108781) | Organic Plus compost microbial communities from Emeryville, California, USA - Original compost - Organic plus compost (OP) | ecosystem: Engineered > Solid waste > Mixed feedstock >...
GGTATTAACGGGAGGTACGATTAATTCCATCAATTGGTTGCCATCAGCAGAATAGCATTTTTAATTAGTAGCCATTATATTGAAAGCTGTAGACCGGGTAGAGATGCTTGGTTTGCAGCTTTCGCATTATAAGGAGCTCCATTACCTTAAGACAATCAATCCATTGTAAATAGAAATAAGGTCATATAATCACTATAATTCTATCGAAGATATCTTCATTTACTTTTCGAAACTTGCTACCTATAAATAAGTATGACGATCTGAAAATCAAATTTTTCTAAGCCAGAATGTTGTTACATAATAAAATGTTTATTACATTCGATCCACAAATACCTAGTATTCATAGTGAATTAGTGTTAATGCCCAAGCTAGGATTTGATACCTATGTTATAATTTATGGATTAAAATATTACCTGTACTGTATTGTAGAGATAACATTCAATCTGTTAATGCACCAAAAGTTTGTAACCGGAGCCCTAAATATTAATTACTATATCAAGTAGTGTTAGTAAATAAAACTTAGGTGACGATCAATCTACTATAAGATTTGAGCATACAGCAACAAATAACAGGAAATGTTGATCCCCGTGTTAACTGTAGTACAGTTGATATCATTACGTAGCCTTATATATACCGTCTGAACGAGAAGCGAAGCTCCTCTTTTTAAACCTCTGAATTTTATATGTGTAAGTTTAAACTGAATTTACGCAAGGGGGATTATTATCTCTATTGCGCATCGAATCGATTTACAATTGTAATGATATGCTCCTTGTTCTTTGCATGCGGTAAGCCTAAGGGAACGGGATTATTAAAGGTCGAGATCACGAAAGCCATAAAGAATGATAACATTATAGATGAAAGAGAATGGCAGCATTTATCTGATGTTATAACAGGAAATCCAACATCGTTCCCAGATTACATTGATAATAAAGGTAATCTAATACCCGAATCGCTAAAAGAGCTTATCGTTTCCGTAGCACAGAAAAGGAGAAATGGCGAAATACCGGAAATTCACATAAAGGGTACTAAAAAAGCCCCAAAAGCAGTTATCAAGATCTACCTTGAGAATTCAGGAAGTATGGATGGATACTTATTATTCTCGTCAGACTTCAAAGCCTCATTGGCTGATTACCTGGCAGGACTTAAATTCTACAATGAAGAACACCTTTCCGTAAATTTCATCAACTCTAAGATATTTCCTACCAGCATTCACGATCCGCAACAATTCGTGGATGTTTTAGAACCGGGGAAATCACCTTATAATATCGGGAACAAATCCGTCAGTAAATTGAATGAAATACTAGGTCTTGTATTAGATTCCTTGCATCAAGGAGAAGTTGCCATCTTCATCTCTGATTGTATCTACTCACTTGAGCCAAGTAAGGATACGGAAGGAGCATTGGAATATCAAAAAAGTCTAACTAAGAATGTCTTCCTCGATAAATCAAAGTCATTTAAATTTGCGGCGCAAATTAATAAATTACATTCCAAATTCAGTGGCAAATACTGGAAGAAAGATAACACTTTCGAAATTCTAAAAGGTGCCGATAGGCCATATTTTATATGGTTAATAGGAGAGGACAATCTAATCAAACAATTATCTCAAAACGTTCCTATTTCGAAATTAAAAGGTTATGAAAATAGCTTCTATTTGTCAGGCCATCCACAACAGGAACTTTCAAATTACGCTTTACTAAGACAAACCAATAATATAGGCAATTTTAAGATCACCAGGGAGAAGGATAAAACATTGACCGGAATTGAAGTTATTAGATACAACAATGGTATCCTTCAATTTGCTATAGCTACAGACCTATCTAATATTCCAGTAGATCCATCATATTTACTTGACAAAAGTCATTACCAAGTAACGGAAGGTTTTCAAATCACCAAAATAGAAATCATTGATAAAAAAAATATTGCACCTAATGACTATATCAAGATCAAGAATACTCCTTTCACCCATATTATAACGCTTTCAACAAAAGAGAAAAGCGGTATCCAAGATGCACAACTAAGCTTAAAAGACGAAATCCCGGAGTGGGTATATAATAGCAGTACAGGGGATGATACAAATATCTTGAATGAAACAGGCAAAACCTTTGGGTTAAACTATCTGATTGAAGGTGTCTATGAGGCTTATGAAGTCCAACAGCAAGGGAATAACAACCTTTTTAACCTAACTGTAAATATTAAAAAATAAAAATATGAATGATTTTGTAGCAACCATTTTTGAACTATTCTATTATTCTGCACCATTCTCGGATGATGTATATGCCGAAGGAATTTATGGCCAATTGGCACTTGTCAACCTCCTTAGCAGTTTTCTAGTCGCCATCCTTTTTTATTACATTATTAACCGGCCATCATTTTCCAGGTGGTATCATTGGTTGTTAATGTTGATAATTAACTTTCTAGTTACTTATTCATTTGCATACACATTAACATACAATAGGTTCACAGCGTTGGAATTAGAATATAGTAGTGAATACTTCATGTTTTCATTGTTCAATGCGCTCATCGCTTCCACCTTGTTTGTTATATTTTCCTTTTCTATCAGGTGGTGGAGCAGCTCTGCTAAAAGAACCCCTATTCCTCACTAAAATTTTATACGATGCCTAAACTATATATTTTCGGGATTGGCGGAACCGGTTCCAGGGTGATAAAATCACTGACCATGTTGCTTGCAGCTGGTTTTGAATCCAGATACTCCATTGTACCGATAATTATTGACCCAGATAAGACCGGTGGCGATAAAAGCCGAACAGAAAAACTCTTAAGGGATTACCAAGCCATTCAAAAAGAAGTGGCAGGGGTCGGTGTTGGAAATTTTTTCGATACAGAGATATCTACCCTAAGCCAGATACTTTCTCGCAAAGGTGTAAATAGTAACGTGATAGATAATTTCAGTTATGAAATTGAAGGAGTACAGAATGAAAAATTCAGGGATTTTATTGATTATGCTACACTTGATGCTAACAACAAATTATTAGCTAGTTTATTATTCTCTGAAAACAATCTTAATGCAAGCTTAGAGGTAGGCTTTAAAGGAAATCCCAATATTGGAAGTATCGTATTAAACCAATTCACCAAATCAGAATCCTTTCAAGCATTTGCAGAAAGCTTCGAGAAGGGTGATCGTATATTTATCATCAGTTCAATTTTTGGGGGTACAGGCGCCGCTGGCTTTCCACTATTACTAAAGAATATCCGCAAAGGTGACGTAAATGGCAAACATAATGCATTTTTAAAAGATGCTATAATCGGGGCGATAACTGTAACCCCATATTTTAAAGTAAAACAAGACGATGATTCCGAAATAGATAGCCATGGTTTCATCACTAAAACAAAAGCGGCGTTGCATTATTATGCAGAAAACGTTAATGGTAATAATTCTATCAATGCCATGTATTACATAGGCGGCAATACTGAAAATACTTATGAAAACAGGGAAGGTGGAAAAGGACAAAAAAACGATGCCCATTTTGTAGAGCTGGCATCTGCATTAGCTATCTTAAATTTTGTAAATATCGATGACCATAGTATTCCAACTATTGACGGAAGGGCTTCAAATCCTTTATATAAAGTCTTCGGTATAAAAGAAACTCAGCCTCAGATTGGATTTAAACAGCTTTCAGATTATACAGAAGCTATAATCAAGCAAAAATTATCTTCTTACTTCTATTTCAATCTCTTTCTGAAAGAAAAATTGAAAGACAAGTTAAATCACCCGTACGCTTCAGCTTACACCAATAAATTTGACAGTAATTTTTTACAACAATTCTTCTTCACTAAAGTAACTGAATTTAATCAAGCTTTTAGGATTTGGCTTGGTGAACTACATAGAAATAAGATATCATTCTCCCCCTTCGATATTGATCTTGTGGTCAACAACCAACATGAAATTATCGATATAAGTATCCCAACCCAAAGCATTTTCACGTTGGTACGGGGATACCCCGAAAAGAAATCATTTAACCCTTTGACGCTAAAGAATTACGAAATATTTATCAAACATCTTGATAAAGCGGCTGAAAAAGTAGGTGAAATGCCTGTCAACAAGAGATTCATCGGCGTATTTGAAACTGCCTCCAATTCAGTATTAAATAAAAAACTATTTTAGTATGGAAAATGTTTTTAGTTTGTTTGAAGAGTCCAATGCACAAGACTGGACAGACCGTGGAGGAGCATACGGACCCACCGAAATAGAAAAGATTGCTAATCCCGATGGCGATTACTCAACAAAGGCCCCCACATCAATTCCAAGTCCTTTTGCCAGGATTGACTTGTTCAATACAGCTTTCAAGTTCGTAGCAAGCAAGTCGTTACAAGGTAAGACTATCTATCATAAACTAGTATCTGATAGTCTAGACATTGGAGAGATTCTATTTAATTTTGACTCGTTGGGAGATAGGATTCAAATTAGATCATGGGATAAATATACTGATTTGCAATTGCTATTAAACTCAGTCAATCCAAAGCACAAGTTATACGGTGAAACTTTAGCCCTTTTCTTACAACAGGATGCAAAAAACTATAACTTCGATACTTTAAATAAAATCTTCTTTGTACTTTGTGATCATCAAGTAATCGGCGGTACATCCCCATCAACATTATTCTTTACATCAGCAAATAACCTGTCATTCACCAAAATAAAATTCGACAGTAGTCTACTATTTGATGTACAGTATAAGCAATTATATCAAAGGCACCCAAGCTTTATAAAATATTTATATAAATTCTTCTATGCCAATCCGACCTTAAATACTAAGATGCCTGCAATCTCAGAGTATTTACGGGTGAATCTTACCGAATTGTACAACTATAACCAGGCCTTACATAATGAGCTAAATGAGCTCACGATTAGCCAGGCAAACCCAAATAAAGAACTAGATAGCGAATACGATGCTTTAAACACCGGCATAGCCGGCGATAACGTAGAAGTTCTCGGGTGTAGGCTAAGAAAAAAGAAAATTTCGAACCGGGGAGATGTCATACAAGAACAAAGTGATTTTGTAATTGGATCCTCCAAATATAACAAGGGGTACAAACCACTTGTTCTACAAAGTAACTTCAGCACTAAACTGAAATATACAGACGAGAATGTATTATGGGATTACACAACCGATGTACCTATCTATGATCCTGAATCTGATCTCAACAAAAGAATAGTCCCCGGACAGTTAGATAAATATCCTTATTTAACGGTCGCGGATTTCTTACAACCCAACATCATCCGTCTACATTATCCAATAGACAATGGCAAATTTTTCAATGGAAATATAACCTTTGAAAATGGCAATCCAGATAAACATTACTTATTACCATTAACTTCCAGGTTCTTTGACTTTTTCGACACGGATGATTTACTAAAAAAGACAATGTATGATGGTAAGAAAATGATTGAAATGCGGGTATATGCAGGATCCGTAGAAGTTGATCTCAGGATACCGATTAAAGCAAATGGTCATTACACCACTTTTAGCCGAACTTATAAAAACAATAACAATAACCTTACAAATGAAATTTATCCAAAAGACGGACTCATTCTTGAAAATGCATTTGGGCTTACCTTATACCCATTTTTAAAAACAGGTGATGACAGCAATTGTCATTATAGGGTCATGATGATCGAAAGAGATATACTCGATCATAATAGTCACTTTGACTATAAACTTAAATTTTTCAAGAATAAAGATAATGAATTACTCAGCTACAAGTCGAAGAAACGGCGGAGTACCAAACTGGTTGAAACAGCCACTTCCGATTTTTATGTCTTGGAGAAAGAGTTTGAATATATCGAAGTAAACCATAACGAGGCTTCAGGTATTATCATACCGATTTTCCCTGTTATAAAAAACGGAACTGATGAGTTCGCTTTTGCCGTCGATTTCGGAACCACTAATACCCATATTGAATTTACGAGGGAATATTCAAGCAGGGAACCTAGGTCCAGAACGGTTCAAGCATTCGAGATAACGGATCAAGATATACAAATTGCGACCTTACATGACAGTAAAGTGCAAGAAGAAGCCGCTAGTGAATCAGGCTTTTATCATTTTTATGGATTCATTCCACAAGAGTTTTTGCCAGCAAACTTGGGGCAACAATTTAACTACAAATTTCCACACAGAACAACATTAGCTTATCATCAAAGTTTAGATACAAATGGGCCTACTTATTCCCTGGCAGATTTTAATATCCCTTTCATCTACGAAAAAGAAACTATTTATCGTGGCACCAAGGTTAAAACCAATTTGAAGTGGTCCAATTACACATTGAATTCTGATGAAGAAAAAAAGATCGAGGCATACTTTGAACAATTGATTCTCATGATTCGGAATAAAGTGTTACTGAATAATGGAAAATTAGAAAACACTAAGCTCTTCTGGTTTTACCCCACCAGTATGATTGAAGATCGCCGGAATAAATTAGAGAGAATATGGAACCAATTATTTGAAAAATATATCAGTAAAAGTAACAAGCCGAAACCGATTTCTGAATCGATTGCCCCATTCTACTACTTCAAATCCAGGCAAGGAATTGATGCTTCAGACCTACCTGTTGCTTCAATAGATATTGGGGGTGGTACAACAGACGTGGTTATCTATAAAGAGAATCAACCCCAATCACTTACTTCATTCAGATTTGCAGCTAATAGCATTTTTGGAGACGCTTATAATGGATCACCCAATATTAATGGTTTCGTAAGAAAATACGAACCCGAGATCGGCAAAAGGTTGGAGAATCAATCCAATGAATTAAAAAGCGTTCTTGAAAATATAGTTAAAGAACAAAATTCGGAAGATATCGTTGCTTTTTTCTTTTCACTAGAGAAAAACAAATCCTTAACAGATAAGGATATTGACATCTCGTTTAACAAGATGCTTTCCGATGATCCGCACTTGAAAATCATCTTTATCATATCATATGCTTCCATCATTTACCACCTGGCCAAGTTGATGAAGGCACAAGGATTTGAAATACCAAGGTACCTAATATTTAGTGGAACCGGGTCGAAGATACTTTCGATACCTGATAGCAATACCGGGTTAAACGGCCTAAATAGATTTACCAACATTGTTTTTCAAAAAGTATATGGCGTCCAGAAAAGTAATATAGAAATTAAAAGAAGCAATGAACCAAAAGAACTTACTTGTAAAGGCGGTCTATATAGTGATAAAGATATTAATATAGAACAAATTAAGTCGGTGCTTCTTGGAGATCAATCGGAAAACTTGGTGGCCAGCAATGAAAACCCAACCATCTCTAACGGAATACAAGTTAATTACATGCAGGTAGACCAAAATGGCTTACTAGATAATGTTGTAAACGAGGTAAAGCATTTCATTGATTTTGTTTTTGATATCAACAAGGAGTTCAGCTTCACGGATAAGTTTGGTGTAGATGCCCATGCCCTAGCAAAGAGTAAAGAAATCCTGAAAGAAGATCTAATGCAATATCTAAAATCAGGAATTGAACAAAAACGCCGGGATCTGAATGGAAAAACAGATATTAACTTGGAAGAAACATTATTCTTCTATCCTTTAGTTGGAGCTATAAATAAATTGGCAAATTCAATCGCCATACCTCAAAATTAAAACGAAAATGAAAAGATTAATACTATTATTTACCTGTGTAGTATTAAGTATCGTAAAGCTAAACGCACAAGGTATAAGCAAAGACCAGTATAACGACGTTATCGACTATTTCAACAATAAAATAACATTTTATTACTTACAAAGCTACACCACACATACGAACGAAAAAAAGAAAGAATTTGACAAAATAAAAGAAGTACTGGCAAACGTACGGTTAGGTAATTCATTAAATCGCAAAGAATTAGGCGATCTAATAAGTAATGACTTCAAAAATACGAATGAATTAATAGTCGATAGAATTGATGAGTTAAAGAATAAATTTGAAGATAGCATTAATATAAGCCGATTAAAAGAAATTCTCGATTACGAGCTACAAAACATAAAAAAAATAAAAAACATAAATTATATATCGGCTGCCATAGAAGACAACTATGATAATTTATGGAAGGAAACAAAAAACTTTCTTACCGAACAGGAAGATACAGATTCAGCTGAATCCAGTGTTGCTGCATTTAATACAACTGCTATTGATACCCCAAGAAAGAAAAACGAATTCTCATCTATTAAAAAAATGAATTTGCCAAACAACTCCTTTGCATCCAATTATCTTTCCATAATCCTCATCATCATGGGATTGGCAGTAATTTACATCATCATTTCCCGGGCAATAAGGGCTTTAAAAGAAAAGGTGAATACACTAGAGAGAAGGTTAGTTAAAGTTGAGAACCAAGGTATGCTAGTTGCCCCCCCTTCTAAAAACATAAAAGCACCGGAAATAAAAGATTTCCAAGATAACCTCGAAAGAATGAACCAGAGAATTTTGAGCATGGAACTCACGTTGAACTATATACGGGACAATACAGCAAATACTGAACCCGCTCAAGAAGGGCCAGATCCTTCCTTGGCCCCAGACACTTTACTGTACGCACCCATTCCCAATAGCCAGGGGCAATTTGATGCTACAAAAGTGAATAATCAATTTAATACTATGGGAAGTTTCTACAAGTTTACAATAACTGACCATAGGGGATCTGAAGCGAGCTTTGAATTTATTGGCAACAAAGAAAACCAGGTCCGGGAAGCCACAAATGCTCCCGATATGATACTTAGACCTGTTTGCAATATCAAAAATTCGTTGAATCAAAATGCCAGATCAATTAAAACAATTGAGCCTGGCATAGTAAGAAAGAATAATGGAAAATGGGAACTCTACAAAAAAGCTGAAATAGAATATGAATAGTATTACTTTTATCGAGTTATTAGCTGTAGCCTGCATTCTCATTATACAGACTGTCCAGGCACTGAAAACAAGAAAGAAAATCCGCGAACTTAAGGAGGCTTTCCCTGCCAAAGAAAATTTAGTGCTCAAACGCTATTTAATTCCCTTCGATGTCTTAAAATCCAATACGCCAACAGCAATTATAGCTAATCTACATCAATTCACGGAGATAGATTCAAATGACATTGCAGGAGATGTATCTCCAGAAAATCCGGATGAGCAAGATTTTGATCATTCAATACCCAATGAATTCGAATATGAGGACCAGGACTATTATGAAGATGAGGAGATAGAACTGGTGGATCACCATGAAGAAATCGGCTTAGTCAATCCTACTCAAAAGTATACTAAAACATTCGATGAAACTGTAGCTTCTATCAATGTTTATCTTATTCGTAACAAGGGGGCAGCGACAGACTTCAACCTTATCAGGGATATCGTAGAAAGAAATTTGGATGCAGAGGAAAATGAGATCACGCAAACATCTACTGTGCCGTTATACTTAGGCTTAATGGGCACTATGCTAGGCATTGTTTTCGGTTTAATCAACCTCCTTTGGATGTCGGATCAGCATGATAACCTAGATGTTAGGGGATTTTTGGGAGGGGTATCGATAGCCATGATGGCAAGTTTATATGGCCTAGGTTGGACAGTATATAATTCAAATTTTGCATTTAAAGGAGCTCAACGCTCCGCAGAACAAAGGAAAAATATATTTTATACGTTCATTTTGACCGACCTAATACCTTTATTAAATCAAAATGTATCCAGTAGCATTTATATGCTGCATACCAACCTCGTTAAATTCAATGACAACTTTACTTTAAATATTGACCGGCTCTCAAAATTATTATTGAAAAATTATGATACCGTTATCGCACAGGATAAAATACTTCAGTCGTTGGAAAAAATAGATATTACAGAGTTTGCAAAAGCTAATATCACCGTTTTTAGGGAACTGCAAATGGGTGCTACCCAGTTCCAGCAATTCACGAAATATATACAATCACTTAATCTCCTCGTGAATGGTACTACAAAAATGTCTCAAAGTTTTGAATCTATACTTACTAAAACGAATAGCTTTGAAAATATTGCAAATAAATTAGATAGCCGTGTCGAGGAAAGCAATCGCTTAATGAAATTCCTGAACGACCACTATCAACAAATAGAAGCTAGGGGAGAATTAATGCGCGATGCGGTGGTTGATATTGATGACACAATCGCTAAATCCTTGCGACAATTAGAACTCCATACGCAAGAAAAGGTCGCATCCATCAAACAATTTATGATTAACGAGGAAGATCTTATGGCCAAACATTTTAAAGAAAACCGGGGACAATTGTCCAATCTTGCACACCTTGAAAATATGAGTCAAACAATTGATGATATTAAACAACAAGCCCTGGCCCAATCTACACATTTTGCCAAAGAAGTTGTTATACTACAAGAAAAAATTGCTGAAACTAACTTTGTATTAAATCAAATCAATAAAAATAGTCTCAGCCATAAAACCAACAGTTTCGTAAGTGCCATCAAAAGGATGTTCAAACCCAAAAAAGCCAGTTAATGAAAAAAGGTAATAATGAAGGTGTTTTTTGGACAAGCTTTTCGGATTTGATGACAAGTTTATTCTTTATTGTGCTTACCCTGTATGTACTTACATTTTTGATGCTGAAAAAAAAGGAAAAAGAACTTCAAAACACCGTCGATGATCTTCAACATAAGTTAGAAGTGTATGATATGGTAGAACAAAACCTCAAACCCCTGAAAGAAGATACCAAGTTATTCCGCTATGAAGAAGCATATAAAAGGTTTACCCTAGCGTTTGATGTCAATTTTAAACTTGGTAAACATGATATCTTGCCGGGGCAATTATTAAACTATAGTTTTACTGTAGAAAAAATTAAGGAAGTAGGTTATCAACTACAAAATACGATTTACAGCCTTGCCAAAAGCAAAACTAACAATCCGGGGATGGAAAACGTTTCTTACCTCGTTATCATAGCTGGGTCCGCTTCACATTTATCGGATGGCTACCAGTTAAATGATTATGAATTGAGCTATAGAAGAGCTTACAGTCTTTGGAATTATTGGAAAAGTATCGGGATTAATTTTGAAGCGGATCGATATAATGGCCTTGTTGACCTGCAAATAGCGGGAAATGGTTGGGGTGGCGTAGGACGCTTTCCCAGGGATCCGAAAAATCATTACAAGAGCGAAGTCAAAAATCAACGATTTATCATACAAATTGTTCCTAAAATTGGTAAAGCCAACTAATAATGAACTTAAAAATTATATTTCTAATATTATTGATACCGTTTATAGGCTGCAATGGTTGTTCACAATCAGCACAGAAAAAGAGGGCCAACCGCAATAATAATAGTAAGCCTAGCAGCTCACGAGATGGACAAAAAAACATAATTAAGATGATTAAGATTGGTGGCGTTTACCAAGTACCAGTTGAAGTTAACGGTGTACCTATGCATTTTATATTTGACACCGGGTCCAGTACAATTTCTATATCTAGTGCAGAAGCCTTGTTTTTGTATAAGCAGGGCAGTTTAGAAATATCGGATTTTATGGGCGTTGCCAACTTTATCGATGCTTCTGGTAACATTTCCAATGGCACGCTGATCAATTTAAAGACTATAAAAATCGGGAATAGGGAGCTTTCCAATGTAAGGGCTTCTGTTGTGCTAAATCTTAAGGCTCCCTTATTATTAGGGCAATCTGCCTTAGAGAAGTTTGGTAAGATATCAATTGATAATAGAAATAAAGAAATTACGTTCGAATAAGAATCGAATAATTCAATTTCAATTATGGTAAGGCAATTCAATTACTCGTAAGATCATATTAATTATAACCTAGGTATCCTCAAAACAAATCAATCACCCGGCCCCCTTGCCAAATCTCCGAAGACCGTATCGTTCCCGGCCCCAAGAAATGGTACTCCACCCCGATTATATCTGCCGGTTCGTGTGGAAAGTCCAGCGCATAAGCCTCTTGGCCGTTCACGATAA